>ENA-OXWM01000067-OXWM01000067.1-human-gut-metagenome-genome-assembly--contig:-NODE-67-length-43577-cov-10.506870_pt1 | contig 43577 bp, 47 predicted proteins | sample MGYA00244692_ERZ652727 | MGnify/ENA primary metagenome ERZ652727 (study PRJEB26926, sample SAMN06164747) | human gut metagenome | biome: ENVO:00009003; feature: ENVO:2100002; material: ENVO:00002003...
ACAGGAAAACATCCCGGACACGTTCCAGATACTGTTTGTCTTTGGGTATCTGATAATCTTTCAGCTTGTTCAATTCGTCCCATGTCAGGAAGATTACCTTCTTGGGTGTGGTTTTCAATTTCGGTTTGAACGTATCGTATGCTATATTCTGGTTATATCCCTTTTTGAAACTCCACCGTAAAAACCATTTGAGAAATCCCATTTGCTTGCCGATGGTACTGTTTCTCATATCCTTTTTGTCTCGCAGGAAATTGACATACTCGTTCAAACCGAACTCATCGAAATACTCAAAGGTTACGTCTTCCTTGAACTCTTTAAGGTGATTTTTTACGGCTGCAAACTTTTCGTATGTGGATTCAGTCCAGTTGTTCTGATTGCCGCATTCTTTTACAAATTCATCGAACACCTCCCAAAAACTTATCCGTGCTTCTTCCTGCTGTTCTTCGTTGGCATTCTTCATCCGCAGGTTGAACGCATTCTTTAGTTGTTGGGTGGTTGGCATGGTTTCCTGCACCTCAAACTCCTTGAACACATTTTGAATTTCGGCATAGTATTTCAGCAGATCCGCATTTATTTCGGATGCACTTTGCTTTAATTTGTTGGTACACCCGTTCTTTACTCGCTGCTTGTCGGAATCCCATTTGGCTACATCGATACGGTAACCCGTTGTAAACTCAATGCGTTGGCTTGCGTATATGACGCGCATACGGATGGGGACATTCTCCACGATTGGCACACCGTTCTTTTTCCGGCTTTCCAATGCAAAAATGATGTTTCGTTTGATATTCATAATTGGGTGCGTTTGAAATTCTACACCCAAATATACACCCAATATTTGGAATAGCAAAAGATATTCAGAAAGATTTAGATTTACTATGCACTCCAAATAGTATATGATTATCAGTAATTTGCAATTTTATGATATTTTTTGAATATGTAGGTTCGAGAGCCTGTCTCTCCGCTGAACTTACTGGACAGAAATGGTCAGTAAACGGACAAAAAGCTACAAATCAACGATTTGTGGCTTTTTTTATTGCCCGAAAGTCCAGCTTCCAAGACTTCAAAAGTACGGTAAAAGACAAAGTTTCGTTACTAAATCGTTACCTATTCCCTGCCGGACAAAAACGGTAACGATTTGTCCTCAAATGACCTGATAATGACTTGATTAGTCCATAGTCTGCATAACTCGAAAACGAGAGGTAAAAATTAATTTTGCAACTAAAAAAGTGAGTTATGAAATCGACATTCAAGGTTCTTTTTTATTTGAAGAAAGGTTCTGAAAAGAAAAACGGCGAGGTTATGATTATGGCACGCATCACCATAGACGGCAAACTTTGCCAGTTCAGTACGAAACAAAGCATCCAGCCCGACAATTGGAACACGGTTGCGGGCAAAGCCAAAGGCAGGGATGCCGGAAGAATAAACGCCCTTTTGGACGACATACGTTCTTCCTTGAATACCATTTACCACGAAATGCAGCGGCGTGACAACTACGTGACCGCCGAGAAAGTGAAAAACGAGTTTTTAGGTCATAGCGAGAGCCACGAAACAATCCTTACCCTGTTCCAAAAGCACAATGACGATGTGAAGCAGCTTGTAGGCATATCCAAGACGATAGCGACCTACCGCAAGTATGAAGTGACCCGCCGTCACCTTGCCGAGTTCATCCGCAGCAAGTACAACGTATCGGACATATCCATAAAGGAGATTACCCCGATGTTCATTACCGATTTTGAGTTGTATTTGCGTACAGCCTGCAAGTGTGGCTACAACACCACCGCCAAGTTCATGCAGTTCTTCAAGCGCATCATCATCATTGCCCGCAACAACGGCATACTGGTGGGCGACCCGTTCGCCAGCTACAAAATCCGGCTGGAGAAAGTGGACAGGGGGTATCTGACAGAGGACGAGATAAAAATCATCCTTAAAAAGAAAATGGTTTCCGAGCGGCTGGAACACGTCAGGGACTTGTTCATCTTTGCCTGCTTCACCGGGCTTGCCTATATAGATGTAGCCGGGCTTACGCAAGATAATATATGCAAATCCTTTGACGGCAACCTTTGGATAATGACAAAGCGGCAAAAGACGAATACGGACGTTAATGTTCCCCTGCTGGATATTCCCAAGATGATTTTGAAGAAGTACAAGGGCAAGTTACCGAACGGCAAGATACTTCCCGTAATCAGCAATCAGAAACTAAACGCGTACCTGAAAGAGATTGCCGATGTATGCGGTATTAAAAAGAACCTGACATTTCACCTTGCACGTCACACGTTCGCAACGACTACCACGTTGTCAAAGGGCGTACCTATTGAAACGGTGTCCAAGATGCTGGGACACACCAATATCGAAACGACCCAAATTTACGCCCGCATCACCAACAGCAAAATAGGCAGCGATATGCAAGGGCTTGACAAGAAGTTTGTCGGCATCGAGAAGATTTACAAGGAAGTCGCCATGTAAATTTTCAGTTACCTATATACCGTTGGTAACAAAACAGGTAACGATTTTGGTAACGAAATACCACCTAATAAGCTATATCCTAGTATTTTACATTCTTTCACCTTGCGGGCAGTCCACCGACTACCCGCATTTTTTATTCCCTTTTCCACTGGCACATTCCACGAAACGCCAGCCGTGCGTGGCATGGCTGACTGTATTTCGTGAAAAGAGCCGTTGGAAATCCGCACAAGCGTACCGCAAGATGAACTTGCCGTACCCTTGCCTTTCCCGCCCGCATGGAGTGTTCCCTAAAGGATGAAAGGGAACAAGCACTTTTCCCCTGTTTCCCTATCTGTAAATCTTCCTCATTATGCAGTCCCCCAGCCGGGACAGCCGTTTTTATCATTTCAATAGGCAAAGGTAGCTACGGGGGCTTTTGGCTCTGCAAATTGGGTTTCATCGAAAAAAATTGTTCCAGCTTCCCGTTGGTCGGAAAAAATTTTTGTCGGAAAAATTTGCATAGCAAGACCCCTTCACAAACCAGCCTATGTGAAACGAAAACGACCGACCCGACCGGAAGACGCATAAAAAAAAAGTCGGATTTACGGGAAGCAGGAAAAAAGTTCAGTGAAACTTCAACTCCCTCACCTCTCAAATCCGCATAAAATTAAAAACTTAAAAAATTACAGCAATATGGAAGCAAAGGTATTATCGGAAGCAAAAGTTTATGTAGGCACTTACGCCAAGTATAACAACGGTTCATTGTCCGGCGCATGGCTCGACCTTTCGGACTATTCGGACAAGGAGGAATTTTACGAAGCCTGCCGGGAACTTCACAAGGACGAGGAAGATGCGGAATATATGTTTCAGGATTACGAGAATATCCCGGAAGCCTTGATTTCCGAAAGCTGGATTTCTGAAAACTTCTTTTCCCTGCGTGATGCGGTGGAGGATTTGAGCGACACCGAGCAGGAAGCCTTTTTCGTGTGGTGCAACTACAAAAGCCATGATTTGAGCGAGGAAGATGCGGACGACCTTGTACGTGATTTCCGGGACGAGTATCAGGGGGAATATGACGATGAAGAAGATTTCGCCTATGAAATCATAGAAGAATGCTACAACCTGCCGGAGTTCGCAAAGACCTATTTCGATTATGAAAAGTTCGCCCGTGACCTGTTTATGTGCGATTACTGGTTTGATGACGGTTTTGTGTTCCGTGCGGCATAACCAAATACCAATCCGGGCGGGGTGTCAAAGCCCTGCCCGCTAAAAACAACCAAGCGATGAAACGGAAAAGCATTTATAAAATCCTTTGGCGGGCGTTCCTGTGCTGCCTTGCATGGCGGTTCACCAGCGTAGCCGGAGCAGACACGGCGATAACGGCGTATATCGTATTTTGTGCCGCCTGTTTCCTGCTCCGTGTCTGCCTTTCAGCCCTTTATGCGCTGGGCGTGGCTCTGCTTTTCCTGTCGTTGCTTTTCTTACTGATATTATAACCATAAAAAAAATAGAACATCATGCAGTCACTTAACAAAAACGGGGTAAGCATTACCCAAACACCGGGAGAAGAAAAGTTCGTGAAATGCTGTTTAGGGGCTTTCAGGGGACAGATTTATTTTCAATATGACTACCGCCACACGGACGGCGAACTTTTCAGCACGGTAGCCAAAACGCTGGACGAGTGCCGCCGCAGGCGTGACGGGTGGATAGCGAAGAAGAATGGAGTAATAAATAAGTAAATTTTAGGGACATGAAAACGACAGAAGTAAACAAGGAGCTTATCGGCAGGCGTTGCGAGTGCATTTTTACGGGCTTAATGGTAACGGGGGTTATTGAGGGCATCCAAGACGACCCGCATTCCACAGCGGTCAAAGTCCGTTTCGACCACCCGCACCAGTGGGGCGATGATTTGTATAATGATGTGTGGGCGTGGGGGCGCAAAACTGACGAGTTCGGCACGCTGCACCATTTGCAACTGTTAGAGGATAAACCGGACTTTCAGATAATGACGGTAGTTTTCGGCGAGCCAATCAGCCAAATAGACCGCAGTGTTTTTGAAGATGTTGCAACGTGGGGTGTCTGTTCCCTGCAAGGCTGGGTAAATAGCTACGAGAGTGTCCGGTTTGTAGCCATAAACGACCATACGGCAATCATTACGGGCGAATACAACATGGAACAGGTAAAGGTGTGGTTAGAGAAATACACGTCCATAAAGAGCCTTAAAACCAGTTGATAGAGAACGGCGGCTGTTTGCCGCCGCCACTTTCTTTCGTGAGTGCCGGGAAATAAAGTGGCAAAGAAACCCGCCCTGTTCCCTAACATGAAAAGTCCACCCGCCGAACTGTCAGCGGGTGGACTGCCATAACATACGCCTTGCGTATCATTCCCTATTTGGTGTTCCCTGTCTATCGTTGCTTTTCACGTATATATGCAACCGATAAGGAAATAAAGCTTATAAATCTTCATGTTGGAAGAATTTTACACCAAGTATGCACACGGTTTCTTCTTCCTCGATGTCGTATTTCCATGTTCGTTTATAGACAAGCATTTCCGTGTCGCAGTCGAACCATTCCATTACAGGCGCATCATCTTCTTCGTCCGCCCATTTGAAAACCTGATTGGACGGCGTTTTCCACAATTCAGCCCTGTCACGTGCGGAAATGCAGTCCTTATCCACGATAATGATGTCACCTACTGCCGGAACTGTATCTGTTTCCAACGTGGTTTCTATGTACCACGAGATACCTTTTATATCCAATTCTATTTTTACCATGTCATTTTATTGTTTAGGGGTCGTTATTGTTTCCGTTTCTTCCTTGCCGTTGTCATTATTGAACGATAGCGAAAGTTGCTGCACCTGTCCAAAGCTGTCAATTACATAAATGTCTATCGTCTGCTGGTCTGTCGATGCCGAGGTGTAGTAGAGCCTGAACGTTTCTTTCTCCAGCGGGTATAGGTCATTGGGCAGGAACACCGTGCCGTTATCCATTTCTAATTTCCCTTTGCCGTCCGGCTGGAAGTACCTGATTTGATAGGTAGTCGGCTGGTAATAGCCGCCACGCACCAGTCGGCAGCGTATTTCGGCGGTTTCCCCGACTTTCAGCCTTTTGGGTACTGGCAGCGTTTCGATGCTGAACGGGTACGCCTGCTGAATATCCAAATTGTCATTACAGGCGGTGACAAGCACAAGGGCGGCCACGATGTAGCAACCCATGATGATTTTATACATTACATTCTTCATATACATTATTATATAGCGGTCAGTTGATAATGAATTTCAGTCCCAAAGATACCTGCGTGTGGAACTTGCCTATGTCCGAGCTGAACAACGCCCGTTCCCTTGCGTTGGCGAGCAAGGCTATCCGGTCTGTCAGGTAGGCTTCCAGTTCCAGCGTCAGCGCACCCCCGTAAATGAAGCAGTCCTTATCCAGCAAGGTAGAGCCGTCCGGCAGCAGCTTTTCGCTTTGGTTGCTGGTTTCATACCCGGCGAGTGCCGACAGTCCCAGCGAGAGAAAAAAGGTCTTTCGCCTGTCCGAAAGGAATTTCAGGTAATAGCCGCCCTCTGCGGTGAACTGTTCGACTGGTATTCTCATATCCTTGTAGTCATACTTCTTGTGCAGGTATTCCCCGCCAATCACCCAGCGGTTGGCGTTCTTGGTGTAAACGCTGTACGCCGCCCCGATATGGTAGGCAAAATCCGTGTTGTCGTTCCAATGCACCCCGTCCGCCATGCCAGCCGTGACCTGCAAGCCTTTCATGCCCGGCAGGTATCTTTGTGCGTGTGCCTGAAACGAGGTCAGGCACAGCGCAAAGAGCATCATTATAAAGATGTGTTTCTTCATTCCCTACTTGATTTTTAGTTCGTTAATCACTTCTGCGTTCACGATGTCGGCGTTCTCCACCCGGATAACCTGATGCCGCCCGCCGTTCTTCTCGTAGAGTTCCACCAACAGCAGCTTGTCGTCAGGAATGGTGAACTTCGGCAGGGCGTACACCGTGCGCACGGTCGATTTCCCGGCAATCTCTATCACCTCGTTGTAGCTGCGTACCGCATCCAGCACCGTTTCCTGAATAGCCGTGCGCTTGGGTACTTTCTTATCGACTATCTTAAACTTGATGAAGTCGGTATCGAAAGGCACGTTGGAACTGTTCTTTGTCTGCGTATGCACGTAGAGCATCCCGTTATAAGTGTAAATCCCCTTGATTAAGAACTGTATGCCGAAACGCTTGCTACCCAAGTGGCGCACTTTCCGGTCGTTGTTCTTGTAGATGCTCCGCATTATCAGTTTCACCAGCAGCGGGCTTTCATTACCCAGTTCCCGGAAATAGATGTTCATGCGGGTATGCGAAAAGTCGCTGGTGTCCTCGTTCTCCAAGAAGTCTTTCATTTCGATGTTGAGCATTTCCGGTTCACGGGCGTACTTGGCGTTGAATGAAAAGAAACTCCCGTCCTCGCAGATAACGGAGAAGTTCGTTTCGCCCGGAAAACCCTCTGTCGTGGCTTTCACACGTATTACGTTCTCCGCACCGTCCGCCTTGCCTGCTATGATGTGGTTGCTTCCCAAATCGACATAGCGGACGGCGGCGGGGAAGATGATATGCACCGTCTTGGCAAAGGTCACTTCCACGCCATAGGGTGTAACCATTTGGCGGTACGGGAGTTTCCGGGTAATACCCCGGTACAAGTTGTTGCCAGCCGCATACTTTACGGTGTCAGTGGTTTGTGCGTTTGCCGCACAAACGCCCAGCAAGAGGGCGAACATTACAAAAATCTGTTTCATCGTTAATTGAAATTTTAGTGGTTAAAAATTATTGTTGTTTGGCGTAAAGCATGACTTTATAGCCTGCTTTCAGTTTCACTTTCACGGTTCGGAACTTCTTGGCGAGGTAGCCGGACGTTCCTTGCAGCAAGCCCCTTGTCACGTCCATAGCCACCTGCTGCCCGGCACTCCGTGCAAAGGAAATGCTTGTACCCAGCCCGCTGCCGATATTCGCCATTGCTTCATTGAACGCTTCCTGCTCCATAGAGGACGGCACAGATAATCCCTTTTGTCCGTCCGTGTCGAACACTGCGAGTTCCACCGGGATGATGTTGCCCGCATACTCAATCGAGGACACCAGTATGTCGAGCCGTTCGCCCTGCACCTTTGCCGTCCCCGCCACAAGGGTATTCTTCGGCACGACTATGTTTCCCGCCTGCATGGGTTCAAGCAGCCGTAGTTTCACCGCCTGCCCGTCCGTCAGCGTTTGGTCTTGGTGGATGCAGGCGGCTACCGTGTTCCTGCCCATAGCGTAGCCCGTGCCTACCGCCGTGTTGAAGCCGTAGTTTCGTGGCTGGCTGTAAGCCCGGATGAAGTCGGCATCGCTCATGGGCTGCCGCAATCCCGAAACGGTCGTTTCCCGGATTGCCTGCACCGCCACTGCATCCGGCTTGCGGTCAATGCCGCCCGTTACCGGGACTTGTGCGACTTGTCCCTGCCCGCCGTTCATGTACTTTGCCGCCAGCTCGTAGGATTTTTCCAAGAGTGCCATTTGGTCGTCAGCGGTGGGTGTGGCGTTCTGCTGTTGTTGCAGTCTGTCGGTCAGTTCCGCCACCTGTCGCTTCAAGTCCTCTTTTTCCTCGTCCACAGGGGGCGTTTCGTAGAACGTGCTTAACTGGCGGTTGATGTCCCGGTAAGCGTTTGCCGAATAGGAAGCACCGCCGCCCCTTTGTGGCTTCGGATCTTCTTCCGGCATCAGGTCGATTTCCGCTTGCGGTTCTTCCGTTTCATCGTCCCCCGTGAAACCGAAGTCCTGCAAGGATTGTATCTTGTCCTGCTGTTTGCGGTTCAGCATCGCCTGTTCGTAAGCCTTTTGCTTGTCGGCTATAATCCCGTCCTCTGCGGGCAGGGGTATGTCGGCATTGAAGCCGCCCACGCTTTCCACGTTCACGTCCTCTTTGCCGGAGGGAGCGAATATCAGGTACATGCACCCGGCAAAGGCGAGGAACATCAGCGGGAAGACTATCATCTTCCTACGCTGCTGCACCTGCTGTGGGGTAAGTTCCCGTTTGGGCTTCTTTTCCTTTTCAGGTTTCCCGTCCGCCTGCGGTACGGTCGTGCCGCTCTCATTCTTCTGTACTTCTTCCATATTCCGGTCTGTTTAAGGGGTTGATACTGTTGATTGTGTCATTGCCTTGCAATGGCAGTTGTTTGATATGTTCTATTTGCAGCCGCCTGCCGTCCCGTTTCCCGATATTGTAGATTGATGAAACGGTGATGTAGATAGACAAGCCGCCGAAAAATAGGAACATCACGAGGATAACCGCCAGCCTTTTGCCCGGCGTAATCCGTCCGCACATTCGGCGCAGGCGGTCGTCCGCCCAGTCCTGCACCTTTTCGATGTAATTTCGTTTTCTCTCCATAAGGCTATCTCTTGACGGTTTGCAAATCCTTGTTCTCGGTAATGGTGAACGCTTCGATGATGAAGCCGTGCGGGTTGTTGTCGCTCCGTGTGGCGTTGAGCAGGCGGCACGAGGTCACAAGGCTGCGCACCGTCAGGCTGCTTTCCCGGACAATCAACTGGCGGGCATACGTGTTCACCTTGTAGGGGTACTGGTCGAAGTCGCACTTCACGCTGTCAATCTCCACCGTCTGCGTGACGTTTCCGGAAATCACCCGGTTGTAGTAGCCCTTTTCCGCCAAGTCCTTGTAATAGTTGAAAGCGGTCTTGTCGGCGAGGAACAGCGAACGTTTGATGTTGCTTTCGATAGCCCCCTTGTCGGGCGAGAGCGTGAAGAAAAGCTCGTGGAAACGCCGCACGTGCGACTTGGCTTCCACGGGTCTGTTCTGCGCCATGTCCTGCGAGAGTGCCAGCATCAGGCTTTTGCCGTTGTCGAGGACGTATATCTTCTGCCGCTGCTTTTCGGCGAAGCTGTACGAGTTCCACACGGCAAAGCCCGTCACCAGTGCGCACAGGCAGATGAATACCAGTGCAAAGAGCCGGATTTGCCGGAAACTCGTTTCGATGTTCGTTAATGATTTAAATTCCATTTTTCTGTATGTTCTAATAATGTTTCTAAAATCTTTCTATTGCAGCCCCTTTGTCAAGGCAGCTACCAAGAGGTTGTCAAAGTAGCTACCGAGTGACGGTCAAGGTAGCTACCGAGTGGAAACCGTCTTATTTGAGTAGTTTCCCGGTTACTTTCCCGCTTGCCGCACCGACCGCAGCCCCGGCGATTGACCCCGCCCGTGCCACGTTGCGGTTATAGGCAGACGTGCCGCCAGCCGACACAATCCAGCTTGCCACCGTTGGAATGGTGAAGTAGCCCACGATACCGATTATCATAAAGATTACATACACGGTGCTGCTCCCGTCAGGAATGAAATTCGGGTCTGAAAGTTCCTGAATGTCCTTTTGGAGCATCAGCGTTTGTATGCGTGCCAGCACGCTGCTGAACAAGTCAGACACGGGCAACCACAGGTAAATGGAGATATAGCGTGAAATCCACTGGGTCAGCGTGCTTTGGAAACCGTCATAGACGGAAATCGCAAACGCCAGCGGACCCAGTATCGAAAGCACAATCAGGAAGAACGTGCGCAGCGTGTCTATAATCAGCCCCGCCGCCTGAAAGAGCATTTCCAGCAACTCCCTGAACCAGTCCCGGACGGACTTTTTGATATTGTACGCCGCCCTATCCATGTACATACCCGTCATAGTCACCATGTCGGAGGGCGACCAGCCCAGTTCTTCCAGTTGCCTGTCAAATTCCTCGTCCGATGCGAGGTAAGCCGTTTCGGGGCTTCGCATCAGGGCTTCATATTCCAGTCGGTCTTTCTGCGCCCGGTACTCGTTCATGTCGAAAGTCTGCGTTTCCATAAGCTGATTGCACCCTTTCACCACTGGCGACAGCACCGTGTTGATTGTCCCCAGCACGAACGTGGGAAAGAACATGATGCACAGCCCCAGCGCAAAGGGGCGCAGGAGCGGGTACACGTCTATGGGTTCGGCACGTGCGAGCGACTGCCACACTTTTGCCGCCACGTAGAACAAAGCTCCCAGCCCGGCTATCCCTTTCGCTACCCCCGTCATGTTGCTGCACAAGGGCATCATTTCATCGTACAGCACCCGCAACACTTGGTGCAGGTTATCAAAATCTACTGCTGCTAATAACATAGGCATACCGATTTATATGTTACCAGTAGCGTTCATCCGCCGAGCCGTAGAGAGCCAGCACCCGGTCGGTGTCGTTCTTCTTTTTTGCCCGCAGGTAGGACACGGATATGTTCTTGCGGGTGTAGTAGTTCACGAGGTTGCGGTAATTCAATAGACTTCGGTAGGCATTATCAATAATAGCCAACCGTTCGGCATCCGTCAGCGACATACCCGTGATGTTCACTACATTTTTCAAGTCCTGCAACACGTCCGAGCTTTCCGACATCAGTTTGGCATAGCCGAACGAGATTGCCGACAGTTCGTCAGGCGTGAAATTCGGGTCTGCCAGCATACTTTGGAAGTTGCGCACGTAGATTTCGGATATTTCCGCCACCAGTTCAATGGACTTCTTCACCTTGACACCGCCCTTAACCACGTCATGCACCGCTTTGAGCGCATCGTAATATTTTTTACCCTGCTGGAAAATCTTCTGCGCTTCCATGAAGCCGTCCAGCGTGTTCTTGGCTGTGGTGGAAGTCTGCACTATCTGCTTGGTGGTGTTGATGATACCCTGTGCCAAGTTGCCGGGGTCTGACACCACCCATTGGGCGGATGCCTTGCCGATGAAGCAAAGGCATACCGCCATAAGGAGAATTGTTTTCTTCATGTTCCTAATTTTTAAGTTGTTGATGATTGGGGATTGCGTTTGCTTTCCGCAAGCCGCTTGATAGCCAGTTCAAGGTTGCCGCCCAGCTTCTCGGCGAGGGCGAACAGTTCCATTTTTTCGCTTTCCTCTGTCGTGAACGTGTAATATTCTTCCAACGAAACTTCTGTGGCGTACACCGCCGACTGCGTGCCGCCCAGCGAGAAGAAAACTTCCTTGTACTTCCGTCCGGGGTGGTTCGCCATGTTGATAGACAATATCTGCGAACGCTCCTTGTCGGTCAGTCCCAAGAGGTTCTGTATGCTGTTGAACTTGTTCAGGTATTTTCGCTGGTCTAACAAAATCTTGCAGTCCGAGTTGTTGATGATACTCTCTTTCACTATGGGCGAGGAAATAATATCTTCCACTTCCTGCGTTACCACAATCGCTTCCCCGAAATACTTTCGGACGGTTTTGTACAAATATTTTATGTAGTCCGCCATGTTCGCTGACGCAATCGCTTTCCACGCTTCCTCGATTAGTATTAACTTCCTTATTCCCTTTAACTTGCGCATCTTGTTTATAAAGGCTTCCATGATGATGATAGTCGTTATCGGGAATAAAATCTTGTGGTCTTTGATGTTGTCCAATTCAAAGACAATGAAGCGTTTATGCAGCAAATCCAGCTCCTTGTCGGAGTTCAGCAGGTAGTCATACTCACCGCCACGATAGTACGGTTCAAGCACGTTCAGGAAGTTGTCTATGTCAAAATCCTTTTCCCTGACGTTCTTCTGTTCAAGCTGTCGGCGGTAATCATCCCGGACAAACTCGTAGAACGTGTTGAAGCAGGGCGTTACCGACCTGTCGCCCGTGATACGTTCGATATAGGCACTTACCGCATTGGACAACGCCACTTCTTCCGACCGCTTGGGGGCTTCATCGTCCCGCTTCCACAGGGTGAGTATAAGGGTTTTTATACTCTCTTTCTTTTCTATGTCAAATACCCCGTCCTCGACATAGAACGGGTTGAACGCTATCGGGTTCTCGTTGGTGTAGGTGAAATAAATCCCGTCCTCGCCGTGCGTGCGGTTGTGGATTAGCTGGGACAGCCCCAAGTAACTGTTACCCGTATCTACCAGCAGCACGTGCGCACCCTGCTCGTAATACTGGCGCACCATGTGGTTGGTGAAGAAAGACTTCCCGCTACCGCTCGGCCCAAGTATGAACTTGTTGCGGTTGGTGGTGATGCCTTTCTTCATGGGCAAATCCGATATGTCGATGTGCAGCGGTCGCCCGCTTACCCTGTCCACCATTTTGATACCGAACGGGGAAAGCGAACTCTTGTAGTTCGTTTCTTCCACGAACAGGCAGAGAGCCTGCCCCAAGAACGTGTAGAAACTTTCCTCTGCCGGGAAGTCGGCTTCGTTGCCGGGTATGCCCGCCCAAAAGAGCGTGGGCGTGTCGGTGGTGTTGTGCCGGGGTTTGCACTCCATTAGCGCAAGCTGGCTTCCCACATCGTTGCGTATGCGTTTGAGTTCGTCCCTGTCGTCACTCCATGCCATGACGTTGCAGTGGCAGCGCACCGAGATAAGCCCCTTGCTGTGGGCTTCGTTCAGGTACTCGTCTATCCACTCCTTGTTCACTTGGTTGGCACGGGAGTAGCGGGAGAGCGATTGCATATTCCGGGCGGTCTGCTCGAAGTTCTTCAGGTTTTCGGCGTGGTCGTCTATGAAAATGAACTGGTTATAGACGTGGTTACACGACAACAGCACGCCCACCGGGGCAGCGAATGACAGTCGGCAGTCGCTCCGGTCAGTGGACAGCTTCTCAAATCGGCAGTCCGTCCCGACCTTTCCGGGCAAATCTTCCACGTCCGAGAGCGTGTGCAGGCACAGTATATCGTCCCCGACACGCATTTCTTCCGGGTACAGCCCGATGTCTTTCAGGCAGGTGGTATCTGTCTGCGAGAGCGAGAAGTATTTCTCGATGATGCCCGCCTTTCCGTCCTGCCCGGTGATTTCCGATGCCGCCAGCCGGGTAAGCGTGACAAAACCGCTGTCGTTCATAATCCTTTCAAACTGCCCGACCGCTTCGATGAACTTTGCCGCCGCTTCCTTGTCGGCTATCTCCTGCGGAACAATCCTGCCCCGGCAGAGGGTGGAGAAGTCGCTCTGTCGGCGGCTTCTCTCCCTTGTCGTTTTCGTCAGGAACAGGTAGCAGTAATGGTTCAGGAACGGGCGTTCATTGAAGTGCCGTTCAAAGGAGCGGCTTAAAAAACTAAGTTCGTCCCTTTCGGTGTCGGGCTGGTAGTTCTCCTTGATGAAGAAGTCCTGCTTGTGTACTATGGAGTAGTCGGGCAGCACCTTGATTGCCTTGTACCACGCCGAATGTATGGCTTCGTATTCGGCACTGGTGACGGTGAACAGTTCGGGCAGTTCCACCCGGAAAGCCACCGTTATGTCCGCATCCTTTGAAATGATGCAGCCGTTCTCCACCGCCAAAAGTGGAAATTTTCGTTCCAGCGTGGTAGCCTTTAATGTATTCCTCATGTTCTTTCTTCCTTTCTTCTTTTGTAGTTGAACAGCCGGGGTATCGCCTTTCGGCTGATAATGAAGCGTGGGTGTCTTTTGCGTGCGGCTGCTTTCATCAGCCCGTGCGTGCCGTACCGTGCGTTGAGCCGGAACGTCTGCCACACGAGCAGCAGCGAAGCCGACACGATGAAACCGATACATATCCACTGGTTCACGCCTGCCATGAACAGGACGATGAACACCACGAAGACGGCAAGCAAGCCGCCGCAAAAGATAAAGAGGTACTGGCTTTTCAGCCCCTTGAACTCCACCGGCTTCCCGATACCCCTGTTTACCGGATATTCAGACATAGCCGCTGGTTTAGAGGAAGAACGAACGCAGGATAGTGGCGGCGACAATCAGGAAGATGCACGCCCCGAACCAACTGGCGGCGGTCTTTGAGGTGTCGGGGTCGCCGCTTGAAAATTTGTTATAGACTTTTACCCCGCCAATCAAGCCGCAGACCGCCCCGATTGCGTACACCAGTTTTGTTCCGGGGTCGAAATACCCTGTGATTAGGTTCGTGGCTTCGGTGATGCCCGCCTGCCCGTTGCCCTGTGCGTAGGCACTTACCGCAGCGGCAAGGATAGCCGCCGACAAAAAGATTTTCTTTCTCATTGTGATTTGTTTTTAATGCCGGGCGGCGGGTGGGAAGTCCGCCTTTCCCGGCTGGTGAATAATTTGAAATTTTAGTGGTCGGGAGCAGTCCCGTTTGTCTGTTTGGTTTTCAGGTTGCCAATCAACCGTAGTCACGTTGCTTCATATTGTTACACATTATTATATTATAGGAAATCGTTCATGTCGAACGCTTCGTGTTCCTTGCTTATGTTGCCAGTTCCGGCAGGAGCAACCGTAGCCAGTTCCGCTTCGTTGCGTCCCAGCAGTTCAACCACCTTTGCCAGCCCGCCGTTGATGTTCTCCACCACCGCATCGTAGAGGTTCGTCCCCTCAATGCTTGCCAGCGTCCCGGCGGCTTGCCGCTGTTCCGCTTCGGTGGGGTTGTCGGCGTTCGCCGTGCGTACCGCTTCGCCCAGTTCGTCAAAGCTCACGCCCGTAGCCCGCCCGGTATCATCGTCACCGTCCATGTACCCGGCTATTTCCTCGTCCTCGTAGTCGGGTTCGTCATTCTCGTAACCGGGTGTTTCTTCCGGCTGTCCGTCAGCTTGCGGCGCAAAAATAGTATCATTTTCAGCCGCTTTCGGGAGGTGTCCCGATTTGTCCTGCGCTGTCCCGATTAGTCCACCCTTGTATCGGCTTTCACCTATCAGCGTGTAGCCTGAAACTTCGTTTCGTGGAAGCGGCGTATCATCCGTTCTGCCCGGTGATGTCCGGCTGTCCGTGTAGCGATACCACAGCCACAGGGCGATATAGTACACCAAAAGCCCGGTAAGTATGCAATGGATTACCATAGTCAGACAGGCTTTTGGAAGTTGCTTTCGTACAGGGTGTTTATCTCATCTTGGTACTGCTCGAAGTGGCGCAGCAGAATGTTTTCCACGTAGCTGCTTACCGTTACCTTTCGCCCGCCTATTACCGTCACGATACGCATCAGCTTCTCGTGCGTGGAACGGCTCACGTACAAGGGCTGTCGGTCTGCCAGTTCCACTTTCTGAAAGTAGGTTTCCCGGTAGTCGCCCGAACCGCCCTTGCGCTTGCGGGGTGTCGGTTTCTCTACTTGCACCGTTTCTGTTTGTGTTTCTTGCGGTACATCATTCGTCTTATTATTATCTTGTTTACTGGGGACACCTTGCGAGATAAGTTCTTTCATGAAATCCTCGTCTATCTTCGGCATCCCGCCGCTTTGCTTTGCCATATCATTGTAATTTGATGTAGTACGTTATTTCGGTTATCAGTTCTTCCAAGTTGCTTCCCCTCACCAGCGGGCGGCTGGCGGGAAAGAGCGTGGAGCGGAACACCGCCTTTTTATCCGCTACCAGTTCCTTTTTGTAGCGTTTGGTATCGGGGATAAAGGTTTTCATCAGCGGCAGTTCCAGTTCCTTAATCGTCTTGTCGTAGGCGGTGTAAAGGTCTGTTTTCTCCCGCCCGTCCACCATGTTCCAAAAGAGGTACAGCCCGGCAAGTCGGCAGGCTTCATTCTTCACCAATAGTTTTTGGATAGCCATTGCGAACGACAGGCTGCTTTCCAGCACCACCTTGTCGGCTGAAATGGGGGTGAAGATGTAGTCCATGCCCGCAAGGGAGTTTATCACGCCCTCGCTGTTCACCGTGCCGGGTAGGTCGAAAAAGACAATATCCGGCACGTGTCCGGCGGCTATATATTCGTCAGCCGTTGAAATCGCCTTTTCGGGCGAACTACACAGCACCGGGTAGGCTTTCTTCCCCAGCCGGGTGAACTGTTCATACGCCATGCGCTTGTAATCTTCATCCGCCCCGACCTGCTCGGCATCCCGCTTTCGCATCCCGGCAATGGAGTGTTGGGGGTAGTCGCAATCGACCACCGCCACATCGTAGCCTTTGAGATAGTAGAGGTAACTCGCCGCCAGCACGGTAAAGGTTGTTTTGCCGACCCCGCCCTTTTGTGTGGAAAAGGCGACATAAAGGGGTGTTTTCTCGTTTTCCATATTGCTTTCGTTCATTATTGGTTGATTTATTTATTGCTTTCAATCATTCATTCTTTCCATGTTGCAATCTTGAAATATTGAAAGACTGTTTTATTTCAATCTTGTTTTCCTGCTTTCATTCTTTCTTGGAATATTGAAATAATGCAATCATGCTTTCTTGAAATCATGCTTTCAATCATTCTTTCCTGATTGGAATATTTCTTTCAATCTTGCTTTCAATCTTGAAATCCGATGCAAAAAAAGGGAGAAAAAACGTCCCCTGAAAACCTTGTCCCGATTTGTCCTGTGCTGTCCCGATTTGTCCACCAACTGCCTATTTTACAGCATTATAAATCACTGTTACTTTGCAGCGGAGTAACGAACCGCTGGGGGCGCAGGTGTAAAAACGGGCTGGTGAACGGCAGGGCTTACCGCTTCACGCTAACCCCAATCCGTCCGTGACGGATTTCGATTTTCGTCAGAAAATAGCAAGGTGTGTTTTGTATGCTACAAAACCGTTTTCCGTGCCTGAAAACGCCTTGCCCCTTGCGGGGGTAAAAATCACTCCGAAGTCGTAATTTTTTTAATTCAAAGAAGTATGGAAACAAGAAGAACCAACAAGGGCGGTCGCCCCGCCCTCGCAGACCCGGCGAAGCACCGCCATGTCCTTTACCTGAATGACCGGGAGAACGCCCGCTTCCTCTCGCAGTGGGAGCAGTCGGGCGTTACGAGCAAGTCCCGTTTCATCGCCGCCCGGCTGTTCGGCGAACCGTTCCGGGTGGTGAAAGTGGACAAGTCGGCGGTAGAATACTGCGCCCGGCTAACTGAATTTTACGCCCAGTTCCGGGCGGTAGCGGTCAATTACAACCAAGTTGTAAAGGCATTGCACAGTAACTTTTCGGAGAAAAAGGCACTGGCTTTTCTCTATAAACTGGAGAAAGCGACTACCGAACTGGCGATGCTGAACCGCCAAGTCATTGCATTAACCAATGAATGTAAGGAACTATGGTTGCCAAGATAAGCACGGGCGGCAATATGTTCGGCACACTGGCATACAACCAAAACAAGGTGGACAGTGGGGAAGCAAAAGTGCTTTTCTCCAACCGGATGCTGTTAAGCGAGGACGGGAATTTCTCTATCAGCGAGTGTATGAGCAGCTTTGAAATGCAGATGCCCGTCCAGCTATCCACCAAGAAGCCGATACTTCATATTTCCATAAACCCGCACCCGGAAGACGTGCTGACCGACCAGCAGCTTTCCGACATCGCACGGGAGTATATGCAGAAGTTGGGTTATGGCGACCAGCCTTATTTGGTGTACAAGCATACAGACATCGACCGCCACCATATCCACATCGTTGGCTTGCGGGTGGACGAGAACGGCAGACCGCTGAATGACAAGTTCGAGCATCGGCGCAGCAAGCAGATAACCCGTGAACTGGAACGGAAATACAACCTGCATCCGGCGGAGCGAAAGGAACGTGCCGAACGCCCGGAACTTAAAAAGGTGGATTACACCGCCGGGGACGTGAAGCACCAAATCGGTAACACCGTGAAAGCGGCTTGCTACGGCTACCGCTTCCAGTCGTTCGGGGAGTACAAGGCTTTGCTTGCCACCTATAATGTTTGCGCCGAGGAAGTCAAGGGCGAGATAAACGGCAAGCCCTATCAGGGCATTGTCTATTCCGCCACCAATGACAAGGGCGAAAAGGTAGGCAACCCGGTAAAGGCATCCCGCATCGGCAAATTGGTGGGCTATGAAGCGGTGCAGCGCAGAATGGATAAATCGGGCGAGGTGATTAAGGACAGAAAACTGAAAGAGCGCACCCGGAAGATTGTCGCCGCCACCATGCAGACCGCCCGCAGCCGCAAGGAACTGGAACAGCAGCTAAAGAAACAGGGCATTGACGTGGTATTCCGTCAGAACGACAGCGGGCGCATCTATGGCGTTACGTTCATCGACCACGACAGCCGGGTGGTGCTGAACGGTTCTCGTTTAGGCAAGGAGTATTCGGCGAACGTGTTCAACGACCTGTATTCCGATGAAAGGAAAACGGATATACGGCAAGAACAATCCCCACAACAGGAACAGTCGGGCTTTACCCCGAAAGCTGACATCGTTTCGGGTGTGGCTTCCGTGCTGGGTGCTTTCGGCGGATTGTTGGGCGGCGGTGCATCAGGCGGTGACGAGCCGCAGGACACCGCCCGCCAAAAGAGAAAGAAGAAAAAGAAGCGCACAAGACGCATTGACTAACTTAAAACATTACAATCATGCAACAGGAAGATGATTTGAGAGGGCTTGCAAGGGTCATGGACTTTATGCGGGCTGTCAGTATTTTATTTGTGGGAATAAACGTGTACTGGTTCTGTTACTCCACCCTGAAAGAGTGGGGAGTGACCTTTGAAGTGATAGACAAGATACTGTGGAACTTCCAGCGCACTACCGGGCTGTTCTCGTCTATCTTATGGACAAAACTATTTTCGGTGTTGTTCCTCGCCCTGTCGTGTATCGGTACTAAAGGTGTAAAAGAGGAAAAGATAACATGGACGAAGATACATTGCAGCCTTGCGGCGGGTGTGGTGCTGTTTTTCCTGAACTGGTGGCTGCTGGAACTTCCCCTGCCACATACGGCAGGTACGGTGTTTTATATCACTACGCTGTCGGCGGGCTATATTTGTATGCTCATGGCGGGTACGTGGATGTCCCGTCTGCTAAAAAACAACCTTATGGATGATGTCTTTAATACCGAGAACGAAAGTTTCATGCAGGAAACAAGGCTTATCGAAAACGAGTATTCCGTAAATTTGCCGACCCGGTTCTACTATAAAAAGAAATGGAACAACGGCTATATTAACGTTGTAAATGTTTTTCGTGCGAGCATCGTGTTAGGAACTCCGGGCAGCGGGAAATCCTATGCGGTGGTAAATAATTACATAAAACAGCAAATTGAGAAAGGTTTCGCACTCTATTGTTATGATTACAAGTTTCCCGACCTTTCGGAAATTGCTTACAATCATCTACTTAATCACTTGGACGGTTACAAGGTAAAACCGAAGTTTTACATTATCAATTTTGACGACCCACGCAAGAGCCACCGATGCAACCCGATAAATGCCAGCTTCATGTCGGACATTGCGGATGCCTACGAAGCCAGCTACACGATTATGCTCAACTTGAACCGCTCTTGGATAAGCAAGCAGGGTGACTTTTTCGTGGAAAGTCCGATTATCCTTTTGGCGGCTATAATTTGGTACTTGCGCATTTATCAGGGCGGTAGATATTGTACGTTCCCTCATGCCATAGAACTGTTGAACAAGAAATACGCCGATGTTTTCACGATTTTACGCAGCTATCCCGAACTGGAAAACTACCTTTCCCCATTCGTAGATGCGTGGGAATCAGACGCACAAGAGCAGTTGCAGGGGCAGATAGCGAGTGCGAAAATCCCGCTTTCAAGGATGATAAGCCCGGCACTCTATTGGGTAATGACAGGTGATGATTTTTCGCTGGATATAAACAACCCGGCAGAACCCAAAGTATTGGTAGTGGGTAACAACCCCGACCGTCAGAACATCTATTCGGCGGCACTGGGGCTGTATAATTCCCGTATCGTGAAGCTGATAAACAAGAAAGGTCAGCTTAAAAGTTCGGTGATAATAGATGAACTACCGACCATATATTTTCGTGGGCTTGACAATCTGATTGCAACCGCCCGAAGCAACAAAGTGGCGGTTCTGCTGGGCTTTCAGGATTACAGCCAGCTTACCCGTGACTACGGGGACAAGGAAAGCAAAGTAATCCAAAATACTGTGGGTAACGTGTTTAGCGGTCAGGTAGTCGGTGAAACGGCAAAAATACTGTCGGAGCGTTTCGGAAAGGTGTTGCAGAAACGACAGAGCATGACAATCAACCAGCGGGAGAAGTCCACCTCGATAAGCACCCAAATGGACAGCCTGATACCCGCCAGTAAAATATCCAACCTCACGCAAGGCATGTTCGTGGGGGCGGTAGCGGACAACTTCGATGAACGGATAGAGCAGAAGACTTTCCACTGTGAAATCGTGGTGGACAATGAAAAGGTGAAGCGGGAAACCGCCCGCTACGTGAAACTTCCGCAAATAATCGACTTCACCGACAAGGACGGAAACGACCGGATGCAGGAAGAGATACAAGCCAACTACGACCGCATCCGTCAGGAAGTCCGGCAGATTGTCGAGGACGAGATAACAAAACTGAATATAGATAAAACACAAAGAAAATGATTTAAGAATTTTATATATAGCGAATTACGATTAATCTTGTTCGGATTTAATTTCAACTATAATTGGTTGTCTATGTTGATTATTTATAAACAAAGAAGTATTATCTTTGCATGTATTTATAAACTTTCTAAATGTATAGTTATGAAAATTAGGAAATTGCAATTTAATAACAACAAGATATTGGGAAATCTTGAATTGGATTTTATCAATCCGGCAACAAATGTTCCTTATGATACAATATTATTAGTTGGTGAGAATGGAGTTGGGAAAACTACTATTTTAACGGGAATAAGCGATTTTTTAAGTGGACAGGATCTTTCTATGTATTTTAATTCGATTGAATATGCTATTGATAATGAAATTATTACTATGTCTTCTATTCCGGGAGGGCAGGACTCTCATCAATTTATTCGTAGAAAGAATGGTGAAGATGAAACGCTATCTTATGGATGGAATGGAAATAATGGATCGAATATAGAACATATGGAGCAAGATACACTTGATCCACGTCATTATGGAAGTGTGATTTCGCTTCCGCGTTCAGATTTTCAAACAAAGAAGATTAATACAGTTGGTGTTTCAGAATTAGATACAAATAACCATGAAAAAGATGCAAACAATGATTTTACATCTCTAAAACAATTACTTGTAGACTTGAATAGTCTTGATGCAGAAGAATTTACTGAGTTGCATCGAAAAGGTACATCTATAACAATAGAAGAATTTGAGGAAAGATCACGAATGTCACGTTTTACAAAAGCATTTAATGATTTCTTTGAAGATATAGCCTATTCATGTGTGAAGGGAGAAAATGGACAAAAAGAAATTTATTTTGAAAAATTTGGCAAAGAAGTACCTATTGATTCATTGAGTACTGGAGAGAAGCAAATAGTTTTTAGAGGGATATATTTGCTACGCAATTTCAATCGTTTAATAGGAGGTGTCTTATTAATAGATGAACCTGAACTTAGTCTTCATCCTAAATGGCAGAATAAAATACTTAAGTATTATCAGACTTTATTTACAGATCCCACAACAAACAATATGCAAGTGCAATTAATAGTTGCAACTCATTCAGAACGTATACTTTCTTCTGCTTTTAAAGATTTAAATAGTAATGGGGTTCTCATACTAAAAAATAATAATGGTGTAGTTTCTGCTGCTACTGTTAATGCGCCAGGAGTGTTACCATCTGTAACATCAGCAGAGACTACTTATCTCGCCTATGAAGTTGCTACTGTTGATTACCATATTGAACTATTTTCATACATTCAACGTAATGCTACGGCTTCAAGAGAATTGAACGTAAAAGAAACCGATGATTATATTTTGAATCATCGGTTATATAATGCAGCAGTACACGAGCATCAAGATAATTTTACAAATCCACGAAATCTGCATACAACAACTTATATGACCTTACCTACTTTTGTAAGAAATCGTATTGACCACCCTAATCCAAACGATCCATATTCTTATTTTCAACTACAGACTTCTATTGATTTGATGCGGAATATTATTCAAAATCCTTGATACGTTTTTATGTGAACTTATTTTTTCTATTTGTTGCAAAAGGGCGATTGTGATTAGATCGCCCTCTTTGTTTACAATCATAATAGATGCTGTTTACTAACTATAAAAAATCTCAAAGAAATACAGTGTTTTATAGTAGACTACCTATTTGTTATTTTTCTATATTTTTTATACCCAAGAATGTGGCAAGACTATTAGATTCCATTTTCCATTTCTTAGGAATGGATTGTTCGTTTTCACTTTCCAGTGTTGCTAATGCCATACTTTCTTGTTCTGTTGTTATATCCAAATAAACCATGGTCGTTTCTAAATTTGCATGTCCTAATAGAAATGATATTTGAATAATATTCATACCATCTTCTAACCAATGCGACGCTTTTGCGTGCCTAATTTGATGTGCGTGTAAATCAAGTGGAACATCATTGCACATATTATGTGCTTGTGCCGCATATTTCTTTAACCGTTGATTAACATTCTCAGATGTCATTTTTATCTTTGTTCCATTATTTCTTGAATAAAAGATAAATGAATCTGGATCCGGATTCGACATATGGAAAATGCTTAAATATTTTCTCAAGTATGTTACAGCTTGTGGAAGAATATATAAAGCCCTTATTTTACGACCTTTACCAATTACAGTAATATAAGGTTTAGAGGCATCTATATGTAATTGATTAATTTTAGCAGATAAAACTTCATCAATTCGTGCAGCCGTACAATAAAGGACAAGCAATAGCGTCAAATCTCTTAACCCGACTTTTGTTGAAATATCCGGTACTGACATAAGAGTTTTTACCGCTTCTTTTGTCATACCTGTAACTTTTCTTTTTTCTGTTTTTTGCATTGGTATCAGCATAGAAGTCTGATATAATGAAAGATAAGAAATATCTTTCCCTGCAAGAAATTTCAAAAATGATCGAATTGCCGATAACCGAAGATTACAGGTTTCCTTACTGCTATTTCGAGAGTGCTTTAACCACATAATCCAATCTTCAATGTATTTACGAGAAAAACATTCCGATGTTAAATTTAAAGGTATAATCCCTTTTTCTTTTTCTAAAAAATCGACAAAAAGTGATAGCGTAATAGAATAACGCCGAATAGTATGCGGACTATTAGATTGTATTGATACTGTATATACATTAAGCCAATCATGTATATATTTAGCTAACTGGAGAGCCTCCTTAGAAATCTGTTTCATTTTCTTGTAATTTGGGGATTATTTGATTCAATGTTTCGCTTGTATTGCTTTCGATAATATCGTATAAACCTGGAACTAAGGAATAATAATATTTTGTACTCTCTATGATACTATGGCCCATACTTTTACTTAACGATAATAACTTTTGGTGAGTAGTAAGCCCTTGACCTATCCAATTATTGATATTTTTCACAGCATAATGGTGCCTCAATTCATAAGCTGTTGCATATGCCTCATTCTTTTTATACCAGCACTTTCTAAAAATTCGAGTAACCCAAGCCCCATTATATCCGCTATTTGAACTGGTTGGGAAAAAGAATGTTCGTTTAGGAACCATTTTAGATATAGCAACATCATATCTTTTCATCAGTTCTAACATACTATCATGAAGTACAACAAAATGTTGATTGTATCCTTTGGAATATCGAATATTGACGATTCCATCTTCCAGACATACATCTTCCCTACGCAATAATCGCGCTTCCGTTGTTCTCATTCCACTACTATACAAAAGCCTAAAAAAGACAGGAACTGTGATTCGTTGGATTTTCCCAATCAGTCCATATTTCGTTTCAAACGAATCACATGCTTGGAAAAAATTATTCAATTCTTCTTCGGAAAATGCATGAGGAATATAAATCCTTGGTATAGAACGAGGTATTAAAGGGATACTTAAGTCTGTCAGATTGCGAGAATTAGTGTATCGTAACAAACTTATCACAGGATAAATTCTTGAAACACATGAATTGTGCTTTTCTGTCTCTCTCTTACAACACCATTTATCAATCATTTCTTGAGAAAGTTTATCGGCAGACGGATATTCTTTTACACAAAATCGTTCAAATTTATGTAGATCTTTCAAATAGCTATTACTATTACGTCCTGATGCTATTCTATAAGTTTTATACTTGTTAAGAATATCCGACAAAAATGATTTAGATTCCATTGAACACCTCCTTTCTTATAGGGTAAATATCTATACTTAAAGCGCATTCTTTTAGATGTTTAAAGTCTGCTTTTAAATATGTTTCAAGAGAAGATGCCGAATAATGTCCTAATGTTTTTTCTATAATGGGAGTTTCTATACCATTCTCTAAAAGAGTAGTCGCCAAATGGTGACGGAATAGATGTAACCCTTTAGAAGTACCTGATTCATTTCGAATTCCAGCCGCCTTCATTATTTTAGCACTTATGGCATATAGATTACTACTATGGAGTCTTCTGTGGGGAACATTTACTTTGAGAAATATAAAATCCTCTTTTGATTTAGGTCTTTCTTTCATAATATAGTCATAAATTGCATTCCCAACAATTGCACGCAATGGTAAAACTAACAGGTTTCCTGTTTTTTGCTGGGTGATACTAATAATATCCTTTTCCCAATCAATATCAGAAAAACGAAGTGCTGCAATATCGCAACTCCGTAAACCGGTATAAAAGGCTAATAAACCAATAGCTCTTTCTTGAAATGAAAGCATAGAACTCTCATTTAATACATTTCGTATTTTTTCGATCTCGAATTTGGATAGATATTGTATATTTTTACGTTTTACTCGTGTGTCGGGAAAATAGGATATAATTCTTTTGCATAATCCAGGAGAATAAAATGATTCACAATGCTTAAGTACAAATATATTTTCCATTCTGAAATGATAACTTTCGATAAGTTTCTTATCACTAGTAAACATATTCATCACATCTTCCTCTGTTACATCCTCAAGTGAATAAATTCCTTGTTCCTGTAATCTAAACAAGAAAGAACATGCAGAACACTCACAACTTTTGTGATAATGTAAAGGCTTATCCTGTTTTGATTTTATAACACCCCGATACACATTGATAAAGCGTTTGTATTCATCACACAAATTATCATAGTATGATGCTTTATGCATATGTAATGAGCCATCAGGCAATATATTTTCTGAAACGAACTGCTCAATGACTCTTAGCATTTTTTGTTTATAAAGTAAAGTGTACTTGTTACTATACTTTTTAACACATGTTTGATAAACATCATCATATGTCTTCCATCCATAATTTTCGGATTCCCTTAGAATCCATCGCACCTCATTCTTGACATGTTTTATGTATTGCCAGCTATAATGCTGATTCTCCATATAGGAAACAAGAATAGGATACCGTTCTTTTAATCTTTGTAAATCCATATTGTTTATTTAATGATTAGGAGGCCAAATTAAATAAAATCCGAACAATGTATGGAGAAAGATATTGGATATAAGCTTCTTAAATTAATTTATTTGTGTTTTATTGATATTCAGTTTTGTTATCAAATCCAAATATTTGGATTTGATAACCCGTATCAAGAACGACCCGGAGCTATGCCACCTGATAAAAGAGGAGGAATAATCGCAAAAGGTGTATCAAAAACTCCCTGTTTGAAAAAATTACCCCTGCCATAGATAATTGTGGCAGGGGTAAATTTTTTCTGTTTGGGAATTATGTTGCACCCGCTTATTTTTAAGTTGATTTAATTACATAGTTTCTGATTTCGTAACATCTAATACAATATTATCAGCAGCTATACGATTACATTCGCTTAATTTAATTTCTTCTTCGATTATCTTTTTGTCAAAATCCAACTTATCTAATAAGAAACGATGCTTTATCTCAAATAATTGAAATACATCATCCCAAGTCATTGCATATATTTCAAATTGTTCTTTTATATGAACTAAAAACCGTTTATTCTTATCTTGAAATGATTTATATTGGTCTTTTATGAAATCATCAACTTTGTTGCTTACAACAAAGAATTTCCACGAACGCATTTGACTATTAAAACGTTCTTCTCCTTTTATTAGGTCTAAGTAATCTTCAATTTGGCGAAATTGTTTTTTGCCTATTGTTACTGTCGGACGTTTTAATTCAACTATGACATTTTCTTCCAACATATTTGAAAAATCCGAACTGTCAGCAACTTTATGTTTTCTACACATAAAAATATCAGGTCGTCTATTCCGTTCCGCTGAATCTATCTGTTGGCTATCTTCATTACCATCTAATATGTATAAATAATTAGACAACGCTTTTTCAAAGGTATCATCGGCTGATACCAAATGAAATTGTTCTCCAAATAGCCAATAATTTTCTTCTATCGCAATTTGAATATGTTCTCTTTCAGTAGAAAACTTTTTTAGGTCGAAAACAAGATTTTTTAGTTGTTCAACAACTTCAAATCTATTTCGTATCATTTTTATAGTTCGTAATATTCGGCTTAACGATGTTGTTCTTAAAGTTTGAGATAGTTGAACTCGTTCTTCTGTTGATAAAGTAACGATTCCGCTAAGAATAGAGAGTATATTTTCTCTTTCGTCTGTATCCAATAAAAGATTTAAGAATCCAACACAAGTTTGTTGTTGTTCTTTCTTTAAGCCTTTAAATATTTTTGGTTGTATGCAGTATATTTCTTTAATTACATTTAATAAATCGAGCTTCCTTTCTTGGTCGTACTTATTATTTCGAAATGTTGGAAGCACGCCATTTCTCTCATAATCAGCGATTAATTTATTAGCTGCACTTTCTTTTACATATTTTTTTTCCTTTTCTTTCAAAAAGGAAAGAAGTTTCTTTTTTAGATTTTTATAAACGCTATCTGATTGATTTTTAACCCCATCTATTCTTGGGTGTGGCTTTTCATCAAAGGAAAAGTTATCAAAATAAGGAGAAACAATATAAATACTATGAAAGAAATTTATCGCATTATTATTAAATGATGTCAGTTCCTTGCCAAGTTCATAATTGTTACTATTCAAGTAATAGTAATAGAATTTATCACCAATTCTTTTACTCCAACGGATATATGAAATTTCAAATTCAAAGCCCGAAATAACCTCTGTTACAGTTTCGTCTTCAGTTATCAAATATTCATAGTCAATAGCTGTTCCATTAATAGTTATCGAGTACCCTTTTTCTTTATTTAAATGCAAAAACCAGCCAAATTCTTGGGCAAGAAATTCGCTAAAAGAGGGTTGTGTAAAATGCCCTGATGATAATTTCTTTAAATTGTAAAAGAACACATCTGTTCCCGTACTACCACTTTTTATTATCTGATTGTTATTTGTTTCGTAATGGTCTTTATCCCCCTCATTAATTGTTATATCATATTGCAATATTGTCCCATCTTCTTTTTCATATCGTGTTCTCCACACAGCTTTTGAACAGAAGTTTATAAATGAGAATCTACCTTTCCCCATTTTTCCTCTAACCTCTGATGTCCGTTGAAATGTTTGTTGCTTTTGCGAATCAAGAAAAGCACCAAATGTAGAAGCAATGGTTGATAAGTCTATCCCTTCTCCATTATCAGAAATAATAAAATGAGATATATAACCAATTTCATTAGCATCAAATTGAATATTCACATTGGTAGCCTTTGCATCAAAACTATTCCAAATATATTCAGCAATAGCCAACTTATAATCGGAAGGTATTCCTGCATTGTCAATACTTTTATTGCGTAGTGTTACTTTACTTCTCATATTTGTATAGTTCTATATTTTTCAAATTTAACCAGTATTTCGTGCAGGTTCTTTAATGCTTCCACAGCTTTACCTATCGGCGGCATCTTGCTTTTGTCAAAGGTCAGCTTTTTCAAATCGGTAGTGTACGCCGCAGCCACTTCGGGCAACGCCATGACCGTTTCGGCATCCTTGAATATCGGTGCGTCAGCCAGTGACAAGTGCGAACGGGAGTTTTTGTTTAGTCCGTCCTCTATCGTTACCCGGTACATGGCATCCAAGAAATCTTCCGAGCGTAAGTAATCGTTGTATTCCTGATTGTGGTAGAGTGCCGACAAGTCGTAAACGTCACGGATATGCTTCGCCAATAATGCGGCGGCATCCTCGTTGTAGGATAATTTTACCAGCCTTGAAACCTTGTCGCAGATAGTCTTTCGGGGGTTGATGCACTGCGTTTCAAAACTTACCAGCCCGTAGGTGTTTATCAGTTCCTCTTGTCCGATGCTTTCAAGAAAGGCGGTCACAATCGGTTTGATAACCCGCTTGTCCGCTGGGTAGAATATCAGTTTTTTGTCCGGCAGGTCACAAGACTTTATTTCTACTTCCAAATGTTCTTTCAGTCCCACACCCTGAAATACATTGTCATACGAGAAATACAGTTTGCGGTAATTACCACCCATTTCCGACAAATCTTCCTTGTATATGTCACTGTTAAGTTCAGCTATGTATTTGGAAAGTTTCTTGTTCAATGTCTTTTCCGCCTGCTTGGACGCACCTTTATCACCCGTGAATACGAACAAGTCCAAATCTTCCGAGAAGCGTTCTATCAGCCCGTAGGCTTTGGAAAGTGAAGTTCCGCCTTTGAAGTAGGTCTTATCCGCATATTCGGACATGGAAATATCCCGCAGTATCTTTGATACCCAGTAATCCTTTTCCACGTGCGACTGCTCGTAACCGAAATATTCAGCCGCCAGTGCGATGATTTCCTTGAACGCTTCCTTGTCCGAATGTAAATTCATATTGCTGTCCTATGCCGTTTTATAATCCAAGTTGAACCGTGTCGTGGGAAGAATGGTCTTTGCCATTTCCGTTTGCAACACGGCTTGTCTGATGTCGCCCAGTATATCCGCCACCACCTTTCTGACACGTGGCGGGTAACTTTTTGCCAAAGATACGATTTTTTCCAGTTCCGGCAGGCTGTACCCGTTGAAATATTGGCTTTTGACCCGATTGTAGATGTCCTGCTCGGTTGTTCCGGGTATGCGCTTCATGTCCTTTATCGCATCGAGCAGCCGCAAGTACGGTACAAGGCTTTCATCCGGGTAGTCCGTGCAGTAGGCTTTCACGCACTCTATATCCAAGTTCTTGAAACGGAAACGGCGAACCGGGTTAGGAGTGGCTATCGTTATGGTTGTGGCAACCTGTTCGGTCAGCCCCATTTTGTTATAGATGTAAGCCCCCGTGATATAGCCGTTCAGTTTTTCAGTCAGGTAGCGGAACTGTTCATCCTGATAGACAGGTAGCTTCCCCAGTCCCAACACCGATTTCTTAGGACGGTAATACGCTCCCTTTTCAATCCGAACCAGTACCCCTTTACGGCTCTGCTCGGAGAGCAGCACCGCAACATTGGCGGTCTTTTCCGTTTCAAACGATAAATCCCGGAACGTGAATATACGCCCGGTATCTATCTGTTCAATTTGCCCAAGTATCTTTTTTCTGAATGAAGCCATACCTATGTCCTTTACTTCTATCTGCAAAGATAATATATTATGTAATCACTTGCAAAAACATAACAAATATTTTACCGAAGATGTTTTCTTTTTGTCATGTCACCTGATAATAGGAGAATAAGGGAAACACAATCAAAGGCTTGCCAAACGCTTCACAAACGCTCCAAAAATAAGCTGTTTTTTAGCTTTGATTTTTATATATAGCTTATTATAAGGTGTTTGCTAAAATCACAAACGCTTCATAAACGTTTCACAAATGGCTCATCTAAAGAGAGTGATTAACTTCGCTCTCTTTTTTTATGCCCTTTTCCAATACTGCAACCAATGGTTGCGGAATTTCATCCCGACCGGACAATTTCAGACAGCGCAGGACAAATGCGGACACTCTTTTCTGCCTATCCAAATATAGCATATTTAGTGGCTATCTTTGGGCGGAACTATTCCCGTAACCACTAAAATTCCAATTATTTATGGCAAACAGAATGACCCCGCCCGCAGAGGGGCAGGAAAAAGACGTGCTGCTGGTCTTGGATAAACAGCAGGGCAAGGTGAGAGCCGTCAAGGGTATCGACAAGGAGGGCAATTTGCAGACCGTGCCGCCGACACACGGTGGCGAGTTCATGCAGGTGGACAAGAACAGCGATGTGTTCAGCAACTTCCTTTCCAATTTCTTCCGCAAGTTTCAGGACACTTCCGGGCTGGAACTTTTCAGCGTAAAGGCATCCGAAGCGGAACAGCAGGCAAAGGCAATCGAGGACAACCACCGCAACCCTACACCGGAGGGCGACAAGCTGGCTGAAATGCTTCGAGTGCCGAAGCCCGACTTCCACGAGTTCAAGCAGGGCTACCGCTTCGACCCGGCAAAAATCGACTGGGAGAACCTGAAAAAAGTCGGCATTACCGCCGACATCCTGAAAAACACGAAAGACTTCGACCGGGTGATGCGTGGCTACAAGTCCCGCAACACTTACACCGTTTCGGGGACGGTAGGCGGCTTTTACCTCAAACCTACCGATGTCAAGCTCTCTTTCTATCAGGCAAAGGACGGTACGGTAGTACCCAAGCTGCATGGCGTACAGCAGGATGAAAAGCTGTTGCAACACCCGTTCCATGAACACGACTTCACCAAGCAGGAACAGGGCAACTTGCAGGGTACTGGCAACTTGGGCGGCATCGCACAAATCAAAGACCCGAAAAGTGGCGAACAAATTCCCGTGTTCGTCAGCCGGGACAGGTACACGCACGAATTGGAGTATATGCGGGCAGACAAATGGAAATGCCCCGATACAATCTGTAACCTGAAAGTCAGCCCGGAACAGAAAACCGCCTTTGAAGCCGGGCAAGCGGTCAAAATGGAAAACCTGCAATTCAGGGACGGCACGAAGCGCAGTGCCTATCTACAGGTCAGCGCAGTGGAGCGTGGCTTGGAGTTCCTGCCCCGTGCCGCCGTCCAGTTCTTACAGCAGGGACAGCAGCAAGTAGCCGGGCTAAAGGACGGGCAGGGCGTTGAGTTCAACGGTCATGTGCAGTCCGGCGCACAGGGCAAATCCCCCGACAAGGTGCAGCCGAAAGACGTTACCCCCGCCGCCGAGAGCCGGACACAGGTAGCGGTCAATACAGAGGGCAAGACCAACGAAGCCACCAAGCAGGGCAAAGAGCCGTTGAAACAGGGGCAGCAAAAGCCTACCGCCAAGCAGAAAGAGAAGCAGGACAAGGCGCAAGACAAGAGCCTAAAAGCGGACAAGCCCAAGAAGTCCAAAGGAATGAAAATGTAGTACCCACCCTTAAAAAGTAAAGAATTATGATTGCATTGATAGCAGAAAAGCCCAGCGTGGCAAAAGACATCGCCCGCATCATCGGAGCGACACAGAAGAATGACGGTTATCTTTCCGGCAACGGGTATATGGTGACATGGGCGTTCGGCCACTTAATCCAGCTTGCCATGCCGGAAGCCTACGGCGTGGCGAACTTCCGCCGGGAGAGCCTGCCCATACTGCCGCCCGATTTCCAGCTAATCCCCCGTCAGGTGAAAGCCGAGAAAGGCTACAAGGCAGACCCCGGCGTGTTGAAACAGTTGAAAGTGATTAAAGAGGTATTCGACCAGTGCGACAAGATTATTGTAGCAACCGATGCCGGACGTGAGGGCGAATTGATACACCGTTACATCTATAACTATTTAGGCTGTACCAAGCCCTTTGTACGCCTGTGGATAAGCAGCCTTACCGACAGGGCAATCCGTGAGGGGCTGGACAACTTGCAGCCGGGAGAGCGTTACGATAACCTCTACCTTTCTGCCAAATCCCGCAGCGAAGCCGACTGGCTGATAGGGATAAACGCCACCCAAGCGTTGAGCGTGGCAGCCGGGCAGGGCGTGTTCTCACTGGGTAGGGTGCAGACACCCACGCTCGTGATGACATGCAACCGCTATTTGGAAAACAAGAACTTTGTCCCGACCAAGTTTTGGCAACTCAAAGCCGATACCGCCAGCGGTAGAATCAGTTTCACCGCCCAATCTACCGCCAAGTGGGAGCAGCAGCCCGAAGCCATAGCCGCCCTGCAACGGGTAAAGGATGCCGGGCAGCTTGCGGTGAAGTCCGTTGAAAGGAAAGAAACCAGCCAAGAACCGCCCCTTTTGTATGACCTTACCACGCTACAAAAGGAAGCGAACACGAAACTGAACTTTTCGGCGGACAAGACCCTTTCCATAGCGCAAAGCCTGTACGAAAAGAAAGTGATGTCATACCCCCGAACCGGGAGCCGCTATATCCCGGAGGACGTTTTCGATGAAATGCCGGAACGTGTCGCCCTGCTGGGGCAATACCCCCGCTTTGCCGGATATGCCGCCGGATTGAACGGCGTAACGCTGAACCGCCGTAGCGTGAATGACGGCAAAGTGACCGACCACCACGCCTTAATCGTGACTGAAAACCTGCCCGGTGAACTCTCCAAAGACGAACGGGCGGTTTACGAACTGGTAGCCGGGCGTATGCTGGAAGCCTTTTCGGGCAGGTGCGTGAAAGACGTAACCACCGCTGTGCTATCTGCCGGAGATACTGACTTCACGGTGAAAGGGTCGGTGATGAAAGAAGCTGGGTGGCGTGCCGTGTTCGGCGAGCAGGAAACGGGAGAGGATGAAGAAACCGCCAGCCTGCCGCCACTCCAAAAGGGCGAAAACCTGCCTATTTCCAACGTGGAACTGTTGGAGAAACAGACCAAGCCGAAACCGCTGCACACGGAAAGCAGCCTGCTTGCTGCAATGGAAAACGCAGGCAAGGAACTGGAGGATGCCGAACTGAAAGCCAGCTTGAAAGATGCCGGGATAGGTACACCCGCCACCCGTGCGGCGATTATAGAAACATTGTTCGCCCGCCAGTATATCGTGCGTGAGAAGAAGAACCTTGTACCCACCGACAAGGGGCTTGCCGTTTACAGGATTGTCAAGGACAAGAAGATTGCCGATGTCGAAATGACGGGTATGTGGGAAACCGCCCTTTCCAAGATAGAAGCGGGAAACATGGATGCCGACACGTTCCGAAAGGGTATCGAGGTGTACGCAGCGCAAATCACGGCGGAACTGCTTTCGGTACAATTATCTGTTGCGGGCAGTGAAACCTGTCCCTGCCCCAAATGCAATAATGGGCGCATCCTGTTCTACCCGAAAGTGGCGAAGTGTTCCAACGTGGACTGTACGCTTACCATATTCCGCAACAAGTGCGACAAGCAGCTTTCCGACAAACAGATTGTCGAGCTGGTGACGAAACGCAAGACCGGGCTAATCAAGGGCTTCAAGGGCAAGAACGGCAAGGCTTTCGATGCTTCGCTGGTGCTGGACGAACAGTTCAATGTCGCCTTTTCATTCCCCGAAAAGAAAGCGAAACCGAAGAAATAGCCTATCTTTGCCACTGAAATTTCATTGTGATAGGTTTTACGACTTATAATAATTGAAATTTTAGTGGTTGCGCCCGGCGGGAACCGGGCGCATTTTTTATACGCTCCCGCCAAACAGGTAGGTCGAACAGACCACCCCGTTATCCAGCACCCTGCTTTCCGACAGTTTCCATTCCGAGCCTAATGTTTCCCCGATGAAACCGATACCCTTGCCCACCATGACGGGGACAGTGTAGATAGTCAGGCTATCCAACAGTCCGGCTTTTATCAGCGAAGTAAGCAACCTGCCACCGCCCACCACTAATATATCGGTTTCCTGTTTCAGTTCATAGACCCTTTGCAGCGGTTCTTCGGTCAGGAACTCCACGCCGCAGTCCGGCGTAACATTGGTGTCGTAGTGTGACACCACAAAAGACCGCTTGCTTTTGTGCGGCCACCCGCCCCAGTGTTCAAAGATGTAATTGTAGGTGTTCGCCCCCATAAGCAGGCAATCCGCTTCCAAGTATTGTTTACTGATGATATTTTTTATTTCACGGGGTAGCCAGTCCAGTTCATAATCCAGTGTGGCGGTATGTCCGTCAAGAGATACGGCGATGTGCGCTTTAATTTGTTTCATCCTATCAGGTGTTAAACAGTTGATAATCTATTTCAAACCGTCCGCTAATACCTCAAAAAAGAAGCGTGAACTTACACTGCTCCACTACGAGGTACTGGCATACCTAAATGACGAAACAGGCAAGCCCACGCTATGACGAAGCATAGCATAGACATTGCGCTGAAATCTCGTCATTTTTGAAAAGTGCCAGTTTTCGTAGTGAGATATTCGGCGAACGAATATGTTATATATAAAGACGAAATCACGACCGAAGCCGTTCAATCGCCGTTATTCTCTTATGTTAATGGTGCAAAGATAGCGAAAATCAGTGAGATAACCTTGTAAATAACAGAAATCCTGCCATATCATAACGAAACACGGCAGGATAACGGTATTTAATCCGTGCGTTCACGAAATACATAATGTTATCGGGTTAAATAAGACCTATCATAAAATAGCTTTGGTTTGCCGGGTCTTTAACGATAATGTCCCTTTCCCGCATGAAGCGGATATAGCTCTTTGCGGTGCGCTCCTTGATGTCCAAAACCTGCTGCAACTGTTCGCAAAGGTCTATGTAGGTGATATGTGTCTGCCGCCCGAAGATGTCACGGGCTACGTTCACCAGTTCCCTTTCCTTGCGCTTCTCCTTTTCCTCACGGGGCTTTTCCCCTTTGTACACGTGCATCCCGGCTTTCTTGTCCCACGCAAAGAGCATCAGCGGAACGTCCAGCGGACTACCGTCACGCACTTTCAAGGCTTTTACCACCGACTGCGTGGGTTCTTCGTCTTTCTCTATTGAAAGGATAGTAGCCGCCTTGCGTTGCAATTCGCTACCCAAATGCCCACGTAACTTTAATCCGTTAGGAACAAAGTGCAGCACACAAAGAATACACGTGTTATAGATGCCCGCCAGCCGATAGAGTTCATCTATCACCGCCACGCTTTCCGCTTCATCGTTGGCACTCTTTACAAGGTCGGCGATGCCGTCAATGACGACCAACTGGATGCCGCCGTACTGGTAGTAGAACTTATCCATGCTCTGCACAATGGCGTTCAGGCGTTCTTTGCGTGACATACCCGTCAGGCAGAACGCTTTCAGTTCATCGGGTTTGTCCGGCTGTTTGGCTCGTGCCAGCAGGTTGCTTACATTCTTGAACAGTTGCACTTCCGACTGTTCTGTGTCATAGAGCAAGACCGCCTTGTGCCTGCCATTGGCGGTTATCTGTATTCCCAGCGTATCTACTTCCGCACCAGCCGGGCAGATGCAGCCCGCCACGATTGCGGCTACATAATTGCTCTTGCCCGTTCCCTCGCCCCCAGTAATGCCGAACAGGTTGCCTTGTGTTCCTAACGGAACGTCACCCGCCGAAATAATCTCTTGCGCTTTGGCGGGCGGGTTGTTGAAATCTATCTCGCATGATTTTAGCATAATCAATGTGTCGCTATACAGGTTGTCTAAAAATTCGATAAACAGTTTCAGGAAATCTTCACGGGTGTTCCCGGCTTTGAAGTAGTCGGAAATGTCCTTTTCCTCTTTCGTACCCGGAAGCGGCAGGAGCAGGCGTTTCACTCCAAATTCTTCCAACAGTTTTTCCTGCTTGCATGAACTTTCCCTGCCCGTCTTGTCCATGTCAAAGAGCAGAACGATGTGCTTGAATCGGAACGTCAGCCGATATACCAGCGTGGGCGGTATAGTCACCGTTTCGCTGTTGAAGCAGATAGCGTGAAAACCGTGTGCCGCCAGCGAAAGCACGTCTTTTTCGCCGCCAGTGATGAATAGCGTGTCGCCTTTTGCTGGCAGTTGTTCCAGCCCGAAGCAGTAGTTTTCGCCGAAGCTGCCGCCGTAGAGGAATCGGGGCGTGGAGAACGGGCGGTACAGTTTGATATACTGTTTGCCCTTGTAACCGTACATGGGTTCTGCCACCGATGAAGTGTAGGTGTACAGTTTCCCCTCTGCCGTTTCGCTGTGGTATTCCCGGAGGGAGCAGACCTTGTAACGTTCCAGCAGTTCTGGCGTGATGCCGTACTGTTGCCAGTACACCAGTTCGGCAAGCGGGAATTTCTGTTCCCGGAACTGGTAGGGCTTGACGGGCTTTTCGGGTACTTCTTCGGGATTGTCCGGCACTGTCCGGTGGAAGGTTGCCGGGGGAATGGAAACTGGAGTGCCGGAAACCAGCCCCAAGCCCAAATCCCGGTCGATGATTTCCAGTATCTCCATGAAATCTGCCGCCCGGTTGCAATCCAGCCCTTTTAACTGCCCCACAAAGAAAAAACAGTCGCCGCTATAACTGTCGTTGCCGAAATCTTTCATCTTATAGATGTTGCTCCGGCGGTCGAAATAGATATTACAGGAAGCCTTGCTATCCTCGTACAGCGGATTAAGGAAGTTCCTGCCTATACGCCAGTTGCCGGGTAGGTAGTGTTTGAACACTGCCAGCCCGTTACTTGTTCTTTCTAAGATTTCCTCTTTCTTTAGCATACAGTTGGTGGTTGGTTATCAGGTTGTCGATATTTTCCTTGTTGCTCCTTATCAGGCGTTCTTCCAGCATCCGGCGTATCTCGCTGACCTTGTAGAAATAGCGTCCCCTGATGTTGGAATAGGCGATAGTCCCCGACACCCGCAGGCGTTGTAGGGTCTTTTCGCTTATTTTCAGGAACGTGCAGACCTCGTAACTGTCCACCCACATGTCTTCCTCGCTTTGCCTTGCCGTTTCCACGTGGTTGAAGATGTAATCGGCAATGGCGGTAATCTTGTTGTCCAGCTCCTTGTAGGCTTTGGACTCGAATGTTATTATTTCCATAATGGTAACTGATTGATTTGCCGCAAAGTTCGGAAGAAGAAACAGCCTAAAAGTCATGGTTGTACCTATCATGGTATTACTTTTGGGTGGCTGTTTTAAGTCGTAAATAGTTCAAATTCCTTGAAAAAACATCGGTTTTATGACGTTTTTCGCTATAAAAAAGAAAGTACCATGTTGGGGTGAACATGGTACTTATAAATATTGAAATACAGAGTGTTATTTCATATCATCATCATCCATGCGCTTAATAAGGCGTTCGATTAGATGATGAAGATAAGCTGTTCGGTCTTTTCGTTCTTTCATAGCGATATATGCGGCATAATAATCCCCCAAATCTGTATGAAAAACAGTGCTAAGAAAATTCATCATTTCTTTTATTTCCACATTGCCATTATTGAAATCCCCCGATGATGCAAGAGAATATCCTAATTCAACAAGAAAAACTTTCTTGCCAGTGAAACGGAAAGGATATTTGTTCAATCTTTGTAAATTATCCTCAATTTGATTGTCTGTTTCAAGTTTGATTAGTCTTTTATTAAGATAAATACGCAACATTTCATTAGCGATGATTTTAGCTACCTTATAGTCATATCCTGTTGAAAATTTAGGGTCTTTGTCGAATTGTGCGCTATCAGTACATAAACGAATATCGTTTTTCCCTCTCAAAAAATAATATTCGTCATATACAGTTGAGTTTGAACGATAATATTGATAGAAATCTAAATTACGATTAAAAAAATAAGTTAAACTGTCTAATTCCTGATTAAGATAATTCTTGACTACTTCGTTACTTCCTGTCGGGCATTGCGTTTCAATAAGGTAAATTTTGTAGAAATATATCAATCTACCTAATAATTCAGGTTTTTGGACTTTAAAGAAGAATATTTCGTCTTCCTTATTATTGAATTTGTATTCATTTATCTTTCCCCTTAAATTTAAAAGTATATCATACAAATAATACACAATTTCCAATGAATCATTGATGATATTACATTCACAAATCTCAAAATTAGCTAATGTATCATCAACTTGTTGTACTAATTGACTGATATACTCTTTCATGTAAAATAAATGACAAACTGTTTGCTTACAGGTTTTTACATTATTAATGTGTAAAATTGAGCTTATAATGGTATGTAAATTTTGCTAACAATTTTCCATTCATTAACTTCTTTGACAAGTGTAAACATATCTATGTATTTTTGAGAACCAAATTGTGACTGAATTTTAGCTATGGCAATATCTTTTTCTATATTACATTCAATTAATTCATAACTTGCATTCGATGCACCATTTTTGTCTACTATGTCATATAGAACCTGAATAGGAACAGTTTTTAATTGTCCGTTTTCAGACCAAGACATTGTTGCTTTGTCTGTAAAAGCTTTTGCCGTAATTTTGCTATTTCCTTTTTTGCCACCTTCAATATAGTATTCTATAGCTTTTATTACTCCAATGCTCGGCTTTACTATTATTTGTTTGTTTGTATCATGGGCTACAGCCACGAAATCTTTTCGAGTAGTTTCTACAACTTCCCATGTCCCCGAAAATCCCGGCTTTAGAATGAAGCTATCTCCTGCTTTTACGACAAATTGTTTGCCTGTATTTTCTGTGATTATAGATACTCCTGATAAAATCCTACAATATTCCCAATGGGAATTTTGGAATTTCCATTTTCCGGATGTGCTTTCCCAAATGCCACTTGTTAATTCGTTTTTTATAGAATCCAATATCCATGACTTGAATTGTGGGTTTCCTGTTATTAAAACGTCTTTGTTAGGTTCTTTTATTAAGGCTGAAGTTTGATTGTTGATATTTACTTCAAGAAAACGGGATTCTTGTGCGGATTGATTTTGTGCGTATGAAGTAAGACAAAAACAAATCATCGCAAAAAAACTAACTATATAATTCATATATTTTACCGAATAAAATGTGTTCTTAATCTTGGTTCATATATTGGCTTTTCTATTCCTGCTTTTTTGCCATTTTCAATGCATTTCAATAGCCAAGCCATATTCTGCCCTAATACTCTCATTGTTTGTAGTCCTTCTTCGTCTTTACGTACATCATCTGCTGTAAAACCATGTACAGAGTTCCAATATTGAGATGAAACTATTGGCATATTGCAAATAGTAAAATATTGATTTAATTGCTCAAACGTCGCAGATGCGCCCCCTCTGCGACAAGATACAACAGATGCTCCCAACTTGCCTGCCATGCGTTTTTCCGTAGTAAAGAATAATCTATTCAAGAACGAAATAAGTTGTCCTGTCGGTGCGCTGTAATAGACTGGTGAACCAATAATAATTCCGTCAAATTCATCTAACCGCATTTGAATATCTTGTACTATATCTTTTTGAAAACAATACCCTGTTTCCATACAGTTCATACAAGCAATACAGCCAGCTATTGGTTTTTTGCCTAAATACAACAACTCTGTTTCTATATTATTTGCATTTAGTACTTTTTCTACTTCGGAAAGTGCTGTATAAGTGCATCCTGTTTTGTTAGGACTTCCGTTAATCAATAATACTTTCATATTCATTATATTGATAAAGCTAATTTTTTCACATCTTCTAAAGCTGGATGCCCCTTTATATCACCAATTCCCATTACTCCGCCAGCATATATTTCACCTAAATTTTTCCAGCCTAAATGTTCCAATAACGAGTGATAATAATGTTCTATTGGTTCAAAATTGTTTTTATTATTACCTTCTGCTGCCATAAGCATAATACAGCCTTTATGTGGATTAATATAATTAGCATCTTTCTCTGCAACAGCAAACAATCGGTCGAAAACTGTTTTTAATTGAGCCGTAATACTCCAATAGTACATAGGAGATGCTAAAACAACTATATCGGCTTCCTCATACGCTGGATAAATTTGCAGCATATCATCTTCTTGGATACAAGGTTTATTCGGGTTCTTTCCACCACCAAAACAACCTAAACATGGATGAATGTTCATTTTTTGCAGGTTGAAGAGTGTTATTTCGTGACCTCTCTTTTCTGCATTTTGCTTAAAAGTATCTATAAGCCCCGCCGTATTTCCATGTAAGCGGGGACTTCCATTTAATATAATAATCTTACTCATGGCTATTTTTGAATGGTATTTGAATTTTGATTATATGCTTTGGCAACACATTTCCATTCATCTTCTATTTTGAGTAAAAGCAAATAATCGGTAAAATCAATTCTACCACCCCATTTTTCTTCCAATACTCGTACAACAGCTACAGTTTCTTCTACAGAAACAATATCAATACGAGCTTTAAAGTCATTGCCTGCACCTACTGTATCGACATTATGATAGAATTGTTCAATAGAGCCATGCTCCAATTTACCGTCTAAATAGCCAAATAAAACAGCTTCATTGACAAATAATTCTTTTGCATAGCTACTGTTTCCCTCTGCTACACTTTTAACAAACTTCATAGCAGCATTTTCTACTGCTTTGTATTCTGCAATATTTGCTCTCATAATTTTTAATTTAATTGTGTTCTAATTCTGTTGCAAAATTATATAGTAGCTTCTGTTTGTACAAGTACCGTAAAATTATTCATATACCGAAAAATTATTCGGTGTACCTGTTTTATTGAATGTTATTCGTAACTTTGTCTTAAAAACAAAGATTATGTACGAAAGAAAAATCCCTATAGATTTAGATTGCCCATTGCGACTAACTATGAGCTTAATTGATTCTAAATGGAAATCATGTATATTAGATGAATTGCGCTATCAAGCTATGCGTCCAAGCGAACTTCATAAAGCATTACCGGAAGCTACTCCACGAGTTCTTGACTTACAGTTAAAAGAGTTAGTGGAAGACGGCTTAGTAGAGAAAACCATTTTCCCGGAACTTCCACCTCGCTCAGAATATTCCATTACTTCTCTTGGGATGACACTCATTCCAATTATTGATGCGATGCTTGAATGGGGGAAAACCAATAAAGACTTATTTGAAAGAAAACATGGTAAATGAGTTTATTTGCTAAGCATTTTAGTGCAAGGTGCAAGTATATATTTATATATATAGCTTGCACCTTGCACTAACCCAAAAATATTTATTATCAGATATTTGCGAGTTTCAAAAGAAAGCCGTATCTTTGAACCCGAAAGTTAGGCAGACAAACAGCGGTCAAAGTTGGACAAGCCCAACATCTGAAAATCGTTACTGTTTCGTTACCTATTTGAAATTTTGAAAGCGAAGTAGCTGAAATATAAGTGGTTAGAGTTGTGGGTTCAAGCCCCTGTCTCTCCGCTGAAAAGAATTGCAAAACAAAGAAAATCCCTGTAAATTAATACTTTACGGGGATTTTTGTTTTTGGTGCATAGCAAAAATAAGCATATCAAAGCATTCTTTCGGTGTACTATTCGGTGTACTTGATTACCTTCAATGTTAGGTACACCTGTTAAGTAAATAATTGATTGTTTATCAGTGTTTTGTGCCTTTACTTGTTGCTCTTGGAAATTTAGTTTTGTGATTAAAAAACAAGTAAGATGGAAAGAACAACATTTTGTCTATTGTTCTACATTCGTAGGACGAAATTGAATCGGAACGGTGAGGCTCCGATAATGATGAGAATTACAGTGAATGGAGTGCGGGTTGATGCTTCAGTGAAGAAAACAATTCTTCCGGAATTCTGGAGTGCGGCAAAAGGAAAGGTTCTGGAAAAGAAGCGTGAAACCATTCTTGCGGAAGGTGTTGCAGAGCGCATCATCGGACTTTATGCTTTGGGAAACAGCACACGTGAGATAAGTGACTGGATGGAGGAGAACTTGGGTAATCGTGTGTCTGCCGAGACGATTAGCGCCATCACCGATCGTGTACTTCCGGAAATAAAGGCATGGCGTTCCCGTAGCCTAGAGAGCGTTTATCCGATAGTCTGGATGGATGCCATCCATTATAAGGTAATGGACGAGAGAGGCTGTGCCGTAACCCGTGCGATTTACAATGTACTGGCTCTGGACAGCGAGGGACATAAGGATCTGTTAGGGATGTATATCTCTAAGAATGAGGGCGCTAACTTCTGGCTGAATGTATTGACAGACTTGCAGACCCGTGGTGTCTGTGACATACTCATAGCTTGTGTTGACGGATTGAAAGGCTTCCCAGATGCTATCCAAAGTGTGTTTCCTGATACTATTGTCCAGCTCTGTATTTTCCATCAGATACGTAACTCCGTCAAGTATGTCGGCAGCAAGCACCAAAAAGAGTTCATGAGGGATCTGAAACATGTCTATGGTGCGGTAAATAAGGAATCCGCTGCGACAGGACTTCTTAATCTGGAAGAAAAATGGGGTGAGAAATACCCTATCGTTATCAAGTCTTGGCAGGATAACTGGGAAAGGCTTACTGAATACTTCCAGTTTACGTCGGATATACGACGTATGATTTATACCACGAATACAGTCGAGGGCTATCACCGCCAAGTGCGGAAAGTGACAAAAAACAAGGGCGTGTTCCCTAACGACACCGCCCTTGAAAAGTTGGTTTATCTCGCTTACCGCAACATACGTAAGAAATGGACCATGCCCATAGCCAACCGGGCGGCCATCGCACAACAATTAGCGATAAAGTTTGGAGACAGATTTAAATTGTTGTAACTTTACGCTCGTCGGGAGTGCTGGTGCACCCCCTTGGCGCTGGCCGATCCCCGACCGATGAGCTTGGAAGAAAACGCCGCATGACACAGTTTATTTTACGCCCCCGCAGTGTACACTTCATGTGTATTCTTTTTAATCTGTTTACAGTCAAATAACAACTTAAAACTGTATCAAATAAACATATCCAAGTATTCTTTTTTTGCCATATTTTCAAAAGGACTATGCATCACGCACTGTCCTTTTCTTATTAGAACTTTAAACACCCGAATATCTTACCAATTTGGTTTTCGTCATTACCTGTTTAGCCATGCTCCTACCTTCTCTTTAAAGAAGAAAGTATAGAGGAATGCTCCTATCCAGCTTGTAAGGACTACCAGCAGGATTGCCATAAGTTTTTTTTCTTTCGGTATTCTCAGGCAACCTATTTCCCAGGCGCATCTTATAGTCAGAACTATTCCAACGACCCAAATAGCAAGAATATTCATACCTGTATAAATTAAATGAGAGATAGTAAATCGAGATATAAAGGTTTATATGGCAGTCTTAATCAAGCTGCTTTTTTACTTCATCTTTAGCTTTGTTATAATCCTTTTTTATTTCTTTTTTTACCTTTTCTGTACCTTGTTGCACGTCTTTCTTGGTTTCTTTCCAGGCATCTTTAACTTTGTCGGCACCATCCTCTATTTTGTTAGAGGCCTTGTCTAATGCGTCATTTACGTTTTCTTTTGCATTTTCAATCTGCTGTTCTGTCCGGTTCTGTTCTTTTTTGTCCCGACAGGATGATGCGGACAGTGCAAATAAAATTGTCAGTGTGATAAACATTATCTTTTTCATATAGTTCTCTATTTTTGCTTGTTATACAATATGCTTTAGGATTTCCGGTGGAGAAACCAGTTCTCCACCGGGATGAAGATTTAGACTTCATACTGTCGGAAGATCAAGTTATTTCTTTTCCGATTTTTTGTTTGAAGCAGCAGGCTTACTTTCTTTAGCTTTGCTTTGGGTACACTTTTTGCCACCCTTTGCTTCCATCTGTTTTTTTTCGTTCTTTGTTGTCATAAAATTTAGTTTTTAAGTTACCTAAAATCCGCAAGCAATCTCAATGGCAATCTCAATTGCAGTAAAGAGCTTGAA
>ENA-OXWM01000187-OXWM01000187.1-human-gut-metagenome-genome-assembly--contig:-NODE-187-length-22871-cov-6.062807_pt1 | contig 22871 bp, 17 predicted proteins | sample MGYA00244692_ERZ652727 | MGnify/ENA primary metagenome ERZ652727 (study PRJEB26926, sample SAMN06164747) | human gut metagenome | biome: ENVO:00009003; feature: ENVO:2100002; material: ENVO:00002003...
GTTACTAGAATAAATTGCACGATTTTCATAATTATAGATCAGCTTCATCCATAAGAATGTCAAGCTCGCTTCGGTCTTCGTCAAAGCCTGAGAACAGTGCTTCCACATATGCGGACGGATCAAAACGCTGTAAGTCGTCAATCTTCTCACCGATTCCGATAAATTTAACCGGAACATTCAATTCTGCCTGAATTGCAATCGCGATACCACCCTTGGCTGTACCGTCTAGCTTTGTGATCACGATACCATCAATCTCCGTTACATTGCTGAACTGTCTTGCCTGCTCTAATGCATTCTGTCCGGTCGTTCCATCTAACACGATCAAGGATTCTACATTTGCATCCGGATAATCTCTGGAAATGATGCGGCGCATCTTAGCCAGCTCATCCATCAGGTTCTTTTTATTATGAAGTCTTCCGGCTGTATCGATCAATAAAATATCGGTATTTCTTGCCTTTGCAGCAGATACCGCATCGTATACAACTGCCGCAGGATCTGCGCCCTCATTATGAGAGATCATCTCTACACCTGCACGATCCGCCCAGGTCTTTAACTGATCGATTGCGGCTGCACGGAATGTATCAGCGGCTGCGATCAGAACCTTTTTACCGCTCTTCTTATACTGGGCTGCCAGCTTACCGATCGTAGTTGTCTTACCGACACCATTTACACCGATCACAAGTATAACTGATTTTTTCTTTTCAAAATCATATGCACTTTCATCCACCATCATCTGATCTCTTATGATATTGATGATCAGTTCCTTGCATGCCGCAGGTTCTTTGATCCTGGCCTCCTTGACACGTTCTTTCAGGTTCTCGATCACCTTTTCCGTTGTCTCATATCCCATATCAGCCATGATGAATGTCTCTTCCAGTTCTTCATAAAAATCATCATCAATATGGGATGCTCCGAACACGGAAGAAAAACTGTCTACGATACTATTTCTTGTCTTACTGAGTCCTTCTTTTAATCGTTTGAAAAATCCCTTCTTTTCCTCAGCCATAGCTTATACCTCCTTATTTGTCCAGATCGTTCTCGATCAGATTTACGGATACCAGAGTGGATACACCCTTTTCCTGCATCGTAATACCATACAGGATATCGGCTGCTTCCATGGTTCCCTTTCTATGTGAAATGACAATAAACTGTGTGTCCTTTGTCAATCGGTTCAGATACTGTGCAAATCGTCTTACATTTGAATCATCCAGTGCTGCTTCGATCTCGTCCAGCAAACAGAATGGTGATGGTTTCAGACTCTGGATCGCAAATAACAGTGCAATCGCTGTCAGTGACTTTTCACCACCGGAAAGCTGCATCATGTTCTGTAATTTCTTTCCCGGCGGCTGTGCAATGATACGGATACCGGTCTCTAAAAGATTGGTATCATCGACCAGTTCCAGTGCACCTCGTCCACCACCGAACAGCTCTTTAAAGACCTTGTCGAACATAACCTGGATTTCTTTGAACTTCGTATTGAACTGTTCCTGCATGGATACATTCAATTTCTCGATCACATCTAACAGATTCTTCTCTGCAAGAACGATATCATCATGCTGTCCCTTTAAAAACTCATATCGTTCTGATACTTCTTTATAGTCCTCGATCGCATTGACATTGACATCACCAAGTGATTTGATCTTTGCTTTTACTGCGGTGATCTCTTTCTTTAAGGATGAAAGATCGTTTAATTCCTCATCCCGGAACTCTGCCGCCATATTTAATGTCAATTCATATTCTGCCCACATATAATTTGACAGCTCATCCGACTTCTCCGTATTCTTCTCAATCGCTGAATCAAGCTTGAACACTGCCTTTTCCAGACCTGCGATCTTCTCGGATAATTCTTCCCGGATCGCAAAAAATTCTTTATGACTGGCTGTCATATCATCCCGTTCTTTATGATATGCTGCAAGCTGTTCTTCCTGATCAGATACTTCATCGGAATCTTTCTCGATCGTCTTACGGATCGCCTCTACCTGTTCTTCTAACTTCGTGATATCTGTGCCTGTCGCCTGTACCTGTGTTATATAGGATGCCAGTTCTTCCTGTAATTTCTCATCATCCAGACGGATACGTCTTATATTCTCCTGAATAAAGTCATCCTTCTGTTTTACTGAGTTATATTCGATCAGTAATTCAGATACCTTCGTATTTGCCGCTGCAAGCTTGCTCTGTGCTTCGATAGCCTTGGCTTCCAGTTCCTTGATCATTTCTTCACACTGAACCTTGGCAGCTTCATGCTTCTTATTATTATCAGCAAGCTGATCTTTATTTGTATTGATCTCCGCTATCTGACTGTTCAATTCATTGATCTCTTTCTGGATCGATGCAAATGCTTTCTCAGACTCTGCAAGCTTGGATGCTACCTGCTCCATATTTAAAGACAACGTATTCTTCTCAAGATATGCCTGCTGAAGTCTTGTGTTTAAGCCCTCAATCTGCGCGCGGAGTGCATCTCTTGACGTTTTTAATTCTTCATCCAGTCCGGCTGCATCCTTTGCGATCAGATTTAACTCATCAATCTTTTCCTTGATCTCATCCAGTTCTCTCTTTCGTCCAAGAAGATTACTGGAATTACGGAAAGCACCACCTGTCATTGATCCGCCCGGATTGATCAGTTCACCTTCGATCGTAACCAGTCTCAGAGACTGATTGTATTTTCTCGCAACTGCAAGTGCATGGTCGATGTTATCTACAACCACGATCCTGCCAAGCAGATTCTTAACGAGTCGATCAAATTTTGCATCTGCCTTTACCAGAGAAGAAGCGATACCGATCACACCCTGTTCTGACAGAACTTCATTTCGAACCTGTCCACGGTCTGTGATCGTATTTAACGGAAGAAAAGTTGCACGACCATATTTGTTCTGTTTTAAGAACTGAATGATCTTCTTTGCCGTGCTGTCATCCTCCGTAACAATATTCTGAATGCTTCCGCCGAGTGCAGTCTCGACAGCAACCTCATACTTCTTATCTACATCGATTATATCAGCAACAACTCCAATAATGCCCGGATTGTTCTTTTTCTGCTCCATAACACGACGGATGCTGTTGCCATAGCCATCATAGCGTTCTGTAATATTCCGGAGTGCTTCCATCTTGGATCTGGTCGCTGATAATTCTTCGTTTGTATTATGTATCCGCTCACGATTGACTTTATTTCTGCTCTGATTTTCTTCCAGATCCTTTTCTGCAGTTTCGAGTTCCTTGATAATGCCGGATACATTCTGATCCAATACAGATAGCTTTGCCTGTAACTCATCATGTTCCTTCCGGTCGTTATTATCATCACTTTTAAATTGCAGATATCTCTGATTTAACTGGGTCTTACGGAAGTTGATGTTCTCAAGCATCGCATCATATCTTCCGACCTTCGCCTGAAGATTTCCACTCTCATGGATATATTCGATGATGTCGGATTTACATTCTTCGATCTTATCCTGACATTCATGGATATAGGCATCCAAGCGGCTGCTTTCTCCTTTTGCAGTATCCAGAGAACCGGAAATGGTTGAAACCTGATCTCCAAGGGCATCCTTTTGTCCTTGATAATTCTCCATCTCTTTCCGATCAGTTTCCCGCTGACGGTTGATCCTGTCGATCTGTTCCTGTATATTCTTATCATTCTGTCGGGAGTTCAAGATCTGCTGGTTGATAACGTTGATCTCACCTTCCAAACGTTCATTTTTTAACCGGAGCTCATGCACCTGATTCTTGGATGCATCGATTGCCTGATTGATCTCCTCTAACGCCTGCTCGATACGCTCATATTCTTCCTTTGTATGCTCCAGTTCTTCTTTATTCTGCGTGAGATCATTATTTAAGATTTCCCGATTCTCTGTATCTTTATCAAGAATCTCTTTTAAATGCTCCATTTCAAGGAAAAAAGCATTGATATCCAGTTTCTTCAGTTCGTCCTTAAACAACAGATATTTTCTCGCTGTTTCTGACTGCTTCTGTAATGGACCAACCTGCTTTTCCAACTCATATAAAATATCATTGACACGACTTAGATTGTCACGCTCTGCCTCTAATGATTTCTCGGCTGCCGCTTTGTTCTTTTTAAATTTTACGATTCCTGCCGCTTCATCGAACAGTTCCCGTCGTTCCTCCGGTTTACCATTTAAGATCTTCTCAATCTGACCCTGTCCGATAATGGAATATCCCTCTTTACCGATACCGGTATCAAAGAACAGCGAATTTACATCCTTTAAACGACTGACTGTACCATTAATAAGATATTCACTTTCTCCCGAACGATACACACGTCTGGCAACCGTTACTTCATTATAATCAATCGGCAGATGATGATCACTGTTATCTAACGTGATCGCTACATAAGCAGAACCCTGTGGCTTACGAAGCTGTGTACCGGAGAAGATTACATCCTCCATCTTAGAGCCTCGGAGACTCTTTGCACTCTGTTCACCAAGTACCCAGCGGACAGCATCCGCTACGTTACTCTTTCCCGAACCATTCGGTCCAACGATACAGGTTATTCCATGATTGAATTTGAATACGATTTTATTTGCAAATGATTTGAAGCCGTTTACTTCAATACTTTTTAAATACATATATTAACCCTGCTTTTTCTTTATTTGTAACAGTGCATTATATGCTGCCGTCTGCTCCGAAGCCTTTCTGGATGCTCCTTCACCTGTTGCAACATGCTCCCCGTTAATGCACACCTCGGATACATAAGATTTATTATGATCCGGCCCCTTCTCCTCTAACAAGGCATAAGTAAGGGTTTTTTCTTCTTTCTGCGCAAGCTCCTGCAAGGTTGACTTGGCATCATAAAACAGTGAATGTGTCTCAACATCATCAAGTAAAAACCGGTGGACAAATTTCTTTGCCTCATCTAAGCCGCCATCCAGATAGATCGCACCGAGAACTGCCTCAAACAGATCACACATGATCGAGTTCCGATTTCTCCCTCCGGTCAGATCTTCTCCCCTGCTTAACAGAACATAATGTCCAAACTTTAGTTCCTTGGATATCTGAGACAAGGTAAATTCACATACCAGACTTGCTCGGAGCTTTGTTAATTTTCCTTCCGGGTAATCCGGATAATTTTTATAAAGATATTCACTTACAACGAATTCCAGGATTGCATCCCCAAGGAATTCCGATCGTTCATAGGATTCTACTTTATTGATCTTCCGCTCATTTGCATAGGACTTATGTGTTAACGCTGTTACAAGCAGTTCCAGATCATGAAAGGTATACCCAATGATATCTTCTATATTATGAAATCGTTCTGTGTTCATAATTACTTCGCCACTTCTTTTCCAATATTCTCGGCAATTTTTTCATTTACACCATTTTCCTTGAAATTAATACACTGGAAAATAGCACTCTTAACCTCTTCGTTATGAGAATTACCGTGGATCTTTACAACAAGACCCTTTAAGCCAAGCAACGGTGCACCACCTTTGTTCTTCGCATTAAAACGTTCCTTCAAGCCATTCAATGAACTCTTGATCAGAAGTCCTCCGATCTTGGTTTTAAATGAAGACATGATCGTATTCTTGATCTCACCTAAAAGCATCTTTGCAAGACCTTCATACAACTTTAAGATAACATTTCCGACAAATGCTTCACAGACAATGACATCTGCTGCACCATTTGGAATCTCTCTTGCCTCGATACTTCCAACAAAATTAATGTCCTTACATTCTTTTAATAATGGATATGTCTCTTTTACAAGAGCATTTCCCTTTTCTTCTTCATCGCCGATATTTACGATTGCAACTCTTGGATTCTTTACATGCTCGATATTCTCCATATAGATAGAACCCATCTTGGCAAACTGTAGCAGATGCTCCGGTCTCGCATCGACATTCGCTCCACAGTCGATCAGAAGGGAATAACCCTTTGATGTAGGAAGTAATGGAGCAAGTGGTGAACGCTTTACACCTTTGGAACGTCCGACTACCAACTGTCCACCTGCAAGGATCGCACCTGAGCTTCCGGCTGAAATAATCGCATCAGCTTCTCCGTTTTTTACCATATTCAGACCAACCACCAGTGAAGAATCCTTCTTGCTTCTGACAGCCTGTACCGGGGCTTCATGACAGGTGATCTCCTCTGTTGCATTTACAACCTCGATCTTTGACTGATCGTAAGTATATTTTGCAAGTTCCTTCTTTATTACATCTTCTTTACCGGTCAGTATTATCTGTGCCTTTGCGCCTTCATTGATCGCTTCTACTGCACCTCTTATGATCCACTCCGGTGCATAATCTCCACCCATGGCATCTACGACTACTCTTGTTACTTCGCTCATCTTATTCCTGTTTCCTTTCTATACCGGAACTATTCCGGCATTTCCATATTTCTTATTATACGAATCGGAGTCCAGACTCCTACGCAGACCAACCCCAGGGTTTGTCAGAATAGGACTCTGCTCTGACCGTATAAATGCACAAAGCTATTATATATTTTGCCTTTCTTAAAGTCAACAGGGGATATCGGTGCAAAAAAATAAAGCCTTCCGATCGCTCGGAAAGCTCTATTTATAATTACTCACCTACTGAGATAATCTCTTTCTTGTTGTATGAACCACAATTCTTACATACTCTATGTGGAACCATTAATTCGCCACACTTGCTGCACTTTACTAATGCAGGAGCAGTCATCTTCCAGTTAGCTCTACGCTTATCTCTTCTGGCCTTTGAACTCTTATTCTTTGGACAAATTGACATTAATCACACCTCCTCAACCTTTCAAGATGTTTGCAAAAACTGATAATCTTGGATCCGGAACAAAATCATCACAATCACATGTTTCATGATTCAGATTTGCTCCACACACTTTGCACAGACCTTTGCAATCATCTTTGCATAATATCTGCATCGGGACTAAAGTCATTAGTTCCTTCTGTAAAAGCATGTCCATATTAATAATGTGATCTTCCAGATAATCTAATTCCTCGATCTCATCAACTTTATCTGTTTCAAAGATAGCCATATCGATCATCTCGTCTATGTCCACTTCAAAATCCTCTGTAATTTCATCCAGACAACGGTCACATAGCATCTTAAGTGTGACAACACAGCCGCCCTTAAGACTTGCTTTTCTCTTACCTTCATTTCTGGCAGTAAGATGAAAATCCTTTACATTATCGACTACATATACATTTCCGTTGAAAGAAAATTCCTTCAATTCAGATATAACATCGTAGTCTTTTACCTGTCCTTCTGTCGATAAAATCTCTGATAAATCAATTAACATAATATCTCCTAAAAATCGCACATTGGTTATTATACATATTTGAATACTCTTTGTCAACGATAAAATCACATATTTTTTGCCATATTTTTCTTTTTCGTTACACTAAAGCAACAGTCTCTCTTGCAATCGCAAGCTCTTCATTTGTAGGGACTACGAATACCTTTACTTTTGAATCAGGTGTAGAGATCAGCTTTTCATCTCCCATAACCTTATTTGCTTCCTGATCGATCGTAATACCCATGTATTCCATATCTGACATTGCAAGGTTTCTGACATATGGATTATTCTCACCGATACCGGCTGTAAATGCAATCGCGTCTACTCCACCCATTGCTGCGGCATATGCACCGATATACTTCTTGACACCATATGCAAATACATCAAGTGCAAGACGACATCTGTCATTTCCTTCTTCCATACCCTTGCCGAGATCTCTGAAATCACTGAATCCACCGGAGAGACCATAAACACCGGACTTTTTATTTAAGATCGTATTGATCTCTTCGATATTCTTTCCTGTCTTGTTTGCAAGGAATTCGATAATGGCAGGATCGATATCACCGGATCTTGTTCCCATGATCACACCTGCAAGCGGTGTCAGACCCATGGTTGTATCTACTGATTTTCCACCCTTAACCGCTGTAATACTGGAACCATTGCCAAGATGACATACGATGATCTTTGTATCTTCGATATTTTTTCCAAGAAGCTCTGCTGTTCTCTTTGATACAAAGCTGTGGCTTGTGCCGTGGAAACCATATCTTCTAATCTTATAGTCTGTATAATATTCATAAGGAATACCATAGATATACGCTTTATCCGGCATTGTCTGATGAAACGCTGTATCAAATACACCGACATTCGGGACACCCGGCATCAGCTTCTGGCATGCACGAATACCGATCAGGTTTGCCGGATTATGTAATGGCGCAAGATCGTTACATTCTTCAATCGCAGCAATTACTTCATCTGTAATCACAACAGACTTGGCAAATTTCTCACCACCATGTACGATTCTGTGACCTACCGCATCGATCTCGGACAGATCAGTGATCGCACCTGTCTCTTTATCTGTTAATGCTTCTAATACATAACTGACTGCTGCATTATGATCCGGCATAGGAAGATCCTTTGTATATTTCTCTTTTCCTGTCGTTGTATGGGTAAGTCTTCCATCTACAGCGATACGTTCACATAAGCCCTTTGCAAGAAGTTCTTCTGTATCAGAATCGATCAACTGATACTTCAACGATGAACTGCCACAGTTAATAACTAAAACCTTCATATTAAATATCCTCACTTTATATATTTTGTTCTGACCGGCACAACGCCTGTCGTATATAATATAATTTATTTATACAGTTATCTGCTTGAATCTTTATGTGTCAGACAACACATTATATTCTACATTCATCTAATATGTGCTTCAAGTCTTTTTTCGTATTTTCAAGCGACCCGGAATTATCAATCTTATAGTCGCAGGCTTCCAGATAAAAAGCTTCCGACTCCTGTGAATCGATAACCGCCTGCGCTCGTTCTTGGGTAAAGCCACGATATTTGCAGAGTCTGGATATCCGGACATCCAAGTCTGCATAGACATAGCACATCTTATCACAGATACTCTTATATCCATCCTGAATCAGCAAAGCAGCTTCAATCACGAACAGCTTTTTTCCGACATCCTTCTGTTCCTCAATCCGGCGCACGATTTCTTCTTTCACTAACGGATGTGAGATACTGTTCAGCAAAGCCAGCTTATCTTTATCGTGGAATACGATATCTCCAAGCTTCTTTCTGTCAATCGAGCGGTTAACCGTTGATTGACCGTTGTCTGTCACTGCATTCCCTTCAGCAGGTGCAGATATATCTATATCAGCATCCATCAAAACCTCCATACCAAATGCATCCACAATTCCCTGATAAACCGTTTTTCCGGGTTCCATCAACTCATGTGCCAGACGGTCTGCTTCTATTATATATGCATCATATTCTTCCTTTAATATCGTAAGAACTGCTGTCTTTCCGCAACCAATGCCTCCTGTTAGTCCAAGGATCAGCATCTCATCTTTATTTCGCATCATACCAGTTATCTCCTTCACTGATACCGATCTCAAGCGGTACTGCCATGTCGGCTGCACCCATCATTTCCTTTTCCATGATCTCTTTTACAATGTCAATCTCATCCTTTGCAGTCTCTACCAGAAGTTCATCATGGATCTGTAAGATCAGGCGGGATTTCAGTCCTCGTTTTTTCAGTTCCATATTCACACGGAACATAGCAATCTTAATAATATCTGCCGCTGTTCCCTGAATCGGCGAATTCATTGCAACACGTTCACCAAAGCTTCTGGTCATGAAGTTTGAAGACCGAAGCTCCGGTACAGGACGGATACGACCGAACATCGTCCGCACAACACCATCTGCTTTTGCTTCTTCCACCTGACGGTCAAGGAATGACTTTATATTCTTATAGGTTGCAAAATATTTCTCAATATAATCAGCCGCTTCTTTTCTGGATATTCCAAGATCCTCCGACAAACCAAATGCACTGATCCCATAAACAATACCGAAGTTAACTGCCTTTGCATTTCTTCTCTGCAAGGATGTTACCTGATCGATCGGAACATCGAACACCTCAGAAGCTGTCGTTGCATGGATATCTACATGATTCAGAAAGGCATTCTGCATAACCTGATCTCCGGACAAATGAGCAAGTACACGAAGTTCAATCTGAGAATAATCAGCATCTACAAATACATATCCATCCTCCGGAATAAATGCCTTTCGAATCAGTCTGCCAAGTTCCAGTTTCATAGGAATATTCTGGAGGTTCGGATCAGTCGAACTGATACGACCGGTCGCTGTGATCGTCTGGTTAAAGGTTCCGTGAATCCTGCCATCTTCTGATATATATGCCGTCAATCCCTGCGCATAAGTGGAATTCAGCTTTGTAAGCTGACGATATTCCAGTATCGCAGGTATGATTGGATGGTCATTCTTTATCTTTTCCAGCACATCAACGCTGGTGCTGTATCCGGTCTTGGTCTTCTTGCCACCGGAAAGTCCCATATCTTCAAATAAAATAACACCTAACTGTTTTGGCGAATTGATATTAAACTCTTTTCCTGCATAACCGATGATATCAGTATGCAGGTCGTCGATCCTGCTCTGCAGCTTTACGCTATAATCATCCAAAGCTTTTCGGTCAACCCTGATTCCCCGGTGCTCCATATCATAAAGTGTATATACCGTTGGCATCTCGATCTCATTATAGAGAGTAAACATCTCCTGTTTTTCCAGATGTTCCATCAGAAGATCACCTACAAGATATGGGATCAACGCCTTATATGCAAATAATTTCTGAAAGGTTTCATTTGCAAAAGAGAACAGATTCAGTTCATCTTTTCCAACCAATTCTTTTTCAGACGGCAGTGTTGCACCAAGATAATCCCTTGCGACCGCATCATAGGAATATACATCCTCCATCGGATTTAAGAGATATGCCGCTACACCGATATCATGCACCTTTGTATCACTCTCATCAAACGGAAAGACTGACAATGCTTCCTTTAAATCCAGAATATCGATCTGCATACCGTTCCTGGTGGCTGATACTATATTCTCTGTCAGTCTGTCATGCTCCATTCCATTCAGATTCGACAAAATATAGACCTCTTTATCAGATATGGCAGCAGACAGCCCGAATAAGGTTCCATCCTTCCAGATTGGATATAAACCGATCTTATCTATATTTTTCATCTTATCGGCAAGAAAACCATCTATCTGCTCCGTTGTTTCAAGCAAGGTGATAACCGGATCGATCTCCGCCGTCTCTGTCACTGTGCCAAACTTTTTTAACAGACTGTTAAAGCCTAATCGTTTAAAAATCTTATATGAATCATCATTGAATAATGATTCGATCGTCATTTCATCCAGAGAAATATCCAGCTCGCAGTCCAGTTTGATCGTTGCAAGATCCTTTGACATAACTGCAAGATCCATGTTCTCGGTCAGATTCTTCTGAACACGCGGAGGCTTTACCGTATCCAGATGATCCAGAATATTCTCCATGCTTCCGTATTCAATCATCAGCTTTGCCGCTGTCTTTTCTCCGATTCCCGGAACTCCGGGAATATTATCAGAGGTATCGCCCATAAGCCCCTTCATATCTATAAACTGAACCGGTGTAACACCATATGCCTCAACAACATCCTTTGCATAATAATTTTCTATCGTTGTGCCGCTTGCTTTTGTTTTTGGGATCCGCACAAGGATCGTATCTGTTGCAAGCTGCAGAAGATCTCTGTCACCCGATACAATCACAGTTGCATAGCCATTTCGTTCTGCCATCCTTGATATCGTACCAATGATATCATCTGCCTCATAACCGCCTTTTTCCACAATCGTGACATGCATAGCTGTAAGCACTTCTTTCATAAGCGGAACTTGTTCACGAAGTTCCTCCGGCATCGGCTTTCTGGTTCCTTTATATGCGCTGTATTTCAGATGACGGAATGTCGGTTCATGCACATCAAATGCTACACACATATGATCCGGTTTTTCCTCGTCCATGATCTTAAATATAATATTAAGAAAACCAAGAACTGCATTTGTATGCAGCCCTTCATAGTTTGTGAGATCCGGCAGACCATAGAATGCACGGTTTAATATACTGTGTCCATCAATTAATAATATTTTCTTCATTTTCCAAATCGTCCTTCTCTGCCGTTTCTTCGGCGACTTCCAGATAGTTTTTGTGTGTCTGGTTATATCTCTTTATTTTATCCATAAACTGTACGTTTTTATCACTGGTTCCGGGAAGATCATCCTTTTTATATAAAATTTTCTCCAGATATTCGATCATATATTTATTGTCAAAAAACAGCTTTTCTCCAAAAGTATCACTATAATAATATTCTGTCTGCGATTCCTGTTTGGCATTCTGCTCATAATGATATACTTCTTCCAGAACTCCACTATATACCCATACAAGTCCGATCACAATTGCAGCCAGAACCAGAACGATTGTAGAGGTTGCAATTCGTTTAACGGCTGTCATACGTGTCATTTCTTCATCCAGCTTATCATCCAGTTCCTTTTTGAAGTTCGTGGAAAGATTTTCTTCATTGTCCAATTCTTTCATACCAACGATCAAGGTATAGTAGATTTCCAATTCTTCCGAACAGTTTTCACAATTTTTGACATGCTTAATAAACTCCTTCAATTCATCGTCCGGGAGTTTGTTCTCTATGAATGCCATGATCTTTGATTGTGCTTCCAAACATGTCATCTGACTGTCACCTTCTTCATCCTGTCCGTATATTTTTATCTTCTATCGAATATGATCCTGGGATTCATCGGTTGTCTTAACAATCTCCCGTATCACAATATGGAAAGGGTCGCCCTTTCCCGGAACAACCTCTACACGGTCACCGACTTTATGACCAAGCAATGCTTTCCCCATCGGAGATATATTGCTGATAATACCATTTAATACATCTTCGCGGACTGTCGTTACGATACGATAAGTATCTTCTTCATCATCTTCTTCAAAATAAACACGAACAGTATTATTCAAACCTACTTCATCATCTGCTGACTCATCTTTTATGATCTCAGCAGTTCTTACCATACGATCCAGATAACGGATTCTTTTTTCATTCGCATTCTTATCCTTCTTCGCTGCATAATACTCGAAATTCTCACTCAGGTCGCCCTGTGCTCTTGCTTCCTTTACAGCTTCCAGCTTTTCTTTTCGAACTACTACTTTTCTATATTCGATTTCTTCTTCCATCTTCTTGATGTCAGATTCTGTTAACTGATTAAACATAAAACCAACCACCCTGTTCACATTTTTGCTAACAGTATAGCACAAAACATTTTTGGATACAACAAAAGCAGATCTTACGTCCGAAAACATAAAATCTGCTCCTGTTATTATATAAAATAAAATATATTTACTTCAGATTAGTTATTGATGAGCTTGTCTTCACCATTCCAGCTGTACAGCTTTCTGATGCTCTCGCCAACGATCTCTGATGGATGCTCAGCAGCTTTCTTTCTCATAGCCTTGAAGTGAACCTGACGTCCTGCAGGTGACATATCAAGTAAGAATTCCTTAGCAAATGTACCATCCTGAATATCAGAAAGAACTTTCTTCATAGCTTTCTTTGTATCTTCTGTAATGATCTTAGGACCTGTTACATAATCACCATACTCAGCAGTATTTGAGATAGAATATCTCATTCCCTTGAAGCCTGACTGGTAGATCAGATCTACGATCAACTTCATCTCATGAATACACTCAAAGTATGCATTTCTTGGATCGTAACCGGCTTCGCAAAGTGTCTCGAAACCAGCCTGCATAAGTGCACATACACCACCGCAAAGAACTGCCTGCTCACCAAAGAGGTCTGTCTCTGTCTCTGTTCTGAATGTTGTTTCAAGAACGCCGGCACGAGCTCCGCCGATACCAAGTGCATAAGCTAATGCTCTGTCAAGAGCCTTTCCTGTGTAATCCTGCTCTACAGCTACAAGACAAGGTGTACCCTTTCCTGCCTGATACTCAGAACGTACTGTGTGACCAGGTGCCTTAGGAGCGATCATGGTTACATCAACATTCTTAGGTGGAACAATTGTTCCGAAGTGGATATTGAAACCATGAGCAAACATTAACATATTGCCTTCTTCAAGGTTTGGCTCGATATCGTTCTTGTACATATCAGCCTGTAACTCATCATTAATAAGAATCATGATAATATCTGCTTTCTTAGCAGCTTCTGCAGCTGTATATACTTCAAATCCCTGTGCTTCAGCCTTTGCCCAAGACTTGCTTCCTTCATAAAGACCGATAATTACGTTACAGCCTGATTCCTTTAAGTTAAGTGCATGTGCATGTCCCTGTGAACCATAACCGATAATAGCGATTGTCTGTCCGTCCAGTAATGATAAATTACAGTCTTCCTGATAATAAATTTTTGCTTCTGCCATTATTTTGTCCTCCTGATATAAATGACTTCTTTATAATAATTAACTGCATAATTGCAATCAATCTATCAATAGTTAACTAAGGTGCGCATGATTAATCCTGACGCTGACCTCTCACCAGTCCTGTCAGACCGGTACGAACCAGTTCAATGATCTCAAATCCATCTAACAGTCCGAGAAATGCTTCACACTTCGAGGTTGCACCTGTTAGCTCAATGATCATGGAACCTTTTGAAACATCAACGATGTTTGCTCGGAATATATTTGCAATGGACATGATATCCTGACGGGTATCCTTATCACTTCTCACCTTTACGAGTACAAGCTCTCTGCATACTGATTTGCCCGGCTCCAGTTCAACGATCTCTACGACATCCTCGAGCTTATTCAACTGTTTCTTGATCTGGCTCAGACTTGCATTATCTCCGCTTACTGCTACAGTCATTCTGGAATATGCAGGATTCTCCGTAACACCTACCGTAACGCTGTCGATATTATAACCTCTGCGGCTGAATAAACCTGAAACTCTGCTCAGTACACCTGATGTATTATCTACAAGAAGTGACAAAACTATATTATCCATCAATAAGTACCACCTTTCAAACCTATGAAACGGCTGTATAATCAATACAGCACAAATCCTTGTTTTATTATAGTTATCTTGTCAATTATTGTCAACGAAGAATTACTCAATACCAAGCAATCTTTTTACAACCTGAACACATTCTGCCGCATCCTCTGAATAACCATCTGCATGAATCTCCTCAGCAAAGCTCTCTGTGATAACAGCTCCGCCGATAACGACCTTAATATCCAGATTTTTTGCTTTTACCAGTTCCACGACATCCACCATTTTCATCATAGTTGTTGTCATCAGTGCCGAAAGTCCGATGACCTTGGCATCATTTTCTATGGCTGCATCAACGATCACATCCGCAGGTACATCCTTTCCAAGATCGATAACCGGGAATCCGTAGTTTCGAAGCATCAAGACAACCAGATTCTTTCCGATATCATGGATATCTCCCTCTACGGTAGCAACCACGATCGCAGGCATTGACTTTCCATCATCCTCCCGTACGATAAGTGGTGTGATATGATTGATCGCAAGCTCCATCGTCTCTGCGCTGGCGATTAACTGTGGCAGAAAGTATTTTTTCTGTTCAAATAATTTTCCAACACGGTTAATTGCCGGAATCAGCTCATCATCAATAATCTTCTGCGGATCTATCCCCTGTTCCAGTTCTTTTTTGACATCTTCTGTAATATTTCTTTTATTTCCTTTTACAACATCTGTGTAGATAACACTTTTTTCTTTTTCATCCTCCTGACTGCCTCCATTCTGTACAGGTGCAGCCGTTGTGATCCCGAGAGGTTTTACATTCTGGATATACCGGATATCTCCTTCGTCTTTGTTAAGAAGCATATCCGATGCATATGCCATATTCATAAGCATGGTCTGTGACGGATTTGCAATTGCCATCGTAAGACCATTCTGGATCGCCATCGTAAGAAAAGCTGCATTTACAAACATACGCTCCGGCAATCCAAATGAGATATTCGAAAGTCCGCATATCGTAGCAAGCCCCATATCATGACAATAACGGATTGTTTTCAGGCAGTTGACAGCAGCAGCTTTCTCTGCTCCGACTGTTGCAACCAGACCATCGACCACAACATCCTCTTTCTGAAAGCCCATCTTATAAGCAGCATCCAGAACTGTATGTATAATACTTTCTTTTTCATCACTGTCCTTTGGAAGTCCCTCATCAGAAAGCGGAAGCAGAATGAACATCGCACCATATTTTCTGACCAACGGAAGGATCTCCTGCATTTTTACCTTTTCCAGAGATACAGAATTCACAAGTGCACGTCCCGGATAGATACGAAGTGCCGCTTCGATAACAGCAGGGTTACTGGAATCAATACATAACGGAAGATTCACTGCCTGTGACACCTCATATACAACCCTTACCATCATTTCTTTCTCATCAATACCATTCATGCCGACATTGATATCAAGAATTGATGCCCCCTTTTCCATCTGTTCTTCTGCCATCGTCATAACAGTATCGAGAACTCCTTCCCGAAGCTCCGCCTGCAGTTTCTTCTTACCGGTTGGATTGATTCGTTCTCCAACTACCATAAAAGAACCATCTAAATTGATTTGTCTTGTCATGCGTTCTGATGATAGCAAACGTTCTTTCTTGTCTGATATCTCAGGAATATCCATTGTCTTTGCCATATCGGAAAGTGCTTTGATATGGGCAGGAGTTGTTCCGCAGCAGCCGCCGACCATACCGGCTCCTGCTTCTATGATCATCTTCATATCTTCTGCAAAGGTTTCCGGTGTCATGGCATATACACTTTTACCATCCACAAGTTCAGGCATACCGGCATTCGGCTTCGCAAATACGGGGACAAATGCTACCTCTTTCATGGCAGCCACAAGCTCTGTCATCTTGTCCGGTCCTGTGGAACAGTTTACACCTATTGCATCCACGCCAAGATTCTGTAATACATTGACCGCGGTTACCGGATCCGTTCCATACAAGGTTCTTCCGTCCTCGTTAAATGTAAGGCTCGCCATGATAGGGAGATCACAGATCTCATTTGCAGCGATCACAGCAGCTCTGGTTTCGGCAAGGCTCATCATTGTTTCTACAACAAGAAGATCACAGCCTGCCTCAACAAGAACTTTGATCTGTTCTTTATAGATATCAACCAGCTCTTCAAACTGAAGTTTTCCCATCGGATACAGCATCTCACCTGTCATGGTAAGATCACCTGCGACATAACCATGCCCGCACTCGGCAACGGCCTGCTTTGACAGAGCTACCAGATCCATATTCATCTGATAGAGATCAGTTTCCAATCCATATTCACGAAGTTTTAAACGATTACAGGTAAATGTCGGAGCATATAAGATATCTGTGCCTGCATTCAGATACGACGTCTGAAGTTCCAGCATAACTTCTTTGTGCTCCAGTATGTATTTTTCCGGACATACACCAAGTGGCATGCCTGCATTCATCAGATTTGTTCCGGTTGCTCCATCTAAGATCAGTATTTTCTCATTGAACAGTTGTCTAAATTCGTGTTTATTCATTCGTTATCACACCTTCGTCGTCTATTTTGTTATCTCCGTCTGCCGCTGTCGTTGCAAGCTGATCACATCGTTCATTCATCGGATGTCCTGCATGTCCCTTTACCCAGTGAAAGGTTACTGTATGCGGCTCTTTTGCTTTTAACAGTCGTTCCCACAGATCCCGGTTCTTTACCGGTTCATTCTTGCCACGTTTCCAGCCCTTCTTGATCCAGCCCCAGATCCAGCCATCGTTAAATGCTTTTACAAGATACTGGGAATCTGAATATAATTCCACATTACAGGGTTTTATCAATGCTTCTAACCCAACAATAGCGGCCATAAGCTCCATGCGGTTATTGGTCGTCTTATTATAGCCCTGTGAAAATTCCCGTTCATGGAGCGTTCCTTTTCCATCTATAAACTGGATAACCGTACCATATCCGCCCGGTCCGTCCGGATTTCCTCTCGCTGCACCATCTGTATATATCTTTACATCCATTCTTTTCGCACCTCATATCTATTCTAATTAATCCATATCCGCTTATAAATGACTGATTATCACTTTTCATCAAATGATCGGAATATTTTATTCTATGCCATCACTATAACTTTCGATCAATTCTGTAAGAAGTCTGCTCATTTTATCAGACATCTCCTTACTGCGATCCAGAATATCCTCATGCTTTAATTCAGCACCAAGTCCTGCCGCTTTATTTGAAATTGCCGAAAAACCGGATACCCGGATTCCCATATGGCAGGCCGCGATTGCCTCACATGCTGTACTCATACCAACCGCATCTGCGCCAAGCATATGAAACATCCGTATCTCGGCCGGCGTCTCATATTGAGGTCCTGATGTCTGAAGATAAGTACCTTCCACAGTATGAAGTCCCATTCTCTCAAATATTTTCCGGCTTATCTGTATTTTTTCTTCGTCATAAATATGGCTCATATCCGGAAATCTGACACCAAACTTGTCTATATTCCTTCCAATCAATGGAGATGGAACAAAGCTTGATATCTGATCCGAAATGATCATGATATCTCCCGGTACCAGTTCTTCACTGATTCCTCCTGCCGCATTGGTAAGGATCAGCCACCGTATTCCAAGATGCCCCATCAGTCGGATTGGTTTCACGACATCCTGCATGGAATATCCCTCATAGTAATGAACTCTGCCCTGCATGACAACAATCGGCTTTCCGCAGGAATAACCAAATATAAACCGTCCCTTATGACCGGCAACTGTCGAAACAGGAAAGCCCGGAATCTCTTTATAATAAACATACACCGGATCATCTACGGTAAATGCATCACCCAGTCCGCTTCCAAGTACGATCCCTATCTCCGGCTTCATCTTTATTTTGTCAGTGATATAACGAACAGCCTCATCATACATAAATAACATCTCCTTATCCCAGTGCCGCAGCTCACCTGTACCAAGTCTCTGAAATACATAATTCCGATTATCCACATATATCCATATGGTAAAAAAGCTGACACCCATCTGAATGTCAGCTTATTTTCATAAAACGGAGATAGAGAGATTTGAACTCTCGCGCCGGTTGCCCGACCTACCGCTTTTCGAGAGCGGACCCTTCAGCCACTTGGGTATATCTCCTTTTTCCTATGACTTTGCTATAATACCATTAATACACAAAATATACAACTATTTTTTGTTTGTAAAAAACGATTTCGCCTGTATTAAATGAGTTGTGCTCACAATATCAACCTGCTTTTTTCTGATAAACTGAACATCTTAATAATAACAGATCACAGGCATACCTGCGTATATATTTTCATAAATAACCGCTGCTTTCTGATATGGCAGATTAACGCAGCCATGCGAACCGCCGGAATAATAAATGTCTCCGCCGAACTCATCACGCCATGTAGCATCATGAAGCCCGATTCCACGATTAAAAGGCATCCAGAAATTCACCTTTGTCTCGTAATCTTCACCTCTTAGAACCGATGGTGATTCCTTATATGTAACCGAATATAATCCATCCGGTGTACCATGACCGTTCTTCACGCATCCGGTAACACAAGGGGAATCTGTGACCAGTTTTCCACTTACAATCAGATAAACATGCTGATTCGACAGATCTACTTCTACATAAGAATATCCAATGTCATCCGATTTTGTATATGCTGCTCCTGTCTGAGAAAATTCAGGGATTCGTTCCTGCGATCTGCCACTTGCAAGAGTTTCCCGAAGTCCTTTTGTCTCAGCCTCTACATCGATCTTCCAGCCATATCGGTTTCCGGTTTCTTCTACATATCTTCCGGTATAGGTCTGAAAGGTTCTCGTTGTTCCGACAGTATCATATATCTCTGCAAGCTGCTCGACATATGCCTGGACCGATTTCTTCTTGAATTTCCATTTGCCTGCATCATAATACAACCAATCTCCAAATGTTGATGCATCAAGCGTCCATGATACACGATCAATGCTGTAGTCGATCTGAACCGCAAGATATGTTTCCAGTGCTTTTTTCCGGTCTGCGATCTCCTTACTGTCTGCCGTGATCTCTGCATTCTCATAACACGCTTCTTTATCAAGGTCTGTAGTAGCTTTCACTTGTTCAAGTGCCGTTTCTATCACTTTCTGAACCTTATCTGTATCCAGATAACTGCCTTCTGTCTCTGGTATGATAACCGCCTCGCTCTTTTCAACTGCTACATAGGCATCCTTTGGCTTTTCCATATTTTTTTCCTGCATACAGTCCTGATTTTTTAAGAACTGATACAGCTTTTCTTTATCATAGGTTACTTCGTAACTGGTTTTATAATCTTTCCGATTATCATTCAGATACAAAAACCACAGAAAGCCATTTTGTTTCTTCTTGATGCTTTTCTCATTGGAAACTGCCTGTATCGTCATATCGATATCTTCCGGACGGATCACAAATGATGCATGTTCTCTGCCGTTTACGCTTAAAGAATATTCACTCATATATGTATCGATCGTGTTTTTTACGGATTTTACTGTATGATAGGATACATTCTGTCCGTCAATATATGTATTCTTGTTAAAATGAAAACTAAACCAGATCGACAATGTAAGATAACAAAGTAAAATAACTCCGCCCACAAAAATTGATATAATAGCAGCGATCTTTTTTTCTTTTTTCCGTTTATCGATCTGTTCATAGACACTCTTATCGACAAAGACATCCGATGGTATGGCAGCAGCCGTGGCAGCAACCTCCGGCTGGTCTTTTGTTTCTATTTCTTGAGTCTCTGTCTGGTCTGTCTCTTTGACTGCTTCCATCTCAGCCCCAGTCTGCTCAGCCTCTTTGTCCGCCACGTTTTCGGTTTCTTTGTCTGCGCCGCTTTCTGTTGGCTCTGCTTCACTCTTTGTCTGCTCTACTTCTTTGTATTCCTCACTCATAATCTTCCCCTGTTATTCTCCTTCCAGATGGATCACGCATATCTCCGGTTTATTATTGACCCGGAACTTTAAAGTATGACCACCAAGTCCACCTGTTAAGATCATTTTTTTATTACGATATTCATACATACCCCGGTAATATTTCGGAAACAGCCGTACCATCGGTGATATCACTCCCCCAAAAAACGGAAGTATGATCATGCCCCCGTGTACATGACCGGATAACACCAAATCTGCTCCCCATTCCGCATAAACCGAAAAATAATCCGGGTTATGCGCCAGTAGAATCGTATATGCATCCTGATGCCTTGTTGGAAGAAGCTTCACCAGATAGTCCGTCTCCATCTTCTGAAGCCGGAATCTTCTGTAATAAGCTGCATCCATGTCAAGCCCCACGATCTGAATGTTGTCAGATGCCAGAGTAGCTTCCTCATTTATAAGCCAATGAACGTAATTCTTTGTCTGTTCATACAGGCATTCCCATATATCTCCATACTGCTCTGTATATAAAACGGTTCGCATCTCATGATTTCCCTTTGAAATATAAACAGGAAATTCACTTCCAAGCTTTTGCAGAAGGTCTATCGCAACACCTGGACTGACATCTTTCTTTCCGACTATAACATCTCCTGCGATCAAAACTGCATCAGGAGCAATCTTTTTTATCTCTTTTATGAGCTTCTCATTTTTATCTCCGTATTCTGCATTATGAAGATCTGCGATCATCGCAAATGTAGCAGACTTTTTTATCCTTTTATCCGTGATTGTATAATGAGATACCGAAAGCATATGATTCTCCCGTCTGCTTTCGATCAGAACTGCACACAAACAGATAATCGCAAATATACAGATGATACTGATAATATCGAATAACATTTTCTCTTCCTCTAGGAACGAAAGGCAAGATATAATACTTTTTTAAAGCTGTAGCCAAACGTCATTTTCTTTATATTTTCTGCTGCAACGATCTCGACTGAACCAAGGATACGACCATTGATTGAATATTCTATATGACCGACAACATATCCTTTTTTTATCGGTGCTGTAAGCGGTTCATTCTGAACCAGTATCTTCTTTACATCATCTGCATTTTCCCCGCGAAGCAGAACGGATGAGAAGTCCGATGCACTGTCAATCGCCAACTCGTCACTGATACCATTTTCTATAGAAACGCTGCGGGTGTCAAGTACATTTTCATCTTTATACAGATTGCAATTTGCATATCCATAATCTAATAGCTTGCAGGCCTCTTTATTTCTGATATCCTTTGTTTCAGCTCCCATGATGACTGCGATCAATGTAATGCCGTTTCTGTTCGCCGTCGCCGACATACAGTATTTAGCTGTCGCCGTATATCCGGTTTTAAGCCCGGTCGCCCCGGTATACATATTTAGAAATTTATTTGTATTAGCAAGGTCAAATCTTGACTCCCCCCTTGCGGTTTTATGTACGATTGAATCCATCCAGATACTGGAATAATTCAGGATCTCAGGATGTTCGTCAATCAACTGTCTGGACATGATCGCAATGTCTTTTGCCGATGTCTCATGTCCATCTGCATCCAGTCCACATGCATTGACGAAATGTGTATGCTCCATTCCAAGTTCCTTTGCGCGGTCATTCATTCTCTGAACAAAGGCTTCCTCGCTTCCTGCCGTGAATTCTGCCATAGCAACTGCCGCATCGTTTCCTGATGCAATAATGATACATTTTATCATATCTTCAACCGTCTGCTGTTCCCCAGTCTCAAAGAAGCATTGTGAACCACCCATAGAAGCTGCATGTTCACTCACAGTTACAATATCAGACATCTGATAATCACCTGCCTTTATTGCCTCAAAAATCAGAAGCAGCGTCATTACCTTTGTGACGGATGCAGGTTTCCTTGCTTCATCTGCATTTTTCTCATATAATACCGTTCCTGTCGTTGCTTCCATAAGGATACATGATTGTGATTCCAATTGAAGTCCGGACTGATCTGTCGCTATTTCATCTGTTGCTGTTCCATCTGTTACAGCAACACTATATATTACCGATTGGCCGATATGTCCGACTACAAGTGCTATTCCAAGAACCGTACCTGCAAATGCTCTGCCTATCCTCTTTCCCATTTTTACCCGTTTCAATAACATCCCTCTAATCTGTTCATTTATACAATTT
>ENA-OXWM01000217-OXWM01000217.1-human-gut-metagenome-genome-assembly--contig:-NODE-217-length-20342-cov-7.838862_pt1 | contig 20342 bp, 21 predicted proteins | sample MGYA00244692_ERZ652727 | MGnify/ENA primary metagenome ERZ652727 (study PRJEB26926, sample SAMN06164747) | human gut metagenome | biome: ENVO:00009003; feature: ENVO:2100002; material: ENVO:00002003...
CACCTATTAAGTCGTCGGCAGCGTCAGATGTGTATAAGAGACAGCAATATTTGTGAAATGAAAAATACAACGAATAGAAGTACTATTAATACATTGTTTTTTTGAGATATAGACCATCCGTTTTCAGCAAGAAAGCATAATGTTGCAGCTGTGATAATACTTTGAACAAGAATATTCAACTCATCTATTAAAATGGACTTTACCGCATATAAAATTTTTTCCTTTTTGCTAGGATACCTGATTTTAAAAGTTACATCATGGAGTTCATTTTCATTATTCATATTACTACCTCCCAGCCCCTGCCCAGTTGCAGGGGCTTTCTTCATGTTTGATAAATTGATCCCCTTTAGCTATCTTTTTCAGACAGTATCAATTATCTTTCTTTTCTTTTTCGGCTGAACATCACGATAGCCGCTCCTGCGAGTATGACAACTACACCACCAAGAACTGTTCTGCCGTCAATGTCATTGTCGGAAGAACCAGTGTTTGGCGTGTCAGGTGCTTTCTCATTTACCATATCTGTGTCAACAGTCTGTGCATATGCCACTGTCACCTGTTTGGAGTCAGCCACCAAATAGCCGTATGGCACTGTAGAGCCGTCCTCTGTGATAGTGTATGTGCCAACTGGAACGCCCTCAAACTTCGCAAGTCCGTCCTTGTCGGTGACGGCTTCAATGCGTATCTCTCTGCCAGTATCGGAAACTCCCGAAAGAATAAAACGAATGCCCTCAACGTTAGTCATATCAGCAGTTTTCTTGTGTACCTTTATAGAGCCTGTCTGCTCGTTGTTGAGTATCGTTGCGTCTATTGTCTGAGCATACTCGACCTTGACTTCCTTCTCGTCAGCCACAAGATATCCATATGGAACTGTTTCCTTATCCTCGATAATTTTGTATGTACCCACTGGTACGTTCTCAAAAACTGCTACGCCGTCCTTATCGGTAGTCGCAGGAATGTTTATCTCACGTCCAGTGTCTGATGTACCCTTGAGGTAGAATGTGATACCTGAAATATTCAGATCACCCTCTGTTCTCTTATGTACCTTGATAGTACCTGTCTGCTCGTTGTTGAGTATTTCTGCGTCAACAGTTTCTGCATAAATAACTGTTACCTCTTTTTCATCGGCAACGAGATAGCCGTATGGCACTGTTTCTTCGTCCTCGATGATACTGTATGTACCTATCGGTACGTTCTCAAAAACTGCTATGCCGTCCTTATTGGTAGTTGCAGGAATGTTTATTTCACGTCCTGTGTCTGATGTACCTTTGAGGTAGAAAGTGATACCCTCAACATTTTTCTGACCCTCAGTCCTTTTCTGAACCTTGATAGAGCCTGTTTTCTCGATATTCTCAAAAGCGACTTCCGCTGTTTCATTGTACTCAACAGTGACTTCCTGCTCATCGGCAACAATGTAAGCCGCAGGAACTGTTGAGCCGTCCTCTGTTACTGTGTACTTGCCGATAGGAAGATTTTCAAAGAGTGCTTCGCCGTTTTCATCGGTGAAAAGCTCACGCTCAATGTCGCTGTTCGTGTCGGATATGCCCTTAACGATGAACCCTATATCCTTAACGTTGAGGTTGCCTGTTGTGGTCTTTGTGACCTTGATAGAACCCTCTTTGAGATAGTTCGTCATTTCAGCGTATACCGATACGCCCTCTTCGGTTATCTCAAAAGGATACAATGTATCGTCAATGATGTACTCTTCAGGGGCTGCAATCTCGTGGTAGAAATACTTGCCATAGCCCAGTGAGAACGTTGCAATGCCGTTTTCATCGGTTATTCCTGTAGTGATCTGACGCTCGTTCTCGTCCAAAATCTCAAATTCGCAGTTTGGCAGCAGCTCACCACCGAGGTTTTTCTTGGTGATGATGAAAGGTGCTGTCCAAGGTGAGTTCTTAACAGACACTTCTGATCCAAAATCAGCAGTATCTGTTGCTATCTTCACGGTCTGAGGCTCGCTGTTCAGCGAATAGCCTTTAGGTGCTTCTATCTCTGTAACAGTGTAGCTATAGCCCTGATAGATGTCCTTTGTAATAACAGCTTTTCCGTTTTCATCGGTTGTAACTGTGTCGATAATGTCGCCCTTTTTGCGTATCGTTATGCCGCCGCTTACTACTATATCTTCGGCTGCTGTTATCTCAAACTTGGCTCCGCTGAGATACTTTTTGCCACTTTCATCGGTTTTGTAGATAACAAGTTCGCCCTTGTCTACAGATGTTCTCTGATTATCTACTACTGTTTTGCTTGTTTTATCAGCCTCAACAGTTACGTCTGTTTTGGTTTTCAGTGCATAGCCATTAGCTGTAGTTGTTTCCTTCCAGTAATAGCTGCCCTGCGGCAGACCTGAAACGTGGATATTTCCGTCAGCGTCAAGTGTCATATCTGTAGCGTTAGCCTGTGAAACAGTTGAGCTGAATGTATACTTGCCGTCGCTGCCTGTTGCCTTGATGAATAGATCGCTGTCGCCGTTCTTCATAACAAGGTTGAATTTAACAGCTTTCAGCTTGTCGGCAACGTTTGTTTCCTCGTTTCCGAAGAAATCAATGAAGTTCTTTTCAAGGTCAGCGTTGCCTGTAGGCATATCAATTTTCAGCTTGAAATATGCCTTAACAGGGTCTTTGTCCTCATAGCAGGAAACCACCATTTCCTGAACGTCTGAGCCGCCCGAAAGGATAAGAGGTGAACACTCATCTATGTGGTCAACATACTTGCCCTTTGTCTTTGTGAGCGTGAAAACAACGTTTTTCAGATCTTTCTCATTGTCTGCCGTAAGAATTACCTGTGAGCCTGACTTCTGAGAAGTAACTGCGTTCGGCTTTGAAATGCTGAATTGTGAAAGTGTGCTGTCAAGCTTAACTGTGGCTGTCCACTTGCCTGTCTTGACATCATATTTTGCTTTGTAGGTTGGTGTTCTATTACTGTTTACAGATGTGCCGCTTGGAATATCATAATGCGAAACCATTTCAGCTTTCATTTTTTTATAGCAGTCAACAAGGTCTTTATGATGAGCACTTGCATTGCTGCCGTTGTAGCTGTAGGCATTGAGCAGCTTTGTTTCGTTGCTTGAAAGGCTTGCTGAACTGCCGTCATAGTATCTTGCCGAAACAGCCTGAGCCATTATGCTTGAGGCACATATCTCGGTATCTTTTGAGTAGCCGTACTGAGTTTTTCCCTTGTAGCTGTAAATGCAAAACTCCTTGATCTGTCTTTGCATACTGTCAGGAACGTGAGCACCCTTTACATAGTCAGCTAGTGTTTGCTGTTTAGAGGTTGTTCCGTTTGTGTGCAACTTATCAAAGTTGATACAATAAGCATAGCTGCCGTCAGATGTTGAGAAATACGGCACTGAGCTTGCCCAGTAGCCTGTGAAGTGTGTGTCATTGGACTTGCCCGTTTCAATGTCATAGCCGTTTGGAAGTCCTGAGCCTCTGAAATCATAGCTCCATTCATTGAGCCACTCCTGTGTGGCTTTGTTAGTGCTTGAAAACGCTGAAGCTGTTATGCCCTGCGTTAATGCCGACAAGCTGAGCAGGAGAGCCATTGCAGCACTGCTCAGCCTTTTGAAAAGCGTTTTTCTTTTCATTTGTCCTTACCTCCTAGAATTTTTTATCTATCTGAAAAGCCGTGTGGCTTGAATTTTTGCAATAAAAAAAAGCAACTCGAAATTCTCGAATTGCTTTAAAGTTCGTATTCAATTTTCATTATTTCTTTTTAATTAGTATATGAGGTATATCTCCCACGCTGGCTTGCCGTCTGAATTGATTGCCGAACCGTCACCGTGCCATTCAGTATATATAACTATCTGTGCGTCTTTCGGTATTACAGTGTATAAATCATCAACGTGACCTTTGACCTTGCGGTAAAGTTCATCATATGAGGAATAAGTATCAGGTGAAACAGTATCAGGCGTACCCCAAGAAGAATTATCAAGGTTCATCCAACCAACATCAGCAAGTAATTCATCTACAGAAGAATAGCCAAATTCGGAATAATTATTCTGAAATCGAGGACGTGCAATGTCATTACTATATGCCTGCAATTCTCTCTTCAGCCTGTCTATATCATTCTGAGTAAGCTTAAACTTTGGTTTAGCCGTTGTAGTTGTAGTCGGCTTTGGCTTCGTTTTCTTTGCCGTTGTTGTGGTCTGCCTTTTAGTCGTTGTCTGACGCTCAGTCTGTCTTTCTGTCTGACGTTCCGTCTGCTGTGGCTGATAGCTGTTGTTATTGTTATTGTCATTGCTGTAGCTATTGTTGCCTGAGCCGTTGTTTGCGGTGCTGTGGCTGTAGCTCTGATTATTATTCACTGTGCCGCCATTACTAGCTGGGCTGTTCGATTTTGTGGTTGAACCGCCCTTGGTAGTGGTTGAAGATTTACCACTGCTTGTGCTTGCGGACGTTGTTGATGATGTTGTGGTAGCCGAAAGGGAAGTTGTTTCCTCACTCTGAGAGGTCAGTGTGGCTTCCGTTGTGGTAGTTGCCGAAGCTTCTGTGCTTGAAGCCGTTGTGGTTGCCTTTGGAGGGGCTGATGATGTGTTGTCTGTGTTGCCACAGGCGGTTATGCTTATCATTGTCGCACTGATTATCAAGGCGGCTATGGCTTTTATCGTGTTCTTCATATGGTTTTCCTCCTTTTTTAGACTTGACATATATCTTAAAGTGATGTATACTTATATATAGAAAAGGTAAACCGCATAGACGGTTGACCTCATATGTAATTGTTATTAAAAAATAACCGCTACTTTTGCAGAGGGGCGGTTATTTTTTTATGCTTTTTATCAGCTCGTTGAGAGCGACAATCAGCACGATAGTCAAGACAAAGAAAGCTAAGTCCATTCTATCACCTCCTCTCGCTGTCGATTTCTCTTAGCTTTCGCCGAGATACTCAGGACTTTAACGATCAGAGGGCAACCGCCTACCGTTTAAGTTTACCTTTTCCAAACTAGATTATATCACAATTGATTTGTGATGTCAAATATTGCTGTTTAATTTTGAGCGTTTATCGCATTGATGATATCCTTGATGAGCTCTGTTTTATTTCCATTGCTTAGGTCATAGTATTTATAATCGCCTAATGACGGCATGATGTTATTTACATCTACATCGTCTATTTTAACTATGTACCAGCCTTTTTTCTTGTTTGTTAGCGCTGACATTATTGTTTTAAGTTCCAACTGTCCGTAATTTGATGACAGTGTCGCATGACTAAGAAAGAGAATGGCAAAATCACTTTCTTCTATACCTGCAAGGATTGATTCCAGCAGGTGAGAACCTACGCTTATGTCTTTTTTGTCTATCCAAAGATCAATGCCGCTGTATTCAAGGGCTTCTGTTATTTCATAGACCAATTCCTTGTTAGCATGGCAGTATGATATAAATACTTTTTTCCTCCTAATATGAGTATTAAAGTTGTATCCCTTCTTGGTGAGATCTGATTTTGAACAGAAGAAATAAGCGTCATTGAACATTTGCGTTATATCTGCTTTGCTGAAACTAGGTGGTATAGTCGCCATATTGAATTTTCTGTTGCAAAATTCCATGAACAGTTCGTGAATCCCCAACGATGACTCTTTTCTCAAATCATATTTCTTGATAATGTTTTCAATAAGCTGTCCCTCATTTTGTTTCGCTTCAATTGAAAGATAAGAAACAAGGTTATATGGAATATTACATACAAATAAAATGATACAGCCATTGGAAGATACGATTTGGTTTATTTCATTCACTGCGTCAATGTAGGCTTCTCGATTTTCGTAGGGTATTAAAATGGTAGCATAGTATTTCATTTTCGTTCCTTTATATATTATGATCTGTTTGCTGTCAACGTCAGCAAACGCTTTGACGTTTAGTTCGATTTGAAATAGAGCTGCATACCATTTATAAAATTTTAACGGCTCATCAGATATTGCTGAGAATGGTATCGATATGAGTGAACTATTTTTCTTGTCATATCTGTTATACAGCTCTTTTAACTGAGATGTATTGAGTAACATCGCACACACTCCATTCTACCATATTATTCATCATGTGTCAATTATCTGCTATTCTTCACTAAGTATTTTATGATAAACAAACAATGTTGCAAAACAATCCGCAAGGCTATTATGTGCTTCAATTCCTTTCACGTTCCAATCATAATCATAGTACGCCGCTGCTGTTGTGAGTTTCTGCCATTTATAATCCTCATGATACACACTGTATTCACCGTAAATTTCAGCAAATTGTATCATCACATCTTCAGTACGAAATGCATTGTACTCCTCATCTGTTATGATATCGCTTCCCATGAGAAATCTCAAATCAAAATCAACGTTATAGCCGATTATCCAATGTGCCTGCGATAATATCGCATATAGTTCAGCGGCTTTCTCGTTTATATATGGTGCGTCAGCTACCATTTTAGGCGAGATATGATTAACACTTTCTGCTTTTGACCATTCTTTGTGCTTAAGTGGCTTGAAGTAGCTGTCAAAAAGAACGTTTCCCTCCTCATCAATGATAGATACCTGCAATAGCTCATCACGAAAAGGGTCAAGTCCTGTGGTTTCTGTATCTATCACTATTGATTGAGGATACTCTTTTTTCGGATAAAGCTCTTTTGTTTTCTCGGTTAATTTCCATATCAAATCTCGATAAGGCAATAAGGCAGCTTCGACCGCTTCATCAAATATCTTCTTCTGTTCCTCTTGGCGTTTCTTTTCCTCGGCTTCTTTACGCCACTTGCGGTTAAGTCTTGCCAGCTTATTTTTTCTGTCCCTCTCAGGCTGAAAAAAATCCTGCAACTCTTTTTCTGTTGCAGGCTCTACCTCATCAGGGCTGTAGTACACATATGAAGCTTGGCAATTCTTATTCGCCCAAAGTTCAACGCCTTTAGCGTCCTTTTTCGGTAGCTGTCCTAAGAGCGCCCACTGACGTATGGTTTTGTATTCTTCAAATTCAGGACAATAGTTCTTGGCTTTCATACCATTACCTCCTTTTCATTACTTACATGAAAATCTCGTACCTGATTTTGATTGCTTCGAAGTAGTACGGCGTGTAGTTGCAGTTAAAGATATTGTTGGGCGCATAATACTTGCTTGGTATATATGCTTTCTCTCCATTTTTGTCGATATACGTTTCAGGGGGATCGGAGTCATACACTGAACCGTTCCAAAGGTTGAATGCCAAACGTGTTGTTTTACTGCTTGTGCTTGTCTGAAAAGGCTTGTTCAACCCTTCGAAAATAATAACATCTTTTTTTACGTCATATAGTGCGCCAATATGGTCACGCAAAACAGTGTCCAATGTGAGGAGGTAAGCAAGTGACATATGAAAGTTATCGAGATATGGCATTTCCTTGCACAACTTATTGAACATTTTCTCGTGTTCTTTACCTTGAAAAATCATTTTTCTTTCCTGCCTTTCTTAACAAAAAAAGGACACCTGAAAATTCAAGTGTCCTTATGTTTGTATTTATTACTCTAAATTCATGTAAAATCTTTTGCCTTTTATCTCAAACCCGTTTTTTTGATAAAAACAGCAAAGATTATCAAAACCGATCGGTGTATCTACCCAGATACTCCCCCATATTTTTTTTAACTTCATTAATCTTGCAATGGCTATCATAGCTTGAATATTTCTGCTGCCATGACCTTCTCTGTGCAGTTCTTTTGTATCAACAGAAACAATTTCCATTACATCATCCACAATATCACTTGATGACATAGATATTGGATTGCAATAAGCTGCACATCGTGTTGTAACATATATTGGTCTATTGCGATTTAATATAGGTGATACAAATAGTCCAAATAGTGAGCCATTAACATCGTACATGTCAAGTAGTGTTTCTTGATGATCACCTATATGATCCATTATTGTATTGAGGAAATCTGCTCTGTCTGATAGTTTTGACATGGTATGTTGTAGCTTTGCAAGCTGCTCTCTGCTTTTAACAAGAGAGTTGTATTCAAAATTTGGTATGATTTTATAATTCTTTATGATCATGTGTACACCTATATTCTAAATGCAGAAGTAATTATTTCTGCAAGCAGCCTGTTATACTCAATCGTATCAAATTTTGTTTTATTATGATTGAGAGTTTTGAGCATAGCTTTGAGCAGCATACCCTTATTTCTGTCATTGTTTATATTTTTGAGATACAACATTGTACGATCTATCACCGTTCTATCAATGCGTTCGTTATTGTTAAGTGCCGAATAAAAATTTGCATTTGATAAATTATTATAGTAATCGGATATACAATTTTCAACTTTCATGAGAAGATATTCGTACTGTGACTTGGTAAGACATTGCATATCAACGATCATGAGTCTTCGACAAAACTTTTTTTGTTCAGACAGAATACCTGAACATATGCAAGCGTTGCATTCGTGTAAGAGTTCTGTGTAAAGATCCAATGTTGTTCACCTTTATTCTATCATTTTCGCTTTATCTTGTCAACAAAAAAGGACACCTGAAATTCAAGTGTCCTTACGTTTGTATTCGAATGTAGTTTTAAGTAAGTTCATAAATCCACTTCCAACATAGAAAAATTAAAAGAAAATTGGTTATACTCAATAAAATTATTTTCTGTGTCTTAGATAAAGGACTGCAGTATTTTTCCCTCAGAACAATATATATATCCATTAATAAGGTAACCGTCAGTTGGGGAATAAGCCGCTTAGTAAGTTTTGTTGATATAACATATAATGCTAGTAAGCAAAACTTATCAATAATAGATGTTACTAATTCGCTGCTGTTCTTCTTGTTATTTGAAATGTACAATATTCCAAACAGAAATATGATTATAAATATAGTATACCAAATCATTCCTCATTCTCCCATTTTATCATTTAAAGTGACATTTGTCAACAAAAAAGGACACCTGAAATTCAAGTGTCCTTATAATCATATTCTGTTCTGCTTTGTCCACGGACAAAATTACTTTTCAGCTTTACCCTCTTGCTTCTTGTAAGCGTTATAGTATTCTATAGCTCTTTCTTTGGAAATCTCAAGCCGTGACATCAACCTTGCAATTATCGCTTCATCGTCTGCTCCAGTTTCCAACATAAGAGCGATTATTTCGTAGGCTCTGCCTTCAGCTCTGCCCTCAGCCTCTTTCCTATATCCATAGTTTTCAACAGCCTCACACATACTATCCGCTCCTTTCGCTGTTCTTTTGTGGTTGTATACTGCCTTTGACAGCTCTCCGAAAGAGCTGTTGTCAGCACTGCTGTTCTTTAGATATTGCAGTAGCTTGGCAAGAGAGCTGCCGTCATCAACTGCTGCATTAAAGTAATATTCGTGTACGCCGTTGTCAATTTTCTGATGTGTTTCATCGACCATTCGGCGAACCGTGTATTTGCATTTGCCGCCTTTCAGCCAGTCAGTAGCCGAAATAAATATCAGATACAACTCAGGCAGCTCTTTGTAATTCTGATTTTTCTCAAGAAACAGAGTATCAAGACTTGCCTGATAGTATCTTACCCTTTTGGGGTGATAATCTTTGTTTTTGACCTGAACTTCTATGTTATATAGCTTATGCTCCTCGTCCTCGGCAAGTGCGTCAAGCACTACCGAATGTCCGTTGTAATTTCTTATGGCATATTGCGTATCAACTTTAATGACATTGAGCTTTTTGTCAAGAAGTCTGCTTAGTGTATATGAACATGCAGCTTTGTCACGCATTACCACGGCAAAGAAGTCATCGTCCATAAGGTTAAAGCTGTCAGCGATAGCCATTTTATCCTCAATGGACCCTTTTAGCTTTTCATCAGTTATTATCATTCTCTTTTCACCTTTATTTTATCAGATTTTTGAGCCAATGTCAATAAAGTGGATATCTTTTTTATATACTTTTGTGTCACGGTGACACACTGGAGAAATTTTTCATTCTCTGCGCTTATAAACGATCTCCTCCATGACCTGATGTTCGAGCGTCATAAGCCTTTCCTTTTCCCACTTGCGTATAGCATTGAACTCTGTAGGACGTGGGTGATCTTTTCTGTAGATCTCGTCAAGCTCGTTAAACCTCTCCTCAGCTTCGATATCTATTTCTCTCGGAATGATCTGCCAACGGCATTCGCACACGAGAATGTCAACGTCTGCTGGGTATTCTGCTTCCATCCATTTCATCCATGCACGTCCCCATCTGCGGATAGGCTTTTTGAGAAGCTTTTCTTCTTCGGGGTCACTTGTGTATGCTATCTTCGGGACGTATGTACCCTCTGGAGTAAGCTCATACTCAAAAAGATCGCAGCCAACATCTTCTGGTCCTGCCTGCTCGATTTCAAAATCTTCGTTAAAATTCCTATTTTCGTTCATAATGGTCCTCCTTTTTCAATTACAAACTTTTATGTTTTTGGGTGATGTTATCTGAGTGTGTCACCGTGACACGCTGTTGTTTTTGTGCATTCGGTTCGGCATAGCACTGATGAAGTATTTTGCTGTAGCTCTCTGCTTGAATTCTGTGAGGGAAATATTCAATGCTTGAAAAATCGATCACATTGTTGATCTCATCGAGAAACGGCTTTGCAGCGACTGCAAATGTATCATCAAATGCCGCAGCCATTACAGCACAGTCGGTATCGATAGATATGATCTCGTATAGCCGGTTGTCTTTAGCCTTATAGAGTGCCGTCTGGTTTTTGCTATCGTAGGTTTTCAAAACTCCGTTATTCATCTGGCATATCTTCTTTCTTTTTTCTGACAGCCTTCTGCTCCGAAGTCTTTCTGAGAAACTCCTGCACTTTCTTAGGAACATTCCTGTTGTAAAGCTTGTCAACTGCAGAGTTAGCCGCCTTTGTTATCTCCTCGTGCAGAAGTTGCTCAACGTTGCCGTCTGGGAGATAGCAGCGTATCGCCTCTATTTTTTTACGATCTATATCTATTTTGAACGTCATGTTCATTCTTTTTCCTCCTGTGCTATGATTATATCATATTATTTTTCGTTTGTGGTAACTTTTTTTGTACTCTTGAAATTATTTTCAAGATATTTATCAAGCAGCTCATACATTATCTTGTCAAGCTCACTTTCGGTCATGTTCTGCATACATAACGGCTTTTTGATATACATCTCATTGTATAAGCTGTTCTTGTATGGCTCTTTTTTCTTTTCAGACAGATTTCTTATAGCTTTCATGATATCATAGATATCACTGCTTCCACTGTTTGTCATTTGCTCTATGACCAATGTCAGCTCTTTTGAACTGAGCCGTTCGTCATAATTGTAATAGTCTGCTATGGCTTTCTGCTGCTCAGGACTGAGCTTTGCAAGCGGCTCAATGAATCTTATCTGAATAGATTTGCTGTCTATAAGCTCTGCTAACCCATTATCAAGATTTGAGATATTTGCATAGCGGTAAATGGTTTTTCTGGATATACCAAACATATTGCTTATCTCATTTACTGTCAGGTCTGCTGAAACGTTCTTTCTCAGACTTAAGTATGTATTGAACATTTTTGAAAGCTCGCTTGGACGTGGCTCTTTTCGTTGAATGTTTGCCTGGCAGACTATATCGAAAGCCACGTTATCATCAGTGACTTCGATAACAACGGCGTCAATGTCAAGGTGCATAAGCTTTTTGCAAGCAGCGTATCTTTTATGACCGCTGAGTATCTGATAGCTGTTGCTGCTAATGCTGCGAACTATTATCGGTGTGATAAGTCCACACTTTGAAATAGAGTCGGCAAGTGCAGATATCTCATTTTCATCTATTGCAAATGGCTGTGGATCACCATTAAAGCTGAAAGGCTCAATTTTTGACATAGGCAGTGAAACCACCTTTTGCTTATCCATGAGAAGCTCCTCAAAGTTATTTGAGAAGTTAGCTCTTGGACGATTTGCGGAGCGTTTTATATCTATCATATTGAAACCTCCTTAGTGTGTCACCGTGACACACTCTATTTTGTCAGCTATAACACGATACTCGTCTGCGAGCATATTCTTGTATTTATTTGTGCTGCTGATTTTATAGTTGCAAAGGGCGATGCCCTCACGGCTGCTGTCCTGAGCTGCTTTTGACTTGCTTATGCTGCCAAGGTATTTATCATTGAATGCGGCTTTTATTGACTCAATTACTTCAGCTGACATTGTGTTGTTTTTCTCTGTCCATGTTGCGAATACTCCGAGTATTTCAAGGTCAGGGTTAGCATACTCATGGATATCGTCAATGCTGTCAAGAAGAAGCGGTATTCCGCTCAATGCCATTTCCTGAGCAAGCACAGGTATCAAGACCATATCTGCGGCGGAAAGCGCATTGTAGAGCAAGTTGCTCAGTGACGGAGGGCAATCTATGATGATGTAGTCATAGCAGCCGATGTAATTACTAATGACACGCTTCAGCACCATTTCACAGCAGCGTGTTCTACACAGGTCAACTTCAATTCCTGAAAGTGTTATAGTCGCAGGAATATAGTCAATGTTGTTCGGCTCGTTGTGGTGTACAGCCGTCTTGAAATCAACGGTTTTCTTATTTATGATAGATGACATAAGCTCAGTGATAGTGATATCGTCAGGGTCATATTCGTACTTCATGCACGATACTGACAAGCTGCTCTGAGGGTCAAGGTCTATCATAAGGACTCTTTTCTCTCGCTGTGCAAGAATAGCGGCAATATTGAATGCCGATGTTGTTTTGGCAACTCCGCCTTTCTGATTTGCAACGGATACGATCTTTGCTTTTGTGTTCTCCATTAAAAACACCCTTTCTGAAAATGTTTAAGTTCTCCGTATTAAGCACAGAAAAAGCGGCAGGGGAGAACGTCCTGCCGCTCAGGGAGCTACCCTGTCTATGCTTGATGATATGTGTAAATATCATCAAAAAAGCTGCCAAAGAAGTCTTAGTAGCAATTTTCATGATATTTTATTTGACTGAAAGAAAATTTGTGGTTTTATCTTTGGATAGAGTGACTGGCTACGAACCAGTAGGTCGGGGGTTCGAGTCCCTTCTGGCGCACCAGCGTATTTACGCACTTTGCGAGTTTGCAGGGTGCGTTTTTTGTTGCCAAGCTTTGTTGTCAACTTTACAATGTAGGGGGAGTCCCCGTGCAAAACACGTTTTACTTAGTGTAAGGCGTGTTTTTTTATTTCTCTCATTGCAAAAGCCTTGCCGATATGGTATAATATGACCATTAGGAGGCATTAACTATGAACACAGAGAAAAAGAAAACCAAGGTAGACCTTGTGACGGGGTTTCTCGGAGCAGGGAAGACCACTTTTATAAAAAAATATGCCCGTTATCTTTTGGATAAGGGCTGTAAAATTGGCGTGTTGGAGAATGATTTCGGTGCAGTGAATGTGGATATGCTTCTTTTGCAGGAGCTTTTGGACGAGAATTGCGACCTTGAAATGGTCTCGGCGGCTGATAAGGATTGCCACAGACGGCGTTTTAAGACTAAGCTTATTGCTATGGGTATGCGTGGTCTTGACAGGGTCATTGTGGAGCCGTCAGGCATTTATGAAGCTGACGAGTTCTTTGACGTGCTCAGAGAAGAACCTCTTGATAATTGGTATGAGATAGGAAGCGTTATAACTATTGCAGACGCCTGCCTTGATACCAACTTGTCGGAAGCTTCTGATTATCTTCTTGCTTCTCAGCTTTCGGAAGCAGGCATAGTTCTCATGAGCAGATGTCAGGAAGCCACAAAGCAGGAGCTTGAGGATACTCTAAAACACCTTGAAGCCGTGCAGAAAAAGTTCCATTGCCACAGAATGACTAAGCCTGAGATAATAATGAAAGACTGGTCGGAGCTTACAGATGAGGATATGGAAAGGATAGCCAACAGTGGCTATGAGCCGGATTCCCACGAAAAGCTGTGGTTCGACCAAGATAAAGCTTATACCTCTTTGTATTTTATGAATATGAAGCTTCCTGACAATGCTATGGAAGATGCTGTGAGCAGGCTTATGAGCGACAGCAAGTGCGGAAGGATATTCCGTGTAAAAGGCTTTATGCAAAACGCTGAGGGCAAGTGGCTTGAGCTTAATGCCACCCACAAGAACATCACCGTTAAGCCTATAGAGCGAGGTCAGGCGGTGTTTATCGTCATTGGCGAGGGGCTTGACAAAGAGCATATCGACGGCTATTTTGTGCCTGTATAGTGTCAAAATATTGTAAAATAAATGCAGAATGTATTGTATATGGGCTTGATTAGTGATATGATAATTGCAGGTTATAATTACACATTTTAAAGAGCGGTGCAAGTGTATCTCATGCTGCAATGTATGGCGTAAAATGCCCGTCACGGCGAGTGACTGTAGGGGAGCGGCGCAATTTCTGCTTTGCAGAAATATGACGTCCCGTTCGGAGAGCGACATGGTTTGTATAATCGCAAATTCATGCAGGCGAGCAAATGCGGGCGAACACTGTTCGCCCCTACAATACATTATGTGGACGTAAAAAGCCTTGCGTAGATAAATATAATCATAAACCAACAGGAGAAATCAATGACATACAAAGAGATAAGAAAAAACAAGGAAATAAAAGCATTTATAAAAAGGGCAGGGATAAATCTTACATCTCTGGGTTTTACAGACCATTCAGAGGTGCATACCACTCTTGTGGCAGACAGAGCCGCCGCAATACTTAAAGAGTTCGGCTATGATGAGCATACCATAGAGCTTGCAAAGATAGCAGGGTATATGCACGATATCGGCAACGCTGTCAATCGTACACACCATGCAGAGTATGGTGCAATACTTGCAAACGATATTCTCAAAGACACTGATATGCCATTGGAAGATAGGGTGACGATAGTTTCCTGCATTGGAAGCCATGACGAATCAACAGGGGGCGCAACAGACCCAGTGTCAGCCGCAGTGATAATAGGTGATAAAACGGACGTGCGACGAAATCGTGTGTCAAATAAGGATAAGTCCTCTTTTGATATCCATGACAGGGTGAACTATGCGGTAACAGAAGCGAGCCTAAAGATAAATGCTGATAAAAAGGTCATATCCCTTAATTTGCAGATAGACGAAAGTATCTGCACCATGTATGACTATTTTGATATTTTCTTACAGCGTATGCTCATGTGCAGAGGTGCGGCAGGTGTTCTGGGAGCAAAGTTCAAGCTTACAGCAAACGGAAGCAAGGTGCTATAATTTAACGCACAAACTATGTAGGGGAGCGGCGCAATTTCTGCTTTGCAGAAATACGACGTCCCACTCGGGGTGATATGGTTTGGATTATCCAGAATTTGTGTAGAGCAACATTGTGCGGATAATACAAATGAGATTGCAGACGAAACGTAGAGGGGACGGGTTGTCGAGGGCGCCAGCCCCTACAGTTGCATTATATCCATAAATAACAAAAGGCTATGTGTTTTTTTTCACACATAGCCTTTGTTTTATTTTACAGTCTTTTCAGTATAAGCACCATAATAGTTCACACCATTGTATTTTCTGTATGCCCTTATTCTGAATGTTTTAGTGCCTGACAGATTTTTTGCAGTGTAGCTTTTGCCTGATGTTGTGGTGAGCTTCTTCCAACTGCTTCCTGACTTAACATATATCTCATATCCTGTGGCTTTTGATACCTTGTTCCATGCAAGTGAGATATTGCTTCCCGAACGCTTTGCTGTTGTGACAGTGACGTTTGCAGGAAGTGTGCAGGTGACCACCTGTGCAGGCTTGCTGTATTGCATAACATTGTCGCTTACATAATATGCCTTTACTCTGTATGTGTACATAGTGCCTGATGACTTGCCTGAGTTTGTGTAGTATGGATAAGCAGTGTCGCCGAGCTTTTTGTAGCTGTCTGACGTTCCTACCCACTGATAAACGCTGTAGCCAGATACTCCATTCACGCTTTCCCATGTGATAGTGTTAGAACTTGATGTGTTCACTGATGAGGAAAGCCCCTTTGGTGTGTTTGCAGGACGAATGGTGATGTCCTTTTCAGTGTAGTCACCGTAGTAGTTTATGTAGTTATAATTTCTTATGGCTCTCACTCTGAAACGATAAGCTGTTTTCTGTGAAAGATCGCTTGCAGTGTAGCTCGTTCCCGAAATGGTGGAGAGAGTTTTCCATGTTCCGTTTGTGTACATCTCTACCTGATAGCCTGTAGCCTTTGATACCTTGTTCCAGTTGAGTGTTATGGAATCAACGTCAGTGGAGCAAAGGGAGAATGATACGTTTGCAGGAAGAGTGCAGGTGGTAAGCTCAGAGGAATATGCACCCTCGATACGCTGTCCGTCAACAGTGTTGAATGCCCTTACCTTGTATCTGTACATCGTGCCTGAGCTTTTCTTTGAGTTTGTGAACTTTGTGGACGTGGTCGTGCCTATGAGCTTGTAGCTGTCGTTAGTACCTATCCACTGATAGATCTCATAGCCTTCTGCTTTTTTGGAAGCGTTCCATGTTATGGTGTTTGATGTAGAAGTGTTTGAAGTGCTTCTTACGCCTGTTACTGCACTTGGTATGTCAGTGACCTCAGCGTTTACATATGTGTAGCCACCATTGTAGTATACGCCACTGTAATTTCTTCTTGCTTTTACCCTGAACTTATTAACACCGTTCTGTGTGATACCATTCACCTTGTATGAAAGGCTTGAAGTTGTGCCGACCTGCTTCCATGCACCGTTCACATTATGCTCCACGATGTAGTCGGTCGCCTTTGAAACTTTGCCCCAGCTAATTGTGACAGAAGTTCCCCTTGCAGAAGCGGATATTTTTGAGATGTTCGCAGGAAGAGTGCAGGTGGTGAATACCTCGGAGTAATCCCCGTAAACACGCTTGCCAGAAGCGTCACTGTAGGCTCTCACCATGTATTTGTACATAGTACCTGTGGACTTGTTGGAGTTTGTAAAATATGTATTCTTTGTATCCCCTATTTTTTTCTTGTTAGGGTCGCTGGGGCTTGTTCCCTGATATACCTCATATCCTGTTGCGTCAGGAGCGCCGTTCCAGGCAAATGTGTTGGAGGTGGAGGTGTTTGTCACTGAGATAAGGTCGGACACATAAAGTGGAAGCTTGCCCGAATACCATACGTTTACGTCAGTGTAGGCTGAAATGCCTGAAACAGTACCGCTTCCTGAATATTGCCACATATCCATGCGTTGGTCATAATTGGTGTTGCTTGTGTAGTGAGCCAGCCATATAGGATATTTCCTGCCAAGCCCTGCTCCGTCAATGTAGTAGTTTAGCCATGTGTAGTTTGCATAAACACCTGCGCTGTAGCCCGATTTTATGATAGTGTCGCAAAAAGCTGTGCAAAGAGCGGTCTTTTGAGCCTTGGAAAGCCCTGCGCTGTCAAGTCTGCCAGTGTCATAGTCAACAGACTCGATATCGTAATAAACAGGCATTTGCAGAGAATATCCCTTTATCCTGTCAAGAACGAACTTAGCCTCTGCCTTAGCCTCGGCTGTGGTTATCGCCTGCGTATAGAAGTATACGCCAACTTTAAGCCCTGCCTTGGTAGCCCCGTCAAGATAGGTCTTGAACTTAGGGTCTTCCACAAGCGTTCCTGCACTGCCATAGCCACGGTAGCCTACTCTTATGATAACAAATTCCACACCGCTGTTTTTGACCTTTTTCCAATCTATGTTGCCCTGATAATAGGAAACGTCAATGCCATAGACCTTTGAAACACCGCTGAATCTGTTTTGATGAGTAAGACTGTCAGCCCCCCACAGAGCAGACATTGTCATAATGCCGTATGGATCGTTGTTTTCAAGATATTTATGATACTCAGGGTCGTCCTCAGTGACAGGCTCTAAAAGACTATCAGCCTCCATATTGCCTGTAGCATATTCAGGCTTTGATACCTGGATATCATTTGAAAGCTCACTTGACGCAATGCTTTCCTCTGCCGCATACACGAATGGAACAGACTGAGCCATTATTGCCGCTGACAAAACCACGCCAGTCAGCTTTGGAATAAATTTCATAATTTCCTCCCGTAGAAACGTAGGCAGAGTTAACATTTTTTCTGCCATTTTACACGATAATTTTTACACACCCTTTATTATAGCCCTTTTTCAGCGCATTGTCAAATTTGCGTTTATACAAATAAATACAATTCAGTAATTTTAAAGTTAAATCATTGCACTTATTTTGAGATTTATGTAATAATAAGTAAGCAAAGATGTTCATGATACACAAGATTAGGAAAGAAATTTTGTGTATCATGATATGCCTGAAATGGCACTGCAAGGCACAGTTAATGAGAATAATCAGCATTTTAGCTGGCATAATAATGGAGAAAAAAGAAAAGGAGAGCATAAAAAATGGATATATCAAAGCGAAACGCAGTTAGGATAGTGTCTTTCACAGTGGCTGTCGTGGGTGTGCTTGCGGTGAGAAATATACAACTTATGAGCAGTGAGAAAAGGGCATTGCGTAGTGTGAACTACACCTATTCAAGAGCCATGGGCGACCTGTGCGACGCAGTAGAGAACGTGAGCGACACTCTTGAAAAGGAACTTTATGCAGGCTCAGGGAAAATGCACCAGTCACTTGCGGTGAAGCTTTACAGAGAAGCGTCCTCGGCAAAGGCGGCTCTGTCACAGCTTCCCATAGAAGAGCTGCAGCTTGAAAACACCTACAAATTTCTCTCACAGGTAGGAAACTACTCCATGGCAGTGAGCGAGAGGCTCATGAACGGCGAGGAGATAACAGACGAGGAGTATGAGAACATATCCTCGCTCTATGACTTTTCCAAAGAACTTTCCGAGGATATGTGGGAGCTTGAAAGCTCAGTGAACAGCGGTGAGATAGCCCTCACCCAAACAGGCTCACAGCAGAGCGACCCGCCCACAGTGACAGAGGGCTTCTCAGATTTTGAGGGAAGCTTTGAAAGCTATCCGAGCCTTATTTATGACGGCCCATTTTCAGACAATATCTTAGAGCGAACCCCACGCATGACATCTGAGGCGGAGAACGTTTCACAGACCAAAGCCCTTGAACGCTGTTCCCTGGGGCTTAACATGAACTCCACAGTGTTCACAGATATCTCAGAGGTAGAGGGCAAAATGCCATGCTGGAGATTTTCAAACGAGGATAAGACGGTGGCTTGCGAGGTGACAAAGCAGGGTGGATATATCTCTTATTTCCTCAAAAGCCGTATCAGCGAAAGCACAGAGCTTACAAACGAGCAGGGAGTAAAGGCAGCAGAGGATTTTCTCGATGACCTCGGCATACTGTCCATGAAAACCACCTACTATGAGAATATCGACAACGTTCTCACAGTGAATTTCGCCTACAACGACCTTGACGTGTGCTGTTACACCGACCTTATAAAGGTATCAGTAGCAATGGACGACGGAGAGATATTAGGCTTTGACGCAAAGGGCTTTTTGGTGAACCACTATGACAGAGATATCCCCGAAGCGGATATATCCCAAAGCCGAGCGAAAGAGAGCGTGTCCCCGCGCCTTGAAATAGTATCCGGCAGGCTTGCACTTATCCCTACCGACGGTTTGGAGGAGAAGCTGTGTTATGAGTTCAGGTGCAGGGCAGAAAACGGAAGGAACGTGCTTGTATATATAAATGCACAGACCGCTGAGGAGGAGCAGATACTCATTCTTGTGGAAAGCAAGTCAGGAACACTGACTGTGTAAAGTAGGAGGATAAAAAAATGTCAGATTTCAGAAATTCAAAAACAAAGGATAACCTTATGAGAGCCTTTGCAGGGGAAAGTCAGGCACGAAACCGCTACACAATGGCGGAGGAAAAGGCAAGACAGCAGAAGCTTTATGTGCTTGCCGACCTGTTCAAATTCACAGCCGATCAGGAGAAAGTTCACGCAAAGATATTCTACGAACATCTCAAAGAGCTGTCAGGAGAGAGCGTGTTTGTTGACGGCGGTTATCCTGTGGATATTTCGGAGGATATGTGTACCTTGCTTGGTATGGCAGACCACAACGAGCGTCAGGAATCGGAAGATGTTTACCCTGCGTTTGCTGAGGTCGCAAGGCAGGAGGGCTATGGAAAGATAGCGCAGGACTTTACGAATATCGCCAAGATAGAGAATGTTCACGGCAAGCGTTTTTCGGCATTTGGCAAGCTTATGAAAGAGGGAAAGCTGTTCTCTTCCTCCCAGTCTGAAACGTGGGTATGCTTGAACTGCGGTTATATCGTGGAGGGCACACAAGCCCCTGAGAGGTGTCCTGTTTGCGGAGAAGCGCAGGGATATTATATCAGGCTTTCAATGGCTTCATGGGGAAGTAATTGTAACTGTGATAAATAGTGTTCTGTGCGGTGCGGCTGAAAATGCCGTGCCGCATTGTGCTATGTAAAAATACATCGCCGCAGGCGATACCTTCATTCCTCACTCCTCACTCCTCATTCAACCTCATCCCTCACTAAATGTAGGTTTGTCAATCATATTGGACACTATTATTAAGAAATTCGATAGGCGAAAA
>ENA-OXWM01000220-OXWM01000220.1-human-gut-metagenome-genome-assembly--contig:-NODE-220-length-20326-cov-12.515416_pt1 | contig 20326 bp, 16 predicted proteins | sample MGYA00244692_ERZ652727 | MGnify/ENA primary metagenome ERZ652727 (study PRJEB26926, sample SAMN06164747) | human gut metagenome | biome: ENVO:00009003; feature: ENVO:2100002; material: ENVO:00002003...
TTTACTATTCCAAACAAAACCGGTCTATTTTCTCCTTATTCCCTGATTATTAACGAAATTAACAAGATTTCATTACCTGCGAAGTAACGGAATACTTAGTAACAAAACAAGTATGCGAAAGGAATTCAAAATGAGATATTATTCACTTTTTATTTTTTTAAATTTATAAATTTAAAGTTTTCAATTATGAACAAGAAGTTTCTAAGTGTAATCCTGTTCAGCGCCTTAATGGTGGGCACTGCAGGAACGTTTACGTCTTGTAAGGACTACGATGACGACATCGATCAGATCAATAAGGAGCTGACCGACATCAAGTCTTCATTAAGTGCTTTGCAAGCAAAAGTTGACGCTGGTAAATATGTAACCAACGTAACTAAGAGTGGTGATGGTATTGTTGTAACCTGGAATGACAATTCAACCAGCACAATCGAAACCATTAAGGGTGACAAGGGTGACAAAGGCGACAAGGTTGAAATCACAATTGATCCTACCACTAAGAACTGGAAGATTGACGGTATAGATACCGGCATTTGTGCAGAAGGCAAAGATGGTGGAGCTGGTACTCCAGGCGCTCCGGGAGCAGCTGGTAAAGACGCAAAATCTCCTACTATCAGCGAAGAAACTGGCAACTGGGTAGTTTATGCATGGGATTCCGAGAAACAAGAGTATGTAGGTACTGATACCGGTGTTTCCGCTAAAGGTGCAAGCGCTTATGTTGTAGATAAAGGTAACTATTATGAATTGAACGTTGCCGTTGATAAAGCCGGAAGTGCTTATACAACTGTTAAATTGCCAAAGACTCCGGTAGTGATTACAGAGATTGAAGTAATGGGACAAGTTGTTACCAAGGACAATGGTAAAACTTACCAAGTTACAGATTGGAGCGAGCCTATTTCTTATAACTTCGTGTTGGCAACTAAAGCTAATGCCGACAAATGGAACAAGCTGGATGGTGCCAAGAAACTGAAAGAAGGTCAAGCATTGTCGACACTATCTAACGGAAATCTGCTGGTTCGTATCGCACCGGCTGCTTTGGATGCAAGCGAATTCTCATTCAAGATGGTAAATTCCAAGCTAGGTGAAGCTCCTATGACTTTGGGGACTCCCACAGCTTTCAATGGTTTACTGACAAGAGCTGTTTCTGGCAATGGTTTGTGGGCTATGCCTCTCTCTGCCAACGAGGGTGAAACATATAAAAAAGAAGCTGATTACAAAGCTAAATTCACAGTTGACAATAAAGCTATTGCATACGCTTTGCAAGAAGCTGATGGATTTACTACATTGTACAATCTTTCATTTGAATTCAATGAAAACATTGATTTGGCAGCCAAACCGATAAAGCTCAATGACAAAGCTATTGACTCTGCAACCGATCAGGATAACACGAAGGTAACGCCTGCTACTATCGGCGAACTGCTGACTGTGAAATTCAACAATCCGCAGAATGTGTATGATGCTTACGTAGAAATCGATGAAGCTACTATTGTACGTTGGGGTATTACTGACATTGACGGTCTTAGCTTCAAGATTGGCAAGTTGGCTGACAACATTACTACTACTTATTTCCCGATTACAATTCATTATGTAGCATTGGATGGTGTGGTAAAATCTACAACAACCAACGTTAAACCTGCCAAGAGCTTGAGCGGTGTGACAACTCTGCCGTCTCAAAACATTGAAATCTCTGCAACTGCAGCCAATAACAAAAAAGACTACTCTCTTACTCCGATGTTCGAAGATTTGGCAGGTAGCGCATTAATTCTGTGGAAGGCAGATGTAGCAGACAAAGCTATCACAGTTTATCGTGTTGAAAGTACTGGAGACGTAGTAGAAGCGGGTCTTGCAAATGCTGTTACGTTCGATAAGTCAGCATTGAAAGACATTACAAAACTGACTCTTAATGTAGACGCTGCTAGAACGACAGCTTACAAACTTGACAAGAGTTATTATGCTAAGATTGACTTCAAAGATGCTAACGGTGAAATTTTGAATACCGTTAAGGCTCCGTTCACTTTGTCAATCCCTGCATTGTCTAAGTTCCTCGTTAAGGAAAATGTTGTATTCGGCACTACTTCTACAGGTAAGGCTTACATGAATACGGAAGACCTTGTTACTCCTGCAGCAGGCACTCCATATGCATCACGTTACGCATTCAAACATGCATTCAACAAGTTTGATAATGTATACGCCAATAGCTCTACGATTACATTTGCAATCGATCCTGCACAGAAGATTAACAACGTTGCAGTTGCAAATACCCATGCTAAGTTGACTGATGCAAGCACTAGTAATGTTGCAATCGAATTGATTGGCGACAAAGCTTACCATACACCTATCAACATCGTTATTTCAGATGCTAAATATTTGGGTATCTATGCATACGGTGAAACTGAACGTGCTGCCAATGCATTCAAACTGGATGTAATGAGCCCGATTGAACAAGGTACTGTAGAAGCTGCAAGTGCTGCCGGCATCAGTGTAGTTGCAACATCTGAAGGCGTTGCTAAGTTGTACGAAAAAGACTTTAAGGCTGCTACATATGCTGGTATTGCCTATAAGATCTTCAAAGACAAGTTTGCTGCGGGAGATACTGAAGCATCACTGTACACAAGCCCATACATCTCCGATGTTACATTCGAATCTGCCAATACCAACGTATTTACGGTAGAAAAGAATGGTGTAGGAGCCAAGAAGAACGGCAACAAGGTTGAGGAAGGCTATGTAGAAGTTACTCCGAAGAATGCCGGATATGACACTACTGAAAAACTGAATGTTACAGTAAAAGACATCTGGGGCTATACAAAGAAAGCTGATATCAATGTAACAGTTAAACCAAATTCTGCAAACTAAAATATAAACAGAATCGGTCTAACCTTTACAAATAGTAAAGATGAGTTAAGGGTGTGCTATTTTTAGCACACCCTTTCTGTATTCTCCATGTTTCATCATTACTTTGATATTTCAGTTAATTTATACCCGAAAAGATATAATCTCTTTCTCCTTTAATCTTTTTATACCCTTATGGGTGTAATAACGAAAATATATTCTATCTTTGTACCCCAAAGGGTATAAAAATGGAATATACGGAACAAACAACATTATCCAAATATGTAAAAGCGATGCGTAAGCAGTACAATCTGACCCAAGTGGAACTTTCGGAAAAGTCAGGAGTAGGCTTGCGCTTTGTCCGTGAATTGGAACAAGGCAAACAGACGCTGCGGTTGGACAAGGTAAACCAGCTACTGTCTTTGTTTGGCAGCGAAGTTGGCGCAGTACCTATAACTAAAACTGACGAATGATGAAGCAGGCATTGATAAATCTCCGAGGAATAAAAGCCGGTATCCTCACAGAGGATGAGGATGGCTATACCTTCCAGTACGATACGGAATTCCTGCAGTCGGATGTTGCAGAAGCTGTCAGTCTCACATTACCCTTGACAGAGAAAGCCTATCACGACAAAGTGCTGTTTCCTTTTTTCGACGGACTGATACCCGAAGGATGGCTGCTTGACATTGCGGAAAAGAACTGGAAAATAGATGCACGTGACCGAATGTCACTGTTGCTGGCGTGCTGTAAAGACTGTATCGGTGCAGTGGGTATCGAACCTATAAATGAGGAGGATTAAAAATGGCAAAATGTCTGTATTGCTACAAAGAACTGAATGGAAATGAGAGGGATTTCCACAAGGCTTGCTCAAAAAAGATATTCGGGACACTAGAGGCGCCTATATTGCCTTATACGCACAATAATCTCAACGATTTGGCAAGGCAGGTAATTCGCAGTCAGACCACACTGACCGGAGTGCAGGCCAAATTATCATTGGATATCAACAAAGGAAGTAAAAACGAGCCTGGACGATTTACGATTGTAGGCTTATGGGGGCGCTATATTTTGAAGCCGCAAACCGAACGGTTCGGTAATCTTCCCGAATTAGAGGATCTGACAATGCATCTTGCGGAAATAGCCAAGATACGAGTTGTGCCACATAGCCTCATCCGCTTTGAGGATGGTGAATTATGCTATATCACCCGGCGCATAGACCGCACGAATGAAGGGAGAAAATTGGCTATGGAGGATATGTGCCAACTTTCTGAAAAACTCACTGAACAAAAATACAAAGGTTCTTATGAGCAGATTGCGAAGCTAGTGCTGAGATATTCATCCGCTCCCAAATTGGACCTGGTGAATTTCTGGGAGCAAGTCGTCTTTTCATGGATAACCGGTAATGCCGACATGCATTTGAAGAACTTCTCGCTTTATAGTCCCCAACAAGAGGTATATACGCTCACACCAGCATATGACATGCTGTCTACCGCATTGGTGATGCCTGAAGACACCGAAGAACTTGCACTTACACTAAACGGCAAAAAACGTAAATTGAAGAAGACTGACTTTGTCACGTCCATGCGGGCGTCGGGATTGGACGAAAAAGTAATAGAAAACCTCTTCAAGAAACTCTTGAAAGTAGAATAAACTTCGATTTACGCCAATAAAAGCCACTGATAGACAATCATTTCTTTGTCAGTGATTTATGCTGTATTTTTCATTGCTTAGCAGAATGGGCAAAACGCAAAGTTATGCACATCGCAGAAACGGTTAGGTTTCCAAATCGTAACCCTGCGATTTCGCACATTTAACAGCCTCGTGTCTGTTTTGCGCCGTTCTGCGTAGGTTTGCTTTCTGCCATTTAGCGCATGTGAAACTAAATTTGCAACCAAAAAAAGAACGGTATGAGAGCAACATTCAAAATCCTGTTCTTCGTGAACAGAAGCAAGGAGAAAAACGGCATTGTCCCCATCATGGGACGAGTGACAATCAACGGGACGCAGGCGCAGTTCAGTTGCAAGTATTCCATTGCGGTAGAGCAATGGGACACCAAGGCGAACAAGGTGAAGGGCAAAGGCAAGGAAGCCCGAGACATCAACTTCGCCCTTGACAACATCAAGGCGCAAATCATCAAGCACTACCAACGCATATCGGACAAGGAGGCGTATGTGACGGCTGAAATGGTTAGGAACGCCTATCAGGGCATAGGTACGGAGTATGAGACCGTGCTTCGTGCCTTTGACAAGCACAACGAGGACTTCGCCAAGCGCATAGGTAAAGACAGGGTCAAGGAGACATACTACAAGCACACGATAGCCCGTACCCATGTCGCCAACTTCATCAAGTATTACTACAAGCGCAACGACCTCGGCATGAACGAGCTGACAGAGGACTTCATGAACCAGTATTGCATCTATCTCCGCAACGAGGTGGGTGTCCAGCAGTCCACCGTCAGACTTTACAGCACGACCTTGAAGTCCATCGTTTCCCATGCGCACAAGAACGGACTGATACCGAGAGACCCTTTCGCCAACTGCCGTGTCAGCGGAGGGACGAAAGAACGCGAGTTCCTGACGGAGGACGAGGTGCAAACCCTGATGTCACACCGTTTCAACGACCCGGCAATGACACTGGTTCGGGACATTTTCGTATTCGGATGCCTGACCGGAATCTCGTTCATCGACATAAAGAACCTGACCACAGACAACCTTGTCACCATAAACGACAGCCTTTGGATTTCATCGGCACGTCAGAAGACGAAAATACCGTTCCGTGTGAAGCTGATGGAGAGTGCCCGTAAAATCATTGACCGCTACGAGCCTTTCCGTTGTGGCAACCGCCTGTTCAATGTTTACCGCAACGGATGGACCAATGTCCTGCTGAAACAGATAGCGGAGGAATGTGGGATAAACAAGCGGTTGACCTTCCACATGAGCCGCCATTCGTATGCGGTGATGGCTATTTCAAACGGTATGCCGATTGAAAGTGTGAGCAAGATTTTGGGACATACCAAAATCACCACCACCCAGCATTACGCAAAGATAACTACCGAAAAACTGGACAAGGACTTGTCCGTTCTTGAAAGCAAAATTGGAGACAAGATGAAACTTGTATAACATAAGCAGAAGCGAGCATGGAAAGAGGTATCATAACAATGAACGAATCCGGCAACATTATCATGCCGGAGAATGTCACCGATATTTGGATGAATGAGCCGGAATTGATGGAATTGTTCGGGATAATAGCCCCGACACTTCGTGCAGCCGTCAGAGACGTGTATAAAAGTGGCATCTTGAAAGAACACGAGGTGCAGAAGTATATCCGATTGGATAACGGTTATCATGCCGATGTGTTCAGCTTTCCGGTGGTGGTTGCACTTGCTTTCCGTATCAATACTTTTGGTGCGGAACAAGTGCGCAATGCCATTCTTGAAAGGGTGTACTTGCGAAAAGAAAAAATAAATATCTTCTTTTCGCTGAGTGTGAACAGTATGGAAATATCTAAGTATCAAGCATGAAATCTATCAATGTGACGACATGAAGTAATGAACCCATTGCGTATTCCCATTGCCAACAATCTATTTATATGGATAAATAAATGGGTGTATTGCCATTCATGTGAATGAATACGATAAGTCCGAAGAAACAGCCATTGGAGTGGCGCTTCTTCGGGCTTTGTCTATATGCCTCCGAACCAAATACAAGAAAAATTATACGTGAGTCATACATGAGTCATATATCCGTCTTGTACGAATTGCCGAGTTTTGCACTGATTAAACTAAAATGAAGTGCTTATGAAACAAGAAAACATCGCAAAGGAGGAGTTTATCCGAGTGGGTACGACCCTCTACAAGTTGGTAGACCAACCCCGTCTGAACGGCGGCTATGTGAAGAAACGCATCGTGTGGAACAACGAGACGCTCCGACAGGATTACGGAAAGCACTATCTTGCCAGCGTACCCAAGTATGACGGTTTCTGCACCGTACCCGAACACGTCAATTATCAGCCCGTGGTCGGCAAGTTCCTCAACCTCTACGAGCCGATAACCCACCAACCGCAAGAGGGAGATTTTCCCTCTATCCGCTCGTTGGTGGAACACATCTTCGAGGAGCAATACGAGTTGGGGATGGATTATCTGCAACTGCTCTACCTGCAACCCATACAGAAGCTGCCCATACTGTTGTTGGTATCGGAGGAACGCAACACAGGCAAAAGCACATTCCTCAATTTTCTGAAAGCCCTGTTTCAGGACAACGTGACGTTCAACACCAACGAGGATTTCCGCAGCCAGTTCAATTCCGACTGGGCAGGGAAACTCCTTATCGTGGTGGATGAGGTGCTGTTAAGCCGCAGGAAGGATAGCGAACGGTTGAAGAACCTGAGCACCACACTTTCCTATAAAGTGGAAGCCAAAGGCAAAGACCGTGACGAGATAGCTTTCTTCGCCAAGTTCGTGCTGTGTTCCAATAACGAGTACCTGCCTGTCATCATTGATGCAGGTGAAACCCGTTATTGGGTACGCAAGATAGACCGCTTGCTGTCGGATGATACCGACTTCCTGCAAAAACTGAAAGCGGAGATACCAGCCTTTCTCCACCATTTGCAGCACAGGCGGCTATCCACCGAAAAGAAAAGTCGTATGTGGTTCGCTCCATCGCTGCTGCATACCGAAGCCTTGCAGCGCATCATCCGTAGCAACCGCAACCGATTGGAGGTAGAGATGCACGAGCTTATCTTCGACATCATGGACAGGGTAGGTTCGGATACTTTTTCGTTTTGCCCCGAGACATCCTCGTCTTATTGACAAACTCGCATGTCAAGGCAGAGAGATACCACGTACGGAAGGTATTGCAGGAGTGCTGGAAGTTGAAACCTGCCCATAACACCCTCACATATACCACCTATCAAGTGGACTACACGAGAGAGTGCCGCTATGCGCCCAAGCGTACTACAGGGAGGTTCTACACAGTGACAAGAGAGTTTTTGGAAACACTATGATTCTTTTTTTGATGAATTGATGAATAAGAATATAACAACGTTGAATATCAGCAGAATATACCATCATCAAATCTTAATCAAGAATAAAATGCTGATGAAAAGAGAAAACAGTATGGACAGACCATGCCCGACATTGCAAATGATGATTTTCTCTTTTCGCAAGCAATTTGATGAATATATGATGAGAGCATATAGTATTATATGTCAATATATTAAATATCTAAATCATCAAAACATCGTTTTATCACCCATCATTAAATCCGTAGGAATATATACTATGACAATTCAGGAAGCAAAACAAATCAGCATCGCAGACTATCTGCAAAGTCTGGGCTATTCGCCCGTGAAACAGCAAGGCGAAAGCCTATGGTACAAATCACCTTTCCGGCAGGAAACGGAAGCGTCATTCAAAGTGAACACTAACCGCAACCTGTGGTTCGACTATGGACTGGGCAAAGGCGGCAACATTATCGCACTGGCGCAAGAACTCTATTTTTCCGACTATGTGCCTTATCTGCTCCGTAAGATAGCGGAACAGGCTCCACACGTCCGTCCCGTTTCCTTCTCTTTTCACCAACATGCATCCGAGCCATCCTTCCAACAGCTGGAGGTCGGGGAACTCATACATCCGGCATTGCTACGCTACTTGCAGGAACGTGGGATTGACACCACACTGGCAAAACCGGAGTGCAAGGAACTGCACTTCATCCATAACGGCAAACCTTATTTCGCCATCGGCTTCCCGAATGTGGCAGGAGGGTTTGAAGTGCGCAACCAATTTTTCAAGGGATGCATCGCACCGAAAGACATCAGCCACATCCGGCAGTCGGGAGAACCGAGGGAGAAATGTCTGGTATTCGAGGGCATGACGGACTATCTCTCTTTCCTCACGTTGAGGAAAAGGAACTGCCCGACCATGCCCAACCTTGACGGGCAGGATTATGTCATTCTCAACTCCACCGCCAACGTGCCGAAAGCCATAGATGTGCTGCACGGGTATGGGCGTATCCATTGTCTGCTTGACAATGACGAGGCAGGAAGAAAAGCGTACCAAGAGCTGGCAATTGAGTTTGACGGACGCATCCGGGACTTCTCCCAGAACTATCACGGGCATAAAGATCTGAACGATTTCCTGTGTGGAAAGCGGCAGAATTTAACCGTTAATCTACCACCCCGAAGTATCGTTAAACCAAAGAAAAAAGGGTTTGGGTTATAAAGTATCAAACGAGAAAAAACGGGAGCTGCCCGAAATTGCCCCGGTTGGAATCGTGGGGTAGCAAGTTTGTGTTTCGGGACACCCGAAACCGCTTGCCACCCGTCCCCCGAATATCAGGGAGTGGCATCCCGTTGGTCTATTCATTAACTGTACTGACAATACTTAGAAATGGAACATAAGGAAGACAAGAAACATAACAAAGGCGGTCGCCCTAAGAAAGGGGCAACCGAGAAACTGACATACCGTGTGGCGGTGAAGCTGGCGGCAGCCGACTACTTCCGTCTGATGACACGGGCGTATGAAGCCGGAGTGTCATCGAGCGAATACATGAGGGAGTGTTTCCGAAACGGTCATGTGAAAGGACGACTGTCGGAGGAACATGCCGCCCATGTGCGTAACCTGTGCGGCATGGCGAACAACCTGAACCAACTTGCACGCAGAGCAAATGCTGGGGGCTTCTATGAGGAACGTGATGACTGCAAGGTGGTAGTGGCAAGAATCCATGAACTCTTAACCAAGATAGGGATATGATGGCGAAAATCGTACACGGCAGCAATTTCAAGGGTGTGGTGGACTACATCCTTGGCAAGGACAAGGGAGCGCAGTTAGTGGCTCATGAGGGCTTGTTCATGGAAAACAAGGACACCATCGCAATGAGTTTCAACATCCAGTCGCAGATGAACGGCAAGGTGGCGAAGCCTGTCGGACACATCGCCCTGAGTTTCTCCAAAGAGGACGAGCCACGCTTGACAAACCATGTCATGGCGCATATCGCACTTGAGTACATGGAGAAGATGGGATTGCGCAACACCCAGTTCTTCATCGCCCGACACTTCGACAAGGATCATCCGCACGTGCATATCGCCTTCAACCGTATAGGCAATGACGGCAGGACAATATCGGACAGGAACGAACGTTTGCGCAGTACCCGTATATGCAAGGAGCTTACCTTGAAATACGGTCTGCACATGGCTGATGGCAAGAATAATGTCAAGCGCAACCGCCTAAAAGAGCCGGACAGGACGAGGTACAGGCTGTACGACATACTTAAAACGGAAGTCGGCAGGTGCGGCAACTGGGATGTGCTTGTCGCCAACCTGCACCGTCAAGGTGTGGAAGTCCGCTTCAAGCACAAGGGGCAGACAAATGAAGTGCAGGGCGTGGTCTTCACCATGAACGGCTACCGCTTCAACGGCTCCAAAGTGGACAGGCGTTTCAGCTATTCCAAGATTGATGCAGCCTTGCAGCGCAACAGGAACGAGGAACGCATGAACCTGATGCCTAAAGCCTATACAACAGATGCGCCAAGCGCACCTTCCGATACTGCAAGAGGTGAACTTTTCAGCGGTTCATTGGGATTGTTGAACGGTAACGGTCCATCTTGTAACGCTGCCGATGCAGAAGCCAATCAAGAGATGGCGGAGATATTGCGCAGAAAAAAGAAACGTAAGCGAGGAATGAGGTTATAACTGGCTCAGATATATAGTCCAATAACCAATACTATAACCTATAATATCATTATAAAGTGTTCAGGAATTCATATCAAAGATGAAAACATTCGAAAAACACCTTATATTTCATATTAAATTTGTATGATTTTGAAAATGAAAATCCTGAACTCTTTGCCATTTGTGAGTAAAAAGAGCTAATTTTGCAATAATCAAAGTGATTAAACATGAAAAATATCCCATTATATAAATTCTATAGAAGAAAATACCACAAAGAACTGCTGATGGACTTGGTGGACATTGCCTTTATCCGTCCGTGGTTGAAGAAGACACCTATATACCGAGATAATTTTTATCGGGTTATTTTCATAACCGAGGGGGAAGCCAAGTTATCCGTAAACAATCATAGTACAACAGTAAGCAAAGGGCAGATTGTTTGTTCTGTTCCGGGAGAAGTATGGCACTGGTTGTCTGATAATGAAACATTGGAAGGGTATGTTTTGCTATTCGAAGAAGTATTTCTTCGGTCGTTTTTCTCCGACCGCCTTTTCTTGGAAAAGATGTCATTTCTTACTCCCGACCGCCCCTCGCCATATCTTCAAATGGATACAGTATTGTATGAACAGGTTTTGAATTTACTTCTGCTCACAAAAAATGAAATCAATAGGAGGGAAAATGCCGATACACATTTTCTACGCGCCATGCTCTATGCGCTACTTGTCTTAATAGGGAGGGCGGATGCGAAATCTGGCTCTGGTGGGAATGTAAATATTCCTGTCAGCCGTCATGTTGAGAAGTTTATAAGGCTCGTCAATGAATACTTCATTTCAGAGCATAATACCGAGTTTTACGCAGGAAAATTATGTGTAACAACCAATTATCTAAATAAGGTTGTAAAAGATGCGTTAGGGACAACCACCAAATTGTATATACAGGAACGCATTATGGAGGAAGCACGGAAGTTGTTGGCATATACAAACCTGTCTTCCGCAGAAATTGCCGATATACTCCATTTCAGTACCGCCACTTATTTCAATCGTTTTTTTACACGTAATGGAGGAATGACACCGCAAAGATTCCGTGAGAGTGTGTCAAATCCCGAAAATTGACATATCTATCCGCTTTTATATCAGGCTAAGTCGCAATCAATGCCTAACTTTGCAGACTTACTATAAGCGGATATTATGAAACTAAAAAATGATGTACCCGATAAAATCGAAATTCGTGGCGCACGGGTGCATAATCTAAAAAATATTGATACGTCTATCCCACTTGGGCAGCTCGTTGGTATTGCGGGGGTGTCCGGTTCAGGAAAATCGTCTTTGGCTCTCGGTGTGCTGTATGCCGAGGGTTCAAGACGTTATCTTGAATCCCTATCTACATTTACCCGGAGAAGAATCGCTCAAGCAGGGAAAGCGGTTGTTGACAATATCGAACATATCCCGGCGGCAGTTGCGCTGCAACAACGCCCCGGCATCCCAAGCATAAGAAGTACATTCGGTACAGCGACAGAGCTACTTAATCATCTACGACTTATGTTTTCCCGTTTGGGACGCCATTGTTGCCCAAACGGGCATTTGCTTGATCCTACCATAGATGTAGCGATTGGGAACAAATTGCATTGTCCCGTATGCGGTTGTGATTTTGACGCCCCCAGTGCAGAATCATTTTCATTTAACGGTGAAGGCGCGTGTGAGAAATGCAATGGGACCGGAATAGTCCGGGAAATCGATAACGATGCACTTGTACCGGACACTTCTCTGACAATCAATCAAGGAGCAGTCGAGCCGTGGAAGATGTTCGGTATTTCATGGATGTCAAAAGTCGCCGAAGAATTTGGAGTACGGGCTGATATTCCGTTCAAGGATTTAAGTGATACGGAAAAAGATATAGTATATAATGGTGCTGAAATTCAGAAACTGATACTTATTCCATCAAAAAACGGTAAGTTGTTTGAACTTAATGCTACATACCGCAATGCGCGCCGCGCAGTCGAAGAGGCGTTAAAGAAAGCCGAAACGGAAAAAGGTCTTGAACGAATAAACAAATACCTGCATTTGTGCTGTTGTCCCGAATGCCAAGGTTCTCGTTATAACGCCAAGGCTTTGTCATCTTTGCTTGGCGGTAAGAATATTGCGGAAGTTTCATCAATGACATTGGATGAACTATTGGCATGGATAATGCAAATCCCGAATAAAGTGCCGGAAAGTATGAGAGTTATGGCAGATAGCCTTGTAAAAGAGTTTACCAATTCTGCACAACGCCTCATAGAACTTGGAATAGGTTATCTTAGTCTTGACCGCAGTGCAACGACTTTATCCACTGGTGAACGGCAACGTATGCAATTGGCAAGGGCGGTTCGTAATCGGACAACCGGTATGCTATATGTTCTTGATGAGCCGTCAATCGGACTTCACCCGTCAAATGTGGAAGGCTTGCTCAGAGTGATGCAAGACCTTATAAGCGATGGAAATTCTGTTGTATTTGTAGATCATGACATACAAGTGCTCCGTGCAGCGGACTACCTTATAGAAATGGGACCCGGAGCCGGTTATAACGGAGGTAATATAATTGCCTTGGGGAATGTGGACACAATCAAGAATAACCGATCTTCAATAATTGGACGATTCCTTGCCGGAACAGAACAAACGATAATCAGAGATTCAATACCGGAAGGTCATATTTTCGACAATGGCTATATAAACATAAAGACAGACAGGCTACATACCGTGCAACCCATTGATGTGGATATCCCTTGTGGTCGTTTAATTGCTGTTACGGGAGTGTCAGGTTCCGGCAAGACAACCATAGTTTTAGAGGAACTGATACCTGCTTTAGAAGCGCAAATATCGGGAAGACCTTTGCCTGCCTCTATCAAAGCAGTAACAAACAAGACAATTCAGAAAATCCATTTGATTGATGCTTCGCCTATCGGGATAAATGTCAGATCCACGGTTGCAACATATTCGAACATCCTTGACGATTTACGTAAGACTTTTGCATCTCTTCCCCAATCAAAGGAGAAAGGATACAAGGCTGCGGATTTCTCATACAACACTGGAATATTAAGATGTAAAACCTGTGATGGCACAGGGCAGATTTCAATGGATATGCAATTCCTGCCTGATGTTGATATGGTCTGTCCTGAATGTAAAGGTTCAAGGTACGACAAATCGGTTGAAACCTTAAAATTCCATCCTGACAAGAAGACAAATGAAGAAGGTGTATCTCTTTCCGAAATTATGGGATTAACCGTCGAGCAAGCATTAAAACTGTTTGCTGGCAATAAAAAAATATATGAGAAACTGAATCTGCTTAATAATTTGGGATTGGGTTATCTTACGCTTGGCGAATCGACTCCGGCTTTGTCCGGTGGAGAAGCCCAACGATTGAAATTGGCGTCTGAAATGGATAAGCCGCAAAATGACGCTCTTTTTGTATTTGATGAGCCGTCCATCGGTTTACATCCATCCGACATTCGTGTTCTTTTGATGGTGTTTGACAGATTGGTGAGAAACGGAGCGACAGTGATGGTTATTGAACACGACCTTGATATTATAGCCAATGCTGATTATGTAATCGATATGGGACCCGGAGGCGGAGAATACGGCGGTCGCATAGTAGCGGCAGGAACACCTCAACAAATAATGGCAAACCCTGAAAGCATTACTGGAAAATATTTGAGTTTTGAATTATCTAAAAGGAAATAGTCCCGAAAAGTGACATCTTAGTCCTTTTTTGTTTTCCCGCTATCTCATTTGCGTGTATTAATTTTGCATTTGATAAAATAAAGTCTAAAACAAAAATATACAGCGTTATGAGCAGCAACATTTTACTCTTATCGGCACATCCCAATATCGGAGGGTCGAAAGCATGCGCAGCCATGCTTGAAGCAGTTAGAGAATTGAAAAATGTCAAGGTAGTAGATATCTATAATACTCCCCTTGAAGTTGAAAATTACATCGACGATGTAAAAAACGCCGATGTGCTCGTGTTCCAATTCCCATTTTGGTGGGGAAGTGCCCCCGGTCGCCTCAAAGACTGGCTTGACACATTCATGCTCGGATTTATGGAAAATCCCGGTATGAAAGGCAAGAAACTCCTTGTAGCTACAACTACCGGAGTCGCAGCAGAGGAGTATCATGCCGGTGGTGCGGAAGGATTTACCCTTGATGAAATTTTGCGCCCTTACCAAGTAACCGCCATGTATTCCGGCATGACTTTTCTTCGTCCATTCGCCATTTATGGGACAATGATGCCGGATGCAGAAGAACGTATTGCAGAGGGAAGCAAGGCGTATAAAGCACTTCTTGAAACTCTCTGATGTAACGAGTACATATACCATCAAAGTTGTAACAGGCTTTGAATAGCAAAATTGCCCAATTCGGTTTTTCCATTGGGCAATTTTTATTATAACTAATCAACGGTTTGCATATTGAAATGTATATAAATGGATAAGTTGCACATAAAAATCATACTGGGTTATATCATAATTTTCGTATTGATATGTACAATTTCCTGTGTGTGGTATTCTGAGTGGAATGAAGTAGAATCGCTGGAAGCTAACAATCAGCGAATTGATGAATTGCGGAAAGAAGTAAACCGTATTCATATCCGACTGATAGAGCTTTCTTTGTCAGGAGAAACTGTATTGGATTGGGACGAAGCGGATTTAGCGAATTACCATGCCCAACGCATTGCATTGGACAGCACATTGTGCCTGTTCAATAAAATTCATTCGATTGAGCGTGTTGACAGCGTGCGCAGTCTTTTGGAAGATAAGGAACGACAGATGTTCCAGATAGTCCGGTTAATGGATGAACAAAAATCTATCAACAAAAAGATAGCTAATCAAGCATCGGTTGTTGTGCAGAAGATTGTGCAGGAACAGCCGAAGAAACTGAAGCGTAAAGGATTCTTGGGGATCTTCGGCAAAAAAGAGGAAACGAAGCCAATGACAACAGCGACTACGTTCCGTTCATCCAATAGAAACATGGTCAACGAACAGAAAAAGCAGAGCCGCCGTTTGTCGGAACAAGCCGACAGTCTTACAGCTCGTAATGCGGAACTTAACAGGCAACTGCAAGGTCTGATTGCCCAAATAGAAAAGAAAATTCAAACCGACCTGCAAAACCGGGAAGACGAAATAGTCTCGATGCGTGAAAAATCATTTATACAGGTAGGCGGTTTGATGGGATTTGTTCTTTTGCTGTTGATTGTTTCTTACATTATCATACACGTTGATGCCAGACGTATCAAGCAGTACAAACAGAAAACGGAATATTTGATTTCACAACTGACGGAATCTGTCAGTCAGAATAAGCGACTGATTGATTCACGCAAGAAGGCCATGCACAGCATTACCCATGAGTTACGCACACCGCTTGCAGCAATTCACGGATATGCCGAACTGATACAAAAAAATAACGCTGAAACGAATATAGACCGATATTCAGGACATATCCGTCTGTCTTCTCAACGGATGCTTGCCATGCTCAACTCGTTGTTGGATTTTTTCCGGTTGGATAACGGCAAGGAACAGCCTGTTTCCATTCCTTTCAGATTGGAGGACATTGCCCGAATTCTGAAAGCTGAATTTCAGAATATGGCTGAAAGCAAAAGTCTGTGTCTGGTCATCGAAAACAATGCGGATGTTGTATTGACGGGTGATAAGAACCGTATCCTGCAAATCGGGAACAACCTGCTTTCCAATGCAATCAAATTCACGGAAAACGGTGGCGTTTCCATGACAATCGACTATAACAACGGGGTTCTGACACTTGTTGTTGAAGATACGGGTACTGGTATGACTGAAGATGAGCAACAACGGATTTTTACAGCATTTGAAAGGCTTTCCAATGCCACTGCACAGGATGGTTTCGGACTTGGATTATCTGTCGTGAAACGGATTGTAGATATGCTGAAAGGTACAATAGACTTGCAGAGCGAGAACGGAAAAGGCAGCCGTTTCACGGTCAGACTGCCGATGTCTGTTGCCGAAACAGCATCGGAAGAAAAGTCACAAGATATGATAAACTGCCATATTTCAAACCCGTGTTCCGTTTTGGTTCTTGACGATAATGAAACGCTACTTTCCATGACAAAGGAAATGTATGCCCATGCAGGTGTCTGTTGTGATGCCTTTGACAACGTGGGCGATATGATGGAAGCCATGCGCAAGCGCAATTATGACCTGATTGTCTCCGACATGAAGATGCCGGAGATGAACGGTTATGAGGTATTGGAACTGTTGCGTTCTTCAAATATCGGCAATGCAAAGGACATTCCCGTAATAGTGGCTACCGCTTCCGGCAGTTGCGATACGGAGGAACTACTGGCAAAAGGCTTTGCCGGATGCCTGTTCAAGCCCTTTACTTTGGAGGAACTAATTACTGTTACTGAAAGAAGCCTGAACATAAAGCCCGGAAATGATTTGCCCGATTTGAAATCCCTTTTGGTTTATGGAGACAGTGAGGCGGTGCTTGACAGGCTGATTGCTGAAACGGAAAAGGATATGCAGGATTTTGGTAAGGCTGGTGCAAACCTTGATAGAAAGGCATTGGTGGATTTGTCACACCGTCTGCGGAGTTCGTGGACGGTCATCCATGCCGTCAGTCCTTTATGGCTTTTGCATGGTTGCATACAATCGGAATGTTCAGACAGAGAACTGCAACGGGCGGTGAATGCTGTATTGGAAAAAGGGCAGATAATTATTAAATTGGCAAAGGATGAAAGGAGAAAAGGCAATGGATAAGGCAAAGATAATCGTGGTGGAAGACAACCCTGTATATAATACATTCGTGTGCAATATACTGGCTAAGGAAGGTTTCAAGACGGAACAGGCATATCACCTGTCATCCGCAAGGAAGGCTCTGATAAAGGCTGGCAATGACGATATAGTTCTTGCCGACCTGCGTCTGCCTGACGGGGAAAGTATCGAACTGTTGAAATGGATGCGTGTCAATGATAAAAGGCAGGCGTTCATCATCATAACCGACTATGCAGAAGTGCATACGGCAGTCGAGAGTATGAAACTCGGTTCGTTGGACTATATCCCCAAACAACTGGTGGAGGACAAACTCATTCCGCTTCTGCATTCCATTATCAAGGAACGTGAACAGAAAAGGCAACGACAAGTGCCGATATTCATACGGCAGGGCGAAGCGTACCGCAACATCAAGAAACGGGTACATCTTGTTGCACCCACCCGGATGAACGTATTGATATTGGGCGAGAACGGCACGGGCAAGGAGCATATCGCCCAAGACATCCATACCCAAAGCCGCTTTGCCGATAAACCTTTCGTGGCGGTGGATTGCGGTTCACTTGCTTCGGCACTTGCCCCATCCGCTTTTTTTGGTCATGTCAAAGGAGCGTTCACGGGTGCAGACAGCAACAGGACGGGATATTTTCAGGAAGCCGAGGGTGGTACGCTGTTTCTTGACGAGGTGGGCAACCTGACTATGGAAATGCAACAGATGCTTCTTCGTGCCATACAGGAAAGAAGATACCGACCTGTCGGAGCAAAAGGAGAAAAGACCGCCAATGTGCGGATAATCGCCGCCACCAACGAAAACCTGCATGATGCCGTCAAGGAAAAGCGTTTCCGGCAGGACTTATTACACAGACTACAGGAATATGTGATTACCATTCCCCCGTTGCGTGACTGTCAGGAAGACATCATGCCGTTGGCTGACTTCTTCCGTGAGATAGCCAATGACGAACTGGGACGGAACGTCAGAGGTATTGACGCTTCTGCCCGTAAAGCCCTGCTTACTCACACATGGTCGGGCAATGTACGTGAATTGAAGCAAAAGATATTCTCGGCAGTCCTGCATACGGAAAGCGATACGATAACCGATGCAGACTTGGAACAAAGTTATGAATCTGCATCTTCTTCCGCGATAAGTTTCGCCTTACGGACGGCAGAAGAGGAAAAGGAGCGAATCATACGGGCATTGAAACAGGCAAACGGCAACAAGATACTTGCCGCCAGACTTCTCGCCATCAGCAGGTCAATGCTGTACAACAAAATTGAGGAATACGGGATAAAGGTTGAGAAGACTTTCAAATGAAGCAAATAAAAATCCGACAACTTAATGGTTTTCGGATTTTTATTGCTAATTTTGCATTGACTAAAAGCGTTATTTGAAAAAGCAAATCTAAGCAAACCGAAGAATCCAGCAAGTTGGCAAATCGTAACCCGTTAGAGTGCAAAAAACGCATAAGTTATTGAACCTCAAATCAGAACTCAGGCTGATATTCTTTTGAGGTAGAAACCAAATGGATGGAGTTCATCAGTCTCTCTTTTCTACCGGAGGAGATGCAAATATCATATAAAGACATGATAAGCATAAAACTCAATATGCTGAAATGATACGAAACCCAACAAGGATTTCCTCTTTCTATCGCCCTTCTCTCTTTACTTCAATCCACCTTCTGAAGAAAGGGTCATCCAGTTCATACCCCTCATTACGTATCACATATCCTTGTTGTCCAAGTCGCTTCAAACTACTGAAGGCAGTACTTGGAGAATCAATACCGACACCTTGTAGAAAAGGAAGACTGGACGGAGTCCCCATCTGCATAGTTAAGCCTATCAAGACTTTTTTATCTGTTTTATTGAAAGTGCTCCATAAACGTTCATAATCCATATCGTGTACATGAGTCAACTCCGTAATGGCAGTTTCCAACAAAGTATCACTGTAACCGTTTTGTTTCCAGTTATTCCATGTCTGGTAAGCCAGTTGCTGGGTGTAATAGGGATGACAATTGGTGAACGACAGAATGCTGCGGCCTATCGTTTCAGCATCCATATCTTCACCCAAGAGAAGAAAGCCATTCTTGAGAAACTCATAGAAGTCATCTTGAGGAATCTTACCCAACTTCATCAAATATCCAAAATGATAGAAAGGAGATTTCTTTTTCTCAAAGATTTCCTGCATCATCGATTCCTGGCTACCTAAGAAAATGTAATTGGCATGGTTGTAAGTCTGTAGAATAGACCGCAATCTTTTATCCAGATTCTTGTCCAATGTACGTATTTCTTGGAATTCGTCCAGTACTACAATCGGTTTTTTGTGTGGATTCTTCATTCCCAGTTTATCAATCAGTGTGAATACATCCTCTAACAGAATGAAACCATCCATTGACGGCTGAAATGAAACTTCTATGCCATCCGTCATGGGATTGGTTGAAATGGTGGGGATAAAACGAAAGTGAGTGATAAGATGCTTCAGACGTTCCATAGGATATTGTTGAAGCACAATCCGCAATAATCGTGCAGCAAAGTCGGCAGTGTCTGTTACCAACTGCAGGTTCAACTGAAAAACGGGACGTGACAATCCTTTCGTTACTTTTTGAACGAGGCTGGTCTTGCCGAAACGTCGTGGGCTAATAAGTATCAGGTGATTCTCACTTGCAAGTATCTCTCTTACTTTTTCTTGTTCCGCTACTCTATCCGTAAAGTATTCACCGTCTACAATCGTACCGAATTTAAATGGATTATTCATATTGCGACTTTTTTCAATGCGACTTTTTTCGCAAATATAAGAAATATATTTGAGTTCATTCTGAAAGACTGGCTAAAATGAAGAAATACATTATAAGCTTCTGTTTTGCTTCATTTTATTGTATATACTTGTAAGGTAAACCTTTTATAAATAAATTGGAAATGAATAGAAATGAAATTACCTTACAAGAGATGTTCTCCTCAGTCATCGGGGAACTCCGGGAAGGCGGCAGGTGGGGGACGGCACACATCTACCAGTCAGCGGTGAATGCATTCTCGGCATTCACCAAATGGCAACCGATGCCCATGCGCAAGCTGAGCCCGACC
>ENA-OXWM01000231-OXWM01000231.1-human-gut-metagenome-genome-assembly--contig:-NODE-231-length-19611-cov-6.442115_pt1 | contig 19611 bp, 13 predicted proteins | sample MGYA00244692_ERZ652727 | MGnify/ENA primary metagenome ERZ652727 (study PRJEB26926, sample SAMN06164747) | human gut metagenome | biome: ENVO:00009003; feature: ENVO:2100002; material: ENVO:00002003...
ATAGAGATGATTTTGAAATATATGCAGCCGGATGCGTGCGTGATTCAAAATTATTTCTATTTTTTTTAAGAAAAAATGCACTTTTGATGCTAAAATTTAAGAAATTACCTTCGTGGAAGTGTCCAATGTGCTAAGTTGTTGCATAATTGTTAAGATGCTAAAATGTGCAATATACACAATTAATTAATGCATAAATTGGTTATAAATACTACAAAATAATGATGAAAGATTTTGTAGCTACGACATAATTAATAAAAATGGCTGGTTTGCTTGACCTTTTGATTGTCAGGCATTATAATAACGATACAAACAAGAGTTAATCTTTTTGTAACAATTTCGAAACCGAAAAGAAATTAAGGAGAGAATATTATGAAGAAATTTTCAAGCTCCAGCCAGATGTTTTCTGAGAATCTTAAGAAATATCTGAAAAGAGCAGGTATTGCTGTAGTATCCACTTCCCTTGGAGTTGCATCTGTGATCGCATTTGCATCCGATGAATCCAAACTCCATTCCGATGCAAAAATGATAGCTGTATCCCAGCTTGAATCTACAGCAATTGAAGATACTAAGGTTGAATATTCTAAGATTGAATACACAGATTTACAGAAGTCAATCAAGGACGCTGAGTTATCAGCTAAGATTGAGAAGACCGGAAAAGTAACAGAAGCAGTTGCATTGGCAAAGAAAGAAGAAGTACCGACAGAGGATGCCACAATAGCTACAGAAGCAGAGCTTGCTTTTGCTGAGAAGGAAGATACAACAAGTGCAAACCTCGTAGAGGATGTTACAGAAGAGACTGCTGAAGAACCAACAGAGGAAGCATCCTCCGCAGATATCACTGCAGAAGATATTACAACCGAGCTGGTAACAACAGAGGACACAGAAGTAACAACTACAGAAGAGACAGAATTAGCAAAGTCAAACGGTAAGAAATCAAAGAAGAATACAACAGAGGCTACAGATAAGAAGCAGCAGACAGGAATCGAAGCAACAGAAGCTACAGAGGAAGCAACAGCAGGTGCAATTCTTGTAGAAGATGACAGCTACCAGCCAGGAACTTATCTTGGTACATACACAACAACAGCTTATTGTGGATGTTCTCGTTGCTGTGGTAAGTCCGATGGAATTACAGCCAGCGGTACTTATGCAACAGAAGGAAGAACCATTGCAGCACCAAGCAGTTTTGCATTTGGTACAGAGCTTATCATTGATGGGCACACATATGTCGTTGAGGACAGAGGTGGTGCAATTCATGGTAACAGAATCGATATTTTCTTCTCAAGCCATCAGGCAGCTTTAAACTACGGAAGAAGAACTGTTGACGTATATGTCAAATAATTCAGTATAGACAGAGTGGGACAGAACCCTTTGGGTTCTGTCCTTTCTCGTTGTGTGGCAACGATAAAGCCCATGTATGGTAACAGCTTTCTATGATCGGTTATGACCCATTTCGTTTCTATTCGATACACTCGCCTATTTGTCAGCAGTCGCCCTAATTCACCCTATGGGTTCGGACAAGGGCTTGGTGCTGACAGCTAGAGTGTATCTCATTACGAAACTACATGAATGTCATTCCCGATCATAGAAGACTGTTACTACACATGGGCTTTATCTGTTATACATATCATGCAGAAATTGTACTTGCATAAATTCCTATATGACGACCGATGTTCATCGAGCCGACAGATGAGATGTCATTGTTTATTATATGAGTAGTCCGGCAGTCAGGACCTTATGTCTGTTTATAGAATAAGATCAGATTAAAATGAACAAAATACCCAGTAATATTTGTAAGGATGGATAGTGGATTTTCATTGTGGGATCCGGTAGTTATTGGTATAATTAGTTTAACTGCGAATAAGAAGGATTGTTTCAGTGAGATCATGGCATGAGGGGATGGTATTGCTGGAACGGCTTTTGAGAAAAAGGAAGGAGAAGGTATGAGCAGACAAAGGGACAAATGGGTTACAAGGGTCATAGCATGGATGCTGTCATTTGCAATGGCAGTAAGCCTTGTAGTGATTCCTTCAGACAAGACAGAGGCAGCGGGGGAGACGATTGCGCTGTCTTACAGTACGGATCAGGTGACAGCAAGTGGAAATGTGGATAATCAGGTCAGCCTTGATCTTGGAAATGGCGGATACAGCGATCTGTCGGAGCTTAAGAGTGCGGGGCTTACCAAGCTTCGTGTCAGCTTCGAGGTATCATCAGTCAATGGAACGGGAAATATTGGCGGACAGGCATTTGTAAATGCGAAAGGAACATGGAAGGGTGAATGGATCAATGTGAATGCAGGCTCCGGCACTCAGACCGTAGAACTGGACCTGACACAATTCTATAGCAAATCCGGTCAGTTATATAATTTCGGTTTTCAGTTTGAAAATGTAACAAGTATTACATACAAGATCACAGAGGCTGTTCTGGTAAAATCCGGTAGCAGTTCCGGCAGCGGTTCCGATTCTTCTGATTTTGGAACAGAGAGAGAGTATTCATCAGGTGTGACAGCAACCGTGAAGAATCAGGGAACACCAAGCAATGACTGGTCAGGCTTTGAAATGGCGATCAGCAATAATACGGGAGCATCGATCTGTGACTGGATCGTAGTATTACAGGTACCATCCGGTACAGCTTCGGCGTTTAAGTGTTGGAATGCAACCTTTGTGGCAGATGGTGATACGATCTATATGTATCCGATGCAGAGTGGGGGAAATGCAGTCCTTGCGGCAGGAACAATGCAGAATGATATTCCAGGTGGTGGATTCGCAGCAAAATATGTAGATGCATCCAGTATTCAGGTAAAGGGAGTTTATTATAACAAAGGAACTTCATCTTCTGTAGATTATTCCCGGGGAGATACCAATGATAATACAGGCGGTTCCGGCGGTTCCGGTGGAACCGCATCCGGTGATACCACAACGAATAAAGATCTGGATGTAGAATTCAACTATGCAAAGGCATTGCAGGAAAGTCTGTATTTCTATGACGCAAATATGTGTGGTTATCTGGAAGACACCTGTGCACTTTCCTGGCGTGGAAACTGCCATACCTATGATAAAAATGTAACATATACAAAGAATGGAAAAACCTACAATGTAGATGCTTCCGGTGGTTTCCATGATGCAGGCGATCATGTGAAATTCGGACTTCCACAAGGATATGCAGCATCTATGCTTGGAATGAGCTATTATCAGTTCAAGGATGCATTTGACGAGCTTGGTCAGAAGGAACATCTGAAGAAGATCACGGATTATTTCTGCGATTACTTTAAGCGGTGTACAGTGTATGAGGGAGATCAGGTTATCGCATTCTGCTATCAGGTAGGTGACGGTAATACAGATCATGGTGTATGGACAGCACCGGAGGGACAGACGATCAGTCGTCCGGCATTCTTTGCAGATGCGAGCAATCCGGCTACAGATGAAGTGAGTGTTGCGATCGCAGCGCTGGCATTGAACTATATTAACTTTGGAAATAATGAGGATTTAAAGACAGCAAAGGATCTCTTTACATTTGTAGAGAAAAATAATAAAGCATGTGCAACCGAGGGCGCATCATCATTTTATGCGTCTACGTCATATGGTGATGACTATGCACTTGCAGCAAGTGCGCTTGCTGTTGCTACAGGCAATACCTCTTATAATTCAGTTTATAATACATACAAAGATAATTCCGGTAATGGTGTGAATCAGTACTGGGTGATCGACTGGGCAAATACCGGAGCACTGGCATGCATGCTGCAGAAGGATACTGCAAAGATTGCAAGCATTACAGATGTATGCAAAGGCAAGAGTGCCATCGATGGAGTATTTAACTGTGTTAGTGACTGGGGCTCCTGCAGATACAGTGCAGCAGAGCAGTTTACCGGTCTGGTATATGATAAGCTGACAGGAAAAACAACATATGCAGACTGGGCAACCAGTCAGATGAACTATATGTTAGGAGATAATCCGAATAAACGATGCTATATCGTAGGCTATAACGAGAACTCCAGTAAATATCCGCATCACAGAGCGGCATCCAGATCGACAGATTCGAAGATCATAAATAGTGATCATTATACGCTGCTTGGAGCATTGGTAGGAGGACCCGGGGCGGATGGAACCTATAAAGATGATCAGGGAGATTATTATTGCAATGAAGTAGCACTTGATTATAATGCCGGACTGGTTGGTGCGGCAGCAGGACTTTATCTGGTTCACAAGAATGATAAGACAGTAAAGTTATCTTATGCAAAGAAGAATGCAACGAATTATAGTACAAAGACAGCCTCTGCGGCAGAACTTGCTGCTGTAGGCGTGAAGACTTATTATGGAACAAATTCCGGTGATGATACAGAGGAAGAAGTAAAGGCAACAGCCATCAAACTGGATAGCCTGATCGTTGAATTAACAGAAGGACTTGATACTACGATCCGCGCAACGGTTACTCCAAAGACTGCAGAACAGAAGGTGATATGGAAATCTGAAAACAAGAAGGTAGCGACTGTTTCGGAAACAGGAAAGGTAACTGCGGTCGGAGCAGGTGAGACAACTGTGACAGCTACAACGACAGATGGAACAAATCTCACAGCAAGCTGCAGGGTGACAGTAAAGGCTGCACCAAAGGCAGAATTTGTTACAGATCGGACAGCTTTAACCTGTGCTCCTGTTATTTATGGATATGAAGCAGGATCGACAGCGTCACTGGTATTAGAGAATAAGGGAAATGATACAGGATCTGTAACGATACAGTTAGAAAAAAGCACAGACAGTCCATTTGAAATATCCGGTGATACATCCATAAAGGTTGCAGCGTCAGATAAGACAACTGTGGTTGTGGCATTAAAGACAGGTAAGGATACAGGCTCTTACAGTGATAATCTGCTGGTAGAGGCAGATAACGGACAGTCCTATCAGATTCCGGTATCTGCAACGGTTGAGAAATGTCCGGTAACGGGTATTACATTCCCGACAGCAGGAATGATCGTAACGGGTCAGACGCTTTCCGAGTCGAAGTTATCTGGTGGAGATGAGACCTATGGAACATTTGCATGGGCAGATGCAGCAGCGAAACCGGAACGAGGAACGTATCAGGGACAGGTGGTATTAACCCTTCGTTCCGATGCAAAGAAGAATTATGCATTTGATCAGATCACAGGGTATGATGCAGCAGCAGGAACGATCACACAGAATGTGACGGTAACAGTCAGCAGAGCAGGACTTCCGGCTATCACGTTCCCGGAGGCTTCCGAGCTGGTATATGGACAGAAGCTTTCTGATTCTACTTTTGCAGGCGGTTCAACCGAGTATGGAACATTTGCATGGAGCACCCCGGATGTAACAATGGGCGAACAGGAAGTAGCAAATGGTGTCAATCAGTATGAGGTTGTATTTACATGGAGTGATACAAGCAAAAAACAGTATCAGATTGAGGACTCTGATGAAGATGCTGTTTATAAAAAGATGGTTTCTGTAAAAGTAAGAAAGGCAGAACAGACAGCAGTTCCGGATACTGTGACACTTCTTGCAAGAACAAAGGATACGATCCGGATCTCCGGTCAGGCGGGTGTCCGGTATTCAGTGGATGGAATAACGTGGAAGCAGGCAGCTTCCAATGGAGAGACAATTGAATTTGCCGGATTACGAAGCTTTACAAAGTATACAGTTTCAGGTAGCTATGCAGAAACTGCAACTGCATATGCAGGAAAAACAGTGAAATTGCTTACGGTATATACACTTGTTCAGGATCCATATACGATCGATATAGCAAAGATTGCGGACAAAGAATATCAGGATGCTTTACGGACAGATGATGGCAGAACAACAGTCAGCTATATGGAACCGGTTCTCACACTTACGGAAGATGGCAGGGACTATGTGATTACAGGAAAGAATAAGGAGCTTGTTATTAAGGCAGATAGAGCAATAAAGATCACATTGGATCAGGCGGAGGTTGGAGCCGTTGCGATCATCGGAAATGCAGATGGTAAGACGGAGATCGTAAGAAAAGGAACGGTAACGATCGCAGGTAATGTCGAGACGGATGGCGGACTTGTGATCAGCGGAAATGGATCCCTTGTAGTATCCGGTAAGATATCTGCAGCAGGAGATATAACGATTAAAGGCGGAAAGGTATCGGTTGATGATGGTATCTCAGCAGGTGGTACAGTTCTGATCCGGGATGCAGAGCTTGCTGCAGGAACAGATGAGACAGGAACGGCGATCAAAGCAGATACTGTACGGATCGAGGATTCCAAGGTAACGGTCGGAGCAGATCAGGTTACGAAGAAACCACCGATCAAATCAGACAATATTATTCTGGTTGGAGACAATACAGTAGCATCCTCTTCAGGTTCAAAGGATATCTTTTCATCGAAACCAAAGGATGAAAATGGAGATGAGATCCCGGATACGATCCTGATCGAGAAGATCACGTTAAACAAGACCAGCGTGGTATTAAATATTGGTGATACAGAACGGATCGCAGTAGCGGCCGTTATACCGGCAAATGCAACACGGAAGACATTTGACTGGAAGAGTAGCAACGAGAAAGTGGCAAGTGTATCGCAGACCGGTGAAGTGAAGGGCGTAAGTGCTGGAACTGCGGTTATTACGGTAACTGCGAAGGACGGAAGTGGTGTTACAGGCTCCTGCACCGTTACGGTAAAGAAAGAAACAGTAACACCGACACCAACACCGAATCCGGAAAAGCCGACAACCGAGAAACCGACGACCGAAAAGCCGACGACCGATGAACCAACAACAGAAGCACCAAAGAAGACGGTCAAACCGGCAAAGGTCAAGATCCAGGCAGCAACTAAAAAAATCGCTCCGGGAAAGAAGCTGACTTTGAAAGCAACCGTTACACCTAAGAAAGCGACAAATAAGAAGGTAAAATGGACGATCCGTAAATCGGATAAGAAATATGCATCTATTAACAGCAAGGGTGTGCTGACAGTGAAGAAAACTGCTAAGGGAAAGACGATCAAGGTAACAGCAACAGCGGTTGGCAACAGCAAGGTGAAAGCAACCTATACGGTTAAGGTTATGAAAAAGGCAGTTAAGAAGGTTACGATCACATCGAAGAAAAAGGCAGTAAAGAAAGTAACGATCAAGAAGAAACAGTCTATAACCTTAAAAACAAAGCTGACTCCGACAAAGGGAATCAGTAAAGAAGTGACATGGACCTCCAGCAATCCGAAGGTTGCAAAGGTAACAGCCAAGGGTAAGGTAACCGGAAAGAAGAAGGGAACGGTTAAGATCACTGCAAAAGCAAAAGATGGAAGTGGTAAGAAAGCAACCATCACCATTAAGGTAAAATAATTTATTCCATTTGTAACAGAAGGGAACAGAAAATACAGATGGCGGAAGATCGATCAAATTCTATAAAATATAAAAAACAGATTTGAGAGATACCTCCGCCGTCTTGTGTTTTGAAAATGGGTATGCTATAATGTGGACGCTTGCAGGTTGATTTCAGTATATCTGGATGAAAGCATCAGAAAAGGAAAGCCTGCATAAGTCAAAAGAGTAAATAAAACAGAAGGAGAGTGCCATATGGAATTGATATACAGAAGTACAAGAAATGCAAATGAAACAGCAACCGCATCAGAAGCAATCTTAAAAGGTCTTGCAAATGAAGGAGGATTATTTGTTCCTGACAGTATTCCTGCTCTTGATGTCAGTCTTACAGATCTGGCGCAGATGAACTATCAGCAGGTTGCTTATGAAGTAATGAAGCTGATGTTTACGGATTTTACAGAAGAAGAGTTAAAGCATTGTATCAATTCAGCATATGACAAGAAATTTGATACACCGGAGATCGCACCACTCGTACATAAAGCAGGTGCATATTATCTGGAATTATTCCACGGTTCAACGATTGCATTTAAGGATATGGCATTATCCATTCTTCCTTATCTGCTTACAACATCCGCAAAGAAGAATCATGTAAAGAACGAGATCGTTATTCTGACAGCTACTTCCGGTGATACAGGAAAGGCAGCACTTGCAGGATTTGCAGATGTACCGGGAACAAAGATCATCGTATTCTATCCAAAGCATGGTGTAAGCCCGATCCAGGAGAAGCAGATGGTAACCCAGAAGGGTGAAAACACATTTGTCGTAGGAATTACAGGCAACTTCGATGACGCACAGACAGGTGTTAAGAAGATGTTCTCAGATGAGAAGCTTGCTTCATACATGGACGAGAAAGGATATCAGTTCTCATCCGCCAATTCAATCAATATCGGACGTCTGGTTCCACAGATGGTTTATTATGTATATGCATATACAAGATTGGTTAAGGACGGTACGATCCAGGCTGGCGACAAGATCAATGTTGTTGTACCAACCGGTAACTTTGGAAATATCCTTGCAGCATATTATGCAAAAGAAATGGGACTTCCGATTGCGAAGTTCGTATGTGCATCAAATGACAACAAGGTATTATATGATTTCTTTACAACAGGTACTTATGACAGAAACCGTGAATTTATCTTAACAACATCACCATCTATGGATATCCTGATCTCAAGCAACTTAGAGAGACTGATCTATAAGATCGCAGGAAATGATGCAGAGAAGAATGCAGCACTGATGAAGCAGTTAAGCACAGAAGGTGTATATACGATCACAGATGAGATGAAAGCAAAGCTTGCTGAATTTGCGGGCGGTTATGCAACAGAAGCAGAAACATCGGCAACGATCAAGAAAGTATATGAGTCGGATTCTTATATCATGGATACACATACAGCAGTAGCAGCAACCGTATATGACAAGTATGTAAAAGAAACAGGAGATAAGACTCCTACGGTTATCGCTTCTACAGCAAGCCCATACAAGTTTACAAGAAGTGTTATGGAATCTATCGATGAAGCTTATGCAGCAAAGAGTGATTTTGAATTAGTCGATGAGCTCTGCAAGTTATCCGGTGTAAAGGTTCCACAGGCAATCGAGGACATCCGTACAGCTCCTGTTCTTCACGACACAGTATGTGACAAAGAAGAAATGGAGAGCGTCGTAAAGAAGTTCTTAAACATCTAAAAACAGATGCCGGTCAGATATGACAGGCAATACAGAAACAGAATAACTGACAGTTCATTAATACCATCCTGTCACTAAACAAAACTAGGAAAAAACGCGCATGAAGGGCATTTTCCTATATGCGCGTTTTTTACATAGGAATGTTATATTGCACAGCTGTCAGCTTGTACGATGTAATCGCCCGACTTGTTTCGTTTCTATTCGAACCTGCACGCCTATTTGTCAGCAGTCGCCCAAACTCACCCATACGGGTTCAAACATGGGCTTGGTGCTGACAGCTAGTGCAGGTCTCATAACGAAACTACACAAATGTCGATGCTTATTACATCGTACAAGCTGACAACTGTGTAATATAACATTCGAAAATAAAAGAAAGAGGAAGATATGTACAGTTTAAAGACAAATTCAAGTTTTGACAGCGCGCATTTCCTTGCGGGCTATGAGGGTAAATGCAGAAATCTGCACGGACACCGCTGGACGGTTGAAGTTGAAGTCGGCGGCGAGAAGCTGATACAGGACGGACAGACCAGAGGCATGGTTGTAGATTTTGGAGATCTGAAAAAGGATCTCAGAGAGAAAACAGAAGAGATGGATCATTGCCTGATTATGGAGAAAGGTACATTGAGGGAAAAAACGATGGAAGCACTGGCAGAAGAACAGTTCCGTATCATCGAGCTTCCGATGCGTCCGACAGCAGAGAATCTGGCAAAGTATTTTTATGAATATATGGCAGATAAGGGATATCAGGTGATTCGTACCACAGTTTATGAGACCCCGACCAATGCAGCAACTTATGCGGAAGCATAACAAAAGAAAATGATAATAAATGAAATTGATCAAAGGTGTCATATCAGAGATATGACATCGAAGGATATCATATACAAAAAGTAGGAAGGAAATAGAAATGGCAAAATATAAAGTAGCGGAACGATTTGTCAGCATCAACGGTGAATCCGTAAAAGCCGGAGAACTGGCAGTATTTATTCGTTTTACAGGCTGTAACTTAAATTGCAGTTACTGTGATACCAAATGGGCAAATGAAGCAGATGCCCCATACGAAGAACTGACGGATGAAGAAATCTATGACTATATCAAACGAACCGGAGTCAGAAACGTGACATTAACCGGTGGAGAACCATTGATCCAGAAGGATATCGATAAGCTGCTCCTGATGCTGGCGATGGATGAGGAGCTTCAGGTAGAAGTAGAGACAAACGGAAGTGTGGATATCGCAGAGTTTAAAGCACTGACAGACCGGGTAGCATTTACACTTGATTATAAGCTTCCGGGAAGCGGAATGGAAAGTAATATGTGCTTTTCAAATTATAACTACATTGATAAGAAGGATGCGGTAAAGTTCGTATCCGGCTCGATCAAGGATCTGGAAACAGCAAGAGACATTATTCATGAATGGGCATTGGATATCAAATCAAACGTCTATATCAGTCCGGTATACGGTAAGATCAATCCGGAGGATATCGTTGATTTTATGATCGAGAATGAAATGAATGGTGTAAAATTACAGTTACAGCTTCATAAGTATATCTGGGATCCGGAGATGCGCGGAGTGTAAAACGGATGAAACCGCAGGTATCGATATTAACGTATTATTTGGATAATAGATTAAGAGTAATAAGAGAATGGAGTAGAAATGGCAATTGATAAAGAAGCAATAAAGGAGCATATACGTGGAATCCTTGTAGCACTTGGTGATGACCCTGACCGGGAAGGCTTAAAAGAGACACCGGACCGTGTTGCGCGAATGTATGAAGAAGTATTTGAGGGAATGAATTATACCAACGATGAGATTGCTGAGATGTTTGGCAAGACATTCAAAGAGGAAGATGCAGCACATACAAGTGATATGGTATTCGTAAAGGATATCGAGGTGTTTAGCTACTGCGAACATCATATGGCACTGATGTATGATATGAAGGTGTCAGTGGCATACATCCCACATGGCAGGGTCTTAGGACTCAGCAAAATCGCACGGATCGCAGACATGGTAGCGAAGCGGTTGCAGCTTCAGGAGCGGATCGGATCCGATATCGCATATGTGGTTGGAAAGGCAGCAGGCTCACCGGATGTAGCCGTACTGATCGAGGCAAATCATAGCTGCATGACAGCAAGGGGCATTAAGAAGCCGGGAACGAAGACCTATACAACGACGTTCCGTGGTGCATTTGAGAATGATGTGAATTTACAGAATAAAGTATTGATGATGAACCGATAGGAGGATATGAAAGATGCAGAATTTGAAGAACAGAGATGAAGCAGTTGTTGTATTTAGTGGTGGACAGGACAGTACGACCTGTTTGTTATGGGCACTTAAGAAGTATAAAAAAGTATACGCAGTATCATTTGACTATGGACAAAAGCATATAAAAGAATTAGAATGTGCAAAGAAGATTGCTGAAAAATTTGGAGTAGAGCATCATATTCTGGATATGAGTCTGTTGAATCAGCTTGCACCAAATTCATTGACAAGAAGTGAGATGAAAGTAGACGAGAATGCGCCGGAGGTCGGTACACCGAATACATTTGTAGATGGAAGAAACATGGTATTCTTGACATTTGTAGCGATCTACGCAAAACAGAAGGGCGTCAGCGACATCATAACAGGTGTCAGCCAGAGTGATTTCTCCGGCTATCCTGACTGCAGAGATATTTTCATCAAATCATTGAACACAACACTGAATCTTGCGATGGACTATGAATTCGATATTATCACACCATTGATGTGGATCGATAAGATGGAGACATGGAAGCTGGCAGATGAACTCGGCGGACTTGATGTTATCAGAGATATGACACTTACTTGTTATAATGGTATTCCGGGTGAAGGATGCGGTCATTGTCCATCCTGTAAGCTCAGAAAAAAAGGATACGATCTTTACATGGAATATAAAAAGAATCACAATGCATAAAGCATAAGTCAGACGGGAACAGAGCAATCGGATAAATGTGTTCCTGTAAACAGTAATGAGGTATGAATATGAAGAAGATGCTGTTTATTGTAAATCCCAAAGCGGGACGAACAACTTTGAAGAATTGTCTTATAGATGTGATAGATGTCTTTTGCAAGAAAGAATATGAAGTCAGAATTTATCTGACACAGGGAGTCGGCGATGCTGCCCGTGTCGTAAAAGAAGAAGGAGAGAACTACGATGTGATCGTATGTGCCGGAGGTGACGGAACGCTTGGTAATACAGTCACAGGATTTATGGAATGTGGACTGAACCGGCCGCTTGGCTATATCCCATGTGGCTCGACAAATGATTATGCCAGAAGTCTTGAGATCCCGAAAGAAGCAATCGAGGCAGCAGAACAGCTTGTCACTGCCGCACCTTTTTCAGTAGATGTCGGAGAATTGAATAAGAATTATTTTGTCTATGTTGCAGCATTTGGCATATTCTCTGATACATCATATGCAACCCCTCAGAATATGAAGAATATTTTAGGACATGCGGCATATGTATTACAGGGTATGAAGAGTCTTGTAAATGTTCCCACATATAATCTGAAGATAGAATTTAATAACCAGACATATACCGGTGAGTTTATGTTCGGTATGATATCGAATTCAGTATCGGTCGGCGGATATAAAAGTCTGACCAGCCATGGAGTTGAATTCGACGATGGTTTATTTGAAGGAGTCCTGATTCGCAAGATCCAGAATCTTGCAGATCTCCAGAGAATCATCAATTCGCTGCTCCTTGGAAATACGAATGAGACCAATATGGTAGCATTCCGAACCAATCGTGTCGTGATCGAGAGCAAAGAACCGATCGCATGGACACTGGATGGAGAGTATGGCGGGGAGTATACCACATCCGAGATCTCTGTACATCGGAGAGCAGTTTCTCTGCTGGTATCACCGGAAGAAGAAAAAGAAGAAGTTAAGTAGTTCAAACTGAGTTGAAAGAAAGAGGTTTACAGTTATGGGTAAATATTTTGGAACAGATGGATTCAGAGGTGAGGCAAATAAGGATCTTACTGTACAGCACAGCTTCAAGGTCGGACGTTATCTTGGCTATTATTATGGCAAGAAGAATCCGGAAGGCAAGGCAAAGGTGGTTATCGGTAAGGATACCAGACGTTCAAGTTATATGTTTGAATATGCATTAGTTGCGGGCTTAACGGCAAGTGGTGCAGATGTATATCTGATGCATGTAACACCGACGCCAAGTGTTTCTTATATTGTCAGAACGGATGGCTTCGACTGTGGAATCATGATCTCGGCAAGCCACAATCCATACTATGACAATGGTATCAAGATCATCAATGGCATGGGTTACAAATTAGAGGCTGCGGTTGAAGAAGAGATCGAGCGTTATATCGATGGTGAGATTCCGGAGATTCCACTGGCTACAAAAGAAAATATCGGATGCACGATTGATTACTCTATGGGAAGAAACCGTTACATGGGATACCTGATGACGATCCCTACCCGATCCTTTAAGAATATGAGAGTTGGCCTGGACTGTGCAAATGGTGCAGCCTATCAGGTTGCAAAGGCAGTATTTGATGCACTCGGAGCAAAGACCTATGTAATCAATAATGATCCGGACGGAACCAATATCAATACAAATTGTGGATCTACCCATATTGAGGGACTGCAGAAGTTTGTAGTAGAAAAAGGACTGGATGTAGGCTTTGCTTATGACGGTGATGCAGATCGTTGTCTGTGTGTTGATGATAAGGGTGAGTTAGTAGACGGAGATAAGATCCTGTATGTCTGCGGACGTTATATGAAGGAACGTGGAGAACTGAATAAGAATACCATCGTAACAACGATCATGTCAAACCTTGGCTTATATAAAGCACTGGATAAGAAGGGAATCTCCTATGATAAGACAGCAGTCGGTGACAAATATGTATTTGAATCCATGATGGAGCATGGATATTCTATCGGCGGCGAACAGTCAGGACATATCATCTTCTCCAAATATGCAACGACCGGAGATGGTGTATTGACGTCTTTGAAGATCATGGAAGTTATTCTGGAACGCAAATGTAAATTATCAGAGTGCTTCAAGAGCCTGACGATCTTCCCGCAGCTTCTGGTAAATGTAAAGGTATCCAGTAAGGATGCGGTTATGAATGATCCGGATGTGCAGGCATTAAATCAGAAGATCGCAGAGGAGCTTGGTTCTGACGGAAGACTTCTTCTTCGCCAGAGCGGAACAGAACCGCTTATTCGTGTTATGGTAGAAGCAGAGAGTGATGAGCTCTGCAACAAATATGTATATCAGATGGTAGATCTGATCAAAGAGAAAGGTTATGCAATATAGAGAAAATGGCTGTTAATTTCCGGAATAATTTTTCACATTCCAACATTGACAGAAAAACAGAAAACGTATAAAGTCTTAGTGTGTTAAAAAATAAAATACGAGAGGCAAAACATGAACGAGAATATAAGATCCCATTATTTTGAGAATGATGACAAGATGCATGAAGAATGTGGTGTTTTCGGAATGTATGATTTTGACAACAATGATGTTGCAACCTCCATTTATTATGGATTGTTTGCATTGCAGCATCGAGGACAGGAGAGCTGTGGTATCGCAGTATCAGACACGGAAGGTCCCAAGGGGAAGGTAAGCTCCATGAAGGGCATGGGTCTGGTAAACGAGGTGTACACACCGGAATCCTTTGAGAAATTAAAAGGAAATATCGGTGTCGGACATGTCAGATATTCAACTGCCGGCGCGAGTACGATAGAAAATGCTCAGCCATTAGTCTTGAACTATGTAAAAGGTACACTTGGTCTTGCACACAACGGTAATCTGATCAATGCGCCGGAGCTTCGTAAGGAACTGGCACTTACAGGTGCGATCTTCCAGACGACGATCGACTCCGAGGTTATTGCTTATCATATCGCAAGAGAACGTGTGAACAGTGCAAGTGCCGAGGAAGCAGTTATGAAAGCACTCAGAAAAGTGAAGGGATCTTATTCACTTGTAGTAATGAGTCCAAGAAAGCTGATCGGAGCCAGAGATCCATTTGGATTCCGCCCGCTCTGTATCGGAAAACGTGATAATGCCTATATTCTTGCATCGGAAAGCTGTGCCCTTGATACGATCGGTGCAGAATTTATCCGTGATGTAGAGCCCGGAGAAGTCGTAACGATCTCACCGGAGTATGGTATTCAGTCCTATAAGGATATGTGTCAGGAGAAGCATGCAAGATGTATCTTTGAATATATCTATTTTGCCCGTCCGGATTCCGTATTTGACGGAATGGGAATCTATGAATCCCGACTGATCGCGGGAAGATGTCTTGCAAAGGACAGTCCGGTAGATGCAGATATGGTTGTAGGTGTTCCGGAATCGGGAAATGCAGCAGCTCAGGGATATTCACTGGAATCCGGCATTCCATACGGAACGGCATTTGTCAAGAATGGCTATGTCGGCAGAACATTCATCAAGCCACAGCAGAGCCAGAGAGAGTCCAGTGTCCGCGTGAAGTTAAATGTATTAAAAGAAGCGGTAAAGGGTAAGCGTATCATTATGATCGATGATTCCATTGTCAGAGGTACAACCTCAGACCGTATCGTAGGAATGCTTCGCGAGGCTGGCGCAAAGGAAGTTCATGTAAGGATCAGTTCGCCTCCGTTCTTATATCCTTGTTATTTTGGAACGGATATCCCGGACAGAGAGCAGTTGATCGCATATAACCGTTCGGTTGATGAGATCTGCAAGATCATCGGCGCCGATTCCCTTGCTTATCTTCGCAAGGAGCGGCTGGTAGAGATCTCCGGTGGAAGACAGTACTGCCACGGCTGCTTTACAGGGGAATATCCGATGGAGCCACCAAAGGAAGATATCCGCGGAGAACATGAGAATTTCAAACGCGGTGAAGATTCAAAAGTAAAATAAAGAAATACAGGAGAGGTAAAAATGAGTACAGACAGATACACAAGCCCATTCTGCGAGAGATATGCAAGTAAAGAAATGCAGTATATTTTCTCTCCGGATAAGAAGTTTAAGACATGGAGAAAATTATGGATCGCCCTTGCAGAAACGGAGTATGAACTCGGCCTTTCTGAAAACAGCAAGCCGGTTATCTCACAGGAGCAGATCGATGAGTTAAAGGCACATGCAGAGGACATCAATTATGATGTAGCAAAAGAGCGTGAGAAGATGGTTCGTCATGATGTTATGAGCCATGTATATGCATACGGCGTTCAGTGTCCAAAGGCTGCCGGCATCATCCATCTGGGAGCAACAAGCTGCTATGTTGGTGATAACACAGATGTTATCGTTATGACAGAGGCTATGAAGCTTGTCAGAAAGAAATTATTAAATGTGATCAACGAACTGTCCAAGTTCGCTATGGAATATAAAGATCTGCCGACACTGGCATTTACCCATTTCCAGCCTGCACAGCCAACAACTGTTGGTAAGCGTGCAACCTTATGGCTTCAGGAACTGATGTTGGATCTGTCTGATCTGGATTACATGATCGGTCAGCAGAAGCTCCTGGGATGTAAGGGAACAACAGGAACACAGGCAAGCTTCTTAGAGCTCTTTAACGGAGATCATGAGAAGGTTCGTCAGATCGATAAGAAGATCGCAGAGAAGATGGGATTTGAAGCATGCTATCCTGTATCCGGACAGACTTATTCCCGTAAGGTAGATTCCAGAGTGTTAAATGTACTTTCCGGTATTGCACAGAGTGCACATAAGTTCTCAAATGATATCCGTCTGTTACAGCACTTAAAAGAGATCGAGGAGCCATTTGAAAAGAACCAGATCGGTTCATCAGCAATGGCATATAAGAGAAATCCGATGAGAAGTGAGAGAATTGCATCTTTATCAAACTACGTTATGGCTGATGCATTAAATCCTGCATTTACAGCAGCAACACAGTGGTTTGAGAGAACACTGGATGATTCCGCAAACAAGCGTGTATCTGTTCCGGAAGCATTCCTTGCAATCGACGGTATCTTAGACCTGTATCTGAATGTTGTAGATGGTCTGGTTGTATATGATAAGGTTATCTATCAGAGATTCATGAAGGAGATTCCGTTTATGGCAACTGAGAATATCATGATGGATGCTGTAAAACGTGGCGGCAATCGTCAGGAGCTGCATGAGCTTATCCGTGAATACTCCATGCAGGCAGGCGCAACTGTAAAGAAAGAGGGCAAGGAAAATAACCTTGTTGATCTGATCGCAGCAGATCCTGCATTTGGCATGACCAAGGAAGAGATCGAAGCCATCCTTGAGCCAAAGAACTTTGTCGGACGCGCACCGGAGCAGACCGAAGAATTCATCACAGAGGTTGTAAAGCCGGTACTTGATGCAAATAAAGACATACTTGGCATGACCGCTGAGATTAATGTATAAGAATTAGATTATATAATTGTTGGGACTATTGTTTTTAGAATTATTATTCAAAAGATAATAGTCCCAATATTTATATATGTATAGTAAAAAGAGGTGAATGGATGCCGATTACAAAAGAGTTTAAAACTATAGATGAGCAAATTTCAGGTCTTGTTGATCGAGGATTAAAATTTAAGGATAAAAAGAAAGCAGCGGAGATATTAAAGAGATATAACTATTTTGATGTTGTTAATGGCTTTGAGAGTATTTTATTAAAGAAAAACATGGTAGAAAAAACATATGAAAAGGTATATTTTGAGGATTTTAGAGATTTATATTTCTTTGACATGCAATTAAAGAAGTGTACTCTTTTTAAAATATTTGATATAGAGTCAAGACTAAGAACTTCAATTGCATATAATTTCGCTGAAGAATACTGTAGAACATCAGCTGATACAATGAACTATACTAATCCAGTTTATTATGAAGTTCCATGCTCAACAGATAAACATATGAAAAATATTTTCTCTACATTTGATTTATTTAGGACGACACAGTTATCACAAAGTGGAAGGGTAAAAAGGAAGTCTTTTATAGATGAGTTAAAAAAAGACAGAGATTATGTATGTCAGTATACAGAGCCGCCGTTTTGGGTTGTTATCAAGGCATTGCCGTTAGGAAGCTTATATTATACATTTGTATTTTTAGATGATACAGTTAAAACTAAGGTGTTAAGGGATTTTGGTTTTGAATTGTCGGAGGCAGCAGTATTTGAACAGGCATTATTCGTATTGAAAGAGGTAAGAAATCAATGTGCACATTTGGAACTCATAACACGTTTTAGGTTAAAACGGAAAGCAAATTTAAATTATATGAATGATATAACGATTAAAGCATCTTTATCTCATGATAAATTGAATTATTTGGATGTTGTAAAGATATTTGTGCTATTTGGTAATGTAGCGGATATAAAGAAAGTAGTTGCCATATTTTATATAAAAATGGCAATAAAAGGAAGAAAAAATATTGCAGACAAGGCATTAGCAATGATGGGACGTAAAAAGTTTGACGTATGGATGAAAGTGAGAAAAAATGTTAATAAATAAATTGAAAAATATTGCATTTTTCTTTGATTTAGGTATAATAATAGTACGGTAAAGCTAGTGATTGAAAGCTAGTAGCCATGTATTTGGCGTAAAAGCATCCACATTTATGTGGATGCTTTTATTTTTTGTTTAAAAGAGAAATATATACTAACTTAATTACAGCAATTCCATCAACTTCATAGCGGCGATGCTCATGCCACGTCTGCGGTCGCTGATGATGCACATGTTCCGCTTGGGGATGGGGTTCTTGAAACTTAACCGGAAGATCTCACCACGGTCAATATAGTCACCGGCAAAGTCGGCCACGATCGATCCGATTCCAAGGTTCCTCTTTGCAAACTGTGCGATCATATCACTGGTTGCAAGCTCGAATTCAGGGGTCAGCGTGACGCCTTCATGTGCAAGAAACTGATCCACATAGGCTCTTGTGCTGGTGTCATTTTCCAGACAGATGATCGGAAGCTTTTGCAGATCCGGATAGTCGAGAACTTTACCTTTCAGGTCGTTAAATCTTGGGCCGGCTATAAAGATATCTTCAATCTCCCGTGCGTTTCGAATCTCCATGTTCGGATTCTGTGGGAGAGGAGTTGTAACGATACCGAAGTCAATGTTATTTGCAAATAAGTGGTCGATCGTACTTGGGGTCGGAGCATTTGTTACATGTACCTTGATGCCGGGATAGAGCTGGTGGAAGCGTTCGAGATGCGGAAGCAGATAGAACTGGAGTGTCATATCACTGGCTCCGATCCGGATCTCGCCGGTTTCCAAGTGCATCAATCGGGCAAGCTGCTGTTCGCCCATGGAGATTGCCTCGTATCCTTCGGCTACATGTTTGTAGAGAAGTTCGCCTGCACCTGTCAGGGATACACCTTTTTTCGTCCGGATAAACAGGTTGATACCGATTGCCTGTTCTAAAGATTTGACCGCCTGACTGACAGCGGGCTGGGATACGCACAGCTCTTTGGCGGCAGCAGAGATGCTTGCTGTCTTTGCCACATAGTAGAAAATTTTATAATATTCATAATTAATATCCATAATCGAAGCTCCTGATCAATCGTTATATTGAAAGTGTAAACCGAACCAATGTATTTGTAAAGAATAAATATAAGTACACCTGTCTCTTATACACATCTCCGAGCCCACGAGACT
>ENA-OXWM01000244-OXWM01000244.1-human-gut-metagenome-genome-assembly--contig:-NODE-244-length-18835-cov-5.397710_pt1 | contig 18835 bp, 25 predicted proteins | sample MGYA00244692_ERZ652727 | MGnify/ENA primary metagenome ERZ652727 (study PRJEB26926, sample SAMN06164747) | human gut metagenome | biome: ENVO:00009003; feature: ENVO:2100002; material: ENVO:00002003...
GAGACAGGGGCGTTACTCCTGGGGCGGCGACGGAGCGGAACCAGGGGCAAAAAGCTCGAGAGCAAAGTGACATTTTCACAAAACGCTTGTCACTATGTCACTTTGCCCGGAATACGCGGGTTTTCCAGGGGTCAAGCCTCCTCTCCGGCCCCGGGAGCAAAGTGACAGCATTTTGATTTATTTTTTAATCATAGCAGGGCAAAAAATCAGGCGGTTCCGTCGCGAGCTTCACGGCTCTCGGTGGGGCCGCTTTTTTCGTCGTCGCTCCCGTCGAAATATGTCCAGAAGATAGACTCTTTTTCCCCGTCGCCGAGGCGCGTGTATTTGAAGTGCGTCAAGTCAAAGATCTCCTTCTTTGCCTCCTCGGGCAAAAGCCGGAACATGGCAACGAGGTCGGCCTCCATCGAGGACAGGGGGACGCCGTCGCAACTCGGCGCGGCGGGAGCGTTTGGGCTACCCCCGTTTACAAGATAGTCGATAGTTACATTTAGCCTATGGGCTACTTTACGAACGCTTTCAATATTGGGGGTTTGCGTTTCCCAGCGGCGAATAGTAGCGTTTGCGAGGCCACATTCCCGCTCAAGTTGCTTGACATTCAAGCCTTGCTCTTTTATGAGTTCGTGAACTCGTTCAAAGATGGACATAGTGAATAAACTCCTTTTTCTTAGTGGATAGGCTATTTTCCTATTGACAAATAGTGAATAGGCTACTATAATGACATTAGATTAAAAAATTAAGCAAAGACAGCATAGCACACCACCACCCAAAAAGAAAGAGAAAAGGAGGCAGCGGTAGAGTAAAAGCGAGCGGCGAGGGCTTACACCTCCTTCGTTATATCGGAATGTTTCTCTTGTTACACCTTACGGCAAGCTGTTCTCCGCGTTACACACGGGACAGCGCACCACACGGCGGATGCCAGTCCGTCGGATGGGATTGCCGCAGACGCGGCAACGGTGCTTCGAGAGTTTACAAACCGAAGCATAGCGAAAGAGGGGTTTCTCCCCCAAAGCCTCGGGGATCGTTGGCGCGACCCCGAAGCGGCTCGTTTTCTCGCGAATGGTAAAGCGGTATTTTTTTCATTTATGACTACCCTCGCCGCTTGCTTTTACTCTACCACAAGCCGCCACAAAACGCAAAGAGGGAATAAGGACAGGGCAGCAGGGAGCGGCGGAGACGAGCTTCCCCCCGAATATAGGCATCGGTTCTAAGAATTGCGGAGACAAAGTCCTTGAGGGAGGGGCAACTCCCCAGGGCATCGGCGAGAATAGTCTCTTTCATAATAGGCGACCCCCCGCCGCTCCCTCCTGTCCTGTCCATCCCCCGAAAAATGCAAAGGAGGCCGACCATGAGGAACGGCAAGAAGCCGACCAGGAAGCAGAAGATCAGGCTCGGGCAAGCGGGCCTCTCGCCGGAGAACTGGCTCGTCGTGCGGCAGAAGCCGGACGGGGAGCTCATCCTCCTCCACAAGCACACAAACACGATCCGGGTCGTCCCCGCGCTGGGACAGTGACCCCCACACAGAAAGGAAGGAACAGCAGCATGAGAAAGATGAAGAAGATCAACGGCTACCTCGTTGTCAAGTTCAACGCCCGGGAGCTCCGGGAGTATGAGGGTACGGCCCTCGGCGAGTATGGCGTCATCGACGCCGAGCTCTACACCGGCATCCTGGACATCGACCGGGGCGCGATGGAGTACGACAACGCGGGCAGCATGGAGGAGGCCGTGGAGCTGGCCCGGGGCCTCGAGTCGGAGCTTGACGCGGAGGAGCCCGAGGTCAAGGTCACGATCGTCAAGGAGACCGACGAGACCACCGAGGAGGAGGAAGTAGACGCGCAGCAGATGATCGCCGGATGGGAGAACACCCTCCGGGGACAGGTCGCGAGCCCCCACTATAAGGACGTGGACGCACGGACGGCGGCGCATGAGCTATACGGCTACAAGGCCGCGCTTCGCGACCTGGGCCTTCTGGCTCGGGAGGACTGCTTTGTTCTCCCGGACACCTTCGGGGCGTGGCCGGGCCGGGAGGAGCGGACGACCTTCGAGCACCTCCACCCGGAGCTCAAGCGCCACCGGGAGACGGCGCAGCTCTACGCCCTGGGGCTGGCGCTGGCGGCAGATTGCCCGCCCAACGATTGCCGGGTCTACCTCAACATCTTCGACGGGGCCCGGGAGCTGGACGCCGCCCTGGACAATCTGGACGCGGACGGCATCCCGGCGCTCGCCTTGCGGAAGGCGCTCCGGGAACGGGTCGGAGAGCTGGCGGAGATGTACCGGGATAACTATGCGATCCAGAAGTACCGGGAGGAGGCGAAAGAAGAAGGGCCGCCCGCAGAGCGGACGACCCCGGAGGAGGGAGAAGACCCCGACCTCGCCAAGCATGTGAAAATGCAAGAGATGATGATGAGGACGGCCCGCACGATGTTGAGCTCACTCACACCCCGAGCTCCTTCATCTTCCGCTCCGCCTCATCCCGATACGCGAGATGCTCGGCTGTGATAACCTGGGCTTTGAAGGTCTTGCCCAGGTATTCCAAAAACTCTTTGCCGTCGACGACCCCCTTCTCCTCGAGGTAGCAGACCAAAGCCCAAAACTCCGGCATCATCGAGAGGCGGGCCGCGTTCATGTGGTCGACAAAAGCGTTCCCGGTTTTCAGCTCGGGCGCGTCAAAGAAAGACACATCATTCATTTTATACACCCCCTTCCCGGGCTGGGAGCCCTGCTTCGATTATACCAGCGCCGGGGAGGGGCGCACAAGGAGGAAACAGCAGCATGAAAGCAGAACTCAAACGAGCCGCCGACCTCGTCGCCTTCCAGCGGCGGGAGGCCCTGGCCCGGAAGCGGCTCTCGGGCGATCCCCGGAACCCCTTCCGGCCCCGCTACGGGGCGGAGCTGACCTTCGCGGCGGCGGCGCAGGAGGCGGAGACCCTGGGCTATATTCTCAAATTACTTGAGAAGGAAGCGGCCCGGGAGTGTGCGCGGCGGGTCATCCCCACGCTGGACGCGATCCTCGACTTTGTCATCGGGCTCGGACTTCTGGCCCTGGCGATGCTGGGCGTCGCCGCCGCGTGTGTGGCGGCGGGAGCGCCGGACGGCATCACCCGGACAGCGGCGCTTTTAGGCGTGGGTTTCATCACGGCCCTCTCGCTGCACCGCCTGGGGCGGAAGTAATTCTAAGAACGACTACACAGGAAGGAGGACAGCGATGAAAAGCAACGGCAAACTTTGCCCCCTGGGGAAGCTCGTCGTCAAGGCGCTCGCCGACCAGGAGAAGACAAAGTCGCAGCTTGCCGCCGAGATCGGGACGTCGCCGCAGTATCTAAGCTACATTCTGTACGGCGTCCGCTCGGGCGAGAAGTACCTCCCGGCGCTCATCGCGGCCCTCAAGCTCGACCCCCGGAAGGTCGAGAAGGCAACGGCAGCATGACAGCAGGAAGGGAGGGACAGGAGTGCCGGACGTATTCATCGGGTTAAAGGAGGCGGCGGAGTTCGAGGGCGTGAAGTATAACACCCTCGTCCAGCGCATCAAGAGAAACCCCAAGCAGTATAAGACCAAGACGCAGCTCGTGGAGGGCGGAGGCAAGGAGCAAGTTTTGATTGCGGTCTCCTCGCTCTCCCCAAAGGGCCGGAAGGCGTGGCGGGCGGCGCAGAAAGTGGACGGGAGGGATGTCGTCATAGAGAAGCGAACGGAGTCCGCGCCCTGGTACGTGGGCGTCGACCTCAACCACTACACGGAGCAGAACAAGAAGGCGTTCTATGAAGCCGTCGAGCTGGCGGCGCGGGTTCAAGACTTCATCGACTACGACGGGCCCGACCGCACGGCCTACGCGGAACGCTACGCGCTGGGGCTGGGCGTGAGCCTCCCCACCCTCTACCGCTACGTGGAGAACGTACTCAAGGCGAGCGCGTGGGCGCTCAAGATGGAGAAGGAGGACGGGCAGAGCCGGGACTACTTCCGGGCGCTGGCCTTGTGCCGGAAGCCGAGGGAGAAAGCCTCCTTCCCGAGCCTCACGGACGAGCAAAAGGCGCTCATCGAAAACATCTGGTTCGACCGCCGCTTCGCCGCCAACCTGGGCACGATCGAAATGCTCTACGAGAAGTTCGAGGAGGTCGCCGAGGGCCGGGGCTGGGAGAGCTACCCCAGCATCAAGACGGTCGCCCGGTACATCAAGCACCTCATGGACAAGCCGGGCGCGGAGTCGGCCCGCTACCTCGCGGCGAACGGGGTTCGGGAGTGGAAGAACAAGAAGATGCTCAAGGGGCGGCGGGACGCGACGAGCCTCAAGGTCATGGAGTACGTGGTCGGCGACGAGCACACCTTCGACTTTTGGGTTCAGTGGGTCGCCCCGAACGGCAAGGTCAAGGCCGTCCGCCCGAAGCTCGTCGCATGGATGGACATGCGGAGCCGGGCGATCGTGGGAGACGTGGCTTGTGTAAACGCCAACGGCGACACGCTGAAAGAGAGTCTTGTGAAGATGCTCTACTCCCACCCGGGCGGCGTCCCCCACATCCTGCACGTGGACAACGGCAAGGACTACACCAAGAAGGAATTGACGGGCCAGAGCCGGAAGAAGCGGAACATCGACTTCGCCTTCGACGCGGAGACGGTGGGCTTCTACCAGAGCATCGGCATCGAGGAGGTGGGGCGGTCGCTCCCCTATCAGCCGTGGGACAAGCCGATCGAGCGTTTCTTCTCGACCGTGTGCTCCAAGTTCTCAAAATGGTTTGAGAGCTACACGGGCACCCTCACGGGCTCCAAGACCTACGCCAAGCGGCAGAAGGACGTGGACGGGATGCTCGAGCGCGGGGAGCTGCTCACGATGGAGGAGTTCTTCGAGGCGTGGACGGAGTGGAAGGAAACGAAGTACCACACCCGGGAGCACCGGGGCCTCAAGGACGCGGGCGAGAGGTGGACGACGCCGATCGAGGTCTTCGAGAACGCGCCCCGCTATGAGAAGGCCGCACCGCCCCGGGAGTATGTGGCGATGCTGCTCATGAAGGCGGACACCGCCCGCGTCTACAACTACGGGATCACGAAGTTCGGCGTCACCTACGCCGACAGCGAGCTCGGCAAGTACATCGGGCAGCACGTGGGCATCAAGTGGGACATCGACGACGTCACGAAGCTCTACGTCTACGACAAGGAGGGGCGGAAGATCTGCGAGGCCGTCGCTCCCGAGCTCCTGGCCTTCGGGCCTCACTGTTCACAGGCGACGCTTGAGGCGCACATGAAAGCGCAGAAGCAGCAGCTCAAGAACGTCCGGGAGGCGCTGGAAGACTTCACGACGCCCTACGAGCTCCGAGTGGAGCAGGGCCGACCGTCCGACGCCGTGGGCAAGCTCGACCTCACCATCAAGGCGGAGCGGAGCCCGAAGGTCATCGCCCTCCCGAACGACAAGGAATACCGGGCGGAAGCGGCGGCAAGCCGGAAGGCCGGGAAGAAGACATCCGGGGACGAGTTCCTCGGCAAGAAGGCAGACGACGCCCTCGCCCGTTTGAGGGCCATGAACGAATAGGAGGTACAACATGGAAGTCACAGCAGCAGCGGCCCAGGCCGCAACCTATACCAACAGCAAGAGCCTCGCGGAGCAGATCAACGACTACCTCGCGACGACGAAGACCAGCATCGCGACCCTGGCAAGCGAGATCCCGGGCTATTCCCGCCCGACGATCTCCCGCTACCTCTCGGGCAAGTACGAGGGGGACATCGCAGCCATTGAGAAGCTGCTCGCGGACTGGCTGGCCGGGCGCACCGGGGAGGACGTGGCCCTCCCGGAGCCGGGCCGGAAGACCGGGACGAAGCCCGCCTTCTTTGAGAGCCGGGACGCCCTCAAGGTGCTGGGCGTGTGTCAGAGCTGTCAAGAGTACATCGGGCTCGGCATCGTGGTCGCCCGCAGCGGCTACGGCAAGACCTATTCCCTCCGGCAGTACGCCAAGCTCCCCCGGGTCGCCTATATCGAGTGTGACGACACCATGAGCAGCCGGGATCTTGTGGAGGCGATTGAACGGGCCCTCGGCATCCCCAGCGGCTACGGGACGATCTGGCGCAGGGTCAACGGCATCCGGGACTATTTCAACACGAACAAGGGCTACCTCCTCATCATCGACGAGGCGGACAAGCTCGTCTCAAAGTACACCCAAAAGAAGATGGAGATCCTCCGGGCGATCTTCGACCAGTCGGACGTGGGGCTCGTCATCGCCGGGGAGCCGAAGCTCGAGGCGCAGATCAAGACCTACCTCGTCCGCATGGCGAACCGGGTCGACTTCTACGTCAGCCTCAAGGGGCTTGACCCCTCGGAGGTGGAGGGCTACCTCGCGGGCTTCGAGGTCGCGCCGGACGCGATGGTCGAGCTCAAGGCCCGGGCCTGCAACATGCAGACGGGATGCTTCCGCCTCCTCGACCGCACCCTCTCCAATGTGTCCCGCATCCTTGAGGAGAGGGGCGAGAGGGTCGTCACAGTCAAGATCATTGAGCAAGCCTCGAGCCTCATGATGCTTTGACGCGGAGGAGGCCGGGACAATGAAAATGAGAAAGCAGCGGCTCATGGGGCTCGCTATGCTGGCGATCACCGCCCTCATCCTGGTTATGGCCCGAGGCGGGAGGACGCCGGAGGACAGCGACGCGACCGCCGCCTTCCTCACCGGCCCCTGGGCTTGTATATGCTCCTCTCGAAGACCTACATCCTATACGACGGCGAGGAGCAGGAGGCGGGCGGGCAGAAGGAAAGCGTCGGGGAGGCAGCTCCCCGGGCACATAACAAAACTACAAGAAAGGAAGTTGTCAACACATGGCAAGAAAGAGAGTGGTCGAGCCCTCGGGCGTCAAGACCTGGGAGGACGCAAACGACGCCCTCCGTCAGATTGCGGAAGCGCAGCTCGCCCTCGCGGACATTGAGGGTGAGATGAACAAGCAGATCCTCGGGGCGAAGAAGGCCGCAGAGGAGCAGAGCAAGCCGTACAAGGACAGGGTCGCCAAGCTCGAGCGCGAGCTCAAGGATTTTGTCACCGAGCACCGGGCAGACATGGGGAAGACGAAGACCCGGGCCCTCACCTTCGGCGAGGTAGGGTTCCGGCTCTCGACCTCCGTGTCGCTCCCCCGGGCGAAGGAGAAGATCGAGGAGATCATCCGCCGCCTCAAGACCCGGCAGATGATGGACTGCATCGTCGTCAAGGAGGACGTCTCGAAGGAGGCCCTCAAGAAGTACGGCGAGGACACCGTCAACGCGGTCGGCGCTACCTGGAAGCAGCAAGACGTCTTTGGCTATGAGCTGAACTTCTCGAAGCTGGAACAGGTCAAGGCCGGGCTCTAAAGAAGGGGGCGGGACTTCATGCGGGTCGACATCACCAGCACGAGGAAGAAATACCGGGTCATCTACGCCGATCCGCCCTGGAAGTTCAGCAGCAAGGAAGCAACTGGAAAAAATCGGGGGGGGGGTAAAAACTACCAACTATAAACCCCTCGAACGGATTTATCCGACTATGTCCACCGAAGCCCTCAAGGGGCTGGACGTGGGGCGCATCGCGCACCGGGACGCGGCGCTCTTTATGTGGGCCACGGACGCCCACATCCCGGACGCCCTCGAGCTTTATCGGGCGTGGGGGTTCCGTTATGTGACGGTCGCCTTCGTGTGGTCGAAGAAGACCGTCAACGGGAAGACCGTCTCAAACCTCGCGCCCTGGACGCTCAAGAACTGTGAGCTTTGCCTCATGGGGACGCGGGGGCGGATGGTACAGTACAAGCAAAGGAACAATGTCCCGCAGCTCGTGGAGGCCGTGCGGACACGGCACAGCGAGAAGCCCGAGGAGGTGCGCCGGAGCATCGAGGCGCTGTTCGGGGACGTCCCCCGGATCGAGCTCTTTGCCCGACGCCGCTCCCCTGGCTGGGACTATTGGGGAAACGAGGTGTAAATCATGGCAGCAGCAACAACGCGCAGCGGGCGGAAGCTCCCCTCCATCCGCACCCTATGGGCGATCGCCAAGTCGCCGGAGCTGGGGCTCACGGACGAAGACCTCCACGGGGTCGTGTACCGGGAGACGGGCAAGGGGAGCATGAAGCAGCTCACCCAGGGCGAGATCACCGCCGTCGCCCGCGTCCTGCAAAACATGAAGGACAGCGCGGCCCGGGGAAGCCGGAGCAAGCGCACGGATGAGGGAGGCAACCCCACGACCGAACGGCAGCGCCGGAAGATCTACGCGCTGACCGAGGCCCTCGGCTGGAACAGCGACAAGCGCCGGATCGAGGGGTTCGTGAAGCGGATGACAGGCATCGACCGCCTTGAATGGCTGGACGCGGGCCAGTGTGAGAAGGTCATCGAGGGGCTCAAGGCAATCCTCGCCCGGGAGCAGCGGAAGGAGGGCGCGGATGGACGTCGGGACAAGTAAAGGGCTTGAGAGCTTCCTCGCCTTCCTTCGGGAGACCACGGAACGGCACAGGATGGCGGAGGCCGACCGCGCCGAGGCGGAGGCCGCGACGCAAGACCTCCTCCACGCGCTCGAGCTGGGAGACGACAAGGCCCCGGGCCGGGCGCGGCTGGGGCTCAAGATCCGGGAAGTGCGGCGGCAGCGCCGGACGGCGAAGGACATCGCGGAGCAGACCCGGCCCGTGGTGGATTGGGTAGAGCAGAACCGCACCGTCATCAAGGGCCTTGAGCGGCTTTTAGGCGATGTCCGCAAGCAGGAGCGCCGGAGCGAGGGGCGCAGCTATGCGCCCCGTACCCACATATTAGAGGACATACGGCGCGACGGAGAGAAGGAGGGGCAGCATGAACAACTTTGACGAGCCCGTCAAGAAGGCGGAGACCGACGCGGAGATCCTGGACGCGCTGCAAGGGGTCAAGCTGACACAGGATGAGATCCGGCGCGGGGCGTGTGGCGGGATGGGGCTCACATTTTTCCGGGCCTACTATGAGAAGCTCCCGGAGGAAGTCGCCCGCCGCCTCACGGAGATCGACACCGAGGCCGTGGAGCACATCACCCGGGCGACGGGTCTCAACCTGTCCGGCTCGCTCCTGGATCGGTTCGGGGAGAAGCTGGCAAGCGACGCCGCCTTCGCCCAGGTCATCCGGGCGGCGAACGTGTACCGGGGGCGGCTGGGCTACGCTCCCCTCGGGCCGGACGGCTGGCCGGAGGTAAAGACATGAGCGAAAGAGCACGGAAGGCGGGGCGGTTTGCCGGAGCGGTGGAGCGGCTGGCCGGGGCGCTGGCGGTGAATGAGATCATCCGGGCCCGGCGGTTCCTGGGCGCGGCCACCAGCGACGAGGAGCGTGAAATACTGCTCGGGATGCCGCTCCCCGAGCTCCTTCGTGCGGCCCAGGCTCTCACCTCCGCCGTATGCCTCCGGCAGCAGACGGAGGCGGCAGAGCACATGCGCGAACTCGAGGCGCAGCAGAAAGCCGCCCAGGAGCCCAGGAAGGGCCCGTTTGTCAGTTAGGGGGCGAGGATATGGCGGCAAAGAAGAAGCGCCTCACACAGCGCGAGAAGGCCGAGAGAGCAGCGATGAAGAAGCAGCTCCAAGCGGAGGGAGTCCTCCCGCCCGACAAGCCCAGGCTCAACCGCAAGAAGTTCGCCCGGGAGACCTGGGCGGAGTGGGAGGAGTTCCTCAAGGGCGACCCGATCCGGGCGGAGGTCTCCCTTCTCCGGGCGGTGGAGTTCATAGCGGGCCCGGAGCTTCCGGCAGTCACGCCGGAACAGGTGGGCGTCTATAAGGCCCTCAAGCTGGCGGTGGAGTACAACAAATTCCTCCGCAAGCTGGAAGCCGAAGGGCGCAGCAAGTACACAATCGGGGAGCTGGCCGACGAGGTCGTCCTCCCCATCTGGAAATTATAAGGAGGCAAACAACACATCATGAAGTACAGCAAAAGCAACCCGCCCATGACGTGCATGATGACACAGAGCACGTGCTACAAGGGCACCAAGAAGATGACGGTCAAGGGCGTCTTGTGGCACAGCACCGGGGCGAACAACCCGACCCTCAAGCGATATGTTCAGCCGGACGACGGCGCACCCGACCGAGCCGAGCTCCTGTCCAAGCTGGGCACCAACGCGAACAAGAACGACTGGAACCACATCGACACACAAGCGGGCCTGAACGCCTGGATCGGGAAGCTCGCGGACGGGAGCGTCGCGGCGGTTCAGACGATGCCCTGGGACTTTAGGCCGTGGGGATGTGGGAGCGGCAGCAAGGGGTCATGCAACAGCGGATGGATTCAGTTTGAAATCTGTGAGGACGCCTTGACGGACGCCGACTACTTCGCCGCCGTGTATCAAGAGGCGTGTGAGCTGACGGCGTACCTCTGCACCCTCTACGGCATCGACCCCAAAGGAACCGCCGATTGCTCCGGCGTCACCGTCCCGACCATTTTGTGCCACGCGGACAGCCACAAACTAAAGCTCGGCAGCAATCACGCCGACGTGACACACTGGTTCCCCAAGTTCGGGAAGTCGATGGAGACCGCCCGGGACGATGTCGCGGACCTGATGAGCGGCTCCACCGCGCCGGGCACGGAAGACAAGACGGCGATCATGGGCAAGGCCCAGGCCACCGCGTCACAGATGGCGGCGTTCTGCTTGAGCAAGAACGCCTCGCCGCAGCTCCCGAGCTGCACCGTGGAGGAGCTGGCCCGCATGTTCATCGAGGAGGGCGAGGCCGAGGGCGTCCGGGGCGACGTGGCCTTCGCGCAGAGCCTCCACGAAACGGGCTATTTCAAATACGGCGGCATCGTGACGCCGGAGATGAACAACTTCGCGGGCATCGGGGCCCTCAACGGCAACGCCACGGGACAGGCGGCGAGCTTCCCCGACCCGCGCACGGGCGTCCGGGCGCAGATCCAGCACCTCAAGGCATACGCATCCACCGAGGCCCTCGTGAACGCTTGCGTCGACCCCCGCTTCTCCCTGGTCGCCCGTGGCGTGGCCCCCTATGTGGAATGGCTGGGCGCGGCGGACAACCCGCAGGGGCGCGGCTGGGCGGTTCCCGGCGCGGGCTATGGGGCGAACATCGTGAAGCTGCTCGGCCAGATCCTCGCCTTCCAAGACCCGGGGGACGGCTACCCGGCCAATACCCCGGAATGGCAAAAGGCGGGCTTTGAGGCCCTGGTAGAGCGCGGCATCATCAACTCCCCGGACGTGTGGAAGGCGAAGTTCGACCAACCGATCAAGCTCGGGGAAATCCTGGCGATCATCGGCAGGATGTAACAGGAAGGGAGGGCGCAGGACATGGATAAACTCGCCGAGGGTTTGACGCTGGAAATGCTCCCCGAAGGGCTCTACCGCATGATCGCCGAGGCGATCGGGACGGATAACTTCTATAAGCTCGCCGAGGTCGTCGGGGGTACGACGGTTTACATCCCGAAGCCCGAGAGCGTCACCCGGCCCGTCCGCGACGCCCGCATCAAAGAGGAGTTCAACGGCTACAATCACCCGGAGCTCGCCCGGAAGTACGGCGTCACAGAGCGATGGGTTCGCCGGATTTGCGGCCCAGGGCAGACGGAGGGGCAGATCGACATCTTCGACTATTTCAACGACCCGGGGCAGGAGGACGACGAGCCCCTCCCGTGAGCGGCAACTCTTAGAACTGCTTCGTATATAAGTTTCCGGGAACGGGATTTAAGATAAGAGTACAAGCTATAGCTTGTACTCTTATTTTTTGTCCAAAGGAGGCAGACACACATGAACATGGAACTCATCCAAAGCGCAGCGAGCGACGCTCTTGTCAACGTCGTTCTCGCGGTCATCGCCCTGGCCGGGGCCTACGCGGTGTACTACATCCGCCTGGGCGCGGCCAAGCTCAAGGAGCAGACGGCGCAGATCAAGGACGAGGCGGGCCGGAAGGTGCTCGAGGACGCCCTTGATGACGTCGTCAACCTTGCGACGGTCTCGGTGGGGGCGATGGAGCAGACCACGGCGAAGGCGCTCCGGGACGCGGTCAAGAGCGGCAAGGCAAGCCGGGAGGAGTTGCTCGCCCTGGGGAAACAGGTCTTCGACGAGGTGAAGGCGGCGATCAGCCCCCAGGCGCAGAAGGTCATCACCGACAACCTGGGCAGCTTCGACAAGTACCTCACCGCCGTCATCGAGGACGCCGTCCTCAAGGTCAAGCAGGAAGACCCCTATCTCACACTCTCCGGGGAACTGATTAAGGACGCCGCGCCGGAAGACAAGGCCGGAGCCGCCGCGCAGTAAGGAGGGGCCGACATGGACGGAGCGACAATCGCGATGTTCGTCTTTCAGACGGTCATCACGGCGATCATCGGGGTCGCCGCGTGGGGAGTGAAGAACGCGATCGGCGAGATGAAGGCGGCGGTCTCGGAGCTCAAGGCAGCGGACAAGAAGAACGCCGAGGAGATCGCCGCCGTGCGGACGGAGCTCGGCGACCTCAAGGCCGACCTCCCCCTCATCTACACGACCCGGGAGGATTTTGTGCGGGTCTCGAATAACATCGACCAGAAGCTCGACAAGCTCCTATACAGGGGCGCAGCAAAGGAGGGATAAAAGCGTATGGCATACTTTGACGACATGACGGAGCAGGAGATCCGGCAGAACAAGGCGATCCGGGGCTACATCGTCCGGGCCCTGGCGAAAGGCAATCAGAACTCGCTGCTTGTGCGGCAGATCACGAACGCCCTCCTCGCCGACAACCTCATCACCGTCCCGGACATCTCGAAGCAGCTCTCCTATTTGGAGGACGGCGGCTACATCGAGTTCACGGACAAGCGGGCCACGGCCTACAACGCCTACCGCCGCGACGCCGTCATCCAGCTCACGAAGGCGGGCGTCGACCTTGTGGAAGGCACGAGGGACGACCCGGGCGTCGATGTCTAAGAAAGAGCGCCGGAGGACGCGGATCAGCTCGACGATCGACAAGCTCCCGGACGACATCAAGACGGAGCTCGACGTCCGGCTCGCGGACACGGCCAACACCTACGAGGAGCTCTCCGCGTGGCTCAAGGCGGAGGGCTACGAAATCAGCAAGAGCGCGATCGGGCGCTACGCGATCCGCAGCACCCAGGCGGCGCAGCGGGTCGCGGAGACCCTACAGCGCACCCAGGCGATCGCCCAGGCGGTAGAGGCGCACCCCGACCTCGACTACACGAAGGCGGCGTCGATGGTTCTCATGGACGGCCTCATGCAGCGCGTGAGCACGGCGGAGGGCGACTTCCAGGAGATGCCGCTTGACAAGGCGGGGCGGCTCATCGCAAGCCTCGCCCGGAACGCCACCTATGAGAAGCGCGTCCGGCAGGACATGAAGAAGAAGGCCGAGCTTGCCTTCGACCAGCTTGAGGCGGAGCTCATGGCGGCGATCAAGCAGCACCCGGAACTCGCCGGGGAGCTGCACGACGTCCTCTCAAGGGCGAGGGAGAAGGTGCTCGACGATGGCGAAGATTGACCTCAAGGACTACCTGGAACGGCTCGAGGAGCCGGAAGACCGGGAAGCGGTCGCGAGCCGGGAGTACCAGCGGGAACTATTTGAGCAGTATGTCCAGAAGGGGACGAACTTCCCCGAGCTCCGGGCGCAGCTCCTCGAGGAGTACCGGGCCGGGGCAGAGCTCACGGGCCCCCAGGGGCTACGCCGGAAGCTCGGGGCGGTTGACCTGGGCTACTTCGGGCGGGCCTACCTCCCCCACTACTTTGTGAGGCCGTCGCCCCCGTTTCACGAGGAGCTCGACCGCATCTTCCGCGAGGGCGTCATGAAGGGGCTGAACCCCACCACCGACGCGAAGGAAATCAGCCGGGCGGACGGATGCCGGAGGGCGGTCGAGGCCCCGCGTGGACACGCCAAGAGCACGAACTTCACCTTCAAGGACTCCATTCACTCGGCGGTGTACGCCTACAAGCACTACGAGATCATCCTCTCGGACAGCTCGGAACAGGCCGAGGGCTTCCTCTCCGACATCAAAACGGAGCTCGAGGAGAACGCGGCGCTCCGGGAGGACTTCGGGGAGCTTGTGGGCCGCGTCTGGAAGGCGTCGGTCATCCTCCTCTCGAACGGGGTCAAGATCGAGGCGCTGGGCGCGGGCAAGAAGATCCGCGGACGGCGGCACAAACAATGGAGGCCCGACCTCATCTTGTGCGACGACCTCGAGAACGACGAGAACGTCAACACAGCCGAGCAAAGAAAGAAGCTCCGGGACTGGTTCTATAAGGCCGTGAGCAAGGCGGGCGACACCTACACGGACATCGTCTACATCGGAACGCTGCTCCACTACGACGCCCTCCTCGCCAACGTCGCCAAGAACCCCGAGTATGAGGCCGTCCGCTACAAGGGCGTCATCTCCTTCGCGGCAAACACGGCCTTGTGGGACGCCTGGGAGCGCATCTTCACCGACCTTGAGAACCCCAGGCACAAGGAAGACGCCGAGGACTTCTTCAAGGCGAACGAGGCCGCGATGCTGGAAGGAACCGCCGTCTTGTGGGAGGAGAAGCTCCCCTACTACGCCCTCATGGTTATGAGGGTATCGGAGGGCGAGGCGTCCTTCAGCAGCGAGATCCAGAACGAGCCTATCGACCCGGAGAACTGCGCGTTTGCCGAGGAGTGGATCGACTACTACGACGACGGGCAGCTTCCCCCGGACTTCTCCGAGGCGCGGTTCCTGTTCGTCGCGGCGAACGACCCCTCCCTCGGCAAGAACCGCAAGAGCGACACCTCGGCGATCATCGCCGTGGCGAAGGACACCTCGACGGGCTACATGTACGTCGTGATCGCCGACATCGCCAAGCGCAAGCCGGACAAAATCATCGAGGACGCGATCGAGGCGTCCCGCCGTTTGAAGCGGGAGTACAAGAAGCCCCTCTACAAGTTCGGCGTCGAGACGGTTCAGTTTCAATACTACTTCGCCGAGATCATGCGGCAGAAGTCCGCCGAGATCGGCGAGTACCTCCCCATCGAGGAGATCAACAGCGTCCAGAACAAGGATGCCCGCATCCAGTCCTTGCAGCCCTTCGTGAAGAACGGCTACCTCAAGTTCTCCAAGCGGCACAAGGCCCTCCTCGACCAGATGCTCAAGTACCCCATGGGGAAGAACGACGACGGGCCGGACGCGCTGCAAATGGCCGTCTCCCTGGCCCTCTCGGTCAAGGTGGGGCAACACACGGACTATAAATCAGTTTTAGGCCGCGCTATCAAGTTCCGGCGCGGGGCCTACTAAAAGGAGGTGGGGCCGTTTGGCTGACAGCAGCAAGAGAAAGTGGTTCCCCTGGCGGCGGCGCTCCCAGGCTTTGCAGACACCCCGGCCAGAGTCGCGGGAGGTCGCAGCCGCCCAGGTAACGGACAAGTACAGCGAGTACCCCTCGGACGGGCTCACCCCCGTCCGGCTGGCGGAGATCTTCAAGGAGGCGGACGCCGGGGACGTGCTCCGACAAGCCGAGCTCTTTGAGGAGATGGAGGAGAAAGACCCGCACCTCTTTTCCCAGCTCCAAACGAGGAAGAACGCGGTCACGGGCCTTGATTATGAGGTCATCCCTTTTGACAGCGACGACCCCAGGGACAAGGAGATCGCCGAGTTTGTGGAAGCACAGCTCGGCGGTATCGAGGGCTTTGAGGACATCATGCTCGACCTCCTGGACGCGATCGGGAAGGGCTTCGCGGTCTCGGAAATCATGTGGAGCTACGACGAGGGGCATGTTGTTGTCGACGACATCCGCTCCCGTCATCAAAAGCGTTTCTTTTGGGACAGCGTCGACGACTCCTTCAAGGTGAGAACCCAGGAGGCCCCGGAGGGCATTGAGCTCCCGAAGAACAAGTTCATCGTGCACAAATACAAGGCCCGCAGCGGCCACCCCTCCCGGGCTGGCGTTTTGCGCGTGGTCGCCTGGATGTACCTCTTTAAGAACTACACCCTCAAGGATTGGGTCGCGTTTTGCGAGGTCTTCGGGATGCCGCTCCGCCTGGGGAAGTATCAGCCGGGCGCAAGCGAGGACGACAAGCGGGCGCTCATGCAAGCCCTCGTCGCAATCGGGGCGGACGCGGCGGGCATCTTCCCGGACGGCACGGCGATCGAGTTCGTGAACACCGAGAAGACCAGCTCGACCGACCTCTATGAACGGCTGGCCCGCTATTGCGACGAACAGGTCTCGAAGGCAATCCTCGGGCAGACCTTGACCTCGGACTCGGGCGGCGGCAGCTACGCGCAGAGCAAGACGCACAACGACGTCCGCCACGACCTCACCGTCGCGGACTGCAAGGCAATCGCGGCCACCCTCCGGCGCGACCTCATCCGCCCCCTGGTGCTCTACAACTTCGGGGAGGACAAGCGCATCCCGTACCTCCGCTTCGACGCGGAGGAGTCGGAGGATCTCACGCAGACGGCGACCGTCATCGGGACGCTCATCCGGGAGGCGGGGCTCAAGGTTCCGACAAGTTACATCTACAAGAAGTTCTCCATCCCGAAGCCCGAGGGCGACGAGGAAGTTGCCACCCCGCCCGGGCAGACGGCGCAGGGGGCGGGGTTCGGCCCCTTCTCCTTCAAGGCGCAGCCCGGCGAGCCGATCGCGCTCAAGGCCGGGGACGGAGCGGGGCACGGGACGCAAGGGCGCGTCGACCGTCTGGCGGCAGCGGCCACCCGGAAAAGCGCCGGGGCCTTCAAGAAAGCGTTCGGCCCGGTTCTCAAAAAGATTGAGAACGCTGAGAGCCTTGAGGAGCTCCGGGACATGATGGAGGACGAGAAGGCCGTCGCCGAGCTGTTCGGCGAGATGGACGTCTCGGAGGTGGAGGAGCTGCTTCAAAAGGTCATGCTCTACGCCAACCTCGAAGGGAGGGCGGCGGAAGATGGACGACATTGAGGCCGTATTCAACCGAAAGGACATGACCTTCGAGGAGGCCGTCCAGTATTTCAAGGAGCGCGTCCCGGTCACGGCGTCGGTCTTCTACAGCATCGCGGAGAAGTACCGGGGGCTCGCCTTCACAGTGGGCGGCTACACGAAGGCGCAGATCCTCAAGCGGTTCTATGAGGAGATCCTCGCGGCGCTGGAACAGGGGAACCCCCTCTCGGAGTTCCGGCGCAATATGAACGAGTTCCTCGAGGCCGAGGGCTATGAGGGGCTCGACCCGCTGCAAGCCGACCTCATCTTCCGCACCAACATCCAAACGGCCTACAATGTGGGCCACTATGAGCAGATGACAGACCCGGGCGTCATGAAGCTCCGCCCCTACTGGCAGTATGACGCCGTCAACGACGCCCACACCCGCCCGAGTCACCTCGCGATGGACGGGCGGGTCTTCCCGGCAGACAGCGAGGTATGGAACACATGGTTCCCGCCGAACGGGTTCCGATGCCGCTGCACGGTCAAGACGCTCTCAAAGAGACAGGTCGAGGCGCGGGGGCTCAAGGTGGAGCAGACAGCGCCGGAGGGCCTCATGCCCGACCCGCACTTCTCGACCAACCCGGCAAAGGTACGCTTCGAGCCCGACCTCAAGGACTACCCCGCGCCGCTTGTGAAGGCGTACCAAAACCGGGAAAAAGAGAACCCGGGCAAATAAGGCCCACAGAGGCCCCAGGAAGGGCCGAGGGGCCGGGGAGTGTAATTCCCGGGGCGCGGCAGGTTCACCCCGTTATAACGCGGAATAACGGCGTTTCCGGGGGCTTCAAGCACCAAGCAAAGGAGACAGGCAGAAAATGAGCGATTTTCTCACCCTAAAGGGGGGCGAAGTGGATGTCGGAGGAGCGCCGGAGGTCATCTCCGTTTTGCCCTTCGGCCATGTCGTGAGCCAGAAGGGAGAGTTCGACGTCGACGAGGAAAGCCTCGCCGCGATGAAGGCGCAGATCGCCGAGCGCGGCGTCGACCTTGTCGTCGACTACGAGCACCAGACCCTCACAGGAGACCGGGCCCCCGCCGCCGGATGGGTCAAGGAGCTGTTCGCCGAGGACGGGCACATCAAGGCCCGGGTCGAGTGGACGCTCCCGGCGAAGCAGTACCTTGAGAACAAGGAATACCGCTACCTCTCCCCGGTCATCACCGTCCGCAAGACGGACAACAAGGCGACGGGCCTCCACTCCCTCGCCCTCACCAACACCCCAGCGATCGCGGGCATGACCCCGATTGTAAATTCATCCACATTTGAAGGAGGCAAAACCAACATGAACGAACTCATCAAGAAGCTCGCGGCGGCGCTCGGCCTGGGCGAAGACGCGGGCGAGGAGCAGATCCTCGAGGCGCTCTCCGCTTGCATCGAGGAGAACAAGGCCCTCAAGGAAGCCGCCGAGGGCAAGAAGCCCGGGGACGGCAAGCAGCCGCCCGAGGAGGACACCGTCGTCGCGAACAAGGCCGTCTGTGAGCTCCTGGGGCTCAAGGCCGGGGCTCCCGCCGCCGAGGTTGCCGCCGTCATCATGTCTCTCAAGGGCGGCATCGACGGGCGCGTCAAGGCCCTTGAGGAGCAGCTCGCCGACCGGGATGCCGAGGAAGCCGTTGAGCTGGCGCTCAAGAGCGGCAAGATCACCCCGGCACAGAAGGGATGGGCCAAGGACTACGCCCTCAAGAGCCCGGAGGGGTTCAAGTCGTTCCTTGAGAAAGCGCCCCAGGTCGTCCCCATGAGCGAGGTCGCGGGCGGCGAGGCCCTGGCACTCAAGGGCAAAAAGCCCGACGAGGCGACGATGCTCATTTGCAAGCAGCTCGGCGTGAGCGCCGAGGATCTGGAAAAGTACGGCATGAAGGAGGAGTAACGTCATGGCAGCATTGACCAATGTGAGAGACACGTCTGAGCTCGGCGGGAAGTACATCGCCCTCCCCGTCAAGAGCGCGACCACCATCTATCAAGGGGCGATCGTGGCGGTTGACGCCAACGGCTACGCGATCCCCGGCAAGAAGGCCGCAAGCCTCAAGGCGGCGGGCCGGGCCGAGGAGACCGTCG
>ENA-OXWM01000259-OXWM01000259.1-human-gut-metagenome-genome-assembly--contig:-NODE-259-length-17622-cov-7.155007_pt1 | contig 17622 bp, 16 predicted proteins | sample MGYA00244692_ERZ652727 | MGnify/ENA primary metagenome ERZ652727 (study PRJEB26926, sample SAMN06164747) | human gut metagenome | biome: ENVO:00009003; feature: ENVO:2100002; material: ENVO:00002003...
GGAACAGGAAAACAATATGATGAAGAGTTTAAAAAGCAGGCAATAAAGCTCGCAAAGGAGATTGGCACCTAGCTTTATGCCGCTGGGCGTATTTTTATTTGTATCGTGTATTATTTTACAGTTCACCTGCCCTAATTTGACAAAAGTACGTCAATGGAGTATAATGTAACCAGCGTTACGCAAATTAATTATAGGCAATACCACACAAGACAAGCCTATACCTATTATTATAGAAACGAGGTCATGAAAATGAGCGAGGAAAGAATACCTAAGAGAAGTGAAGTGCCTGAACAGTTCAAGTGGGCACTGGAGGATATTTATGCCACTGACGAAAAGTGGGCGGAGGACTTGCAAAAGCTTAAGGCTATGCCTGAGAGGATAGCGGCGTTCAAGGGCAGGCTTAGCGAGAGTGCTGACACGCTTTATGATTTTATGCAGCTTTCAGACGAGATATCTGTTCTTTGCGACAGCCTTGGCAACTATGCTCAAAGACGTTCTGACGAGGACACTGCAAATGCAAAGTATCAGGGCTTTCTCGGTCAGCTTATGAACGCTTATGTTGCAGTAAATTCAGCAGGAAGCTTTGAAACACCTGAGATCATTTCTATCGAGGAGGATAAGCTTCAGAAATTCTATGAGGATAAGCCTGAGTTGAAGCTTTATAAGCGTGCGCTGGATAAGCTGCGTCGTAAAAAGGCTCATATCCTCTCTGAGGCTGAGGAGAAGATACTTGCCCTGACTGGTGAAATGGGTCAGTCCCCTGAGAATATCTACTCTATGTTTTCTGACGCTGACCTGCGTTTCCCTGACGCTGTGGATAAGGACGGCAAGGCTCATCAGGTCACACACGGAAGCTATATCCCACTGGTGCAGAGCGAGGACAGAGTATTGAGAAAGTCGGCTTTCGAGTCTATGTACGGCACATTTGACAAGTTCAAGAACACCTGTGCGGCAACACTGTCGGCACAGATAAAAGCGGTGAACTTCTATGCAAAGGCAAGAAGATATGATTCAAGCCTTGAAGCCGCTTTGGACGGAACAGAAGTACCTGTTTCAGTGTACAAAAACCTTATTGAAGCCGTCCATGACAATATGCACTATATGTACGATTATGTTGCACTGAGAAAGAAGCTTTTGGGCGTTGACGAGCTTCATTTCTATGACCTTTATACTCCTGTTGTTCCTGACGCAGATATGAAGATAACATTTGAGGAGGCTAAGGAAACTGTCCTGAAAGCCCTTGCACCTATGGGCGAGGATTACCTTGCAATACTCAAAGAGGGCTTTGAAAACCGCTGGATAGACGTTTACGAGAACGAGGGCAAAACAAGCGGAGCATATTCCGCAGGTGCAAGAGTTCACCCTTATGTACTGCTCAATCATAAGGATACACTTAACTGTATGTTTACGCTGGCACATGAAATGGGTCATGCTATACACTCGTATCTTTCAAATAAAAATCAACCTGTGGTATATTCAGATTACGTTATCTTCGTGGCAGAGGTAGCCTCAACTTGCAACGAAGCCCTCCTTATGCAGTATCTGCTGAAAAATACCGAGGATAAAAAGCAGAGAGCTTACCTTATAAACTACTTCCTTGAGCAGTTCCGTACCACACTTTACCGCCAGACAATGTTCGCAGAGTTTGAGCTGAAAATAAATGAAATGGTAGCGGCAGGGGAGAGTCTGACAGCCGAGGGGCTGAACGAGCTTTACGGCCAGCTAAACAAGCTTTATTTTGGTGACGGAATAGTGCTTGATGATGAGATAAAATTGGAGTGGGCAAGGATACCTCACTTCTATTATGACTATTATGTTTATCAGTATGCAACGGGCTATTCTGCGGCTATCGCACTTTCACAGAGGATATTGAAGTATGGCGAGCCTGCGGTAAAGGACTATATAGGTTTCCTGAAAGGCGGCTGCTCAACTGACCCTATCTCATTGCTTAAAGGTGCAGGTGTAGATATGGCAACAACTCAGCCTATCAATGAAGCACTTGCAATGTTCGGAGAGCTTGTAAAGGAAATGGAAGAGGCAATGGCGGAGTAAGTGAGGAGTGAGGAATGTGCATAGCTGAACCGAGCAAATCACTCAGCACCGAGCGAAGCGAGCAATAAAGCGTAGGCTCAAGCCCGACGTTAGAGGGCTTGTGGGGTCAAGGGGCAAAGCCCCTGCGGAGTATGAGGCAGAGCCTCATTCGGCGACAGCCGACTAAGCGGTGCAGAAAAGTAAAAAAGCACACAAAAGTAAAAGAAACAATAAAGCGGTGTCGGAGAACAAATCTCTGCACCGCTTTTTCCTATCCCATTAAACAAAGTAAAATCCGCAAAGAGCGACAGCGATTTTGCGGCGGAAGGAACTTGCCTGAATGAACAGTATGCCTTTACCACTTCTTATCTATATCCGCACAACGCATACCTATCTTCAACGCCCTCAACTCAACATAACAGCCGCATAAAACGCACATTCCGTCCACAAGCTTTTCGCAATCCTTGCAAAAATCCAAACGCCGACGATATTCGTCCTCTGATACTTTCTTGTCCTCAGGATATGCCGCAATGTGCGAACGCATATCACGGAGAAAATCATTTTCGTCCATATCCTCCAACAGGCATTTCCTGCACTGAACCTTTGTTATATCACTCATAAAAATTTCTCCATTGTACAAAAAAGCGGACAGCTCAATGCCGTCCGCCTCGTTATCTTATTCTACAGAAATGATGTAGTAGTAAACAGGCTGACCGCCGTTTATAAGGTTTACATCAAGATTTGAGAACTTCGCAGCTACCTGCTTTTGCAGTGCCTCAGCCGCCTCGTCTGTAACGTCTGAGCCGTAAAGGATAGTGATGAATGAGCTGTCGCCCTTAACAAGCTTCTTTGTGAGCTTGTAAGCTGCCTTTGAAACGTCCTTTTCCACAAAGCTCAGCTTGCCGTTTTCAATGCAGAGTATCTCGCCCTGCTTGATAGCGTGACCCTCATAGTCAGAATCCCTTGCCGCAAATGTTACCTGACCTGTGGCAACTCTTTCAAGTGCATTGGTCATTTCAATGCGGTTCGTATTGAAATCAGCGTCAGGGTCAAATGCCAGCATTGCTGACATTCCCTGCGGTATAGTCCTTGTCTGAAGCACGCATACCTTTCTGTCTGCAAGCTTAACTGCCTGCTCAGCCGCCATGATGATGTTCTTATTGTTTGGCAGAACAAAAACTGTTTCAGCGGGGCATGACATTATTGCCGCAAGTATATCCTCAGTGGACGGGTTCATGGTCTGTCCGCCCTTAACGATGCAGTCAACGCCGATATCTCTGAACATTGATTCAATGCCGTTTCCTGCCGCAACTGCAACAAAGCCGTACTGCTTTTCAGGCTTTGCAGGAACGAACTCCTGTTTTGCTTCTTTCTGTCTGGCCTTGTGCTGGAGCTTCATATTTTCTATCTTTGGCAGATTGATGTAGCCAAATTCAAGACCCTTCTGGATAGCCTTACCAGGGTCGTTGGTATGAACGTGTACCTTTATTATCTCATCGTCCTCGACAACTACAACGCAGTCACCTATGGTTTCAAGATAAGCTCTCAGCTTTGATGAATCGTCAGCGTCAGCTTTCTTTGTGATTATCATTTCAGTGCAGTATGTGAAGTGTATCTCACAGTCATACTGACCAACAGTAGCCGCAAATGTGTCGACTGTTACCTGTTGTTTCTGTGCAGGAGCATCAGCCTTTACTATTTCGCCACCCTTGAATACATCTCTCATTGCTTCAAAGATAATGAGAAGTCCCTTGCCGCCTGCGTCAACAACGCCTGCCTTGGCAAGAGCAGGGAGAAGCTTTGGTGTTTCGTTCAGTGAAAGTTCAGCCTGTTTGCAAACTTCCTCCATTATAATAATAGGATCGTTTGTGGAGTGGAGCATTTCTCTTGCTTTCTCCGCAGACTCTCTTGCAACTGTCAGGATAGTTCCCTCTGTAGGCTTCATTACGCTCTTGTATGCTCCTGAAACGCCCTGTTCCAGCGACTCCACAAGCTCATTCGCACCCATTTCCTTTTTGCCTGCAAGTCCTTTTGCAAAGCCTCTGAAAATAAGCGAAAGTATAACGCCTGAGTTTCCTCTTGCACCTCTAAGAAGTGCAGAAGCTGTTGTGCTTGCCACAACTGAGCAGTCTGTATCGTCGCTGAGATTTTCAAGCTCTGCTACGGAATTTGTTATAGTCATTGACATATTAGTTCCTGTATCTCCGTCAGGTACTGGGAACACGTTAAGCTCGTCAACTGATTTTTTCTTGTTAGATATGCTGTGTGCGGCACTTATGACAGCGTCACGCAGCAAGCCTCCGTTTATCACTATAGTTTTCCTCCTATACTGTTATAGATATCCTATGACGTTCAGCCTTTCATTTCGTCAACGTAAACGTTCACAGATTTAACGTTGACCCCTGCCTGCTCTGTCAGAACATAATTTACCTTGTGAATGATGCTGTCAACGATAGCTCCGACATTTATGCCGTAGTTCACAGTGATGTGCAGGTCAACGATAAGCTCGTCCCCGTCCTGACGGATTATAACGCCCTTTGTGGTGTTCTCTTTCTTTAGCATTGCAGAAACGCCCTGTTTTGCACCATAGGCGTTAAGTCCTGCCACGCCGAAACAGCTTTCGGCAGTATCCGAGATAAGCTGTCTGAGATATCCGGTGGATATACCTATAGTCCCTATATGGTTGCGAAACTTTATCACAGAAAACAACTCCTCTTGATCGTGGCAGGATCACAAGCTTATTTCTTATGCCGCCACATAATAATTTATTTTATTATATCATAAACATTTGACTTTTGCAATAGGTTTTCGCTCTTTTATACACCTGTCAAATTTATCCCAGAAGCCATTTTGCGGCTTCCAGAGGCGTTTCGGCTATATACACCGCACCTGCCTTGGAAAGCTCCTCTCTTGTGCTGTAGCCGTAAAGCATACCGATACAATCTATACCAAGATCTTTTGCACCAAGCACGTCATGATGCCTGTCGCCTGCCATTATCACCTGTGAGCGGTCATTAACACCGCAGTTTTTCAAAGTGTGCACGATAACGTCCGCCTTTACGCTCCTGGAGCCGTCAAGCTCCGCACCGCCTATGTAGTCAAAATACTGTGCAAGGTGAAAATGCTCCAGTATCTTCACCGCAAAGACCTGCGGCTTAGAAGTCGCCACCGCAAGGTGAAGCCCAGCCTCCGACAGCATTTTAAGGCAATCTTCCACTCCCTCGTAAACACGGTTCTCGAAAATGCCCTTGGTGGTGTAGTATTCACGGTAGTATTTAACAGCCTGCTCGCATTTTTCATCATCAAAGCCGTAAAAATCCCTGAAAGAGTCTTTCAGCGGCGGACCGAGAAACTTTGTCATCGTGCTCATCTCAGGCTCTATGCTGAACTTTTTCAGTGCGTATACAGCCGAATTTATTATGCCCTCGCCCGACTCAGTAAGCGTGCCGTCAAGGTCAAAAAGAACATATCTGTAATTTTTCATGTCATTACCTCACATAATACAATATATCAATTGCTATTATAACGCAAAACGGCTTATTTGTCAAAGAAAATGGGCAATTACGCACAAAAAATCCTGCTGAAATACGGCATTTAGCTCATTGACAAAAATATTGTTATAAGTTAAAATTAAAAAGGCGGTTTGTGTCAAAACGTACCGCAAAGAAGTGTTTTCCTGTTTATATCGGAAATGGAAAACGTGAGAAAATTTATATGAATGAGGTGTTATATTGAAACTTATTTTTGATGTTTCAGACAAGCCAAAGGCTGGTCAACTGGTAGTGTTCGCACTTCAGCAGATGTTGGCTATCCTTGCGGCGACCATCGCTGTGCCGCTTATTATCGGCAAAGGTCTTACTCCTGCGGCTGCAATGTTTGGTGCAGGTGTGGGAACTATAGTTTATATCCTTTTTACAAAAAGAAAAAGCCCTGTGTTCCTTGGCTCGTCCTTTGCTTTTTTAGGCTCAATGGCGGCGGCTTTTGCAGGCGGCGTTTCAATGCAGCTTGGTATGCTTGGACTTATCGTCGGTGCATTCCTTGCAGGACTTGTATATGTCGTTATCGCAATAGTAGTAAAATTTGTTGGAGTAGGCTGGCTCAATAAGCTCATGCCTGCGGTGGTAATAGGACCGACCGTTGCTATAATCGGACTTTCCCTTGCAGGAAATGCTATCGGCGACCTCGTCAAAGGCGACGTAACAAAGCAGGTAACAGAGTATGCAGTCTCCACCGACAGCGGCACACCTGAGATAATCGAAACTGTATCCAACGTGCCTGTAGGCTCGTCATATGTGGCTCTTATCTGCGGACTTATCACCCTTGCAGTGGTAATGCTTTGCTCAACATATGGCAAGAAAACTCTCAGACTTATACCTTTTATAATCGGTATCCTCGCAGGCTATGCAGCCGCAGCTATCTTCACTGTTATCGGCAATATATGTGATATTGACGCACTTAAAATAGTAGATTTCAGTGTTTTCAGCAGCTATATGCTCACAGACGGCAGCGTTTCACTGAAAACATTTGTGAGCCTGCCTGACTTTGCATTTGTTTCAGGTCTGAAAGGTCTTAAGGAGTTCGACTTCTCATATTTTGCAACTATATTTGTAGCCTATGTGCCGGTTGCACTTGTTGTTTTTGCAGAACACGTTGCTGACCATAAAAACCTTTCTTCTATTATCGATCATGACCTCCTTGAAGAGCCTGGTCTTACAAGAACGCTTCTCGGCGACGGTGTAGGTTCTATCGCAGGCGCACTGTTCGGCGGCTGTCCGAACACAACATACGGTGAGTCCGTTGCCTGCGTTGCTATCACGGGAAATGCTTCTGTAGTAACTATCTTTGCGGCAGCAATAGGCTGTATGCTGTTTTCGTTTATCACTCCGCTTGTTGCGTTCGTTGATTCTATCCCTGCATGCGTAATGGGTGGCGTTTGTATCGCTCTTTACGGCTTTATCGCAGTTTCAGGTCTTAAAATGATACAGGACGCAAACCTTGACGATAACAGAAATCTCTTTGTTGTGTCCGTTATCCTCATTGCAGGTATCGGCGGTCTGACACTCACATTCGGTGATATAACACTCACAGAAGTTGCGGCAGCACTTATCCTTGGCATTCTTACAAACATTATGCTCTCAAAGAAAAAGGGCAACGCAGCCAAGAAATAATTATAACAAAATTGCAGAGGCGAACAGTGTTCGCACGTTACTGCACACAAAAAATGCGAATTTATAAATCATTATGAAAGGAAATCGGAAAATGGGAAACGTAAATATCATCAATCACCCGCTTGTAAAGCACAAAATAACGCTTATGCGTGACGAAAAGACCGGAACAAGAGAGTTCCGTATACTTGTGGAAGAGGTAGCAATGCTCATGGGCTATGAGGCTATGAGAGATCTTCCAACAGAGGACGTTGAGGTGAAAACACCTATCACCACAAGAAAGCTCCCTATGCTCTGCGGCAAAAAGCTTGCTATCGTGCCTATCCTGAGGGCAGGTCTTGGCATGGTAAGCGGACTTCTTGCACTCGTTCCGTCTGCAAAGGTCGGTCATATCGGTCTTTACCGTGACGAGGTCACACACGAGCCTCACGAGTATTACTGCAAGCTTCCTGATAGAATAAACGAGCGACTTGTTATTGTCTGCGACCCAATGCTTGCGACAGGCGGATCTGCGATACAGGCTGTTGACTTTTTGAAAGACAAGGGCTGCAAGAACATCAAGTTCATGTGCATAATCGCTGCTCCTGAGGGCCTTGACGCTCTGAGAACGGCTCACCCTGATATCGACATTTATGTAGGCAACCTTGATGAAAAGCTCAACGAGGACGCTTATATCGTTCCTGGTCTTGGCGACGCAGGTGACAGGATCTTCGGCACAAAATAATAGTCTTATACTAATACTCGCTGCTTTGTTTTTTGCAACAGAGCGGCGATTTTTTTGTCTTCTTCACTAAAAAAACTTTAAAAAGTTCCTTCAATTTCAGTTGTTAAAATAATTGAAACTTATTTCCGTTGATGATATAATTCAAATGTAGAAATATAGAACAAAATAAAAAAACAGGGCGAACTCATGTAAAAAAATATATTATGAGGATACATCCTAATAAGGAGATAAAAATGTTTGTGAAGAAAACCGGCCGATTTTTTGCGGTCACAAGCATGATCGTGTGCTGCTGTTGCACTGCAACTGTGTTTATCTCATACATAAAACGCAGTAACATACGAATGCTTTGTCTTGGACCATTTTTCCTTGCGGCGGCGATAGTGTTGTATATTGCTCTGAAACGCTGTGAAAAGAAGCTTACCAAAAAGCGTGTCAGACTTATATTTGCTTTTTTCTGCCTGATTTTGCTTGCATTGCAGATATTGTTTGTGCGTTATCTTCATTACAATTACGAAATGGTTGACCCCAAAATAACAGGGGAGTTCGCAAAACGCTTTGTCATGGGTGAAGATCTTGGGAGCATCAAAGAAAGCTACCGTATTTATGCTGCAAAATACCCTAACGCATGGGGCATGATATATTTGCAGATACCCTTTTTCGCCTTATGGAAGCTTTTCACCGGCGGCGTGAGCATCTATGCGGGGCAGACCTTTAACGTAATTCTTATTCAACTTAGCGTAATAATGACCTTTCTCACAGGGGAGAGGATTTTTAAACTTAACAGCCAAAGGCTTTTTTGCGGCATTATTTCGGCACTTATGCCTGTTATGCTGCTTTATACGCCGTTTTTTCATTCTGACACAGCAGGCATGATATTTGTAAGCTGTACTCTTTATTTTCTGACCCTTGCGGTGAAAGAAAAAAGCAAAACCAAAAGCGTTGTCTATGCTCTTATAGCAAGCCTTTTTATCGCACTTGGAAACACTGTCAAGGGAAGCATTGCAATAATTCTGATTTCAGTGATGATATTTTTTGTGCTGAAAATGGGTGTAAAAAGGGGAGCTATCCTGAGCCTTGCGGCTGTTATGCTGTTTATTGGCGTGTCAAAGGCGGCATACTATGGCGGTCTTACTATGGGTATCTCTGATGAAAAAATGGTAGACAGATATCGTTTTCCTGTTACACACTGGATAATGATGAGCCTTAACAGCGACTACAAGACCCATGTTGACGAGGACGTTGACTTCACTATGTCATTTGATACATATGACGCCAAAAAGCAGGCGAATATCCGGGAAATAAAAGCCCGCCTTGAAAACATAAGCACCCCTTATGAAGCCTGCAAAATGGCTTATCACAAAGTCGCCAGAACGTGGGACAGCGGTGGTTTTGCCTATGGCAAATATCTCTCACGCTCCGACCCCTCAGGTGGTCTGCGAGAGGTATTGCACAGTCGCTTACTTGGTAGCTATGTAGACGGCTATCACAGTGCAATGCTCATAGCAATGGCGTTTGGTGCAGTTTATGCCGCTGGCAAGCGTCGCCATTCTGCTTTGTTTTTCAGCATAGTGACTCTCACGGGAGTTATACTCTTTTTCCTTATCTGGGAAAATCCACCTAGATATATCGTCACATTTATCCCCGTGATAATGCTTCTTTGCACTGCAGGAACAAGATTTATCACAGCGATTATTTCACGTCTTTGTAAGCGTGTGAGTGCTTCAAAATAAGATAAAAAAAGGCCTCTTATGTTTTTCCATAAGAGGTCGATTTTTTTATTGTGTAACATCAAGATAGAACGCAGGGTTCAATATATAACCCTGATAGCGTATCTCAATGTGCAGGTGGTCGCCTGTTGAAAAGCCGGTCGAACCCATTTTGCCGATAACGTCGCCTTTTTTCACCTCGTCGCCTATCTCTACATCTACCTCTGTGAGATGTCCGTAAAGGGTAATGAATTCGTTGCCGTGGTCGATGATAACATAGTTTCCATAACCGCCGCCACAGCCGCAGGACTCCTCCTTGCCGTAGTCATGAGTGCAGGTGGTGTTTATCTTTATGACCTTGCCACTGCATGAAGCGTGAATAGGCGTGCCGTGAGCCGCAGGAATGTCAAGACCCGTGTGATATGAGCCCCATCGTGCGCCCACGCCTGATGATACGGAGTAAGCCCCCGGAACAGGCCATGCGAAGTAGTAATCAGGCTCGGTATCGCCAAGCTTTTCGCCCTTGTCAAGGCGGTCATTTATCTCCTTGTGAAGCTCTTCAAGCTTCACATCTGCAAGTGCCATTGTGGCGGAAACTTCGTTATCTCTTGCTGTTCCGCCTGAGCCTGACGATTTCAGTATGCCGGAAAGGCTGCCCTCAAACTGCTCACGCTCCGCCTCATAGGCTTCGTTCTGCTCTCTGAGCTTCTTTTGCTTAGCTTTAAGCTCCTGCTGTGTTTTTGTACTGGAGCGGTAAAGCTGACTGAGCATATCTTTCTGCTGTGTATACTGTGTGTACTGAGCGTCATACTCGGCTTTCTGCTTGTCAAGGGTCTTTTGCATATCCTCATATTCAGTTTTGAGTTTTATAAGGTTATCAATGATAGTGTCATCATGGTGCGCCACACGCTTTATAAGCTCTAATCTCATGAGTATGTCATAAAAGCTGTCTGATTCCAAAAGCATTGTGGTGTAGCTGTCCGACCCTGCGATATACATTGCCCTTAATCTTTGTTTAAAGTCCTCTATGCCCTTGTTTATCTCAGCCTGCTTCTTATCGATATTTCGCTGATTGGTGTTTATCTGAAGCTCCAGTGCGGTCATGTAAGAGTTGAGAACGTCTATCTCGTCATTTATAGAATCTATCTTTTCTTTCAGAAGCTTCTGCTTTTTCTCGCTTTTCTCAATGTCCTCATCATATTTGTCGAGCTGTTCGTTTATTTCCGTCTGCTTTTTTGATAGCTCTCTAAGCTGTTCTGCATACTGTGTGATGTCAAAACCTGTTGACTCCTCCTGAGAATTATCGTCATTTTCTGTTTGTTCATCGCTTTGCTGACCTCCGTCAGCCACAGATTCAGTATAGCTATAGTCCTCCCCCTGCGAGCTTTCAGTGTCCGCTGAGGTTATCTTCAAAGACGAATTGTAGCTGCTTCCTGCAATACCAGCGGTAACAGCGAATGCGATAATGAAAGTGAGAATACGTTTTAAGCTGTAAAGCCTGTTCATGAAATAAAAGACTCCTTTGGTTGTGGGGCAAGGCCTTTCGGCATTGCCTGTTTATACATAATTTGACGGATTCTGAGCCACGCCGTTCAATCGTACCTCAAAGTGCAGGTGGTCGCCAGTTGAATATCCTGTTGAGCCGACAATACCCAGAACGTCGCCCTTGTTGACGTGCTGACCCTGTGTTACGCTCATATACTGTGAGTGACCGTAAAGGGTCCAGTAGCCGTTGCCGTGGTCGATTATGCAGTAGTTTCCATATCCACCGCCACAGCCGCATGAGCCGTTCTTGCCATAATCGTGTGTGCAGGTGTTGCTGACGAGTATAACAGTACCCTCAGCGGCAGCGCATATCTTTGCGCCTCTTATTCCAGGAGACCAGATGTCGATACCCTTGTGATAAGCGCCCCAGCGCCAACCCACGCCGTAGGAAATATGATAATAACCCGGCACAGGCCATGTAAACTGGCTCTTGTCGGTATAATTGTAGTCACCGTTATTGGTAGAAGATTGACCGCTGTTAGAGGTGTTGCCGTTTGCATTAGAAGATGAAGAATTGCCGTTATTATTCTGCTGTTGCTGCTGTTGTCTACGTTCTTCTTCCTCTCTTCTCTTACGTTCTTCCTCTTCTTTTTTCTTACGTTCCTCTTCTTCCTTCTTTTTGATCTGCTCCTGCTCCTTGTAAAGCTTCTGTAGCTGTGTCTCGAAGTCTTCCTGCTCCTTGTTTATCTGCTCCTTATTAGCTTCATAAGCCGCCTTATCTTCCTCAAGCTGGTCGATAACAGCCTGACTTTTTGCATAAAGGTCGTCAAGCTTTTTCTTCTGCTCAGTGTGATAGGCCTTTTGTTCCTCAAGGGTAGTTTTGTTAGTTTCAAGTTCAGTCTTGTTGGCTTCAAGCTCTGCTTCCTGAGATTCATACTCGCCTTTAAGCTCAACAAGTCCGTCGATCATGGTGTTGTCATGGTCAGCCACTCTTTTGACAAGCTCTATTTTCATAAGCATATCATAAAAGTCCGTCGAACCAATAAGAATATCGGTGTATGAACTATTTCCGGCAACATACATTGCTCTAAGACGTTGTTTGAAGTCAACAACGCCATTTTCTATCTCAGTTCTCTTGTTTTTTATTTTTATTTCGCTCTTTGCGATAGCCTCTTCAAGGTCGGCTATCTCTGTTTCAAGGTCAGTGATAGAATCCTCAAGGGTCAGTATAGTTTCCTGAACAGTTTCTATCTGCTCTTGGATAGCTTTCTGATTTTCTTCCTCCTTGGAGATATCGTCCTTTGTGCTGTTTATCTGCTTGTCAAGGTCAGCCTGCTTTTGTTCAAGCTCGCTTATTTTATCCTTGGCAGAGGATATTTTTTTCTTGTTGTTCTTTATTGCCTGACTTTCTGCAGAAGCGTTCTGCGCTGTCATGACCGGCTGTGTGCCGCCTGCAAGCATTGTCATGGAAGCGACTACGGCGATAGTGAAAGCCAATACTCGCTTCATTGTGAATATACCTGTTTTCATACTTGTCCTCCGTCTTAAAAAAGACCATTTTTACACGTTTTTTATCTTTCTCTAACGCATTATCCTGCACGTTCTTTCTTTTTTATCTCATGTCAGGATATGCTTTAAACTGCAACAAAAGGCAGTCTAAAAACCCCGTTGGATCATAGCCTGCCTTATGTCTATATTTGGCAAATGTATTATACTTTAAGATGCTTGCCTGTGCTTATAGAAGTACCCACCGCACCGATAACAGCGCCTGCGATAAGATAAGATACTGCAACAGGGAGCAAGAGGGATTTGAACGAATACAAATTCTGAACACCGAGAATGCTCCAGAGCTTGAAGTCATCATTGAAGATGTTGTAAATTCCCTCGTAGGCAAACTTTGTGAGCAGCAGTGCGCCTGCGGCTGCAAGCAGACCAACTATCATACCCTCGATAAAGAAAGGTATCCTGATAAAGCTGTTGGTAGCGCCTACATATTTCATGATGTTGATCTCTTTACGTCTTGCGAAAACGCTTGCTCTGGTGGTATTTGAAATGATTATCAGACAAACCACAACAAGTGCCACAATGACCGCAAAGGCAACTATCGTAAATACTCTTCTGATACTGATAAGGATATCAGCAAATGCTGTAGGGGACTTTGTTGAGTCAACATTGTCAAAGGTCTCTATCTGAGTGGTTGTTTCGCTCATCTTCTCGATATCCTTGACCGTTACCTTGTAAGTATCAGGCAATGGGTTATCGTCAGCATACTGGAAGAAATCCTTTTCCTCGTCAGTCATGCCCTTGAGCATATTTTTCCACGCTTCGTCCTTTGAATAAAGGCTCACCGTATTGATATTTCCGACCTCTTTGAGCTTATTTTCAAGGGTCTGCATATCAGCTTGACTTGTGCCGTCCTTTACGATAACGATGACTTCGCTCTTGTCCTCGATACCGCCGATTATTCTTGTAAGGTTAATGGAAACCAGCACCGAAGTGCCTACCATAAGCAGGGAAACGAGCAGGATACAGAAAGAGGCGAACGTCATCATTCTGTTTTTCCAAATGCCCTTGAAGCCCTGATTTATAAGATATCTAAAACTACTTGCTTTCATTGGAGCCTCCTATCACTTCGTCAAAGGCGATCTGACCTTTGTTGATGTTGATAATTCTGCCTCCGAAATAGCGCACAAGGTCATGCTCGTGGGTAACCATAAGAATGGTAGTGCCGCACTCGTTTATGCCCTTGAGAAGCTCTACTATCTCATATGAAAGCGCAGGGTCGATATTTCCTGTAGGCTCGTCGGCAATGATGAGCTGTGGGTCGTTCACAAGGGCTCTTGCAAGTGCCACACGCTGCTGCTCACCGCCTGAAAGCTCGGTCGGATAGCTTTTCGCCTTATCGGAAAGTCCCACAAGGCTTATAACATACGGAACACGGCTTCTTATGTACTTTGCAGGAGCGTCGATTACTCTCAGCACGAACGCCACGTTCTCATAAACTGTCATTGTAGGGATAAGTCTGAAATCCTGAAAAACAACGCCGATAGTTCTGCGAAGTGCAGGTATCTTTCTTCTTCTCAGCTTTTTCAGATTGAAGCCGTTTACCATTACTGTACCGCTGGTCGCATCTATTTCTTTAAGCACCAGCTTGATAAGTGTTGATTTTCCGGCGCCTGAAGGACCTACCACGAAAGCGAAGTCGCCGTCGTTTATCTTCAGGTTTACTTTGTTCAGAGCGTCCACACCGCTTGAATAGGTAACGGACACGTCTTTAAACTCTACCAAAATTTACACCGCCTTAGTTTTACAGAGGCAAGCAAGCCTCTTTTCCGCTCGTAGGATTTAGAACTTGACAGGGTTAGCGGAGAGATATTTCTTTACCATAAGAGCTATCTTGAAGATGATAGCGTGGTCGAACTCTCTCAGGTCAAGACCCGTGAGCTTTTTGATCTTTTCAAGTCTGTACACAAGAGTATTTCTGTGAACAAACAGTTTTCTTGAAGTTTCAGAAACGTTCAGGTTGTTTTCAAAGAACTTCTGGATAGTGAAAAGTGTTTCATGATCCAGCGACTCGATAGAGCCTTTCTTGAAAACTTCCTTAAGGAATGTTTCGCAAAGTGTTGTAGGCAGGTGATAGATAAGTCTTGCGATACCAAGATTGTCATAAGAAACGATATTCTTGTCAGTATCGAACACCTTTCCTACCTCGAGAGCTATCTGTGCTTCCTTGAAGCTTCTTGCCAGATCCTTTACGCCCTCTACTACTGTTCCTATACCTACAGTGACTCTTGTATAGAATTCACTTGAAAGGGTATCAGAAATAGAACGCGCCAGCTTTTCCAGATCCTTTGACTCAACGCCGTTTGCCACTTCCTTAACAAGCACGATATCGCTCTCAGTGATGTTGAAAACGAAGTCCTTAGACTTGTCAGGGAAAAGGTTCTGGATAACATCGTAAGCTGAAACGTCATTTGTGGAGAGTATTCTGATAAGCAGCACGACTCTTGAAATGTCAGCGCTGAAATGCAGCTCTCTAGCTTTAACATGAACGTCGCCCGGCAGCACGTTGTCAAGCACTACGTTCTTGATGAAATTGTTTCTGTCGTATTTTTCGTCATAATACTGCTTTATGCTGGAAAGAGTAATGGCAAGTATGCTTGCATACTTTGCTGCCACCTCGTCTGTTCCCTCAACGAAAACAGCATAGTCAGGTTTCATATGAGCACCGAATGGCTTATAGGTATAACCGTCTCTAACAAAAATGTCGTGTGAATCGCCCAGATCTAACGAAACAAATTCGTTAGTCGTTCCGACCTGTGAAAGCTCAGAGCAGGCAATGATAGTTGCGTTCTCATCTATTACGCCTATGACGCAGTCGATAGTGTCACGCATCTGATGAACAACGCTCTGAAATAATCTGTTTGACATAAGTTATTCCCCTCTACTTGCAAAAATTTTCGACCTAAGTTCTGCCATGGGCATAATTACCCCATAAGGGCAGATGTCTGCACATTGTTATTATAACAAAAAACGATATGTTTTGCAAGTGTTTTATAGTGAAAATATGCAAAAAAACTTTTATACCGCAGTTTCAAGCACTGGTCTGCGGTCTGATATATTACAAATTGTAACACATTTTGCTCTCTTATGTGTGAATTTTTTGTTAAATCACAGGTTTTCATGGTGATTTTGTACAAAAGAGGGGCGTAAAGTTCGTTTTAAGTAACCGAATTGTAATTAATAAACTTTTTGTAAATATCCTGAGCTATGTGCATAACAGCGTAGTTAAAGCGTTGCAAAGGGTAAAAAAATATGTTACAATCTATAAAAAGAAAGCTGTAAGATTTGTTATCGGGAGGTAATCAAAATGGACGTAAAAAAATATCTTGAGGCGGGAAAGATAGTATCGGTGTTCGGCATAAAGGGCGAGATAAAAGTACAGCCATGGTGTGACGGACCTGAATTTCTCTGCGGATTTGACACACTATATTATAAGAGTGGTACTCCTGTGGAGATAGAGCGTTCGAGAGTTGCAAAGAATATCGTTGTAATGAAAGTCAAGGGCGTTGACACTGTGGAGGAGGCTCAGAAGCTTCGCAACAGGGTGCTTTATATCGACCGTGACGATGTGGAGCTTGATGAGGGCTGTTATTTTGTTCAGGATCTTATAGGTCTTGAAGTGGTCGACGCTGACAGCGGTGAAAGCTACGGCAAGATAACAGATGTAAGTCAGACGGGTGCTAACGATGTTTACCACATAACCGATGAAAAGGGAAACGTTAAGCTTATCCCTGCGATACCTGAAGTTGTGGCTGAAACGGATATCGAGGGTGGCGTGATGAAGATAACTCCGCTGGAGGGGCTTTTTGATTAATGAAGTTCTGCAAATACGAGGACTTGGAAAGGCTTGTCAGAGATTATTCTGACGGAATGTTCAGCCTGATATTTCCAAAGGTGAACAGCCGTGAAAAGTCGCTGAAATGTATCGAGAGAGTTTTTACAGCATACATAGATGAAAGTCCACGGCTGAGAAGTTCCAGGGCTGAGGAAAAATGGCTTATAAAAAGGCTGAGAAAAGAGAGCGGATTCAACAGGCTTGCCAACACATATAAGGGCGAGCGGCTGAGTTTTATGGAGCTTGACAATATGCTCACAAGTCTGAGGGTATACTATAATAACGAGGGCAACAAGCCGAAGAAGCGCAGGTCTGCTTTGTGGAGCTTATTTGTGGTGATAATAATCGCTATTGTGGTGACTATCGGTGTTGTGCAGGGCATAGGATACTATGAAAAAAGCGGCGGCTCTGTGCAGGAGCATTTGAACAGCGCTGAGGAAGACTGGGCTTACCAGCCTTTTGACATGATATGGAGGAATTGATTTGAACATAGATATTGCAACGCTTTTTCCTGAAATGCTTGAGAATTATCTTTCTGAAAGCGTAGTAGGCAGGGCAAGGGCTAAGAATATTTTCACGGTAACGTGTCATAATATCAGGGATTACACTCAGGACAAGCACCGCAGAGTAGACGATACCCCTTACAGTGAAAGACAGGGTATGCTCATGCAGTGCGAGCCTATTTACAACTGCTACAAGTCGGTGACAGCTGGAAAGGCAAAGCCTCACGTTATCTATATGTCCCCACAGGGAAAAACGCTGACCCAGAAGCGTGCAAAGGAACTTTCTCAGCTTGACAGCATATTTATATTATGCGGTCATTATGAGGGAGTGGACAGCAGGGTCATTGACGAAATAGTCGATGAAGAAATATCCGTGGGGGATTATGTGCTTACCGGCGGAGAACTTCCTGCGTTGGTGCTGGTGGACTGCGTTGTGAGAATGCTGGAGGGAACGCTTTCGCAGGCGGATTGCTATGAGGACGAGAGTCATTATAATGGTCTGCTGGAATATCCACAGTACACACGTCCTGAGGTGTGGCACGACAGGGAAGTGCCTAAAGTCTGTCTCTTATACACATCTCCGAGCCCACGAGACTAGGCATGATCTCGT
>ENA-OXWM01000273-OXWM01000273.1-human-gut-metagenome-genome-assembly--contig:-NODE-273-length-16852-cov-6.927785_pt1 | contig 16852 bp, 9 predicted proteins | sample MGYA00244692_ERZ652727 | MGnify/ENA primary metagenome ERZ652727 (study PRJEB26926, sample SAMN06164747) | human gut metagenome | biome: ENVO:00009003; feature: ENVO:2100002; material: ENVO:00002003...
GGTCGTTTTTTCAACTATTTTTTATAAAACTTTAATCTTTTTTAGTTCTTTTTTTATGAAGGTCTGTGTGGATTTTCCGGAATACAGACCGGATCTCATCACGGAAGAACAGATTCAGCTCTGCTCCCAAAAGCAGGATATACATACAGATATACAGCCAAAGCATTGCGATGACCATGCCTCCAAGATTGCCGTACATATAAGTATTGATTCCAAAATAAGTAAGATAGGATGAAAATGCCGCTGATAACAATACCCAGCAGACAGTTGTGAATACCGCCCCCGGTATTGCTGTCTTCAAACGCAGATGATTATCCGGCAGACGACAATAGATTAGTAAAATAACTGCAAATACCAGTACCGGCGCAGTTAACAGTCTGGAATAAAAGAAAATCTTCTCGGAATAATCCACCCAGTTTGTCTTTGCAAGAATATCTTCCATGATTGTATTGCCAAGAACGTATACACCGACCAGTGCGATCAGCATCACGCAGAATATCAGCGTATATAATGCATTTGTCAGTCTTCGTAATATATAATTCTTGGTATCCTTCGTCCGATCCATAAAATTGAGTCCTCGTTCGATCGCCATCGTTCCTTTTGCCGCCGACCAGACTGCTACGACTGCTGACACGATCATCGTCGTTCCAACCTGCGTACTGTAGATTTCATCGACCATAAAGCTGAGTGTCTCTGCCATCTTTCCCGGTATCATCTCCGCTACCAGCTCTATAAACTCCGCCTGTGTTACCGGAAGAAAACGAATACCGATCAGGAGCATCATTGCAAATGGAAAAAAAGAAAGCAGCAGAAAGAAAGCCGCCTGTGCCGCAAACGCAGACAACTGATTATCCTTGTTGATCCTCATTGCTCCCTGAACCATCCGTACAACTGTAAGATTCTGGATCCATTCGATTTTCTCTTTCACCCGGTTTACTTTATTCTTCATTTGTTTTATTTCCCGTTTCTCTCAATTTCTCAAGTTCTGTTCCATTATAATAATGAGACAGGATCTCCTCATATCCATATCCTGCTTCTGCCAGATCATTTGCCCCATTCTGGCTCATGCCGACTCCGTGACCAAAGCCGCCACCATGCAATTGATAATTTCCCTCTTTATCCTGCGTAATATAAAAATACGCGCTTGGCAGCAGATCAAAACCTGATGTTTCACTTCCATCCTGTTTCCGGATCACAACATCCGGCGAACAGAGAAGTTCACGTATCTCCATCTGTCCTTCAATCGTAACAGAACTCTGTTTCCCGTATAATACCATATTCCGGGCAATTCCGCTATTTCCTCTTTTCGTGACCCGGACTTTCTCAATCTCTCCGGTCTGATCTGTGATATCTGCACCCGCAAGTGTCTGTATCTGATCTGCCGTCAGCGTAACCTGCCAGCGGTAAAATGGTTCTTCTTTCTCAATACTGTTCACATAGACCGTCTGATCGATAAATGCACGGAATACCTCTTCCGTTGACAATCTGCCATCCCCTATCTGAAAATATCCATGATCGAGCATAACAGTTGCATCTCCTAACCGTTTCCGATCCGCCTCTGTATAAATCTCCAACTGATCATTCAGATAATCTAACTTCTCTCCACCCCAGACGTCATCATTCCGGCATGTCGTTCCACAGGAAGTTGAAAAGAAATATGCATTTACCACATCCCCGTCATTGGTCAGGATCTGTCCCTCGGTTTCCTGTACTGCATGAATCGTTTCCTCTGTTTCAAATACATTGTTATATACCTGACTGGCAGTTGTGTCATCCAGATCCGCCCCATATTCTTCAAATGCACCATCTTGGATCCTTCTAACTGCATAGCTTCTTGCACATACCGCCTGTGCCTTCAGCGCCTCTTTCTCATATGAGGAAGGCATCTCACTGGAAACAACCGCATACAGATATTCCTCAAACGCCAGTTCGTTTACAATACAGTATTTATTCCCCTGTTTTTTTATCTGCAGCTTTCCCCGATAGGACGGTGCTCCTTCTGATTTATGAAAGCTCTCTATTGTCAGTTTTCCATATTGCTCCGGAATGATCGTTAAGGAAACCGGATCTGCGTCCCCGGTAAGCTCTGCCTGATCAATCTCCGTTCCTTTCTTATAGCTTGTTTCTGTTTGCCCGCAGATAACACGAAGGTCCGAATCACTGCTCACCCGGACTTCTGACTGCCAGTAGCTTCCGTCATCGGACAACAGAACGCGGATCGTATCTGGCATGTTCTGCTCCGACAAAACAGGAAGCTCCGCTGTATGATCGGTCTGCATGGCTTCCCGTGCCTGTTTATCTGCCTGACTGTCCGACTCTTTTACAACACCGGCGCCTGCTGAATCCCGAAGATTTGATAATATGGAAATATCGGTCTGCTTATATTCTTCCGGTATTTCTTCTTTTTCTTTTACAGCATATTTTCCTGCATAAATGATCAAAACGACCAACAAGATCATCACACAAAAGGTTAAAAATTTTAAAAAATTTTTCATAAAATTCCAGTTCCTGTGACATAATTTATTTATACATGTGCTCTGCTGCACATGTATATCGAAAGAAAAAGCAGCATCATAGATGCTGCTCTCTTTATCATTTGTTGAAAACTGAAATGCGTTCCTGCATTTTGAGTCCTAGCCAATGCTAGGTGGGCAACCGCAACTGAATCTCTGCCTTCCACGTTTGAAGAGGCCTGACATCGCAAACAGCAATATAGGAATCCCTTTTATTCAAATGTAGGTTCAAAATCGCAAGAAGCTTAGTACATCTCAGCTTTAACGTAATTATACTATAGGCATACTACTCATGCAAGCCCTAAAATTTGGTTATTGCCTTCATTTTTTCAAATAGAAGAATTGAAAAGGAATGGCACTCTGTAGTATAATATGTTGTAGGTATGATTTTTTTTATTGCATTTTATGCAGATCCAATCAATAATATGGCAGGTAATGAACTATGATCAAATCGATTCTGACAGTTGTTTTTGGCATATTACTTCTTCTTGCATTTATCGCTCTGATCGTCTGGTCTATCCAGGTATCAAAGGAAAAAATGGCAAACAAACGAAGCCGCCGGACAACTGCTGTGAAAAAGAAATATGAAGAGGCACTGGAAGGTGACACAGAGGCCGATATGGGTTACTGGTATAACAAAGAGGATATGGAAGATGGCGATGCGATCACCCGTCTCCGCTGCGAACATCATTTCAACAAACTGGAAGAATGTATCAATGATTTGGTTGTGGAAATGTATGACTGCGGTCTGGTGCGAACCGAAGAGCTCTATATGATCGCATACGGAATTGAAGCCCTGACACCGGACTCTCCTGTATTCCATATAACAGGCATATCCTCGGATGATGACGATGCTCCAGTCACCTCGCTTCCTCCGGTATCGACAGATGCACAGCGCAAGATCTATGAACGCTGGACCAGCTATGTAAATGCATTGCTGCAGCTTGTTGAGATCAGGACTTCAGAGGACAATAAAAAAGCGATCATTGACGGCCTTATGACCTACGGTCGTAAGAATCTGTTAACCCTGCTCTATAGTCCTGAATAAAAATATAGTAGAAGAATTAAGAATTAGAAAGACATATACATGGAACTTATAAAACCAACTTTATCGCAACTTGACATTTTAACTCCGTATCTGAGAGGTACCAGTATCAGAGACTGTGGTTTCTGTCCTGGAAATGCCATCTTATGGGCAGAGGAATACCATGTATCCTATACAATCCTCTCTGGTATGCTTGTATTTATATCAGAAGAAGGCGGAAAACCTTCTTCTTTTACGTTTCCGCTCGGCAAAGGCAAAGATTTTGTGAAAGATCTTCAGGATCCTGTCTATCTTCAGAATGCAAAAGCCGTATTTGAAGAAATCTGTGCCTGGTTTCAGTCAAAGGGTGTAACCCCCAGTGTCCACTGTGCGACACTGGAAATGTATGAAATCATCTCCGGCTGGTACGGCAAAAACTTCTCTTATACTCTGGATCCAGGTGATTTTGACTATATCTACACAGTAGAAAAGCTGACCGGTCTGCATGGAAAGAAGCTGCATGGCAAACGGAATCATATCAACAGCTTTCTGCGTAATTACCCGGATTATGAATACTATACAATCACAGATGAGCACATCGATGCCTGTCTTGCAGTCGCCAGATACTGGGTGGAAAAACACGATGTCCTGCAGCCGGATCTTGCAGAAGAACATGCTTATGAATATAATATCATCCGGAAAGCTCTTGCAAACAGGAAAAAACTTCAGATGACCGGAGGAATCATCTACGTCAATCACATCCCGTCTGCATTTACCTTAGGGGAACCGCTGACCGCAGATACCTTTGACGTACATTTTGAGAAAGCAGATGACAGTATTGACGGCATCTATCCTATGATCAATCAGTCATTTGTCACGCATGAGCTTCAGGCTTATACCTATGTAAACCGCGAAGAGGATCTCGGACTTCCCGGACTTCGTAAGTCTAAGATGTCCTACGTTCCGGATATCCTCTATAAAAAAGGAATCATTCAGTTAGCTGAAATCTGACAGCACTACTGAGTAATTGATAGAACAAAAGAATGGAGAGACAAAAATGAAAAAAGAAAATTGTATCGTAGCTCAATCCGGCGGTCCTACCGCTGCAATCAACGCTTCTTTAGCCGGTGTGATCGATGGAGTTCGAAAATCCGGTAGTTTTACAAGAATCTATGGTTCTTTGCATGGTATTACCGGCGTTCTGGAAAATAATATGATGGATATGTCACTGATGGCACTCTCCCATTTTCCTATGTTGAATACACTGGAGCTTACACCAGCCATGTATCTTGGCTCCTGTCGTTACAAGCTCCCGGATTATACCGAGGATCCCGCTCCATATAAGCAGATATTTGAACGTTTTGAAGAATATGGAATCAGTGCATTCTTCTATATCGGTGGAAATGACTCCATGGATACAGTTTTAAAGCTCAGCAACTATGCCAAATCCATCCAGTCAGATGTTAAGATCATCGGAGTACCAAAGACGATCGACAACGATCTGTTTGCAACCGACCATACACCGGGCTTTGGCTCTGCTGCCAAATATGTGGCTTCCACCGTATTAGAGATTGCACATGATGCTTATATCTATAAGATTCCGGCAGTTATCATCATCGAAATTATGGGTCGGGATGCCGGCTGGCTGACTGCATCTTCCGCTCTGGCCAGAACAACCTACAGTCAGGCTCCGGATCTGATCTATCTTCCGGAAGTTGCATTTTCAAAAGAACAGTTCTTAGCCGATGTTAAAGATAAACTTACAAAACAGAAAACGGTTATTGTTGCTGTTTCGGAGGGTATTCACGATGCTGACGGCAACTACATCAGCTCAGATTCCGCTGTTGCAGACAAATTCGGTCATGCACAGTTAAGCGGTGCCGGCAAGGCTCTGGAATATCTGGTTCGTGATGAAATCGGTGTTAAAGTACGTTCCATCGAGCTGAATGTATTACAGCGTTGTGCCGGTCATATTGCATCCAGAACCGATATTACAGAATCTTTTTCTCTTGGCCAGGCAGCAGTCAAATATGCTGCTGAAGGCAAGACCGGTATCATGGCTGCGATCGAACGAATCTCAAACGATCCGTATCAGTGGGTGATCAAATCCGCCGATGTTGCTGATATTGCAAACGAAGCAAAATCCGTTCCGGTTGAATGGATCAATGAAGCAGGAAATGATGTCACAGACGAAATGATCGACTATCTTCGTCCTCTGATCATCGGTGAGGTTTCATTACAGTATAAAGATGGACTTCCTGTATATCTTCCGGTCGATCACTTATTACATTAATTGCCTGTATATCAAAAAATACAATCAAAAATCCATGCGCCCGGTGAATTCATCAAGATAAACAATGCGCATGGATTTTTTTGTATAAAACGCACAACGTATGAAAATATGTCAAAAAAAACTTACTTTTAATTTGCAAATCGTTGTTTTTATGGTCATAATTTGTTCATAATTTATCGTTATTATATAGACAGTTCTTAATTCATAATTTTTTTCTTTGTTGTTGAAGATATTAGATAAGCCCTTTCCTTTTGAGAAGGGCTTATTTAATTTATACGGACTACGCATGTTTTCTATAGCTCTGCCCTTTCTTTCACGAATATTTATTTCGCCTCAAGGATCTCATGCACAATATGCCCAACAGATTCGAAAGCCTAAGATAACAAAAGCAGGATATCCTCACTCCTTATCGGAGGTATTGGATATCCTGCTTTTTACTGTTCCCATGTTCCGGAAATACCGGTCATGGTCACCAAATCCTTATGTTTACTTTACTGTTATTGTACACTTGGCAAATTTCTTGCTTCCATCCTTTGCCTTCACAGTAATTGTTACTTTACCCTTCTTCTTAGCTGTTACAAAACCACTTGCAGATACTGTAGCAACTTTGTTGTTTGAAGATTTCCAGGTTACAGCCTTATTGGTTGCTGACTTTGGTCCTACTGTTGCCTTTAACAGATATGTTCCCTTCTTCTTGATCGTAACCTTTTTCTTATTCAGTTTGATCGTCTTAACCGGATTTGCAACGGTTACAGAACAGGTTGCGTAAACATTGCTTCCATCCTTCGCAGTACATGTAATCGTTACACGACCTGCTTTCTTAGCAGTTACAACACCCTTTGAGCTTACTGTTGCAATCTTTTTGTCTGAAGACTTCCAGGTTACAGCCTTGCTGGTTGCATTCTTTGGTCCAACCTTTGCTTTTAAGGTATATTTCTTACCCTTTAAGATTGTTCTCTGCGTCTGATTCAGTTTGATGGACTGTACCGGATTTACAACCGTAACACTACAGGTTGCGAATACGCCGCTTCCATCCTTTGCTTTACATGTAATAACTGCCTTTCCTGCTGCCATTGCAGTAACCTGACCATAAGATGTTACCTGTGCAACCTTTGCATTTGAGGAGCTCCACTCTACAGTAGCCATATTCGCATTTTCCGGTAATACCGTCTGTGTTAAGGACTGTTTATTGCCCACAAATAATTTCATTGTCGTTGCATCTAACTTGATTGATGTAACTCTCTGCTTAACCGTTACACGGCAGGTTGTCTTAGCACCCATTCCGTCTGCAGCACTACATGTGATTACGGCTGTACCTCTTCCAACCGCTGTGATCATACCCTTCTGATCTACTTTTGCGATCTTCTCATCGGAAGATGACCATACAACCTTCTTATTACCTGCATTTGCCGGTAATACAGATGCTGCGATCGAAGCTTTTTCGCCTGCATTGATCTCAACTGCTGTCTTATCCAGTGTGATATTTGTGATCTGCTGTACAACTGTGACTTTAATTTCTTTTTCAATATTACTTCCATCCTGTGTTGTACATCTTATCGTTGTTGTTCCCGGTGCAACACCACGGATTCTTCCGATCGTATATGAGATTCCATCTACTGTCATTGTTCCACCCGAAACGGTTGCAATGGATGTATCATCCGATGACCAGGACAGTGTCTTTTTGGTTGCTGTATCCGGTGTTACCTTTGCTTTTACAACCGTATCTTTATCAATATATGCGACTACATTTGTCTGATCAACGGTAATATCTTTTGCAAGTTCATTAATTGTAAGATTAAACTGTGACTGTTTACCACTTCCATCAAGAGCCTTGCAGTAAATGATTACTTTACCCTGCTTTAATGCAGTGATTGTTCCATCAGCAGCAATTGCTGCAATGTTCTCATCCGAAGATGACCACTCTACATCCGGATTACTTGCATCTGCAGGCATAACATTTGCTGTTACTTTCATCTTCTCTCCGGAATTCATAACAGTTCCTTCTCTTACAATCTGGATTCCGGTTACTCTCTGTATAACTGTGATCTTGCACTCGGTTGATATACCATCTGCAATCGTACAAGTAATAATGGCTTCTCCCGGTGCTACTGCACTTACAATACCCGTGGTTGTTCCTACGGTTGCTATCTCCGGATTACTGCTGCTGTATTTCGGTTTAAATAAAGATGTATCTTCTGCCTGGATCTTTGCAACAAGTGTTACTCTTCTTTCCTCTGCAGTTGCTCCCTTGATCAGGGTATATTCTGTGTGATTTAAGGTTACACCATTTGCACTTGTATATACTGTGATCTCTACTCTTGCATATATTCCCTGATTTGCCTTAAGCTTACAGTATATAGTAGCAGTTCCTTCAGAAATTGCTGTTACCTTACCATTCTGGTCAACCTGCGCTACGGTTTCATCACTGGATGACCATACAAGTTCTTTGTTTGTTGCGGTATCCGGTGTTACTGTTGCTGTGAATGTCTTAGATACACCTGTGAACATCGTTGTCTTCTGTTCTGACAGTGTTACACCTTCGCCCATCTGGGAAACATTTACCTTTAACACTGTATCTACACCTGAATCCTTTGAAATACAATGTAAGTATACTGTACCTGCCCCCTTTGCTGTCAACACGCCTGCATTGGTACAAGTTGCAACTTTATAATTTGATGCGCTGTCTTTATCTGCTGTTGTTGTAACCTTATAAGTAACGCCTGAATACTCTTTGTCTGCTACGCCTTCATCTGTATAGCAGGTTGCTGTAAGTGTTTTTGTTTTCAGGTCATCGCCAACCCAGCTTCCTGCTACCAGGTCGATCGTATCACCATCATTATATTCAACATTCTGTTTGTCTTTTAATACAACCTTTGTTACCGGCTTATGACAGCTGATCGTCATATAAGCTCTTGCTTTGTTATTGATATTTACATAAAGGGTTGCTGTTCCTGCGCCAACACAGGTAAGCGTGCCATCATTATCTACCTTGAATACCTTTGGATCACTGGAGCTCCAGGAAATGATATCCTTGGAATATTCGTTCTCCTTCTTATCCTTTGCAACTAATGTTGTGGTATCACCGACACGAAGGCTTAACTCTGCATTTCCGCTATTCACAATGCTGCCATTTGAGGTATACCATACAATTAAGGATAATGGATTATCAACAATTAATTTAAACTTTGCTGTCTGTTTTCCAAGTCCGATATAGTAACTATATTCAACATTCTGTGTCTTTTCATTGGTAACGTCTGTATATAAGGTGTATCCCTGAAGTGTTGCATTCTTGATCAGATTATTACCATTCTGATCCGTCGTACGGATACATGCATATCCGATCGTATCATCCTTACGGTCTACACCGGAATACTCTGACTGATATCCATCGGCTACCAAATCCGCCATATTAAAGATGTAGTTTGGCTCTGACAGAGAAATATGTCTGCTGTTATTTGTACAGGAGAACTCACCCTCCAACAGTCCAGGACAGGAAGATACATCGATTGCAACCAAAGCATTATTATCCAGCTTCAATGTAGTTAAACCTGTATTATTCTTAACGTCAATTTTCTGTAAACGGTTATCAGAAAGATCCAGCTCTGTCAGTGCTGTGTTTTTGCTCACATCGATATCCATGAGCTGGTTGGAATTCAGATCCAGCTTCTCCAGTAACGGATTCTTCGTAACATCGATCGTGCTTAACAGCATAGCTCCAAGATTCAGATATTTCAGAACCGCATTCTTGCTGACATCCACAGACTGGATACTGTTATTGGACAGGTTCAATGTTTCCAGACTGGATTCTTTGGACACATCGATCGACTTGATCTTATTTCCTGCTACACTCAGTATCTGGAGTGACGTTGCTCCATCCATATTTAATACAGATATGGCATTATCATCTGCGATCAGTGTCTTAAGACCGGTATCACCTGTAATATCCAGCTCATTGATTCCACCTTCTCCACCTGACAGCATGTAGGAACAATCAACATAGGCTAATTTTGTATGATCTACACTGTTGCTTGATATATCTAACGTATGAAGCTTTGTCATATTCTGACAGTGCAGGAATTCCAGATTCGTGTTCTTGCTCAGATCCAGTGCCGACAATACGTTGTAACCAACATTCAGCCGCACAAGTGCCGGCAGCTTTGACAGATCGATCGAAGTCAACTGGTTTCCATATACATTTAATTCTTTCAGAGCTGCATAAGTCGTCTGGAATGTGATATCTGTGATCTGATTATAGGAAAGATTAACAGAAGCAAGTTGTTCTGCTTTCTTTGGTAATGTAAATGTCGTCAACTGGTCGCTCGATGCATTAATAGATTTCAGATTCTCCAGATCCGCTACATCCAGACTTCCAATTGCCTGACCGGAACAGTCCAGATATTCCAGTGACGTAAATACATCCACGCCTGCAAGACTTGATATCTTCTTTGAATATGTACTGATACTTACATTCAGTGATGTTACCGCATCAATTTCTTTTTCTGACAACGTGCCATCTTTATTTGTATCAAAATTCGATGATACATATGACCGAAAGTTCGCGTCGGTAAATGTCGAATTGATATCTACATCTCCCGTTGCAGCGACAGCTACCGGACCAATTCCGGCAAACGACTGGAATACCAGCGCAAACCCTAGTGCCGCTGAGATAAATTTCTTACCTTTTCTCATAGTTTACTCTCCTTCTTTTTACTCATCTGCCTGATTTTGTTCTGTTAAAACATCGTTCCGGGCAGAGTTCACCTAGATAACATCTATTTTAAACGCCCCCGGTTTTTCTGTCAATAAGTATAAAAGAAAACCCAAAAAATTAGAAAATTTGCACATATTTAACAGAAAAAACTGCCATGCAGACATCCTTACTCCGGACATCTGCATAACAGTTTCTTCTATAAATATATTTAGCTGTTCAGGTTTGTATATCCAACCAACATCGAATCTACTGCAACAGCAGCTTCTCTACCTTCATGGATCGCCCATACGACCAGCGACTGGCCTCTGTGCATATCACCTGCAACAAATACCTTTGGCACATTCGTTGCATAGGACTTCGGGCATGCAGTCTTTACATTGGTACGTTCATTTAATTCTACGCCAAAGCTGTCTGCTACATACTTCTGGCTACCAAGAAATCCGGCTGCGATCAGAACAACTTCACAGTCGATCACATACTCACTGTCCGGTACCTCTGTCATATTCATGCGGCCGGTTTTTGGATCCTTCTGCCAGTCAAGTTTTACGCACTTGGCCCCCTTCACATTACCATCCTTATCCTTTAAGAACTCCTTAACGGTCGTCTCATAGATACGAGGATCGTGTCCGTATACTGCAATTGCTTCCTGCTGACCATAATCGGTCTTGCAGACTCTCGGCCACTCCGGCCATGGGTTATTCTCTGCTCTCTGATCCGGAAGCTTCGGCATCATCTCAAGCTGGGTAACACTCTTTGCTCCTTCTCTGACGGCAGTTCCCACACAGTCATTACCGGTATCACCGCCGCCGATAACCAGAACATTTTTACCCTTGCAGTTCACGAACTGCTTATCTGCAAACTTTGAATTTACAAGACTCTTTGTCGTTGTCTTTAAGAAATCAACTGCAAAATAGATTCCTTTCGCATCTCTGCCTGCTGCCTTGATATCTCTTGGATTGGATGCGCCGCAGGCAAGTACAACTGCATCATATTCCTTTAACAGATCTTCTGCCTTTACATACTTCTGATTTGGGTTCTTCAGATATCCTGTGATCTGGTCATCCTTTGGATACGGTGACTTTGCTGTGGACTTTCCGGTTGCCACTTCCGTATTTAATATAAAACGGATGCCTCGCTTTTCCATATATGCGATCTTACGGTCGATGACTTCTTTTTCCAGTTTCATATTTGGAATACCATACATCAGAAGTCCGCCCGGTCTGTCACTTCTCTCATATACAGTGACGTCATGTCCACGGCTGTTTAACATATCTGCTACAGCAAGTCCGGATGGACCGGAACCGATCACGGCAACTTTTTTGTCAGTTTTTCCTTTTGGAGGCTGATCATTTACCAGACCATTTGCATAGGCATATTCAATGATCGCACGTTCATTTTCTCTTACGGATACCGGATCACCGTTAATATTACAGGTACATGCCTTCTCACAGAGAGCCGGACATACACGGCTGGTAAATTCAGGAAAATTATTGGTCTTGCTCAGTCTGGCATAAGCATGTTCCCAGTTGTCATTATAGATCATATCGTTCCATTCAGGGATCAGATTATTTAACGGACAACCGGATGCCATACCGCCGATCATCATACCTGCCTGACAGAATGGAACACCACAGTCCATACATCTGGCAGCCTGGATCTTCTGTTCTTCAAGACTTAATGGTATATGGAATTCATTGAAATTCTTAATTCTTTCTTCCGGAGCGATCTCTATACTGGTTTCTCTTTCATATTCTAAAAATCCCGTTGGCTTTCCCATATCTATTTACCTCCATTTTTAATCTTGTAGAATGCTTCGATCGTTGCCTGTTCACTGGTCAAACCCTTTTCTTCCATCGCAACAATGGTGTTCATCATCTTCTCATAATCCTTTGGAATGATCTTCTTGAATTTTGGAAGATACTCATTAAACTTATCCAGGATTCGTTTTCCAATCTCTGAATTTGTATAATTTACATGATCCATGATCATCTGCTTCAGTTCACCGATCTCATATTTGTCGGATACTGCTTCCACATGGATCATTTCCTTATTCAGACGCTTATACAGGTCATTCTCCATATCAAGAACATATGCGATACCACCACTCATGCCGGCTGCAAAGTTCTTTCCGGTGCGTCCAAGGACTACCACCTTACCACCTGTCATATATTCACAACCATGATCGCCGACACCTTCAACAACTGCGGTTGCTCCGGAGTTACGAACTGCAAATCGCTCACCGGCAACGCCGTTGATATATGCCTTGCCACTGGTTGCTCCGTAAAGTGCTACATTACCGATAATAATATTGTCTTCATGGACAAATTTTGCGGAACGTGGCGGATATACGATCAGCTTACCACCGGAAAGTCCTTTTCCGAAGTAGTCATTGCTGTCTCCGACAAGCTCTAAGGTAAGTCCCTTTGGTACAAATGCACCAAAGCTCTGTCCACCTGCACCATTACATTTTACAAGGTAAGAATCATCCTCCAAGGTATCTCCATAGCGCTTTGTGATCTCTGATCCGAAGATCGTACCAACGGAACGATCGGTATTCACAACATCGATCTCGATACTCTTCTTCTGTCCCTTTTCAAGAGCAGGTCCAAGTTTCTTTAACAGAACACGCATATCGATCGTCTTTTCAAGCTGGAAGTCATATGGATGCTTCTCGTTATATTTGATCTTATTCTGAGGTGCGTCAATATATGGATTATTGATGATCAGTGACAGATCAACATTTCTGTCCTCTGCTCCCTTTCCTGCATATAACAAATCGGAACGTCCTACCAGTTCATCCACCGTTCTGACACCAAGCTTCGACATATATTCACGAAGCTCCTCTGCAATAAATTTCATAAAGTTGATGACATATTCCGGTTTGCCTTTGAATCTCTTACGAAGCTCCGGATTCTGTGTAGCGATACCAACCGGACAGGTATCCAGATTACATACCCGCATCATTACACAGCCCATGGTTACCAGCGGAGCTGTTGCAAATCCGAATTCCTCTGCACCAAGCATGGCTGCGATTGCAACATCACGTCCGGTCATCAGCTTACCATCGGTTTCAAGGATAACCTTGTTACGAAGATCATTCTTGATCAGTGTCTGGTGTGTCTCTGCCAGACCAAGCTCCCAAGGAAGTCCTGCATAATGAATGGAGTTATTTGGTGCTGCACCGGTACCACCATCGTACCCGGAGATGAGGATAACCTGTGCTCCTGCCTTTGCAACACCGGCTGCAACTGTACCAACACCGGCTTCTGATACCAGTTTTACAGAGATTCTTGCATCACGGTTTGCATTCTTGCAATCGTAGATCAACTGTGCCAGATCCTCGATCGAATAAATATCATGATGCGGTGGTGGTGAGATCAGGCTGACACCCGGAGTAGATAACCGAGTCTTTGCGATCCATGGATATACCTTTCCACCAGGAAGATGTCCACCTTCACCCGGCTTTGCGCCCTGTGCCATCTTGATCTGGATCTCTTTTGCGCTGACCAGATATCTGGATGTAACACCGAATCGTCCAGATGCTACCTGCTTGATCGCGGAGCAACGGTTCTTACCGTCTTTTCCTATTGTTAATCGGTCGATCGACTCTCCACCTTCACCGGAATTGGATTTACCACCGATCGTATTCATTGCGATCGCCATACATTCATGTGCTTCCTGTGAAATGGAACCATAACTCATTGCTCCGGTCTTGAAACGTTTTACAATGGATTCTACCGGTTCTATCTCTTCCAGCGGAATTGGATTCTCAGCATATTTGAATTCCATCAGTCCTCTCAGATGGAATGGTTTTGTCTCATCTTCCAGACATGCGGTATATTGCTTGAACAGGCTGTAATCTCCTCTTCTGGTCGCCTGCTGCAGCAGGTAGATCGTCTGTGGATTATACAGATGCTCTTCCTTACCGCTTCTGAACTTATGTGCCCCGATACTTGTCAATGCAAGATTAGTATCCAGGCCAAGCGGATCAAATGCAGATGAATGAAGGGCATCCACTGTCTTCTCGATCTCCTTGATACCGGAACCGCCTACGCAGCTTACTGTATTTGTGAAATATTTATCAACGACCTCTTTGGAAAGTCCGATACATTCAAAGATCTGGGATCCCATGTAAGACTGGATCGTTGATACACCCATCTTGGATGCGATCTTTACGATGCCATGCATGATCGCTGCATTGTAATCATCGACAGCCGCATTGAAATCCTTATTTAACAGATGACTGTCTACCATCTGTTTGATCGTCTCAATTGCCAGATATGGATTGACAGCACAGGCACCGTAACCAAGCAGGGTTGCAAAATGATGCACATTTCTAGGATCGGCACTCTCCAGAATGATCGCAACCGAAGTTCTCTTCTTGGTCCTTACCAGATGCTTCTGCATAGCCGAAACTGCTAATAAGGAAGGAATCGCAACATGTGTTTCATCGACACCACGGTCTGACAGGATCAGGATATTTACACCATCACGGTACAGCTTGTCTGCTTCTACGAACAACCGGTCTAACGCTTTTTCCAGTGATGTATTCTTATAGTAAAGGATTGGAAGAACGCCGACCTTCAATCCTTCTACCTTCATGTTCTTGATCTTTAAAATATCAGTATTTGTAAGGATTGGATTATGGATCTTTAATACATGACAGTTTTCCGGCTTCTCTTCCAGAATGTTGCCATCCTTTCCAAGATATACGGAAGTTGATGTAACGATCTCCTCACGGATCGCATCAATCGGAGGATTCGTTACCTGAGCAAATAACTGTTTGAAATAGTTAAACAATGGCTTGTCACTGTTTGAAAGTACAGCAAGCGGAGTATCCGTTCCCATTGCACTGATCGCTTCTGCACCTTTTTCAGCCATTGGATAGATCGTATTCTTAAAGTCCTCAAATGTATAACCAAATGCTTTCTGAAGCTTTGCCCGTTCTTCATCGGTATATTCCTCTACACGGATGTTCGGGATCTTCAGGTCATTTAACTTGACCAGATTACTGTCGAGCCATTCACCATATGGTTTTGCTTTTGCATATTTTTCTTTGATCTCATCATCAGAGATCAGACGGCCGTTTACCGTATCAACTAAAAGCATACGTCCCGGTCTTAAACGATCCTTCTTTACGATCTTTGACGGATCGACCTCTAATACACCAACCTCTGAGGAAAGGATCAGGTAATCATCATCTGTTATATAATATCTGGAAGGTCTGAGTCCGTTACGGTCGAGCACTGCACCCATGATATCTCCGTCTGTGAACAGGATCGATGCAGGTCCGTCCCAAGGTTCCATCATAGTTGCATAATACTGATAGAAGTCCTTTTTCTCCTGACTCATAAATCGGTCATTCTCCCAAGGCTCCGGAATCGTGATCATAACGGCAAGTGGAAGCGGAATGCCATTTAATACCAGGAACTCCAGACAGTTATCCAGTCTGGCGGAATCGGAACCATTTGGATCAAGTACAGGCATAACCTTGTACATCTCATCCTGCATGATCGTGGATTCCATTGTCTCTTCTCTGGCGATCATCTTATCTTCATTTCCACGGATCGTATTGATCTCACCATTGTGACAAAGATAACGGTATGGATGTGCACGAAGCCAGCTAGGCGTTGTATTCGTTGAGAATCTTGAATGTACAAGTCCGATTGCTGATTCATAATCCGGATCCTGAAGGTCGTTATAGAACTTACGAAGCTCTCCAACTAAGAACATACCTTTATATACGATCGTCTTGCTGGAAAGTGATGGCACATAGGTATCATCGTTACTTTCTTCAAATATTCTTCTAACAAAATACAGTTTCCGGTCAAAATCAAGTCCTGCTTTTACGGTTGCCGGTCTCTTGATAAACGCCTGCATGATACATGGCATAACATCAATAGCTTTCTTACCGAGGATACCCGGAGTCGTCGGAACCATTCTCCAGCATAAGAACTCCAGTCCTTCTTTCTCGACAATAACCTCGAACATCTTCATTGCCTGTTTTCTTGACAGTTCATCCTGTGGAAAGAAAAACATACCAACACCATAATCCCGTTCCTTCCCCAGATCATATCCGAGTTCTGCAACGGCTTTTCTGAAAAACTTGTGTGAGATCTGAAGAAGGATACCTACACCGTCACCGGTTTTTCCTTCTGCATCTTTTCCTGCTCTGTGTTCCAGATTTTCAACAATCTTTAACGCATTATTTACGGTCTCATGTGTCTTAATGCCCTTGATATTCACAACAGCACCGATACCGCCTGTCTCTTATACACATCTCCGAGCCCACGAGACTAGGCATGATCTCG
>ENA-OXWM01000279-OXWM01000279.1-human-gut-metagenome-genome-assembly--contig:-NODE-279-length-16445-cov-7.102379_pt1 | contig 16445 bp, 10 predicted proteins | sample MGYA00244692_ERZ652727 | MGnify/ENA primary metagenome ERZ652727 (study PRJEB26926, sample SAMN06164747) | human gut metagenome | biome: ENVO:00009003; feature: ENVO:2100002; material: ENVO:00002003...
GGTATAGTATTTGATATGATACTTGTAGAATTTATGCAAGGAGGTCTGTGAAAATGGCTTATAAGATTAGTGATGAGTGCATCGGCTGCGGCGCTTGCATGGACGCATGTCCAGTAGGAGCTATCTCCGAGGCTGACGGTAAGTGTGCTATTAACGCTGACGAGTGCATCGACTGCGGTTCTTGCGCAGGTACTTGCCCTGTAGGAGCACCTCAGGCTGAGTAATTTACTTAAACTAAGAGAAAACGTCTGTCGTATGGCAGGCGTTTTTTTGCACTTATTTTTTGTGTATTAGTTTTCAGCACATTATCATAAAACTGTCACATTGGCGGAGTATAATATAAACACAATAAGAGAAAGACAAAAAGATGAAATTTACACATATACTTTTTTCTCCATATATACTTCATATACTTCAAAAAAAGGAACGCTGGCTTGTGTCTGCGTTCTTTTTTTGCGTGGGTGATTTTGTGGATAGATATGTAAAATATCGTGGAAAATATGGGCTTTTGTAACGCAGGTGTCCGTTTTTCGGTATTATTAATAAAAGTTTTGCGAAATTTGTTAAAAGTGATAAAAATAGAACCCTTATTGTAGTTCCTTGGATATAAAATGTACAATGGTTGTAACTTGATGTTCATATAAACTTCATAAACAAGCGAAAAAACGGCTTGAAAATTACAATTTGATTACAATGCCCCTTGACTTTTGTAACCTTATTCATTATAATATGGTGTAGTTTATCACATTTGAAAGGAGCGTTCTGAATTGGGTTATTTGAAGTCGGGGATATCCCGCTGTGTGGCTGTGCTTTCTGCCTGCGGAGTTGTGACAGTATCTGCTGTGACTTTTGCGACACTTGATAAAAACGTTATTCAGCCATGTGCGGTCATGCCGCCTGAAAATGCAAAGGTCATTTCTGTTGTTTCTGACAAGGAAACATCTGAGCAGATCGGGGATATCACAACTGTTCTTACAACATCAGCCGTCAAGGAAACTGCGAAAAATTCTCAGACCGAGGCTGTAAAGGCTGTAAAAATTGCAAAAAGCGAAACAACAAAGTCAGCTTCCGAAACAGCTTTGAGATCAGAGAGCGTAACGACCTCTGTAATATCACAGAAGCCAGCGTCAGTGACCGCAGTGCAGAGCGTGACTTCCGCTGACACAAAGCTTAGCATATCAGTAAGCCTTGTGACAAAGAAAACTCAGCAGGCTTCAAAGTCTGAAACAAAGGTTTCTGCTGTTACTTCCGTCCCTGTCAGCACTACTGACAGCGATACTGTTGCTTCAAAGGCTACAAAAAAGACTACAACAGTGAAAACTACTACTGCAAAAACTACTACCACTGCAAAAACAACAACTGCCCCTGTTACGACCACAACGCCTGGGGTGACTACTACCAAGAAAAAGACCACCACCGCTAAGGTGACAACAACTAAAAAGCCTGTTACAACTACAATCACTGCGCCTGTTGTCGACAACGGCAAGACCCCTGCACAGCGACTTAATTCTGCAGTGCTTGATCCAAAGGCGACGCTCAGCGCAAAGGAAGAAAAGATACTTCTGAAATATCTCCATAAGATAATATCAGATGATATGACAAACTACGAAAAGGCTGTGGCTTGCTACGATTATATTATAAAGAACACGGTCTACGATTACGGCGGCTGGGCAAATCCTGTCAAGGCTGTTCTTGAGGACGGTTACGGCACTTGCACAGAATATTCTTACGTTTACGCTGCAATGCTCAACTACATAGGCTTTGACGCAAAGACCGTTGACGGCAAGACCGCTATGGCGGCAGGCGGTTATGGCTATCATATGTGGGTGGAGGTAACGATAAACGGTCAGGTATATGTTATGGACCCTCAGGTGGACGATAACATGAGCTGGGGAGCGTATATCTCCCATGACCGCTTCTGCAAGACCTACAGTGAGGTCAAGAACAAGTATATAAAAGACTGATATTGTATCGGGTGGAGTTATCTGCCCGATATTTTTTTACGGTGTTTGCGTGTAGTTTGTTTGCAGTACGTTTATTTGTACATTAAATGAGAATATCCGGCATTCTTTTTGTGACAAATTTTTCAGCCTATCCTATAGACAAAAGGAAAAAAGCGTGATATAATTATTCTTGATACATTGTCGGCAAATGCCGAACGTCATTTTGTACAGGAGGATAATTGATGACGGAAAATTCCACAAAGATAACGAAAAAGCCTGCGACATCTGTGAAGAAAAACAGCTCTGTCAAAGGTTCGTCAAAGAATAAGAAAAGAAAGAAAAAACGCAACAATATCGGCATTATCTGCGGCACTGCAGCAGCGGCTATCATAATAGTTGTGGGCGGAGGATATTTCATTGGAAGAGCTTACTATAGCAACAGATTTCTGAGCGGCACAACAGTGAATGGCATTGACGTGGGCGGAAGGACATTTGAACAGGCTTGCGACCTGCTCGGGGTGAACGATATGCCTTATGAGCTTACGGTCAAAACTATCGACGGCACGCCTGTTGTTTTCAAGACGGCTGATTTTGATTACAGACTAAGCGGCAAGGACGAGCTTCAGAAGATCTATGACAGCGTGAACAGAAAAACATGGTTCTCTGGATTTATACAGAACTCCACCTATAGTTTTAATGAGGACATCACATTTGATGTTGAGAAGCTTCAGAAGCTTGTGGAGAAAGCAAACTGGGGCGATGTTGAATCTGCCGATGCAAAGCTTGGTCTTAACGAGGATAAGACGGCTTATGTTATCACCCCTGAGGTGCAGGGAAACAAGATAACCGATATGAAAAAGCTTGAAGCTTGTGTTACGCAAAGCGTGGCGGCAGGTGAGCTTAGCGTTGAGCTTGACAAGGACACAGGTTGTTATTCTCTTCCAAAGGTGAAGAGCGCAGACCTTGAGGACGATTGCAAGAAACGAAATGATGTTTTCCAGCTTTCTGTCACATACGATTTTGACTACACCACAGAAACTCTCACGGGCGAGGAGCTTATGAAGATGATAAAGCTCAAAGATGACGGAAGCTACACTGTGGATAGAAAGAAAGCCATGGAGTATGTGGAAAAGCTCGCAAAGAAGTATGATACATATAATACTAAGAGAAAATTCCACGCCACTTTGCAGGGCGACATAATCGTGCCGACAAGCTCCGATGCTAAATACGGCTGGTGGATAGATCAGGAAAAGACTTGTGACGATCTTGTGGATATGCTTGAAAAGGGCGAGAGCGTTGACAAGGTGGACCCTATCTATTACAGTACCGGTTATTTTGACTTTACAGGCGTTGAGTCTGCGAGAAGCAAGGACGATGATATAGGCGACACTTATATTGAGATAGACCTTACCGACCAGCACTTGTGGTATTATGAAAAGGGCAAGAAAAAGCTCGATACCTATATAGTTTCAGGTCAGACCACATCTGAGGCGAGAACAACTCTTCCTGGTGTTTATAAGCTGTGGTCAAAGGAGACCAACAAGCGCATGAAAGACACAAATGCCGACGGCGACGAGTGGGATACAAAGTGCAACTTCTGGAACAACGTTTCTCTCTGCGGAATAGGTCTTCACGATTCAACGTGGCGAGGCGGATATTTCGGCGGTGAGATATATAAATACAACGGCTCTCACGGCTGTATAAATATGAGCTATGACGACGCCAAATATGTTTATGACAACGTGCCTTACGGTACACCTGTTGTTATGTACTACAAGTCTGCGGATAAATAATAAGGACGGTCAAGGTATCATGCCTTGACCGCTTTTTGTAAGGAGTGTTTTTTATGGAAAAGATATTATACAGAGAGGGCTTTACGGCTGAGGAACTTCCAAACGAGGTGATAGAGCGTATCAAAGGCGTTTCCTATAAGGAAAATCCCTATGTGAAGCTGGGCGACCTTGCCTATCTGCGTGTGAGATATTATGACTTTGAGCATAAGGTGCAGTCGGGGGAGCTTATCGTGGCGAGGAAGCTTGCGCAGGAGGTTCTGGATATCTTCTATGAGCTTTTCGAGGGCGGTTATGAGATAGAAAAAATCAGGCTCGTGGATGAGTATGACGCTGATGATGAAAGGTCAATGGCGGATAACAATTCCTCTGCCTTCAACTATAGGGTGGTGGCTGGTACAAACACTATTTCGGCTCACAGTTACGGCAGGGCGATAGACATAAACCCTCTTATAAATCCTTATATAGTGGGGAATAAGGTCATGCCTGCCAATGCTACAGAGTATGCAGACCGTGACAAGGCTTTTGATCACAAGATTGACAGAACAGACCTTTGCTATTGCATTTTCAGGCGTCATGGCTGGAAATGGGGTGGTGACTGGAACAATTCTAAGGATTATCAGCATTTTTACAAAGAGTACGATTCTCCGCTGAAAATGGCTGTAAATAAGCTGAAAAGAGCGTTGTTACGTTAGTTTACAAGGTTTACCTAGGAAAACGATATGAAATCATAAGTTATATATGTATACTGATTAACGAAAAATTAATAATGATTTTATGCAAGTTTTATCATTCACTCTTGCATTTTGCTGTAATGTGTGTTATAATGATTAAGCCGTCAAAAAAGACGGCAAAAGGCTATTTTCTTGCATTTGTGCGAAAAACCACGCTTTGAGTTTGTTCACATTTATGCAGGATTGCAGGATTTTAATTTCTTCCTGCAAATTTTTTGTTAAAAACAGCTAAAAATCGGCTATGAGCCGTGAAATAACATACGTTGCTGAACGATAAGCTATAATTTTTTTACAGTTTGGCAGGAAAGGGTGATAAAAATGGAACGCATGGAGGATATGACTAATGTAAAAAGCCTGTATTCACCGAAATTCGAGCATGATAACTGCGGAATAGGTGCTGTTGTGAACATTAAGGGCAAAAAGAGCCACGATACTGTTGCAAATGCGCTGACTATCGTTGAAACGCTTGAGCATCGTGCTGGTAAGGACGCAGAGGGCAAAACAGGTGACGGAGTAGGTATCCTGCTTCAGATCTCACATAAATTCTTCAAGAAGATCGCCGCCGCTGAGCTTGGGATCACGCTTGGCGAGGAGAGAGATTATGCTGTTGGTATGTTCTTCTTCCCACAGAACGAGCTTGCGAGAAATCAGGCAAAGAAGATGTTTGAGATAATCGCTGAAAAAGAGGGTCTGGAGATCCTTGGCTGGAGAGTCGTTCCTGCAAAGCCTGAGGTGCTTGGCAAGAGAGCTGCCCAGTGTATGCCTGCCATAATGCAGTGCTTCATCAAGCGTCCAAAGGGCGTTAAAAAGGGTCTTGACTTTGACCGCAAGCTATATGTTGCAAGACGTGTATTCGAGCAGTCAAATGAGGACACCTACGTTGTATCGCTTTCAAGCAGAACTATAGTATATAAAGGAATGTTCCTTGTGCAGGATCTCAGAAAGTTCTTCCCTGACCTTCAGGATAAGGACTACGAGTCTGCTATCGCTATGGTACATTCAAGATTTTCTACCAACACAAACCCAAGCTGGCAGAGGGCGCATCCTAACAGAATGATCGTTCACAACGGTGAGATAAACACTATCAGAGGCAATGCTGATAAAATGCTCGCTCGTGAGGAAACGATGAAGTCTGAGCATTTGAAGGGCGACCTTGATAAGGTCACACCTGTTGTAAACACAGAAGGCTCTGACTCTGCAATGCTCGACAACACACTTGAATTTTTGGTCATGAGTGGAATGGATCTGCCACTGGCTGTCATGATAACGATCCCTGAGCCATGGGATAACAATGGCACGATGAGTCAGGCTAAGAAAGACTTCTATCAGTATTACGCAACTATGATGGAGCCATGGGACGGACCTGCTTCTATCCTTTTCTCTGACGGAGATATCATGGGTGCAGTGCTTGACAGAAACGGTCTGCGTCCGTCAAGATATTATATCACAAAGGACGGCAATCTTATCCTTTCATCTGAGGTTGGCGCACTTCCTATCCCGTCAGACAATATCGTTGAAAAGGAAAGACTTCGCCCAGGCAAAATGCTTCTTGTTGATACTGTTCAGGGCAGAGTTATCGACGATGACGAGCTTAAGGAATACTATGCTTCAAAGCAGCCTTACGGCGAGTGGCTTGACAGCAACCTTGTCAGACTTAAAGACCTTAAGATACCAAACATCAAGGTAGAGGAACACGGCTACGAGGAAAGACAAAGACTTCAGAAAGCTTTTGGCTATACCTATGAGGACGTTATGACATCTATCCTGCCAATGGCAAAGAACGGCTCTGAGTCTATTGCCGCTATGGGTACAGACAGCCCGCTTGCGGTGCTTTCAAAAGAGCCTCAGCCACTGTTCAACTACTTCAAACAGCTCTTTGCACAGGTAACAAATCCGCCTATAGACGCTATCAGAGAGGAAATAGTCACCTCCACAACTGTCTATATCGGTGAGGACGGCAACATTCTTGAAGAAAAGCCTGAGAACTGCAAGGTAATGAAGATACACGACCCTATCCTTACCTCAACAGATATCCTTAAAATAAAGAATATGCACATTCCTGGCTTTAAGGTAGCCGTTATCCCTATACTTTATTATAAGAACACAAGACTTGAAAAGGCTATAAACAGACTTTATATAGAAGCAGACAAGGCGTTCAGCGAGGGCGCAAATATCCTTATCCTTTCAGACAGGGGAGTTGATGAGAACCACCTTGCTATCCCGTCACTGCTTGCAGTATCAGCGCTTCATCAGCACCTTGTTGTTACAAAGAAGAGAACATCTCTTGCTATTATCCTCGAAAGCGGCGAGCCTAGAGAAGTTCATCACTTTGCAACACTGCTTGGCTATGGTGCTTCCGCTATCAACCCTTATCTTGCTCAGGAAACTATCCACGAGCTTATTGCTGACGACCTTCTCGACAAGGATTACTATGCCGCTGTTGACGATTATAATGCGGCTGTTCTCCATGGTATCGTAAAGATAGCTTCAAAAATGGGTATCTCTACTATACAGTCATATCAAGGCTCACAGATATTCGAGGCTATCGGTATCGGTCAGGACGTTATAAACAAGTATTTCACAGGCACTGTCAGCAGAATAGGCGGTATCACTATCTCTGATATTGAAAAGAACGTTGACAGACTTCATACATCAGCCTTTGACCCTCTTGGACTTGGCACAGACACAGAGCTTGAATCAAGAGGAAGCCACAAGTTCAGAAGCGGCAAGGAGGAGCATCTCTACAATCCTCAGTCTATCTACCTGCTCCAGCAGGCTGCAAGGACTGGCGACTATGAAACATACAAGAAGTATTCAAAGCTTATCTCTGAGGAAATGGACCCTGTGAACATCAGAGGTCTTATGGATTTCAACTTTGCTGAAAATCCTGTTCCGCTGGAGGAAGTTGAGAGCGTTGACTCTATTGTAAGAAGATTTAAGACGGGCGCTATGTCCTACGGCTCTATCTCTCAGGAAGCTCATGAAGCACTTGCTATCGCAATGAACAGACTTCATGGCAAGTCAAACTCAGGCGAGGGTGGTGAGAGCCTTGACAGACTTCTCACAAAGGGTACTTCTGAGGACAGATGTTCAGCTATCAAGCAGGTGGCTTCGGGACGTTTCGGTGTAACTTCAAGATACCTCACATCTGCTGATGAGATACAGATAAAAATGGCACAGGGCGCAAAGCCTGGCGAGGGCGGTCATCTCCCTGGCAAAAAGGTTTATCCATGGATAGCTAAAACAAGACACTCCACACCTGGCGTGTCGCTTATCTCACCTCCGCCACACCACGATATCTACTCTATCGAGGACTTGGCTCAGCTTATCTATGACCTGAAAAACGCAAACAAGAACGCAAGAATTTCTGTAAAGCTCGTTTCTGAGTGCGGTGTTGGTACAGTTGCGGCAGGCGTTGCAAAGGCAGGCGCAGGTGTTATCCTTATCTCAGGCTATGACGGCGGTACAGGTGCGGCTCCGAGAAACTCTATCTACAATGCAGGACTTCCATGGGAGCTTGGACTTGCAGAAGCACATCAGACCCTTATCAAGAACGGTCTTAGAAACAAGGTCGTTATCGAAACAGACGGCAAGCTCATGACAGGCCGTGATGTTGTTATCGCAGCGATCCTTGGCGCAGAGGAGTTCGGCTTTGCAACAGCTCCGCTGATAACACTCGGCTGTGCAATGATGAGAGTATGTAATCTTGATACTTGCCCATTTGGTGTTGCAACACAGAACCCAGAGCTTAGAAAGAAGTTCCCTGGCAAGCCTGAATATGTAATGAACTTTATGATATTCGTGGCTTCCGAGCTTAGAGAATATATGTCAAAGCTTGGCGTAAGAACAGTTGACGAGCTTGTGGGAAGAATTGACCTTATCAAGCCAAAGGCTGGTATCACAGGCACTGCGGCACAAGTTGACCTTTCTAATATCATCAACTCTGATTACGTTTCAGAAAAGGTAGAATACAACAAGAAATCCAAGTATGACTTCAAGCTTGAAAACACTCTTGATGAAAAGGTACTCATGAAGGAGTTCGAGAAAAATCTTAAGAGTGGTGAGAAGAAGTCTATCACAGTAAATGTCAAGAACACAGACCGTTCATTCGGTACTATCTTCGGCTCAGAGATAACAAGAAAGTATTATAACACACTTGCTGACGATACATACAAGATAGTCTGCAACGGCTCAGGCGGACAGAGCTTCGGCGCATTTATCCCGAACGGCTTGACCCTCGAACTTGTGGGCGACTCTAACGATTATTTCGGCAAGGGACTTTCAGGCGGTAAGCTTGTTGTTTATCCTCCGAAGGATTCCACTTTCAAAGCCGAGGACAATATCATTATCGGTAACGTTGCACTTTACGGCGCAACAAGCGGTAAGGCGTTCATCAACGGTGTTGCAGGCGAGCGTTTCTGCGTTAGAAACTCAGGCGCAGTGGCGGTTGTCGAGGGCGTTGGCGACCACGGCTGTGAGTATATGACAGGCGGCTGTGTGGTAGTTATCGGCAAGACGGGCAAAAACTTTGCGGCAGGTATGTCGGGCGGTGTAGCTTATGTTCTTGACGAGGACAGACATCTTTACACAAGACTCAACAAGGAAATGGTACTTTTCTCTGAGGTCAAGGAGAAGTACGATATCATTCAGCTCAAAGACCTTATCCAGCAGCACGTTGACGCAACAGGCTCTGAAAAGGGCAAGCGTATTCTTGATAACTTTGAGGAATATCTGCCTAAGTTCAAGAAGATAATCCCTCACGATTACAAGAAGATGATGTCTGCTATAGCTTCAATGGAAGAAAAGGGTATGAGCAGCGATCAGGCGCAGATAGAAGCATTCTATCAGATCATCAACGGCAAGCAGTAAGCCTGCGCACATGAGATATTGTACTTTTAAAATCGAAAGGAGGATATACTTGCCGTGAAAGCAAGTATAGTTGAGATATGGGAAAGCCAACTGGTTTTATGGACTATAAGCGTGAGGACGCAGCAGCGTTCTCCGTTGAGGAACGTATAAAGAATTTTAATGAATTTCACACTCCTCTTTCAAAGGAGGAGCAGCAAAAGCAGGGAGCAAGATGTATGGACTGCGGTGTGCCGTTCTGTCAGGCAGGAATGAAGATAGGCAACGCATTTTCAGGCTGTCCGCTTAACAATCTTATCCCTGAATGGAACGACCTTATATACAAGGGCAACTGGGAGCAGGCATATTATAGACTTCATATGACGAACAATTTTCCTGAGTTCACATCAAGAGTTTGTCCTGCACTTTGCGAAAAAGCCTGCACCTGCGGAGCTAATGGCGACGCTGTTACCACAAAGGCTAACGAATACGGCATTATCGAAAATGCCTATGCCTGCGGATATGCTTCAGCAAGAGTGCCAAAGGTAAGAACAGGAAAGACTATCGCTGTTATAGGCTCAGGCCCGTCAGGTCTTGCTGCCGCTGACCAGCTCAATCAGAGAGGTCACAGTGTAACAGTTTTCGAGCGTGAGGACAGAGTGGGCGGTCTGCTTATGTATGGCATACCGAACATGAAGCTTGAAAAGCAGATAATCGAGCGCAAGATAAACATAATGAAAGAAGAGGGCATCGAGTTCCGCACAGGCGTTAATGTGGGCAAGGATATCACAGCGGCTGAGCTTCTCAAGGACTTCGACAGAGTAATACTTTGTTGTGGTGCTTCAAACCCTAGAGATATCAAAGCCGAGGGCAGAGATGCAAAGGGTATCTATTTTGCAGTGGATTTTCTGAAATCCACAACTAAGGCGCTGCTGAACGGCGGTCTTACGGATAAAAACCACATTTCCGCAAAGGGCAAGAACGTCATGGTAATAGGTGGCGGAGATACAGGAAATGACTGCGTTGGTACAAGCGTAAGACATGGCGCAAAGAGCGTTTTGCAGCTTGAAATGATGCCAAAGCTTCCTGACACGAGAGCTGAGAACAACCCATGGCCGCAGTGGCCAATGGTCTGCAAGACAGATTACGGTCAGGAGGAAGCTATCGGTGTGTTCGGTCATGACCCGAGAGTTTATCAGACAACTGTCAAGGAGTTTCTCAAAGACAAAAAGGGCAATCTTAAGGGCGCAGTGCTTGTAAAGCTCTCCCCGGAGAAAGACCCTAAGTCAGGCAGAACGATAATGAAGCCTGTTGAGGGCAGCGAATACAAGGTAGAAACCGAGCTTGTTCTTATTGCGGCAGGCTTTCTAGGATCTGAAAGCTATCTCACAAAGGCTTTTGGCGTTGAGGTAGACGGCAGAACGAATATCGCAACAGCCGACGGCACACATCAGACGAACGTGAAGAACGTCTTTGCTGCAGGCGACGTGCGCAGAGGACAGTCACTTGTAGTATGGGCTATCAGAGAGGGCAGAGATGTTGCCCGTGAGGTGGATAAGAGCCTTATGGAGTATACAAATCTGTAATACGAGATAAAAATATAACACCGTCCGAGGAGTTCGGGCGGTGTTTTTTGTGTGTAGGGTATCGTACCCATGGGCGGTGACAAAAAAATCCGCTACCATAAATGATAGCGGATTTGGGTGCAGGGACACGTCCCTGCTGGAGCTGCTAACCGGGCTTGAACCGGTGACCTCGTCCTTACCAAGGACGTGCTCTACCTACTGAGCCATAGCAGCAAACCAATTACAGTAATATATTATACACTATCTCTGCCGCTTTGTCAAGCCCTTTTTACAACTTTTTTACTCTATTCCCTCATCATCATCGTCATCTGCCTGAACGCTTGGGTCGTAATCATCATAGGTGTCCATAAAATTGTACTTCTTGCCCTTGTATTCGTATTGTATCACAGTGCGCAGATTGACGTTATAAACGCTCTTGAAAATATTGTTTTCGATGTTGGGATTGGTGGCACGAAACTTTGCTATAAGCTCCTTCATTTCCTGCCGCTTTGATACCTCACCCTTTTTCTCTGACCCCTCGTAGCTCTCAGTGAAACGGCAGGCACAGCGGATAAAATGCAGATCGTTCTGCTCCACCCAGCGGATAATGTCCGCCTCTTTCACCATGTACATGGGTCTGATAAGCTCCATGCCTGCGTAGTTTCTCGAGTGTAGCTTCGGCATCATAGTCTGAATCTGTCCTCCGTATACCATGCTCATGAGTATGGTTTCTATAACATCATCAAAATGATGTCCCAAAGCTATCTTGTTGCACCCAAGATCCTGTGCAAATTTGTAAAGCCAGCCACGCCTCATTCTTGCACAAAGATAGCATGGGTTGCGTTTTGTGTTGTATGCAATGTCAAAAACTTTCGTCTCAAACATCTTTATGGGTATGCCCATAAGCTTTGCATTGTCGATTATTCTCTGCCTGTTGGCGTCACTGTAACCGGGATTCATTACAATAAATTCTAGCCCTATGTCCATGCCCTGATATTTCTGCAAATGCTGCATACACTTAGCAAGAAGCATTGAGTCCTTGCCGCCTGATATGCACACCGCTATTTTATCACCCGGCTTTATCATATCGTAACGCTCATATCCCATAACGAACTTGTTCCATATATCTCTGCGAAAATCAGTAACGATGCTCCGCTCTATCTTCTGCTGTGGCGTCAATATTCTTGACATCTCAAACTCTCCTTAAAATCATATACTTAAATTCTACTATTTTTATGGGAATTTGTCAACCATATTCGTGTTGACATTGTATTGTGATATTGTTATAATATAATAAAGTATTAAAGCAGGAGGATATCATGAGCGAAAATATAGAGCGTGAGATAAAAATTTCTCTCACAAAAGAACAATATAACACCGCTGAAAAGCTTTTTCAGTGGAACAAAATAATCGAGCAGACCAATTTTTATTATATTCCACAGCAGGATACGGGCATGACAAGTATCAGGGTAAGACAAATAGGGGATAGGTATTTTTTACAGCTTAAAGCACCTATCTCCGAAAACGGTGCACTTCATGTGAAAAAAGAATTTGAGCGTGAGCTTGACAGCCTGCCTGAAAAGCTCACCGCACAGGAACTTTCACAGCTTGTGGGGAGAGATTTCCCTGCCGCTGACCTTGCAGGCTCTTTGCATACTCAGCGCAAGCTCTGCACCGATTTTGACCATGTTGAGATATGCCTTGACAAAAGCGAATATCTCGGCTTGACAGACTATGAGCTGGAGCTTGAATACACCGCAGACTATCCCGAAAAGCCTTTGGAGATACTGAAAAATGCAGGTATCACACAGGGAGAAGCGGTAATAGGCAAGTATGCAAGATTTATGGAAAGAGCGAAAAAGCTTGGTAAGTGCTGATTTTCGCCTATCTGCGGTCATTTTCTATGAAAAAGCACCCACAGCCTGCAAAGGTTTGGGCAATAATGATAATTGACAGTGACGTTATAATATGTTATTATATTAAAGTGTTAAAACGTATGAAATGGTATTTTGACGATACCCGAAAGGAAGTTAATAATGAAAAGATCTATTTTTAAGACTATCGCATCACTTTCTGCTGCTGCCATGATGCTTTTGGCTGTAGGCTGCGGAAGCACATCTGATTCTTCATCAGCAGCAGGCACAAACAGCACAGCCGCTGCAACAGGCGAGGATAACTCACTTCAGAAAGTTCTTGATTCAGGCAAGCTTGTGCTTGGTCTTGACCCAACATTCAAGCCAATGGGCTACACAGACGAGAACGACAACATCGTAGGCTTTGATATCGACGTTGCAAAGGAAGTTTGCTCAAGACTTGGTGTAGAGCTTGAAACTTACTCTGTAAACTGGGATACAAAGGAGCAGGATCTTAATGCAGGCACAATAGATTGTATCTGGAACGGCCTTTCTGTCAGCGATGAGAGAAAGAAAGTAATGCTCATGAGCGAGCCTTACATGAAGAATGAAATGGTGTTCGTTGTAAACGGCTCAAGCGACGTTGCTTCACAGGCTGATCTTGCAGGCAAGAACATTGCCGTACAGAACGGCTCAACAGCACAGGAAACACTTCTTGCATCTGACGTTGTAGCAAATGGTGCGACAACAACAGAGCTTGCAACAAATGTTGAAGCCCTCCAGCAGTTGGAGCTTAACATGGTAGACGCAGCGTTCCTTGACTCAGTAGTTGCAAACTACGAGATATCCACATCAGGCAAGGATTACAAGGTGCTTCCTGACGGCCTTGACCCAGAGGAGTACGCTATCGGCTTCAGACTTGGTGATCAGGCACTTTGCGACAAGATCGAGGAGATCCTTCACGAAATGAAGCAGGACGGCAAGCTTGCCGAGATATCAACAACTTGGTTCGGAAGCGACATCACGACCATAGAATAATCACAAAAACATTCAATCGGACAGTCTTCGGGCTGTTCGATTTTTTTGCTTTATTAAGTATTTTTGCGTGTCATATCTTTAGAAAATAAAAAGTCTCGCAAACAACGTGTTTACGAGACTTTTTGGCGGAGAAGGAGGGATTCGAACCCTCGATGAGCTATTAACCCATACACGAGTTCCAGTCGTGCGCCATAAACCGGGCTAGGCGACTTCTCCAGTTTATCATTTTTTATATGTGTCACACTATCTAAGCGACTTTAATATTATACCATATGATCTTTTACTTGTCAAGACATTTTTGAAACTTTTTTTGTTCTTTTCTTATTCAGAAGTACTGTGTAAAAAAAGTTTTCTCTGCGATGCTTTATTAACAATATTCTGAAAAGTTTTCATTTTATTTTCTATATGAACATGTTACCGAAAATTTTCGCAATCTCGAAAACGATTAAGCAAATCATTTGGTTGATTTATAACAAATTTAATCAAATATATGTATTGGTAATATTGAAAATGCCTTAATAATTTTACCACAAAAATAAAAAAGTCTTTAAAAAGTTTACGAAAATTCACAAAATGCCTTTGACAACTCGAGGCAAATGTGGTATAATGTTTGAATAACTGTAGGGCGAAGTGCGTCTAAATGCAACATTATAAAGAAGGTGAGACATTTTGGGAAGAAAACGCATTGGAGTGATATTGTCTGAGGCAGAAAGCTATTATCAGGAAAGATTGCTGAAAGGCGTAATGACAAAGGCTTTTCAGCTTGACTATGATGTGCTTATCTTCACAAGCTTTGTCAAAGTGTCATTCTTAAAAGCAGTGTCTGTTGGAGAAATGCAGATATATGACGCTATAAATTATGATAAGCTCGATGGCGTTATCGTTTTGGCAGATACATTAAAAATGCCTGGGCTTTTTGACAAAATATGCAGGGATATAGATGAGAAATGTCATGTTCCTGTGGTTTTTATAGATGGAAGCTATAAGGACTATGAAAGTATTTATACCCGTGACGAAATACCCTTTATGCAATTGACAGAACATCTTATCGAGGTCCATGGATGCAGGAAGATACTTTTTTTGAGCGGTCCGCTGGAGACTGCCACCACTCGTGAACGGCTTGCGGGATATAAGCGTGCCCTTGAAAAGCATGGCATAGAGTATGATCCGGACTTTGTCTGCTTTGACGGAGGCTTCTGGTATGATAAAGCGGCAGAGGTGGCAAATAATATCATCTATGGCAGACGTAAAAAGCCTGACGCTATCGTTTGCTGTGGAGATTATATGGCTATAGGCGTTGTACATGAATATCAGAAAAACGGTTTGAGCGTGCCTGAGGATATGATAGTTGCAGGTTATGACGCAATAGACGAGGCTATCCATTGCGTGCCAGCTATAACCTCTTGCTCACCGCCGATCTTTGAAACTGGCGTGAACGCAGTAATGACCATTGAGGCAAGGATCAAAGGCGTTGAACCGCAGGGCATTATAGAGGACGGCGGCAAGGTGGAGATAGGTGCTTCCTGCGGCTGTCATGAGGATTACAGCTATACAAAGCGTGATCTTTTATCATCTCAGAACAAGATGAATTATCATGACTTTTTGGACAGCAGTATGACCGATATAATGGCTTGCTCTAAAGATCCCGATGATCTGATGGCCAGGATACAATATTTTCTCTATCTTATCATTGGTCAGAAGAGATATTATCTCTGCCTTAATGAGGATTGCCTTGGAGAGCATGAGATAGTCGGTGAGATCTCCACTGTTCCAAAGGAATATACAGAAAATATGGTGCTTTATATAAGAAATGTTGACGGCAAAAGCAGAACTCTTCATGATCCTTTTGAACTCAAAGAGATATTTCCTGATCTGGATGAAGAAAGAGAAAGCCCTTGTGCATTCTTTATCACTCCGGTACATTTTATAGATCGGTGCTATGGCTATGCTGTATTGTCTTACGGTGACGAAATAAAATCGATAGATATCACTTATCGTAATTGGACAAATCATGTAAGCAATGCTCTGGAATCAATGCGGATACGAAACTCCATAGCTAATCTTGCAGTCCGTGACGCTATGACAGGTGTTTATTCGAGAATAGGCATTGAGAAAAATATCCAGTTTGTTGTTGACAGAATGTCAAATCCGAAAAATAAGGCTTTTATCGCTGTCTGCGATCTGGACTGCCTTAAAAAGATAAATGATAATTTTGGCCATAACTGCGGTGATATTGCAATAAAAGCGATCGCAGACGCAGTTTTGGCATCGACAAAAAATAACGAGATATGTGCAAGGGTAGGCGGCGATGAGTTTGTGGTGATAGGCTGTAACGACTATAACGACAACTATCCTGAACGATTTTCTGCAAGGGTCAACGACCGGCTTAGGGTATATAACAAGTTTGCAGGTAACGAGTTTGAGGTCAGCGTTAGTATAGGCGGTATTTGTAAACATATAACAGATGTCCACGAGCTTGAAGATATGTTTACACAGGCGGATAAGATAATGTACGCAAGTAAATTGGAAAGACATAAAAACAGGAAATAGCAATAGATAAAATATCAGTGCATTACAACGGACGGTCAGTGATCGTCCGTTTTTGCGTGTGAGAGACACATATTGTAGGTTTGTCAATCATATTGGACACTATTATTAAGAAATTCGATAGGCGAAA
>ENA-OXWM01000290-OXWM01000290.1-human-gut-metagenome-genome-assembly--contig:-NODE-290-length-15910-cov-7.876190_pt1 | contig 15910 bp, 10 predicted proteins | sample MGYA00244692_ERZ652727 | MGnify/ENA primary metagenome ERZ652727 (study PRJEB26926, sample SAMN06164747) | human gut metagenome | biome: ENVO:00009003; feature: ENVO:2100002; material: ENVO:00002003...
ATCATTTAACTTATTATTCATAATATTTTAAGACAAAAAAAGATCGGATACATATTGTACCCGATCTTTATATAGCGAACTAAAAATTAGTCTCTAACAGCTGTAACGACGCCAGAACCTACTGTTCTACCACCCTCACGGATAGCGAAACGAAGTCCCTCTTCGATAGCGATTGGAGTGATAAGCTCAACATCCATCTCTACGTTATCGCCAGGCATGCACATTTCCTTGTCAGCAGGAAGTGTGATAACGCCAGTAACGTCTGTTGTTCTGAAATAGAACTGTGGTCTGTAGTTGTTGAAGAATGGAGTATGACGGCCGCCCTCTTCCTTCTTCAGAACGTAAACCTGACCTGAGAACTTTGTGTATGGGTGAATGGAACCTGGCTTACAAAGAACCTGGCCTCTCTGAATGTCAGATCTCTGGATACCACGGAGAAGTGCACCGATGTTGTCGCCTGCCTCAGCGTAGTCAAGGATCTTTCTAAACATCTCGATACCTGTTACAACAGTCTTTGGTCTCTCAGTTGAAAGTCCGAGGATCTCAACTTCGTCACCAGTCTTGAGCTGACCTCTTTCAACTCTACCAGTAGCAACTGTACCACGGCCTGTGATTGTGAATACGTCCTCAACAGGCATCAGGAATGGGAGATCAGACTTTCTGTCTGGTGTTGGGATAAATGTGTCAACAGCGTCCATAAGGTCAAGGATTGGCTTGTAAGCTGGATCTGAAAGATCGTCTGGAGCTTCAAGAGCTGCAAGAGCTGAACCCTTGATGATTGGAGTCTCGTCGCCAGGGAAATCGTACTTGTCGAGGAGCTCTCTGATATCCATCTCAACGAGGTCGAGAAGCTCTTCATCGTCAACCTGGTCAGCCTTGTTCATGAAAACAACGATAGCTGGAACGCCTACCTGTCTAGCAAGGAGAAGGTGCTCTCTTGTCTGAGCCATAGGACCATCAGAAGCAGCAACTACGAGGATAGCGCCGTCCATCTGAGCAGCACCAGTGATCATGTTCTTTACATAGTCAGCGTGGCCTGGGCAGTCAACGTGAGCATAGTGACGGTTCTTTGTCTCATACTCAACGTGAGCTGTGTTGATTGTAATTCCTCTCTCTCTCTCCTCTGGAGCTGAGTCGATGTTGTTGTAATCCTTCTTCTCAGCAAGACCTTCAAGAGCAAGAGTCTTTGTGATAGCAGCAGTAAGAGTTGTCTTACCGTGGTCAACGTGACCGATTGTACCAATGTTAACGTGTGGTTTGGTTCTTTCGAAATGTGCCTTTGCCATAGGAATTTTCCTCCTTAAAATTTAATAGTTTCCGATTTAACATACCGTAGTATAATTATATCAAATAAAATGCAAATTTGCAATAGAAAAAGCAGAAAATTTTCCGCAAATTTATTAGTCCTTGTTTCTTGAAGCCATGATCTTCTCAGAGATAGACTTTGGTACCTGAATGTAGCTGTCAGGCTCCATTGTGTACTGTCCACGGCCCTGTGTCTTAGAACGCAGGTCATTTGAGTAACCAAACATTTCAGACAGTGGAACGAGAGCGTCTACCTGAACAGCACCAGTTCTCTGCTCCTGACCGAGGATCTGTCCACGACGGGAGTTGAGGTCGCCTATAACTGTTCCGAGATAATCATCAGGAGCGATAACGCAAACCTTCATGATAGGCTCAAGAATGATTGGTGAAGCCTTTCTCATAGCCTCCTTGAACGCCATAGAACCGGCGATCTTAAATGCCATTTCAGAAGAGTCGACTTCGTGATAAGATCCATCGTACAGCTCGACCTTAACGTCAACTACCTGGAAGCCTGCGAGAACACCATTCTCCATAGCGCCCCTGATACCTGCATCAACTGCTGGGATGTATTCCTTAGGAATAGCACCGCCGACAACCTTGTTGATGAACTCATAGCCCTTACCGGACTCGTTTGGCTCAACGTTGATCTTAACGTGACCGTACTGACCCTTACCACCTGACTGCTTAGCGTACTTGTAATCAACGCTTGCAGGAGCAGTGATTGTTTCCTTATATGAAACCTGAGGAGCGCCGACATTAGCCTCTACCTTGAACTCACGGAGAAGTCTGTCTACGATGATCTCAAGGTGCAGCTCGCCCATTCCGGCGATAATTGTCTGACCTGTTTCCTCAGAAGTATAAGTTCTGAATGTTGGGTCCTCTTCAGCAAGCTTTGCAAGAGCGATACCCATCTTTTCCTGACCTGCCTTAGTCTTAGGCTCGATAGCGAGCTGGATAACAGGCTCAGGGAATTCCATTGACTCAAGAAGTACAGGATGCTCTTCATCACAAAGAGTGTCACCTGTTGTTGTGTTCTTCAGACCGATAGCGGCACCGATATCACCAGCGTAGATAGTATCGATATCCTTTCTAGCGTTAGAGTGCATCTGAACGATTCTTCCGATTCTCTCGTCCTTGTCCTTAGTGGAGTTATAAACTGTAGAGCCGGCTGTCAGAACACCTGAATAAACTCTGAAGTAGCAGAGCTTACCAACGAATGGGTCTGTAGCGATCTTGAATGCGAGAGCAGCGAATGGCTGATCGTCGCCTGAAATTCTCTCAACTTCCTCACCTGTATTTACGTCAGTACCCTTGATGTGTGGTACGTCGATAGGTGAAGGCATATAATCTACAATAGCGTCAAGAAGCTTCTGAACGCCCTTGTTTCTGTATGAAGTTCCGCAGGTAACAGGTACCATTGTGTTAGCGATAGTACTCTTTCTGATTACCTTCTTCATCTCGTCGATAGTGATCTCTTCGTCTGCGAAATACTTCTCAGCGAGATCGTCATCAACTTCTGCAAGATGCTCGATAAGGTCAGCGTGATACTGTTCAGCCTTTTCCTTAAGGTCCTCAGGGATCTCTTCCTGACGGATATCCTTTCCAAGGTCATCATAGTATACATAAGCCTTCATTTCGAGCAGATCGACGATACCCTTGAAGTCGTCCTCAGCACCGATAGGGAGCTGGATAGGAACGGCATTACAATGAAGTCTCTCATGGAGCATATTCAAAACGTTGTAGAAGTTTGCACCCATGATATCCATCTTGTTGACATATACCATTCTTGGTACCTGATAGTTATCAGCCTGTCTCCAAACTGTTTCAGTCTGAGGCTCAACACCACCCTTAGCACAAAGAACTGTTACAGAACCGTCGAGTACACGAAGTGAACGCTCAACCTCAACTGTAAAGTCAACGTGGCCTGGAGTATCTATAATGTTGAGTCTGTGACCCTTCCAGTAGCAAGTAGTAGCAGCAGAAGTAATTGTGATACCTCTCTCCTTCTCCTGTGCCATCCAGTCCATTGTAGATGCACCGTCGTGTGTTTCACCGATCTTATAGTTTACACCGGTATAAAACAGGATACGCTCTGTAGTAGTAGTCTTGCCGGCGTCGATGTGTGCCATGATACCGATATTACGGTAGTCCTGCAATTTACATTCTCTTGCCATATATATCCTCCTTTATACCTCTTACCATCTGTAATGAGCGAAAGCCTTGTTAGCTTCAGCCATCTTATGAGTTTCGTCACGCTTCTTGCATGAACCGCCAACGCCGTTAAGAGCGTCGAGGATCTCTGCTGCGAGTCTCTCTCTCATTGTGTCCTCGTTTCTCTCACGAGAATACTTTGTTATCCATCTCAGACCAAGTGTCTGTCTTCTGTCAGGACGAACCTCCATTGGTACCTGGTAAGTCGCACCGCCTACACGGCGAGCCTTGACCTCCAGCTCAGGCATGATGTTATCCATAGCCTCCTGGAATACTTCAAGAGCAGGTCTGCCTGTCTTTTCTTCGACAATTTCAAATGCTCCGTAAACGATCTTCTGGGCAACACCCTTCTTACCGTCAAGCATGATGTTGTTTACAAGACGTGTAACAAGCTTAGAATTGTATACTGGATCCTGAAGCACGTCTCTCTTTGTAACTCTACCTCTTCTTGGCACTTTAATTCCCTCCTTCACAAATAATGAATTCACAGGTACTCGCTCTGTAACCACGGCACACAGCCGTTTTACAGCCCCGTCAGTTCCTTGTAGAGTCAACTAATATATATTAATCACTCCACATAAACTGTGGTCTTCGCAATATGCGACAATGAGTTATTACCTTGTTACTAAAATGAGCTTTTCAGTTTTTGATTACTTGGCTGCTCCTGCCTTTGGCTTCTTAGCGCCATACTTGGATCTCGCCTGCATTCTCTTAGCAACGCCCTGAGCGTCGAGAGTGCCTCTGATGATGTGATATCTTACACCAGGGAGGTCCTTAACACGTCCGCCTCTGATAAGAACAACGGAGTGCTCCTGAAGATTGTGTCCGATACCAGGGATGTAAGCTGTAACTTCGTTTCCGTTTGTGAGCTTAACTCTGGCAACCTTTCTCATAGCTGAGTTTGGCTTTTTAGGTGTAGCAGTTCTTACTACTGTGCAAACGCCACGCTTCTGTGGGCAGCTCTGATCGATAACTACCTTCTTCTTTGAGTTGAAACCCTTCTGAAGAGCAGGAGCTGTAGACTTGTCTGCAAGGACATTTCTTCCTTTTCTTACTAACTGGTTAAAGGTTGGCATATTTTCTCTCCTTTCATAGATTTGATACTATACGCCGATATACAATACATCAGCATACCTTGATATTATACACTATTCTCCGTCGCTTGTCAAGCACTTTTTCTTGACTTTTTTAACTTTTTGAAAATTTCAGTTAAATTTTCTGTCAAAAGCTATAAAAAGCACAGGGCAGCGGCTTTTCACGCCCTGCCCTGCAAATATATTCCCTCATTCCGTCTTGCTGTCTGTATCTAAAATTTGTCCTTTATCCGCCACTTCGACCTCTGTCTCGCTGAATCTATGATAAGTTATAACACAATCGCTGTCGTCCGTCTTGTCCGAATAGGTTATATCGTTTTGTACTTCATTGATATAAAGTTTCAGATCATCACTAAAATAGGTGTTTGCACCCGTTGCGAATTTAATTGCAACGAGCCATTCATTTTCATCAAAGAAGTAATTTCTGTTGTTCTTTACCGTCGCACTTTGGGAACCGTACAATTCATTATTAGTATCTTCCTGCTCCACAATATCCTTATAATTGGAAGTTATACTGAAATATCTTCCGTCCACCTTGATAATTATGCCTTCCTTTGACCCTCCTGCTGTGGAAACGTTTATGGCTTTACCCTTTTGAATTGGTGTTATAATCAGCGGATAGATAATATCCCTTTCGTAATTGTCAGCATCATAATTGATATGCTTAACAGAATTTACCAACGTATCAATTTTAAATCCCCAGTCCTTTTCAACAGGATTTAGCACAATGCTGAAGTCGTCAGCTTGCAGTATCATATCTTCGTACATATGCTGTACACTATCAAGAATGAGCTTATCAAGCTTTTCCTTGCCTGTGTCCTTTGAACTGTCGATATCATAAGCATAGGCTATTGATGATCTCAGTGAATAATAGAAGTCTGTTCCAAAGCTGTCGCCACCGACCGTTTCGTCAAGACCTGTTGCGATCTCATCCGAGTTCCAATTACTCAGATTATCGCAGTTTATGCCGACTGCGATTTTTTCGCCCACTTTCAGTTCGTCCATATAAGCAAACTTCCCTGTGGTAACATCTTTCGCTCTGAAATCAAGTTTAAACGCAGCGTAAGAGTGGTATTTCAGGTATTCATATTCATTCACAGTAACATAGTCGATCAATTCGCCCTTTTCAGAGGTGTATTTCTCAACATATATCTTATCGACAAAAAGATATCCCGTTCCGTCCGAGCCGCAGCCTGCATACATTCCGACCGCCGTTATCTCTTTGTCTTTAACGACCTGCTTAAGCGCATTTTGTGCCTGTTCTAAATCAGCCGTAAGCTCAATGCTGTCAAGGCTTTCCGAACTGTCTATACTTGGCTGCTGCATACCGACATTGATCTTATGCTCATCACCGCTGCGATAAAGGGTCAGCGCACCGCCCACCACCAGAAGCAAAGCCGCAAGCACCGCACCTGCAAGCTGAAAGCCTGTAAGTTTTGTTTTATTTTTCTCTGTAGGCTTGTCATACATAAGCACACTCTCCTTCCAATCCGAAGGAGTTTTAATGCAGTAAAAAGCGTTTATTTTTTTCATTTTCTGCTCCTTTCTGTGATATTATCATTGCAAACTATAATGTTATGTCTAAAATGCCAGCCCCTACATAATAGTTTTTACCTCTTTTGTAGGGGACGGCGTCCTCGAAGTCCTGATACTTTATGTCTTTATTGACATTCATATAGTTCACAACATTATCATATCCTTCAGTTGTTCTCTTCCACGTTTGAGATGTGTTTTTATCGTGTTTTCCTTGATATTTGTCAGCTCAGCTATCTCCTGCACTGACAGCTCCTCAAAGTAATAAAGATAAATACTATCCCGATATTTCGGGGGAAGTCTGAAAATAAGGTCAAGTATCTCTATGTCGCTGCCGTCCTTTGAGAAAGACGTTATGCTGTTCAGATCGACTGTGTTTTTCCTCAAACGATACCGCAAAACACTCCGGCATTCGTTGAGAGCCACTCTGATGAGCCACGCTTTCGGGTTTGGCAGACTGGCTTTTTTCATCTGCTTGAAAAGCTTGAAGAACACGTTCTGATAGCAGTCCTCAGCGTCGGAAAAATTTCCCGTGTGCACCACGCAAAGCCTTGTTACCATATCCGAATACTCCTCTACGAGTTGGCGGTATTCGCTTTCGGTCATATTCTTCATGCTTTCACTTCCCTTCATATACTAAAACGCCGTGGCAGGCAAAAAGGTTTCATACAAAATAAAAAAATCAGCCCGCACGAATGAACCATGCAGGCTGATATAAAAGGCATTAGTACAACGGTGTTTCTGCGGTGTTATGGTTAGCCGCGCTCTCATTCTTGACCACCTGAACGTTGTTGTAAACGTCCATACCGGTGCCGGCAGGAATGAGCTTACCGATAATAACATTTTCCTTAAGACCCATGAGCTTATCGGTCTTGCCTCTGATAGCTGCGTCTGTAAGAGCCTTAGTTGTCTCCTGGAATGAAGCAGCCGACAGGAATGAATCCGAGTAGCTTGAAGCCTTTGTGATACCCTGAAGAACAGGAACAGTTGTGATAAGTCTTGCGTTCTCGTCGCCAGCGTCGATCTGAGCCTGTATCTCCTCGTTGAGTCTTGCGACCTCTCCTCTGTCGATAAGTGAACCAGGGAGCAGATAGCTTGAACCGGAGTCGTCGATCTTGACCTTTCTCATCATCTGACGAACGATAACTTCGATGTGCTTATCGTTGATATCAACACCCTGCAGACGGTAAACCTTCTGAACTTCGGTGATGATGTAGTTCTGAACAGCCTTAGGACCATTAACTGCAAGGATATCAGCTGGGTTGATAGAACCCTCTGTGAGCGGCTCACCGGCTGTAACAGCCTGTCCCTCACGAACTCTTATCTTGTAGCCGTATGGGATAGCATAAGACTCCTGCTCAGGATTTTCAGTGTCCTCGCTTGTAACAGTGATCTGCTTGGTCTTCTTGACCTCCTCGATCCTAACTACGCCGTCGATCCTTGTGATGATAGCAGCACCCTTTGGACGTCTGCTCTCGAACAATTCCTCGACTCTAGGAAGACCCTGTGTGATATCTTCCGCAGAAGCGATACCACCTGTGTGGAACGTTCTCATTGTAAGCTGTGTACCAGGCTCACCGATAGACTGAGCGGAGATTACGCCGACAGCCTCGCCGACCTGAACGATATTTCCGTTTGCAAGGTTAGCGCCGTAGCACTTAGCGCAAACGCCATGCTTAGCCTGACACTGAAGAACTGATCTGATAGAGATAGAATCCTTGCCCTCAGCTTCGAGTGCAGCAACTATTCTCTCAGCGTCATGAACGTTTATGAGCTTGTTTCTTGAGCATATCATCTCGCCTGTCTTAGGATCCTTGAGATCCTCAACAAGATATCTGCCCACAAGTCTCTCGCTGAGAGGCTCGATCATTTCGTTGCCGTTCTTAATGTCGAATATCTCGATACCAACGTGAGTACCGCAGTCCTCCTGACGAATGATAACGTCCTGAGAAACGTCAACAAGACGTCTTGTAAGGTAACCTGAGTCAGCAGTACGCAGAGCTGTATCGGCAAGTCCCTTTCTCGCACCTCTGGAAGAAATGAAGTATTCCAGAATGTTAAGACCTTCACGGTAGTTAGCTCTGATAGGCATCTCAATTGTTGAACCTGATGTGTTGGCGATAAGTCCACGCATACCTGCCAGCTGTCTGATCTGGTTGATAGAACCACGGGCACCTGAGTCAGCCATCATGTTGATTGGGTTATATGGGTCAAGGTTAGCTTTCAGAGCCTCTGTAACTTCGTCTGTAGCGTTGTTCCAGATCTCGATGAACTTCTTTGACTTCTCTTCTCTTGAAATATAACCTCTCTTGTACTGCTTGTCTATCTTGTCAACAAGTCCGTCAGCCTTTGCAAGGATATCCTTCTTAGCCTCAGGGATAGAAGCGTCGCAAACAGCAACTGTGATAGCAGACTTTGTAGAATACTTATAACCAAGGCTCTTAATGTTGTCGAGAACTTCGGAAGTAGTAGTAGTACCGTGCTTCTGGATACATTTATCAATGATATCAGAAAGCTGCTTCTTCTTTACAAGGAAGCTTATCTCAAGATCGAACTGCTTTTCTGAATTTGTTCTGTCAACAAAGCCAAGGTTCTGAGGAATGATAGAGTTGAAGATAAGTCTTCCGACTGTAGCGTCTATCACCTTTGATACCTGCTTGTCGCCTATCTGCTTGGTAATTCTTACCTTGATAGCAGCATGAAGTGAAACGATGTGCTGATCGTAAGCCATAAGAGCCTCGTTCACATCTCTGAACACCTTGCCCTCGCCAGGCTCGCCGTCCTTCTTCAGTGTCAGGTAGTAAGAACCAAGTATCATATCCTGTGTAGGAACTGCAACAGGGCGTCCGTCTGAAGGCTTCAACAGGTTGTTGGCAGCCAGCATAAGGAATCTTGCCTCAGCCTGAGCCTCTGCTGAAATCGGCAGGTGAACAGCCATCTGGTCGCCGTCGAAGTCAGCGTTGAACGCTGTACAAACCAGTGGGTGAAGCTTGATAGCTCTGCCCTCTACAAGGATAGGCTCGAATGCCTGAATACCAAGTCTGTGAAGTGTAGGCGCACGGTTGAGCATTACAGGGTGACCCTGAATAACGTTTTCAAGTGCGTCCCAAACCTCTGGCTCAGCTCTGTCTACCTTTTTCCTTGCAGACTTGATGTTGATAGTAGGATTGGTGTCAACAAGTCTTTTCATAACGAAAGGCTTGAACAGCTCAAGAGCCATTTCCTTTGGCAGACCGCACTGATACATCTTAAGCTCAGGGCCTACGACGATAACAGAACGTCCTGAATAGTCGACACGCTTACCAAGAAGGTTCTGTCTGAAACGTCCCTGCTTACCTTTGAGCATATCTGAAAGTGACTTGTATGCTCTGTTGTTAGGACCTGTAACAGGTCTGCCGTGTCTGCCGTTGTCGATAAGTGCGTCAACAGCTTCCTGAAGCATTCTCTTTTCGTTTCTAACGATGATGTCAGGTGCTTCAAGCTCCAGCATTTTCTTAAGACGGTTATTTCTGTTGATAACACGTCTGTAAAGGTCATTAAGGTCGCTGGTTGCGTATCTTCCGCCGTCCAGCAGTACCATAGGTCTGATATCAGGTGGTATAACAGGTATAGCCTCCAGTATCATCCACTCAGGTCTGTTGCCTGATGTTCTGAAAGCCTCAACGATCTCCAGTCTTTTCAGAAGCTTGATACGCTTCTGACCCGCAGGAAGATCCTTCAGCTCAGTTTTAAGCTCTTCTGAAAGCTTATCGAGGTCGATCTCTTCAAGAAGCTCCTTGATAGCCTCAGCGCCCATGCCGGCTCTGAACTCGTCCTCGTCATACTTTTCCTGCATTTCGCTATAATCCTTTTCAGTAAGGAGCTGACCCTTGATAAGCTCAGTGTTACCTGGATCTATAACGATGTATTTTGTGAAGTAAAGAACTTCTTCAAGTCTTTTCTGTGATATTTCAAGCATCTGTCCTATTCTTGACGGAGTTCCCTTGAAATACCAAATGTGAGAAACAGGTGCAGCAAGCTCGATGTGACCCATTCTCTCTCTACGAACCTTGGCTCTTGTTACCTCAACGCCGCAACGCTCGCAGACTTTGCCTTTAAAGCGAATTTTCTTATATTTACCGCAGTGACACTCCCAGTCCTTTGAAGGTCCGAATATCTTTTCGCAGAACAATCCGTCCTTTTCCGGCTTCTGAGTACGATAGTTTATTGTTTCAGGTCTGGTAACAACGCCGTAAGACCACTCACGGATCTTCTGAGGCGAAGCAAGACCGATCTTGATTGATGCAAACTCATTGAATTCCAACAGCAGTACCCTCTTCCTGTTTAGTTTGAAGCACGGCAACAGCCGACTTCTATATGAAACGGTCGCAAGGGCGGAGCCTTCCGCCCTTTGACCTCAGCTTATTTAGTTACTGTGCAAAATTATTCACCGTCATTAAGGAACAGATCAGACTCGTCGGAAGCTGCGCTGCCCTCCAGTTCGGAAGTGCCGTTCTCGTCTTCAGCCATGAAACCCTCGTCGAGATCGCCCTCGTCAACGCCGAAATCGATATGATCTTCGATAGCAGGCTGTGGAACAAGCTCCTCGTCCTCATCAAACGACTGCTTAAGATCTATTTCCTCGTTATTGATGTTGAGTACCTTGAGATCCAGACCAAGTGACTGAAGCTCCTTAACAAGTACCTTGAACGCCTCAGGAACACCAGGCTTAGGAACATTCTGTCCCTTAACGATAGCCTCGTATGTCTTGACTCTTCCCACAGTATCGTCAGACTTAACTGTAAGGATCTCCTGAAGTGTGTAAGCAGCACCGTAAGCTTCGAGCGCCCAAACTTCCATTTCTCCGAATCTCTGACCACCGAACTGAGCCTTACCGCCGAGTGGCTGCTGTGTTACCAGTGAGTAAGGACCAACTGAACGTGCGTGTATCTTATCGTCTACGAGGTGGTGGAGCTTCAGGTAGTACATATAACCGACTGTAACTCTGTTATCGAACTTCTCGCCTGTTCTTCCGTCATAAACAGTGAACTTGCCGTCCTCGCTCATGCTCAGAGCGTTAGGGTTGATGACCTCGTCCATTGTGTGGAGAGTGAACTCATCGTCCTTATGCTCCAGATAATTCTGCTGAGCCATTTTGAAGCATTCTCTGATGTCTGCCTCGTGAGCACCGTCGAATACAGGGGTCATTATCTTCCAGCCAAGAGCCTTTGCCGCCATACCAAGATGGACCTCAAGCACCTGACCGATGTTCATACGAGAAGGTACGCCCAATGGGTTCAGACAGATATCAAGCGGAGTACCGTCCTCAAGGAATGGCATATCCTCCTGTGGGAGTATTCTTGAAACGACACCCTTGTTACCGTGACGACCTGCCATCTTATCGCCCACAGAGATCTTTCTCTTCTGTGCGATGTAGCATCTGACGAGCATATTTACTCCAGGAGAAAGCTCGTCGCAGTTCTCTCTTGTGAATATCTTAACATCTATGATAGTACCAGCCTCGCCGTGAGGTACCTTAAGAGAATTATCTCTAACTTCTCTAGCCTTTTCGCCGAAGATAGCTCTCAGAAGTCTTTCCTCAGCTGTCAGCTCAGTTTCACCCTTAGGTGTTACCTTACCAACAAGTATATCTCCTGAGCGAACCTCTGCGCCTATTCTTATGATACCGTTCTCGTCCAGATCCTTAAGAGCGTCCTCGCCAACGTTAGGGATATCTCTTGTGATCTCCTCAGGTCCGAGCTTTGTATCTCTGGCTTCTGTCTCATACTCTTCAATATGGATAGAAGTGTACTTATCCTGCTTTACAAGGTTTTCGTTCAGAAGAACGGCGTCCTCGTAGTTGTAACCTTCCCAAGTCATGAAGCCGATAAGAGCGTTCTTACCAAGTGAAAGCTCACCGTTTGAGGTAGCAGGGCCGTCACCGATTATCTGATTAGCTTCAATTCTCTCGCCCTTGTTGACGATAGGTCTCTGGTTTGTGCAAGTACCTGCGTTTGAACGCTTGAACTTAGTCAGCTCATAAGTTCTGAGCATACCGCTGTCCTCACGGATAACGATCTTGTCAGCGTCAACGCTCTCAACAACACCTGCGTTCTTAGAAACAACAGCAACGCCTGAATCAAGACAAGCCTTGTATTCCATACCAGTACCGACGATAGGAGACTCAGTCTTGAGCAGCGGCACAGCCTGTCTCTGCATGTTTGAACCCATGAGCGCACGGTTAGCGTCATCGTTCTCAAGGAACGGGATACAAGCAGTAGCCACAGAAACTACCATTTTAGGCGAAACGTCCATGAAGTCGATCTTCTCTCTCTCTATCTCGAGGATCTGATCTCTGTATCTGCCGTTTACCTTAGGTCTGGCAAACTTGTTATCCTCAGTAAGAGGCTCGTTTGCCTGAGCGACCATGTAGTTATCTTCAACGTCAGCCGTCATATAAACAACTTCGTCAGTTACAACGCCTGTTTCCTTGTTAACACGTCTGTAAGGAGCTTCGATAAAGCCGTACTCGTTTATCCTTGCGAAAGAAGCAAGGTAAGAGATAAGTCCGATGTTAGGACCTTCAGGCGTCTCGATAGGACACATTCTGCCGTAGTGAGTATAGTGAACGTCACGGACCTCAAATCCGGCACGGTCTCTTGAAAGACCGCCAGGGCCGAGGGCTGAAAGTCTTCTCTTATGAGTAAGCTCAGCCAGAGGGTTGTTCTGATCCATGAACTGTGACAGTGGAGAAGAACCGAAGAACTCTCTGATAGCCGCAGTGATAGGTCTTATATTGATAAGAGCTGTAGGAGTAACGACCTCAGTGCCCTGTGACTGAATGTTCATTCTCTCACGGATAACTCTTTCCATTCTTGTGAAACCGATCCTGAACTGGTTCTGAAGAAGCTCGCCTACTGAACGGATTCTTCTGTTGCCAAGATGGTCGATATCGTCAACAGTACCAACGCCCTCGCAAAGGTTGAGGAAGTAAGAAACCGTAGCGATAATATCATCGATAGTGATGTGCTTTGGAACGAGGTCGTCAGCCTTAAGTTTGATGTTCTCCTTAAGCTCTTCCTCATTCTCAGAATCTTCAAGAATTTCCTTGAGAGCCTTGAAAGATACCTTTTCGTTGATGCCAAGCTCAGTGCAGTCAAAATCAACATAAGCGTTGATGTCTACCATGCCGTTGCCTATGATCTTAACTTCGCATTCTTCAAGCTTTGTAACAGCCTCGCCTGTTGCGGAAGTAAGATGCTCCTTTACCTCAACGTCAACGTAAGCCTCCATAACACCTGCGGTCTCGATCTCCATAGCCTTATCAAAGCTGATAAGATCGCCAGCCTCAGCCATTACCTCGCCTGTCATAGGATTTACAACAGGTCTTGAAAGTCTGTGACCTGAAAGTCTTGAACCAACGCCAAGCTTCTTGTTGTACTTATATCTGCCAAATCTTGAAAGATCATATCTCTTAGCGTCAAAGAACAGGTTGTTCAGGTGAGTAACAGCAGAATCTACTGTAGGAGGCTCGCCCGGACGAAGCTTCTTGTAAACTTCAAGAAGAGCTTCCTCTCTGTTAGCAGTCTGATCCTTCTGCATGATAGTCTGAGTAAGTCTTTCATCAGGACCGAAGACTTCCTCGATCTCCTCGTTAGTACCAATACCGAGCGATCTCAGGAAAGTAGTAAGAGGGATCTTTCTGTTTTTATCAATTCTGACATAAACCACGTCGTTAGAATCCATTTCATATTCAAGCCAAGCACCTCTGTTAGGGATAACAGTTGTCTTGAACAGATCCTTACCGGTCTTGTCCTTATCAAAAGCGTAATAAACACCTGGTGAACGCACCAACTGAGAAACGATAACACGCTCTGCACCGTTGATAACAAAAGTTCCGCTGTCGGTCATTTTAGGGAAGTCACCCATAAATACCTCGGACTCCTTGATCTCGCCGGTCTCGGTATTGTTAAGTCTTGCAGTAACTCTCAGTGGCACTGCATAAGTTACATCTCTCGCCTTGCACTCTGCAACAGAATACTTAGCCTCTTCATCAAAATGGTATCCAACAAAAGTCAGCTCCAGCGTACCATTATAATCAGTAATAGCTGAAACATCTCTGAAGACCTCCTTCAGACCTTCATCGAGGAACCACTGATAAGAGTTCTTCTGCACTTCAATAAGGTTAGGCATCTCCAGAACCTCATTGATCTTGGCAAAGCTCTTTCTCGTGTTCTTACCAAGTTTTACGTCCTTGACATTCACCATAGGCTCAATCACTCCTTAATTTATTTGGAAAATACATTTATATAACACTATATAACAATCGTATTCGCCAGTGGTTTTGGCGGTGTTTTCCATGATTTTCTGCACTCAAAAACGCATGAAATAGGTGGAAAACTCCATTATGATACAGTATACTATTATATAATATTAGCAAGCCCTTGTCAAGCATTTTAGCTTACACATCTCGCCGATTTTCCTATTTTCTCCGATTTGAACAAAAATCGCACAATTCGACGCAGAAACTTCTACTATTACCAATGTGTTATCAAATCGTAAATTTTTCGTTTACTCACCTGCTTTTATCACCCTCCGCCTCATTACCTCCACCCTAACCTACCCTTTATTTCATCACTATATGCACCAACTTGTCTGCCATTACATAATAAATCCGATTTACTTGTCATATCCAACAAAAACTCACTTAACAAATTGTGCAAACAAATGATTTATATTTTAATTTGGCAACATTTCTGCAATTGTTGCATTTTTTATGCAACAAAACGCCCTTTTTTCTGGATAAGTAGAGGGGGATAATTTCCTCTGCTTCACAGAGAAAGGACGATAAAAATGGCAAAGAATTTTCACACAGACAACAAAGCGTTCATGCTTTACAAAGACTGGGAGGACATTTTTCAGGCGCTTGACAGCAGCGAAGAGATAGGCGAGCTTGTCATGGCGCTGTTTGCTTATGCAAAGAGGGGAGAAACACCAAAGCTGTCAGGCGGAACAAAGATAGCGTTTCTTATGATGAGGGCTGCTATCGAGCGTGACGGCATTGCATGGGAAGAGATGTGTGCTCAAAGGAGTGAGTGCGGTAAAAAGGGCGGCAGACCTAAAAAGTCTGATGAGCCAGGGAATGCTGATGAAAAAGCTGAGCAGACAACTGCATCAGCAGATAATGCAGAAGAAAAACCTCAGGGTATAAATGATACCGCAGAAAAACCAAAAGCTTTTTCACAAACCAAAAGGTTTTCAGAAAAAGCAAAAAAAGCTGATAAAGATATAGATATAGATAAAGACAAAGATACAGATATAGATATAGACAAAGATACAGATAAAGATATAGATAAAGATAAAGATAAAGCTATAGATAAAGAGAAAAAGAAAGACGCAGGGACAGCGAAGTCTGTCGTCAGGTCTTTCGGCACACACAAAAATATAATGCTCACATCAGAGCAGTATAACGAGCTTGAAAGCAGGTGTCGGTCTGTCGGTCTGTCTTTAGAGAGCTATATATCTAAATTATCTCAATGGCTGTTTACCAAGGGCAGGCACTGCACAGACCCATACCGCATAATCTCAGGCTGGCTTGACAATGATTCAAAGAGAAAGACTGCGGCAAAGCCCAAAGAAAGACAAGGCTGCGATCTGTCGTGGTATGATGACTTTGCCATGAATTTTGATCTGTCAAAGTTTTTTTAGGCAATATCAAAAAGAAATTTATCTCACTGTAGGTTTGTCAATCATATTGGACACTATTATTAAGAAATTCGATAGGCGAA
>ENA-OXWM01000304-OXWM01000304.1-human-gut-metagenome-genome-assembly--contig:-NODE-304-length-15528-cov-3.756350_pt1 | contig 15528 bp, 10 predicted proteins | sample MGYA00244692_ERZ652727 | MGnify/ENA primary metagenome ERZ652727 (study PRJEB26926, sample SAMN06164747) | human gut metagenome | biome: ENVO:00009003; feature: ENVO:2100002; material: ENVO:00002003...
GCCAGCTTCCTGCCCTCGGCTGAGGGTATCTCGAACCTGTTCCTGCCGAACGGGAAGTGCGCCTCCTTTATTATGCCGTCCGCCTTTGCCCGGTTCATTATCGCCTTGAGCATCTTGAAATAGACGCTGAGCGTGGACTTGCTTTTCTTTTGGCCCGTCCAGAATCTTCCGCAGCGGTTCAGCCAGTCCACCGTGACGGCAGAAAACGGAATGTCTTTCCCTGCAAACTCCTCCACCGCCGTCAGCAGTGCATGATAGCTGCGGTACGTACCCGCCTGCCCGTTATGTTTCAACTCTTCCGTCTTCGCCTTTATCGCGGCGTTCACTGTCGCGGTGGAGCATCTGCCCAGCCGGACACTCAAAAGGTCAAACGCGAAATCTCCACGTTCGGCGAGTGCCTCCACCTGCCCCTTGATGATTGAGAAGCTGTTCTCTATGTTCGAGCGTGCCTCCGTGAGCCTGCGGCTCTTGCTTTCCGCAAGGTTCGCCCAATCCTCCTTTGACAGCTCCTGCCCCGTGGAATAGTATTTCTGCCTGCGGTTGTGTATGACTTGTATCTTCACGGGGAACAAGCCGCTTTTCTTCGCCCTGCGTGCGTCCAGTACCGACAGCACCGAAATTCCGTCCTTTGAATACTTGTACATAATCTGCCGTTTTTGATGGTTCTTTACTTGGTCTGTATGCAAATATATGTGCATACGATTTGCATACAAAAATAGAGATTATCGGAAAACGATGCAAATTATTTGGAGAGAAAATTTGCTAAAATACGCTATAATACAGTGATTTGCGTATGTAGGTAAAATGGTGGAAAATAAATAAAAATGGGCTTATTTTAACTTTATGTTAATGTGTTATTGTTCCGTTACTTCATCAATGCCTAAGACTAAGTCCAAATCAGCTTTAGCTACCAGATAGTCATAGATGGACTGGTTATAAGTCAGTTGGGCCTCCGTTAAAGCTACTTCCGAACTATTCAATTCCAAGATAGTTCCTTTTCCTACCTCATATCTTTTTTCGGCAATAGTACGCCCCTTCTCCGCCTGAAATATAGCTTCTTTATTACTTACCACCTGTTCCGTACTAGCAGCCATATTATCCAAGTAACTGGTAGCTTGCATAGTGAGCTGCCGCTCTGTATTGATACGGTTCTCTTCCAGTTGTTTCATCTGGATACGGGTCTGTTTCAATTGAGTAAAATTACTTCCTTTGAACAAAGGAATGCTTAGATTCAGGCCGATAGTAGAATAGGGCCTCCAATCGTATTCCTTGAACTTGAAATTATCATTCATTGAAGTATACATATATTGGAAACTAGCAGAAAGGGTCGGCATAAAATTGGTATACTGTAACTTCAGCGTCTGCTTTAATTGCAATGCATTCAGTTCCAATTGTTTCAACGTACTGTTATTTATCAAATTGTCTGGGCGAGGCATTGCCTGACGAGTAAACATAGACATTTCGTAATCCTTCAGGTTGCCTTCAACCGCTACCTTTACATCAGACTCCATTCCCATCAAGACCTTCAACTGCAGATTTGCCAAATTCACTCCGTTACGGGCAGACACCACGGTAGGTTTCAAGCTGCGCATCTGCACATCCGCACTAATCTTATCATATTCACTGACAGTCCCCTGTTCATATTTAGCTTTCACCACATTATAATTATCTTCACTCTGCTTATAACTTTTAAGCAGCACTTCATAACTGTCTTGTGCCAAAAGCAACTGAAAAAAGGCTTTGGTTACTTGATTTACCATATCCAGACGTGAAGCACGTGATTTCTCTACAGCCAAGTTCACATCCGTACTTGTCAAACTTATACTTTTGTAAAGAGCCGGAGCAAAGACAGGCAGACTGACAGACAGACCACCACTATAAGTATTATCTGTACCGACTTCAATCACCTCTCCCATCATGGCAAATGACTGCTTTTTTATGGCTCGTGAATAACTGCCCACCAAACTGGCTTCTGGGAAAAGACCGGCATAAGCTTCCCGGCGGGCTTCTTTCTTTAACAGGATTTCCTGACCGGCGACTTTAATGGTGGGATTGTCGCTCAATGCTATCCGGACTGCGTCCTGTAAGGTAATCCTCAATGTGTCTTGTGCTTGTGCACTTTGTATTGCTACATAAAGCAGCAAAAACAAGGTTAACGTAGGTTTGCAATAAAATTTCATTAACTATTACTCTTTATTTAGTGACTTATTTAGTTTCTAACCATACTTATTATGTTCGTTTCCTTTTAAATTCAATAAAAAATCATCCACAATCTTCAACCCCTTTTCAGTGGAAATGCCACGCATATGCATAAATACAACTGTTTCATAAATTTCACCAAGCGAATAGGACTTGCATATTTCCGAATGCAACAACAAATCCATCTGCTCACATACCATAGCGCGTACAATATTATAATTTACATCATTTCTAAAAATGCCTTGTTCCACTCCTTTGCGATAAAATTCCATAGCCGAATCCAAATTCTCCTTCCGGCTTTCGTCAATGTAACGCATTACCTTGGGATATTTCTCAATATCCTCAAAGAATTTCCTGTTTGTATTCTGAAAATCCTGAGCACTTCTTTGAAAAAACTTCAAGAGGACTTCCAAAACATTTTCTGCTTTGGAAGCCACTTGAGTCATATATTCCTGCATCTCCTCCCGATGTAGTTTCATAACATCAAGTAATAAATCCTCTTTGTCATGGAACAATTCATAAAGCGTGCGTTTAGATATAGATAATCCGGTAGCAATATCATCCATTCTCACTGTTTTGACACCTTTCTGTGCAAATGCTTTCGCTGCCGCCAAAACAATGTGTTCCTTCACTACCGTTTTATCCGTTCTTTTTTTCCTGACGCTATTCATTCTTAACATAAAGGGAGACAAAGATACATTTATTTTATAATACCCAACTTAGAACTTCTGACAAACTCTATCAGATGTACAATTTCAGGACTAGACGGAACCTGTTCTTCAATACGACGCAATGCATCCTCTGTAGATGTATTCACTTTATACAATATACGGAAAGCATGCGCTATATGTTTAATAACCGTTTCCGAGAAACCTTCATGTTGCAACACGGTGGTATTGATGCTATAAAAAGCCGTAGGCTCATGGGCAGCTACACAATAAGGAGGAATATCCTTGGTAAAACGACACCCACCCTGTACGGCAGCATAAGCCCCCAAGCGAGTCTTTCCCTGCATCAATACATTGGAAGTAAGAATAGCATAATCCTCGACTACACAACAACCTGACACCTGCGAACCGTTACCAATAATACAGTTGTTACCGATGGTCACATCATGTGAGATACGTGCTCCCTGCATAATAAAGTTACCGCTTCCTACCACAGTCTCATCTCCGGCGAAAGTGGCACGAATAATTACCGCATTCTCACGGATGGTATTATTATTACCTATACGGGCGATGGTATCATCACCCGTATATTTAAAATCTTGCGGAGTAGCAGCAATTACAGCTCCGTTATAAATGGTATTTCCGTTACCGATGCGTGCGCCGCTCATAATGCTGGCGTTGGGCATGATTACATTATCATCACCTATCTCCACATTCTTATCAATGTAGGCAAACGGGTGAATAGTTACGTTTTTCCCGATTTTTGCTGACGGGTCTACATAAGCTAACGGACTAATCATATTCATATTATTTTTAAGGTTAATTATTCACGTCCACCGCCCAATGCGCTGTACAGATTGATAACAGCCTGCATACGCTGGAAAGTATCGGATACTTCGTTCAACTGGGCACTCAGCAATGACTGTTGTGCAGTAATGATTTCCAGATAAGTGGCCTTTCCCGCCTGAAACAAATCATTGTTCATCTCCACCGCTTTTTGCATTTCGGAAACCTGTGCCTGGTGCTCACTCAACTTTTTGTCTGCCGTATCATACAGGAACAAAGCATCACTTACTTCCTTACCAGCTTCCAGAATAGTCTGCTGATAATTCATCTTGGCAATCTGTTCTTCCGCTTTCGATACTTTTAAATTGGCTATCAATTTTCCACGCTGGAAAATGGGCTGAGTCAATGAGCCGATAGCATTCCAAAGCATAACGGCAGGATTAGAAATCACTGTACCATTGGAACCATTAGTCCATCCCAAAGTACCTGTAATATTGACACTGGGATAAAAAGCGGAACGCGCCTGATTGGTAGTATAATAAGCGCTAGCTAATGCCAATTCTGCCGCTTTTACATCGGGACGGTTCTCAAGCAACTGTAAAGGAACTCCCACAGCCAAATCTGCAGGCATCACTTGTTCTTCTAATGTTCCACGATCTATATTCTGGGGAGCCTTTGCCAACAATACGGAGATAGAATTCTCAGTTTCACGCACCTGGCGTTTCAAGTCAGCCAATGAAGCCTCCGTCTGGTGATAAGCCCCTTTACTCTGTGCCACAGCAGCTTCGGTAGTCATACCGGCTTCCTTCATTGCTTCCATAGTGCGCACTGTTTCTTTCATTAACGCCACATTCTGCTCGGTCACACTGACTTGACGGTCGAGCATCAATAAAGAATAATAAGCATTGGCTATACCACCAATCAACTGTGAACGCACTGCCTGCTGATAGGCCTTACTTTGCAAATAAGATGCTTTCTGGGCACGATGGGCATTCAGCAATTTGCCGAACAAATCAACTTCCCAACTTGCAGAAGCAGGTAAAGTATAGTTCTTTACAGGAGTACTTTTGTCCACACTAGTCAACGAACCTTGTGGGGCAAGGGCCAAAGAAGGGAGATAAGACAAGCGAGCTGATGTCAATAACGCCTTCGCCTCCTTCACACGCAGGATAGCAGCCTGCATATCTACATTGTTTGCCAATCCCTCTTCAATCAGCATCTGCAATTTCGGATCACGGAAAATTTCCTTCCATGACAAGTTACCCATATTGGTTGTATCGTTAGCAGCCAATGTATCGTTGGCGGCAACCGGGTCACGATAGATGCCAGTGGCATCTATCGACTCGGGACGATCGTATGATTTATAGATGTGGCAACCGCTTAATAAAAACGTCGCGCAACATAATCCTATTATCTTTTTCATTGTTCTTCTGTTCATTTACGGGTGTATTGTTCAATTTCGGGTTCAACCTCTGTATTGTCCATACTTTCCCATTCAATCGGTTTGAATTTCTCTTGTAACCATTGGAATACCACAAACAATACGGGTACGATAAAGATCTGGAAAATCATACCAATCAACATACCACCAATAGCCGAAGCTCCCAAAGTACGGTTACCATGAGCACCAACTCCCATAGCCAACATCAACGGAATCAAACCTACAATCATGGCCAATGAGGTCATTAAGATCGGTCGCAAACGGGCTGCCGCACCCAAAACCGCAGCCCAGGAAATACTCATTCCCTGCTTACGGCGATCCAAAGCAAACTCTACAATCAGAATGGCATTCTTCGCCAACAATCCCATCAACATGATCAATGCAATCTGCATATAAATATCATTTGACATGGTTCCTAAAATCATCTTCAAAGCCGGAATATTTCCCAATGCTGCAAATCCGTTTACAAACAGGAAACTACCCAACAGACCGAACGGTACTGAAAGCAATACGGACAAGGGCAGAATGTAACTTTCATACTGTGCACTTAGCAACAAGTAAACGAATACAAAACACAGAATGAAGATGATACCTGTGGAACTGCCACTGGTAGATGCCTCTTCACGAGCCATACCTCCCAACTCATAACCATAACCGGTAGGCAAATTCTCTTTGGCAACTTCCGCAATAGCCTGCAAAGCCTGTCCGGAAGTATAGCCACTGGCAGGAGCCACCATCACTTTGATAGAAGTATAAAGATTGAAACGGCTGATAACATCCGGTCCATATACTTTCTTGACAGAAACGAACTGGGAAATAGGAGCCATCTCATTCCCATTACGTATCTTGATACTATTCAAAGATTCCAGATTCTTAGTTGCTTCGGGTTCCGCCTGAATCATAACACGATACATCTTACCGAAACGGTTGAAGTTAGAAGCATACAAACCACCGAAATATCCCTGCATGGTAGTTAGAATATCACTGGGGCTGATACCTGCCTTTTTACAAGCAGCAGCATCAATATCCAACATATATTGGGGGAAACTCGGATTGAAGGTAGTCTGGGCCGAATTAATTTCAGGGCGTGCCTTCAACGCATCCATATAGTCCAAAACGACGTCATAAAAATGATTCAAGTCTCCACCGGTCTTATCCTGCATATTCAACTCGATATCACTGGATGCCGAATAACCCGGAATCATAGGAGGAGCAAAGAACAATACCTGCGCATCCTTGATGATCTTCTGCGCACGCATAAACAACGTACCTACCACAATATCCGAATTCTGCATCATGGAACGTTCTTCCCAATCTTTCAGTTTAATAATGATAGAACCGTAAGAAGGACCCTGACCACCAATAAAACCGAAACCGGAAATCACCGTGCGGGAATCTACAGCCGGTTCGGCAGCCACCAAGCTGTCTACACGGTTTAAGATTTCCATTGCACGTTCCTGTGAAGTACCGGGAGGCAGTGTCACCGCACCCATAATGGTACCGGTATCTTCATTGGGAACCATACCCGTCGGAGTAACCTTCATAAAGAATACCAACAAAATGATAGAAGCGGTAACCAACCCGAATGACAACCATTTCTTATGGATAAAGAACACTACATGCTTCTTATACTTCTTCAATATAGAATCATAAGCCGCATTAAAGGCTGTATGGAATCGTTCCACACGAGTCATCTTCTTTGTTCCATGTCCTTCATCATGCGGTTTCAAGAAAATAGCGCACAATGCTGGTGACAAAGTCAACGCATTTAAAGCAGAGAAACCTATAGCGATAGCCATAGTGATACCAAACTGACGATAAAACGTACCAGCGGTACCTCCCATGAAACTTACCGGAATGAACACAGACATCATGACTAATGTAATAGAAACGATAGCGCCACCCAATTCGCTCATGGCATCAATAGAAGCCTCACGGGAAGACTTATATCCCTGATCCAACTTGGCATGAACCCCCTCGACGACGACAATGGCATCATCGACCACAATCGCAATGGCAAGCACCATCGCCGAAAGAGTCAGCAGGTTCACACTGAAACCAATCAGTTTCAGCACAAAGAAAGTAGCCACCAGCGCCACCGGAATGGCAATAGCCGGAATCAGTGTTGAACGCATATCCTGCAAGAAGATATATACCACAATAAACACCAAAATAAATGCTTCAATCAATGTCTTAATTACCTCATGGATAGAAGCGAACAAGAAGTCATTGGCATTTTGGGCAATATTGATATTCAAACCTGTCGGCAGTGATTCCTGTGCCTTTGCAAGCACTTCCTCCAAATTAGAAATAGTTTCGGTAGCATTAGTACCTGCCATCTGATAAACGATACAAGATACAGCCTTGTGGCCATTTACCGTATTATTGAATGTATAAGCCAGACGCCCTAATTCTATATCGGCTACATCTCCCAAACGAAGTACATTACCATCCGGCAAGGCCTTGATAACAATATCTTCAAATTCATTTGTTTGCTGCAAACGTCCTTTATAACGGATCGTATATTGGAAAGTCTGATCACCACGTTCACCGAACTGTCCCGGAGCCGCCTCAATATTCTGTTCGGCCAATGCTGCCGAAACATCAGTAGGAACCAGTTTGTACTGTGCCATCACATCCGGTTTCAACCAGATACGCATAGAATAATCCTGTCCCAACACATTAGCGTCACCTACCCCCTTTACACGCTTGATTTCAGGAATCAAGTTAATATTAGCATAGTTTTCAATGAACTCAATATTATACGAGTCGGTTTCATCATACAATGAAAAGACCATCAACATGGAGTTCTGGCGTTTCTGAGTAGTCACACCCACTTTGGTTACTTCAGCAGGCAACAATCCTTGTGCCATAGAAACACGGTTCTGCACATTAACAGCCGCCATATCCGGATCTGTTCCCTGATTAAAGTAAACGTTAATATCGGCAGCACCGTTATTGGATGCTGATGACTGGATATACATCATGTTCTCCACGCCGTTTATCTGGTCTTCCAACGGAGCAATGACCGAATTCAATACAGCTGTGGAGTTCGCACCGGTATAGGTGGCACGTACCTGCACCGTAGGAGGTGCAATATCCGGATATTGCGTAACCGGCAATGTAGCAAGTCCGATGATACCCAGAATAACTATCAAGACGGAGATTACCGTTGATAGCACCGGACGGTTAATAAATCTATCTAGTTTCATTCTCTATATACCTTATTTATATAAACGAAGTTAATCTGTTTATTTTATACTGATTATTTAAAGGCCGTGGCAATATTTCCTTCCTTCTGATCTTTCAGGTGTTGTTGATATTTCGCCTCTTTCTGTTCCGGAGTAATCGGAGTAATTGTCTGTCCGTCCTTCAACGTCTGTACACCTTCAACTACAATTTTATCGCCGGGCTTCAAACCACTGGTAACAATATAATTCTTACCGTCACTCAAATTCGAGACCTTGATCTCAGTATGCTTCAATGTATTATCCGACTGAAGCACATAAACAAACTTTTTGTCCTGAATTTCCTGTGTAGCCGACTGAGGAATCAAAATAATATCCTCCATAGTATAAGGGAAAATTACATTAGCCATACCACCACTACGCAATACAAGCTGTTTGTTCGGGAAAACGGCACGCATACTTACCGAACCGGTAGTCTGATCAATAACACCACTTACAGCGTCAATCTTACCTTCTTCAGTATACATCGTACCGTCAGCCAACTCCAATTTCACAGCCGGCATCTTCTCCAGTTGTTCTTTCAGTGTGCCACCGGCTCTTGTTAAACCCAACAACTGCTTTTCAGTCATAGAGAAATACACATACATTTTACCGATTTCACTCACGGTAGTTAACGGTTGTGTAACCGAAGGACTCACCAAACTACCAATACGATACGGGAATGTACCCACCACACCATCTGAAGGACTGGTCACTGTACAGAAACCTAAATTCTGACGAGCGCTGGTCAACTGAGCCTCAGCTTGTGCCAAACTGGCTTTTGCAGAAAGCAATTGGTCTACTGCGCTTTGATACTCAAAATCGCTGATAATTTTCTTATCATACAAATTTTTCTTCTGTTGTTCGTTCAAAGATAGCGTATTGACATTCGATTTTGCCATCTCTACAGCAGCTTTTGCCTGACGTTCGGCAGCCGCATACTGTGTAGGATCGATCTGAAAGAGTGCCTGACCTTTCTTTACCGTTGCACCTTCGTCCACACAAAGCTTTACGATAAAGCCGGAAACCTGAGGACGCACCTCAATATCCTGAACACCTTTGATAGTTGCGGGATAAGAAGTAGACTGCTGGCTGGCTGTAGACTGTACAGCCACGACGGTAAACTCGTCATCACCCAACTTCATACCGCTCTGACCGCCTCCACAACTGCTTAAAACGGCCATTGCCGCCGTAAATATCGCGAGGCGGCTCCATGAAAAACATTTCATACTATTTACTGTCATCTTCATAACTAATATTATTGAACTTTACTTATTTATCGAATTAACAGAGGTTTATAGAAAACTTTTTGAACCCAATTAGTTTTTACTGCCGCAAAATTAGTCATTTTTCCGGCATTTGTTCGCTTAGCCCATTAGCTTTAACTATAAATAACGTGCGCAATAGAAGGATACTGATTATGTAAAATATATTTCACATATATTCAATCTGTTTCCAGATCTAAACAAGTAAACCATACTATAACTCATACATAATACGGACATGAATGAAACTATTTTTTTCGTATCTTTGTCCTACAAAACACGAAAGAATGAAATCTGATTTTCACACTGATCAAAACTAATACTTTAAAAATCATCAATTCGACATCATTTTACACTCTTTAGACTTCAAATTATAATTTTATTTGTATTTTTGCCACCAATTTAAAACGACATCTAATTAAAAGAAAAAGATTATGGTCAAGATTACCAAAGAAGCTGCTTTGCTATACCACTCGCAAGGCAAGCCCGGAAAGATTGAAGTTGTACCGACAAAACCGTACAGCACACAAACAGACCTGTCACTGGCTTACTCTCCCGGAGTAGCTGAGCCTTGTCTGGCAATAGAGAAAGACCCACAAACTGCATACGACTATACTGCGAAAGGCAACTTAGTAGCCGTTATTTCTAATGGTACAGCCGTTTTAGGACTAGGCGACATAGGTGCATTGAGCGGAAAGCCTGTCATGGAAGGTAAAGGATTGCTTTTCAAAATCTATGCAGGTATTGATGTTTTTGACATCGAAGTGAATGAGAAAGACCCTGAAAAATTTATTCAGGCAGTAAAGGCCATCGCTCCCACTTTCGGAGGTATCAATCTGGAAGATATCAAGGCTCCCGAATGTTTCGAGATAGAAAACCGGCTGAAAGAAGAACTGGATATCCCAGTAATGCATGATGACCAACACGGTACAGCTATCATTTCATCCGCCGGCTTATTAAATGCATTGGAAGTTGCCGGAAAGAAAATTGAAAATGTAAGAATCGTAGTAAATGGTGCCGGAGCTTCAGCCACTTCCTGTACAAAACTGTACGTAGCATTAGGAGCACGGAAAGAAAACATTTTGATGCTAGACAGCAAAGGCGTGATTACCAGTGACCGTCCTAACTTGACAGAAAGTAAGAAATTTTTTGCTACTGACCGTCGCGATGTACATACATTGGAAGAAGCCATCAAAGGCGCAGATGTATTTTTAGGACTATCAAAAGGTAATGTGCTGACTCAGGATATGGTCCGCAGCATGGCAGATCATCCTATCGTATTCGCATTAGCCAATCCGACTCCGGAAATCTCTTACGAAGACGCCATGGCATCCCGCCCCGATGTACTGATGTCTACCGGACGTTCAGACTATCCTAACCAGATCAATAACGTAATTGGTTTCCCCTATATTTTCCGCGGAGCTTTGGATACTCAGGCCAAAGCTATCAATGAAGAAATGAAGCTGGCTGCCGTACATGCTATCGCCGATTTGGCAAAACAACCTGTTCCCGACGTAGTGAACGAAGCCTACCATGTGAATAATTTTACTTTCGGTCCTGATTATTTCATCCCGAAACCGGTTGACCCTCGTTTAATTACCGAAGTTTCCATGGCTGTGGCAAAAGCAGCAATGGAATCAGGAGTGGCACGCAAAAACATCACCAACTGGGAAGCCTACAAGACCCGGCTGCGCGAATTGATGGGACAAGAAAGCAAATTAACCCGTCAACTTTACGAAACAGCCCGTCGCGCCCCACAGCGAGTAGTATTTGCCGAAGGTATCCATCCTACCATGTTAAAAGCTGCAGTAGAAGCCAAAGCCGAAGGAATCTGTCATCCTATCCTATTAGGTAATGACGAACGCATTGAAAAACTGGCAAAAGAACTGGATCTGAGCTTGGAAGGAATTGAAATCATCAACCTCCGTCATGACCGTGAAGCTGAACGTCGTGAGCGTTATGCCCGCATCCTTTCGGAAAAACGCGCACGCCAAGGAGCCAACCTTCAGGAATCCAACGACAAAATGTTCGAGCGCAACTATTTTGGTATGATGATGGTTGAAACGGGAGAGGCCGATGCATTCATCACCGGACTATATACCAAATATTCCAACACAATCAAGGTAGCGAAAGAAGTTATCGGTATCCAACCGGAATACAAACATTTCGGTACAATGCATATCTTGAATTCAAAGAAAGGTACTTATTTTGTAGCCGATACCCTGATTAACCGTCACCCGGACACCGACACACTGATTGACATCGCTAAATTGTCGAAGAAAACGGTAGAGTTCTTTAATCACACTCCGACAATGGCCATGCTGTCTTACTCCAACTTCGGCTCAGATACAGAAGGCAGCCCGGCTAAAGTACATGATGCGGTGGACTACATGCAGAAAGAATATCCGGAACTGGCTATAGATGGTGAGATGCAGGTCAATTTTGCACTGAACACTAAATTACGTGATGAGAAATATCCCTTCACACGTTTGAAAGGTAAAGAAGTAAACACGTTAGTATTCCCGAATCTAAGTTCCGCCAATGCTACCTACCAGCTCATTCAGTCTATGAGTGAAACCGAGGTAATCGGCCCGATACAAATGGGATTGAACAAACCTATCCATTTCACTGATTGTGAAGCTTCCGTACGCGATATCGTAAACATCACTGCGGTTGCGGTTATTGACGCTATCGTTGACAAGAAAAAGAAAGAAAAATAAATAACTTTCACCACAGATTGCATAGATTTACACAGATTATTAATCATGCTTGTTAGTACCAGCAAATTCTATCTGTGTAAATCAATGCAATTTGTGGTGAAATTATATTCAATTCGTTAAAACAATACTATGAGAAGAAAACCGCTTTCCCTCCCACAAATCGTAACCTTAGCCCTTTTATGGATTGCCATTTGCTATATTATTCTAACAGGGAGCGAACATATTGACGGGCCTTTAATACTATCCATTATCATTTCGGGAGCTTTAGTCTTTATTCCACTATTAAAATATCTCAAGGAAAGAGGAAAATAATCTTTTATCCGCTTTTTAGCTTACATTTTGTACATATTGATATTTTTACACGCATTTTCTTTATAATTTGTTGCATATTTCAATTTTTATCTATAATTTTGCGCCATCAAAAGAAACAAGAAGAATTAATTAACAATTATAAAAAGAAGTAGATTATGAATGCAGCTAAGGTATTAGAAGATCTGAAAAGAAGATTCCCCAATGAGCCTGAATATCATCAAGCGGTAGAGGAAGTGTTAAGTACAATCGAAGAAGAATACAACAAACATCCCGAATTTGACAAGGTGAACCTGATTGAACGTTTGTGTATTCCTGATCGTGTGTATCAATTCCGTGTAACGTGGATGGATGACAAAGGTAACATCCAGACAAATATGGGTTACCGCGTACAACATAATAATGCCATTGGTCCTTACAAAGGTGGTATCCGTTTTCACTCTTCTGTAAACTTGGGAATTTTGAAATTCCTTGCCTTCGAGCAGACATTCAAAAATTCACTAACTACTCTTCCGATGGGTGGTGGCAAAGGAGGTTCCGACTTCTCTCCGCGTGGCAAATCAAACGCTGAAGTAATGCGTTTCTGTCAGGCGTTCATGTTAGAATTATGGCGTCATATCGGTCCTGAGACTGACGTACCTGCAGGTGATATCGGTGTAGGTGGCCGTGAAGTAGGTTTCATGTTCGGCATGTACAAGAAACTCTCTCATGAATTCTCCGGTGTACTGACCGGCAAGGGTCGCGAATTCGGTGGTTCTCTGATTCGCCCTGAAGCAACCGGATATGGTAATATCTATTTCTTGATGGAAATGCTAAAAACCAAAGGCACAGACCTGAAGGGAAAAACTTGTTTGGTTTCAGGTTCAGGTAACGTAGCTCAATACACGGTAGAAAAAGTAATCGAGCTGGGTGGTAAAGTAGTTACCATGTCCGATTCAGATGGTTACATCTATGATCCGGATGGAATAGACCGCGAAAAATTGGATTTCATCATGGAACTGAAAAATTTATACCGTGGACGTATTCGTGAATATGCTGAAAAATATGGTTGCAAATATGTAGCAGGCGCTCGTCCTTGGGGTGAGAAAGGTGATATCGCATTACCCTCTGCCACTCAGAACGAATTGAACGGTGATGAAGCCAAACAATTGGTTGCCAATGGTGTCATAGCTGTCAGCGAAGGTGCAAACATGCCTTCTACCCCTGAAGCTATCCGCGTATTCCAAGAAGCCAAAATCCTGTATGCTCCGGGCAAAGCAGCCAATGCAGGCGGCGTATCTGTATCTGGATTGGAAATGACTCAAAATTCTATCAAACTAAGCTGGAGTCAAGAAGAAGTAGATGAAAAATTGAAAAGTATCATGAAAAATATTCATGAGGCTTGTGTACAATATGGTACTGAAGCAGACGGTTATGTAAACTATGTGAAAGGTGCTAATGTAGCAGGATTCATGAAGGTAGCCAAAGCTATGATGGCTCAAGGTATTGTTTAATAAAAACCATTCCTTTATTATTAAGTATATTTGCAGTTCAAGGTGCGGGAAAGACAATTTTCCGCACCTTTCTATTTTGAATGCAAACACTTTCACGGAAAATCAGTACCTTTGCAATCTGTTATGTATAAGAACAACTATTAAATTACAAATTCATGAAGCTGAAAAACTTATTCACCTGCACAGTAACAGGACTGCTCCTTTGCACCTCCTGTATCAAGGACGAAGCCCCCAATGCGGAAGCGGACATCTTGAGCTGCATCCTCCCTGCCGAGATGCTAACAGGTACAGACATTGACTATAACCGTCCTTACGACAAAAGCCTGAATGCTTACCCTATTTACATAGAAGTAAACAACGGCACCGACTTGACCCGACTAGCCCCCACTTTCGAGCTGACTGAAGGAGCATCTATCGAACCGGCCAGCGGAAGCACACAGAACTTCACCAACCCAGTGCGCTATACCGTAACATCTGAGGACAAGAATTGGCACCGCACCTACGCTATCAATATCCATTATCCAGAAACCAAAAGTATCCCGACGGTCTTTAACTTTGAAAACGTAAAAACTGTACCTTATAATAAAAATGAATATTATGTGCTATACGAAGCAGCCTCTGGCTACTCCACACTGACATGGTCCAGTGGCAATCAGGGATTTGCCTTAACCGGAAGCGGTTACGCTCCGAATGACTTCCCCACCAGCATCAGTCCAAACGGCCGCACAGGTTACTGCTTGCAACTGATTACTCGCGAGACAGGAAGCTTGGGGACTCTGGTAGGTATGCCCATTGCAGCAGGTAACCTGTTCATTGGCAGTTTCGACATAGGCTCCGCCATGAGCGATGCGTTGTCTGCAACCAAATTCGGAACAACCTTCTATTACGAACCCATTAAATTGGTCGGCTACTACAAATACAAGGCAGGACCAAAATTCTATGAGAACGGAGAATATACTAACCGAAAAGACGCTTTCAATATCTATGCCCTGTTTTACGAAAAGACCAAAGATGTGCAGATGCTGGACGGTCATATCACAAAGAACAATTACGAGCATGAAAACATGGTAGCCGCTGCTGTCATAACCGACACGCATGAAACAAGCGAATGGACCCGCTTTGAACTGGAATTCGACTATGAGCATTATGGAAAAACAATAGATCCTCAAAAATTGGCAAACGGAGGATACAACGTCAGCATTGTCCTGTCGGCAAGCAAGGACGGTGATGTATTCCAAGGCGCACCGGGTAGCACCCTGCTTATTGATGACCTGGAACTGGTATGCAAACAACCACTTAGATAAAAACAGATATGAAAAAATATACATTAACCCTGATACTGGCTTTGGTAAGCCTCGGACTGTATGCGCACTGTCTCTTATACACATCTCCGAGCCCACGAGACTAGGCATGATCTCGT
>ENA-OXWM01000314-OXWM01000314.1-human-gut-metagenome-genome-assembly--contig:-NODE-314-length-15155-cov-7.477748_pt1 | contig 15155 bp, 14 predicted proteins | sample MGYA00244692_ERZ652727 | MGnify/ENA primary metagenome ERZ652727 (study PRJEB26926, sample SAMN06164747) | human gut metagenome | biome: ENVO:00009003; feature: ENVO:2100002; material: ENVO:00002003...
TCTGAGATGTGTATAAGAGACAGGTTTAAAGGACGACTGGAAGCACATGGAAGAATGCAGGAGGAAATTTAAATGAAAGTCATTTTTTTCGACATTGACGGTGTGTTAAATTCAAACAAATTCATCTGTAACAATCCGGGTGAAACCGTTGACAGAAAAAATGTAAAAAACCTTGCAGATGTTGTAAAGGCAACAGATGCGAAGCTGGTAGCGATCTTTAACTGGCGGAAAGAGGTTATGAAAGATCCGGTATGTGACGAGAGAGCACAGGAGCTGATCCTGAAGCTTAAGGAGGAAGGTCTCGTTATATCCGATGTAACTCCGCCGCAGGAACATATATCCGGCAAGTATGAGGATTATGGACGGTGCTTTGAGGTTAAGGACTATGTAGACCAACACGATGTAGACAGGCTGGTGATCTTAGATGACATGGATTCAGACTGGGACAGAGTTGGACTTGCTGATTACTGGATCAATACGGAGAATACAGTAAAAGGATTTTCCGAGAGTGATGCAAGAGAAGTAATAAATATCCTTAACAGTTAGTATGCCCTTTGAAAAAATTACATGAGAGGAAGTGAAGACCTACGGGTGACCTTGCAGAAAAGTTAACAGAGGAGCTGAATTGCGAGACTCTCTTTACCATTCCAATTTTTGGTGGAATCCCGATCTCGGAATCAATCGTGGTAACATGGATCATTATGGCGGTACTTGTTCTGTTGTCCGTTATACTTGTCCGGAATCTGAAAGTTGAGAATCCGGGAAAGAAACAGCTTGCTCTGGAGTCGATCATTACGACATTTAATAATCTGTTTAGTGACGTTTTGGGAGAAAAAGGTAAGGCATATATACCGTATCTGATCACTGTCATTTTGTATATCGGAATGGCAAATATCGCAGGTATATTTGGATTTAAACCACCAACCAAGGATCTGAACGTAACAGCAGCACTGGCGATCATGAGTATAGTCATGGTTCAGGTTGTCTGTATCAGAAGCAGGGGACCGAAAGGCTGGCTTAAGAGCTTTGCAGAGCCGGTAGCAATAGTAGCACCTATAAATGTAATGGAGCTTGTAATAAAACCATTGTCGTTATGTATGCGATTGTTCGGCAATGTTTTAGGTGCATTTGTTGTAATGAAATTAATTGAGGCGGTAGCGCCTGTCATTGTGCCTATTCCGTTAAGCCTTTATTTTGATATCTTTGATGGCTTACTTCAGGCATTTGTATTCACATTCTTAACTGCACTCTACATGCAGGAAGGATTGGGAGAAGACTAAGATTAACATAAGGAAAATGAAAAGGAGATAATAATTATGAATACAGTAATCGCAATTGGAGCTGCTATAGCAGTATTAACAGGTATTGGTGCAGGTATCGGACTTGGAATCGCAACATCAAAGGCAGTAGAAGCAGTAGCAAGACAGCCGGAAGCAGACAGTAAGATCACAAAGCTTCTGATCATCGGTGGAGCACTTGCAGAGGCAACAGCCGTTTACGGTCTGGTAATTGGTCTTTTGATCATTCTTCTTCTGAAATAATATTTATAAGAATATGATGATTGCGGCACTATATCATAATAGATATGAAGGAATCGTAATTGTCGGATAACGAAAACAGACAGAAAGGCAGGAGGTCATTAAATGATAAATTTAAGTGTCTCGTCCATAGCCATAACCATAATTAATATTATAGTTTTGTTTCTTCTGTTAAAGAAATTCCTGATCGGTCCGATCAATAAGATCATGGCAGAACGTGAAGAGATGATCAAATCCTCGATCGCGAATGCCAATCAGACGAAGGATGATGCCATGAAACTGAAGCAGCAATATGAAGATACTCTCGCAGGTGTTCAGGATGAATGTGATACCATGCGGGATAAATCCAGACAGGCTGCACAGAATGAATATAACAGGATTGTGGCAGATGCAGGCGAGAAATCAAACCGTATGATCAAGGATGCGGAAAAAACTATAGAAGTACAGCGTGAAAAGGCTTTGAGCGATATGGAATCTCAGGTTGCAGAGCTTGCAATGTCGGCAGCGGCTAAGATTCTGGGTGAAGACTCAAATGACGCGAAAAATCAGTCACTATATGATGAGTTTATAGAAAAAGCAGGTGAGGCCCATGACACAGAAAGCAATTAATTATGCTGAAGTTTTGTGCGAGCTGAATATTGATGCGGCTGAGCTTTCAGACATGGAAGCAGTTGTCAGGGAGAATCCTGAATTACAGGAGGCACTTACGTGTCCGGTTGTCAGCAGAGAAAAAAAGTCAGAAGTTATCGATAAGATATTCGATGGTTCAAAGACTACGGTAAAATTCTTAAAGGTACTTTGCAACAATTCTGATTTTGATCAGTTCTTTGAGATATGCAGGGAATACAGAGTTCTTATAAAGAAGAAGGCAGATGTCCTTCTTGCAACCCTTTATTATGTGACACCTCCAACGGAGACACAGAAGAAGGGGATTGAAGATTTTCTGAAAAAGGAATATAAGACCTCAGATGTGGAACTGACATTGGAGAAGAAAGACAGTCTGATCGGCGGCTTTATTATTAAGGTCGGAAATAAGGAATATGACTGGAGTCTGGCAGGCAGATGTAAGCGGCTTACACAAAGATTGGTTACGAGGTGATAAGATTTGAGTTCAATAAGTTCAGGAGATATTATCTCCATACTGAAAAGTGAGATAGAGAATTTTGACTTCGACACCCGGGACAAAGAAGTAGGAACTGTCATCTGGGTAGGAGATGGAATAGTAACGATATATGGTATTGATAATGCCATGTATGGTGAGATTGTAGTATTTGAAAATGGTATCAAGGGTATGGTACAGGATATCAGAAGAACCGAGATCGGATGTATCCTGTTCGGAAAAGATACCGGAATAAAAGAAGGTACAAAGGTTACCAGAACAGGTAAGAGAGCCGGCGTACCGGTAGGTGAAGAATTCCTTGGAAGAATCATCAATGCATTGGGTGCACCAATTGATGGTAAGGGAGCGATCAAAGAGGCAGATTACATGCCGGTTGAGCAGGAAGCACCAAGTATCGCAGACAGACAGTCGGTCAATGAACCACTTCAGACCGGTATTCTGTCGATCGATTCCATGTTCCCGATCGGTAAAGGACAGCGTGAGCTGATCATCGGTGATCGTCAGACCGGTAAGACTTCGATCGCACTTGATACGATCATCAACCAGCGTGGAAAGGATGTTGTCTGCATCTATGTAGCGATCGGTCAGAAAGCATCCACCGTTGCAAAGATTGTTTCCACACTTGAGAAGAATGATGCAATGGACTATACGATCATTGTAGCATCAACAGCCAGTGATCCTGCACCGCTTCAGTATATAGCACCATATGCAGGAACATCGATGGCAGAATATTTTATGCATAAGGGAAAAGACGTGCTCATCGTATACGATGATCTGTCAAAGCATGCAGTAGCATACAGAACACTGTCCTTGTTACTTGGACGTTCCCCTGGACGTGAGGCATATCCCGGTGATGTATTCTATCTGCATTCCAGACTGCTTGAGCGTTCCAGTAAGTTAAAGGATTCATTAGGCGGTGGTTCGATCACAGCCCTTCCTATTATAGAGACACAGGCAGGTGATGTATCTGCATACATCCCTACAAATGTTATCTCCATCACGGATGGTCAGATCTTCCTTGAGAGCGATCTGTTCTTCTCCGGTATGCGTCCTGCGGTAAATGTAGGATTGTCCGTATCCCGTGTCGGTGGTGCAGCGCAGACCAAGGCTATGAAGAAAGCAACCGGTACCGTCCGTATCGATCTTGCACAGTTCCGTGAGATGGAAGTATTCACCCAGTTCAGTTCCGATCTGGATGAGAATACAAAGGAGCAGCTTACTTATGGTAAGGGACTGATGGAGTTGTTAAAACAGCCGTTATGTCATCCGCTTAGTATGGCAGAGCAGGTTATTACACTGGTTGCAGCAACAAATAAGCTGTTCTTAAATGTAGATATCAAGAAAGTAAAGCAGACACAGATGGATATGCTTGCATATTTCAAGGATGCAGAACCGGATGTTATCAAAGAGATTGAAGAAGGAAAGGTTCTTACAGATGATCTGAAAGAACATATTCTTGAAGCAGGAAAAGAGTTTATGAAGAGGGTGGAGTAATTGGCAAGTACCAAAGAAATCCAAAACAGAATAAAAAGCATTAAGGATACAATGAAGATCACAAATGCCATGTACATGATCTCTTCTTCCAAACTGAAAAAAGCGAAGAAGGATCTGGAGAATACGGAACCGTATTTCTATACTTTACAGGTTTCTCTGGCACGACTGTTACGACATCTTCCTGATATGGATCATCTTTATTTCGAAAATGAAGACGATGAAAAGAAGGAAAATCCGAAAAGAGGTTATATTGTAGTTACAGCCGATAAGGGCATGGCAGGTGCATATAACCATAATATCATTAAGATCGCAGAAGAAGAACTGGCAAATCACCCGGACAGCGAATTATACGTTGTCGGACAGGTGGGAAGACATTATTTTGCAAGGAAGAATGTGCCGGTTGATATCCATTTCCAGTATACAGCCCAGAACCCAAGTCTTCACAGAGCGAGGGTTATTGCGGATAAGATGCTGGAGAATTACGAAAGCGGTAAGATCGATGAAGTCTATATCATCTATACGAAGATGATAAACAGTGTAACGGCAGAGCCGGAGATGATCCAGCTTCTTCCGTTCAGAAAGATGGATTTCAAGATCTCACAGGCGGATGTCTATCATGAGGAGATCATCATTGAACCTTCTCCGAGAGCGGTCATGGATCGAATTGTTCCGAATTATATTACAGGTTTCATATATGGAGCACTGGTTGAATCCTTCTGTAGTGAACAGAATTCCCGAATGATGGCAATGGATTCTGCAACCAGAAGTGCGAAAGATATGTTAGCTGATCTCAGTATTAAATACAACAGAGCCAGACAGGCTGCGATCACGCAGGAGATCACCGAGGTAGTTGGTGGTGCGAAGGCTCTGCAGAATAAAAAATAGGAGGTCTGATGTTTTGAAAAACGGTAAAATAGTACAGGTCATGGGACCTGTTGTAGACGTAGAATTTCCGGATAATGATTTACCAAACATCAAGGATGCTCTGGAAGTTGATAATCATGGAAAGAAATGCATAATGGAAGCTGCACAGCACATCGGAAATAATACCGTCAGATGCATCATGCTGGCAGCAAGCGAGGGCTTATCCAGAGATATGGAGGTTGTTCCGACAGGATCAGAAATCAAGGTTCCGGTTGGTACAGATACCCTTGGCAGATTATTTAATGTAACCGGTGACACTCTGGACGGTGGACCGAATCTGGCAGATACAGAGCACTGGGTCATCCACAGAGATCCTCCATCATTTGAGGATCAGAGCCCTGTTGTTGAGATTCTCGAAACAGGTATCAAGGTTATCGATCTTCTTGCCCCATATGCCAAAGGTGGTAAGATCGGTCTGTTCGGTGGTGCCGGTGTAGGTAAGACCGTTCTGATCCAGGAGCTGATCCAGAATGTAGCAACAGAGCATGGCGGATATTCTATCTTCACCGGTGTCGGTGAGCGTTCCAGAGAGGGTAATGACCTCTGGACAGAGATGAAAGAGTCAGGGGTATTGTCCAAGACAGCCTTAGTGTTTGGACAGATGAACGAGCCACCTGGAGCAAGAATGCGTGTTGCGGAAACAGGACTTACGATGGCAGAATATTTCCGTGACGTAAATCATCAGGATGTGTTATTATTTATAGATAATATCTTTCGTTTTGTACAGGCAGGATCAGAGGTTTCTTCCCTGCTTGGACGTATGCCATCCGCAGTTGGTTATCAGCCAACTCTGGCAAATGAGCTTGGTGAGTTGCAGGAGCGAATCGCTTCTACAAAGTCAGGATCCGTTACATCCGTACAGGCAGTTTATGTGCCTGCCGATGACTTAACAGACCCGGCTCCGGCAACTACATTTGCGCATCTGGATGCGACAACCGTTCTTTCCAGAAAGATCGTAGAACAGGGTATCTATCCTGCTGTTGATCCTCTGGAATCCAATTCCCGTATTCTGGAGGTGGACGTTGTCGGTGAAGAACATTATAATGTAGCCAGAGGCGTACAGGAGATTCTTCAGAAATACAGAGAATTACAGGATATCATCGCAATTCTTGGTATGGAAGAATTATCAGAGGAAGATAAGATTACGGTTACAAGAGCACGTAAGGTGCAGAAGTTCTTATCACAGCCATTCCATGTAGCAGAGAACTTTACAGGTGTTCCGGGAAAATATGTACCTCTTAAAGAAACAGTAAAGGGCTTTAAGGCTATCTTAGACGGTGAGATGGATGAATATCCTGAGTGGGCATTCTTTAACGTAGGCGGAATCGAAGAAGTCAAAGAAAAAGCCGCAAAGGGACAGTAGGATAAAGGAGGCAGACAGACATGAATACATTTTACCTGAGAGTCATATCAAGTAATAAAGTATTTTTTGATGATAAGGTTACGAAGTTTGTATTGCCTTTGGAAGATGGTGAGATGGCAGTCCTTCCTCACCATGAGAATATGATCATTGCAACCAGTATCGGGGAGATCCGAATTGATACACCGGATGGAAAGAAGATCCTTGGTGTTGTCGGGGAAGGATTTGCCCAGATCGTAAATAACCGTGTAACGATGCTGGTGGATTCTGCAGAGCATCCGGAGGATATCGACAGAGTCCGTGCTGAACAGGCACTTGAACGTGCGAAAGAGCGTTTGAGACAGAAGGAAAGTCTGAAAGAGTACAAACAGACAGAAGCATCTCTTTCCAGAGCGTTAATGCGATTAAAGGTAACGGGTAGAGATTTATAAATGGCCGGATCCGGTGCGGATCGCACCGGATCAAAAAAGCAGTTGTTGGATATTGCAGTACTTTTGGACAGAGAGTTGTAAATTCAGGGGATTTAGGTGGATGATTAGATTTTTTATAGTGATCATTTCCTGTTTTTTTCTGATTTTGTATTATGTTCCGAAGATGTCATATTATGCCAGACATGGTGAGAAATATGATGAGGAGACATGCTACAGAATGGCACAGGTTATGATCGAGCATGTAAAGAAAAGAGGGCGTATCGAGACAGTTGCATCAGGCATGGAGAATCTGCCGACAGAAGGCGGATATATCATGTTTGCCAATCATCAGGGTAAGTACGATGCACTCGGTGTTATGAGTGTGCATGAACAGCCTTGTACATTTGTTATGGATGCAAAGCGGTCGCATTTGTTTATCGTCACACAGTTGTGTGATCTGTTGAAGGCAAAGCGTCTGGATAAAACCGATCTCAGGCAGCAGGTTCAGGTAATTAATGACGTTGCGACAGAGATCAAAGCGGGAAGACGATATATTCTTTTCCCGGAAGGCGGATATGACCATAACCATAATTCTCTGAGAGGCTTCCTGCCGGGAAGCTTCAAGATCGCACAGAAGGCAAAATGCCCGATCGTGCCGGTTGTATTATATGATTCATTCAAGCCATTCGAAGGAAAATCCTTCCGAAAGGTTATTACACAGCTTCATTTTCTGCCACCGATCCCATATGAGACATTTGCAGATATGAAGACCTATGAGATAAGAGATATGGTAGTTTCACTGATCCAGAACCAGCTCGACAAGATGGAGAGCCTGAATGACTGGTAGGAGATTGCCGAAGAAAAGAGAGATAGCAGTTATGTTATCTCTTTTTTTCGTGGAAATCCAGACAGAGCAGAAATGTTGTATCTGAATTTTGGGGTTGGAGCATATACAAGTGTGGCATTTCCTTAGCAAAAATTTTAGAAATATATTGTCTGTTGAGATTTTAGATGGTAGAATAAATTTTGTCGATAATGAATATATTGTGTTATCGATGGGCTATCTGGCAGATGAGGCTGTCAGATGAAATTTAGTCTGAATTATAAAGGAGAGTAACATGGACGAGAATATGAATGGAAATCAGCAAAATGGCACAAATGCCGGACAGCCGGATGGAGCAGCTCAGAATATGAATCAAAATCAGCAGGCATACGGCGGACAGCAGTATTATGATCCGAATCAGCAGGCATATGGCGGACAGCAGTATTATGATCCGAACCAGCAGGCATACGGCGGACAGCAGTATTACGATCCGAACCAGCAGGCATACGGCGGACAGCAGTATTATGATCCAAACCAGCAGGCATATGGTGGACAGTATGGACAGCAGCCACAGGGTAATAAGCCGGCAGGCAGCGGATTTGATAAGGTAAAGAATGCGATCATAAACAACAAGAAGATTGTCATTATTGCGGCGGCAGCAGTTGTTGCATTGATCCTGATCTTTAACATTATCGGTGGAATTGCTGGTCACGGTAAGCAGAGCCCAAAGGCAGTTGTTAAGGCTTATGTAAATGCAGTAGAAAAGCAGAGCGGTAAGAAGCTGTATAAGCTGATTGATAAGAAAGTCCTTAAATATACGAAGGACGAAGAAGATATGGATAAAGATGAAATGATCGATAAGTTAGATCAGATTCTGGAATTGTCAGGTGACTATCTTGAAGATGAAGTTGGTAAAGTAAAGAGCATGAAGGTCAAATTCAAGAAGGTCAAGAAGCTGAAGGGCAGCAAGCTTGAGGATAAGCAGGAAGACTATGAAGATGAGTATGATATCAAGGTCAGCCAGGTTGCTCGTGTCGAAGGTACGATCAAGGTAAAGGGTAAGGATGATGATATTGAAGAAGATTTCACGATGTATGTCTATAAGAGAGGCGGAAAATGGTATCTGGATTTTAGTTCCGTATACTAAGATAAACGCTTATAAAAGTATCAATTCGTAAATACATATAAGATGGCACCGGTTGGAGAGAGTCTGACCGGTGTCATTTTGTTTGCATATTACTTTATGAAAACAAGTCATATATGAAAAAAATGGAGAAAAATACGATTTTTGCAGAAAAAACAGAATAAAATAAAGAAAATTCAATAAAATAGTTGATATTTGAAACGAAATAGACAAGAACTTTCAATTATAGGCTTGCCTTTTTTGAAAAATGTTTTAAAATAGCTAATAGGAATTTTACAGGACATAACTGATTTAACCGGAATAGAATAAGTGAAAGGCACAGGTATGTAGAATGAAGAAATACAAAGATATGAGTAAAGATGAATTATTGACTTTAAAAGCCGCTCTTTTGGAGGAGTATAAGGAAGAACAGGCAAAAGGTCTGAGTCTGAACATGGCAAGAGGTAAGCCTGGATTCTCACAGCTTGCATTATCGATGGGAATGTTGGATGAGATCAATAGTTCTTCGGATATGAGAACTTTGTTAGGAAACGATACCAGAAACTATGGTGATCTGGATGGTATCGGTGAGTGCCGTCAGCTTATGGCAGATATGATGGAAGTTAAGAAAGAGAATATCATTGTATATGGTAACTCCAGCTTAAATGTAATGTATGATACAGTATCACGTTCCATGACACATGGTGTAAATGGTTCTACTCCATGGTGTAAGCTGGACAAGGTGAAGTTCCTTTGTCCTGTACCGGGATATGACAGACATTTCAAGATCACAGAATTCTTCGGAATTGAAATGATCAATATTCCTTTATTAGAGGATGGTCCGGATATGGATCTTGTAGAGCAGTATGTAAATAACGACCCTGCGGTAAAGGGAATCTGGTGTGTACCAAAGTATTCCAATCCAACCGGAATCGTATATTCAGATGAAGTTGTAAGACGCTTTGCGGCATTAAAGCCTGCAGCAGAAGACTTCAGAATCTTCTGGGATAACGCATATTGCATCCATCATTTATATAAGGACAAGCAGGCAGAGATCTTAAATATTATAGATGAGTGTGAGAAAGCCGGAAATCCGGATATGGTATACATGTTTGGCTCTACTTCCAAGATCACATTCCCTGGCTCCGGTGTAGCAGCAATTGCAACATCTCCAAGAAATGTTGAATTTATCAAGAAGCAGCTTACCGTTCAGACCATCGGACATGATAAGATCAACCAGCTTCGTCATACAAGATTCTTCAAGAATATCGATGGCATGAAGGCTCATATGGAGAAGCATGCAGATATCTTAAGACCAAAGTTTGAGGCGGTTCTGAATGAATTTGATAAGGAGCTTGCAGGTCTTGAGATCGGTTCATGGGTAAGACCGGTTGGTGGATATTTCATTTCATTTGATGCATTAGAGGGCTGTGCAAAGAAGATCGTAGCAATGTGTAAGGATGCAGGAGTTGTTCTGACAGGCGCGGGTGCAACATATCCATACGGTAAAGATCCAAAAGACAGCAATATCCGTATCGCACCATCTTTCCCATCTGTTGAGGAGATGGAAGCAGCTTCCAAGATCTTTGTGCTGTGTGTAAAGCTGGTCAGCATCGACAAATATCTGGGCGAAGAATAAATAATCGAATAGATAACATATAGAAACAACATCAACGTGTTAAAAATAAGATTATCAGAAGGTAGTCTTATGGCTGGCATGTTGATGTTGTTTTTTGTCGAATAAAAAGGCCAGACGATTGATTTATGGGTGAAAATCTTATATTATATTGTTTACAGACATAATGCATTATGCGAAAAAGAGGGGGCATATGATGAAGATTGCCATATGTAATGGTGAAAAGAAATGCCGCGATCAGATGCGGACATCCATAGAGAATTATCTGGATACAAAAGAGATCTTATATACAATTGATACATTCGATTCAGGAGAGATGTTCCTGTGTGAGGGAGAATCCCTTCCTGAAAATTCTATTATATTCCTTGATACCAATACAACTTGTGTGGAAGAATGTCTGGATGCAGTTCTGGATAAACGGGAACCGCATACTGCCAGAAAGAAATTTACATTTAAAGAAGGGCAGACAGAGGTTTTATTCAATCACATTTTATATATTGAAAGTAAATTACATAAACTGGAGTTCCATATTATAGAAAATGGGAAAGTTCGGATATATACCAGGTATGGCACCATGAATGATCTGGAAGCAGAGCTGAAGTCATATCATTTTATCCGGGTGCATCAAAGTTATCTGGTAAATTTGCAGCATATCAGGCAGGTATCAAGATATGAAGTTACGCTTCATAATGGTGATATTATTTCGATACCGAAAGCCAGATATAAGGAAGTAGAGGAAGCATTTACAGCATATAAATATTGATAAGTGAACAGAGATTATAAAAAACAACATCCATGCAGCAACCTTAAGGTTTCGTAAGAAAGTCTTAAGTGGTTACTGCATGGATGTTGCTTTTTTTGTTTGTTACACTATCTGGGGTTTAAATGAAGAAATTTCATATTGATTTACGTGAGTTTGGTCATTTTCTGCAATATATTGTCGTTTTCTGCAAAGTGGGTTGTTTGGAGGGGGATAAAACAGTATAGTGCATGAAAAGGAGGAAGTAAAAAATAATTAAGTAACAAAAGAAAAAGGATCAATACATGGGAGGGTATTTATTATGAATTGGAGAAGAAAATGGAAACAGATAACAGCGGTTATTGCTGCTGGAGCAATGGTGGCAGGCAACATGACGATATTGCCAGCAAAGGCTGAGGAGAAGACCAGGTATCCATATACCATATTTGCATCAGCACAGAAAGAAGGAGCCATTACTATAAATGCAGATAATTTCTGCTTGAATGGTGATATGGTGACGAATGGAACGATATCAGCATCGGGAAATCTTCAAATTAATGGAACAAAAAAAGAATCAGCAGAGGAATCCATGATGTATTTGTTTCATGCAATAGATGATGCATATTTTACTGGTACCGATTATGTGGCATGTGAAGGAGACTATGTTTTAGAGGAGACGAATATCAATATCAGTACTCCGGTTGCGGCATCCGGAGAGATGAATCTGGAGGGAAATATTAACCTGAATACGGCAATTAAGGCATTGGAAACCATAACGCTTACCGGAGAGGTGAAAAATACAAATAATTCTGTTATCTATTCCAAATATGGAGATATCATTATTGACAGTACAAATGTGAATCTGAGTGGCTTGATCTACGCACCATTTGGACATGTGAAGATACAGGCACAGAATCTGGGATTAAATAACATTATTGTAATAGCGGAAACGGTTACGATCATAAGTAGTAGTGTAAATGTAAATTATAGTAGCCAAATGGCAGAGTTTGTAGGCACAGAGTCTGAATTACTAGACATACCGGATGATGAGAGAAAATATCTGGAGGGAAGAGAGCTTCCAGATGTTACTACTGAAGAAAATAGTTCAGAAGAAACAACAGAGGACAACAGTACCGAAGAAAATACAACAGAAGATAGTAGTACGGAAACGACAACAGAGGATTGGGATGCGAAACAGAAAAGATATGAGGAATTGATGAGTGATTTTGATAATTGGAACTCTTATCTGGATACTGATGAGGATGGGTTACCGGATGAACTGGAAGAATTGATTGGCAGTGACAAGATTCTTTCAGATACTGATGGAGATGGATTGGATGATTATTACGAGTTTTTACAGCTTGGAACATCATTAACTGAACCAGATACCGATGAAAATGGCATTAGCGATGCGGAGGAGGATTTTGACGGTGATGGTTTAAATAATGCGCAGGAATATATGTATGGAACGCTTCCATGGGAGTCGGATACCGACCAGGATGGGCTGTCCGATGGAGATGAAGTTCTGGTATATGGAACAGATCCATTAAAACCGGATACGGATGGAGATGGTTTGATCGATGGGGATGAACCGGCAATGGGATTTGATCCTACAAAGCCGGATACCGATGAAAATGGAATCCCTGATGGAAAAGAACGGATTGAACAGAGTGTTACATATGAGGTTGAGAATAAGGAGTGTGCTGTTACAGAGATTCAGGTGGATATGGTGACATCCGGTAGCCTTACGGCATCAACAACAATTGAAAGTATAATGGATACAGATTATGGATGTTCAAATGTAGCAGGTCTGGTGGGTGAACCATTTGAGATAACAACAACATGTACATTTGAAACGGCGACACTTTCTTATAAGGTCGATCAGACAAAGCTTGGAGAAACAGAGTTTAATGACCTTCTGTTTTTATGGTATGATGAGGATAATAAACAGATGGTTGAGCTGGAGACAGAGCATGACGCTGAGACTGGGATCGTTAGTACGGAGACAACACATTTTAGCAAATATATGTTGGTAGATCAAAAGAAGTGGGAAGAGGTATGGAATCTGCAATTTGATTACCTTACCACAGTTTTGCCGGAGCGTGAAATTGATGCATGTTACACATATTTATTATTTGATTGTACGGTTCCTTGGGAGCTTGCGGGGACACCCGGCAATTCATCGGGATTGAAAGGGAAAAAATTAACAGAATATCACTCACAGTATATTGATGCTGGGCGACAGATTATAGGTGAGGTTACGGATACCATGAGAGAGAATGATAAAGTAGCATTTGCATTTTATCATGAGATTCATAATGATATGAGTAATACAGATACGTTTGAAGTTTTTGGGCGTTTGCTTTATGATGATGGGGATTATCTTACAGAAGCAGAAAATATAAAAGAAATAGCAAATCGTAATGAATTGGAAAAAATGTTGATAAAAGAATGGCAGTATGATAGAGAGATTAAATTAAATGAAGATTTAGAGATGCTTGGAGTTATATTACAGAATTATGAAGACTATGAAAAAACGGATACAAGATATCCTGACAGACGTATTGTTCTTGTATGTGGAAGTGATTTTAGCTATGGGTCATCAGAATTATTAATTTATTTGAAAAAAAGAAATATAAAAGTAGATACGATAGCATTAGGAGAATACGCAAAAGAAGCTCCGTTGATCAGAGTGGCAAAGATGACTGGTGGAACTTTTTATAAAATGCAGGATTTAAATGATTTATCCGATATGATTATGAAATTGGGGATTGGAAAACGCCCGGTCACAAATTCAAACACAGAAGTAACAGATCTGACAGATACGGATGAAGATGGTATTCCTGATGTAGTAGAACGAGGAGGAATGAGAAATCAGTATGGTATGATCGTTTATACTGATCCAAAGAAAAAGGATACTGATGGGGATAAATTGACAGATGGAGAGGAAATAGATCCGACAAAACGAAATAAGCAGTTTTCCAATATAATGACATTGGATGTTCCTAAGAACGCGGATTTTTATTATATGGAATCCAGTCCCCGAAATCCCGATACTGATGGGGATGGATATACAGACTATGAGGAGGTAAAAATATATCACTCAAATCCATCAATATGTAATGTCGATGTTTATGAGTTGCAGCATGATTATATTGCGGTGAATTTTATAGATGAAGATGGTAATAGTCAAATTTCATATGGTGGAAATCAGGGATGGTTTGGAGAGGAATATAAACAAAATAATATTGAGAAATATTCAACAATTGATAGTTATGGGTGTGGTTTAATTTCTATAAGTGATATTTTGTTGTATTTAGCGAGCGTAAATAGTAAGTATTCGACGGATATGACAGATCTTATCAGGACTGATAATGGAGCAATAGAATATAATTCTTATATTGACTATATAAGTCGCATGGAAAAAAGCTTTTTTCATGTAAGAGATATTGATCTCATAGACGGAAAGAAATGGACTGGAATTGATGGACTATCAATTGCATATGGAGTTTATAAATATAATTGGTTCTATAATGTTGATTTGCACAGTTATTGGGGGGGCGGAACAGATAAAATGTTGAAAAATATAGAAGAAATGTTGAAAAATGATATTCCTGTGACGTTGTCGGCAAATGCGATAAAAGAGCAGTATGAAGCGGAGGCGAAGGATAAGGGATTGTACATAAAAATGTATACGAATGATACTGAAATCCCGAGAGAAAAAAACTACGAAATGACAGATGCTACATTTGATAATCATTATGTTACAGTTACGGGAGTGATCAGAAATTCTATTGAGGATAGGACATGGTTACAGGTTTCATCATGGGGAAGAAAGTTTTATATTGATTATAATGAGTATTTATATTATATGCAGACATATGCATCTATGGGAGGTGCTGCAACAAATATTTTGCATATTACTGCGAAATAATGAAAGGAGTTTCTATTGAAGAAAAATATAAAGAAAAGAAAAAAATGGCTTATT
>ENA-OXWM01000337-OXWM01000337.1-human-gut-metagenome-genome-assembly--contig:-NODE-337-length-14242-cov-3.983436_pt1 | contig 14242 bp, 9 predicted proteins | sample MGYA00244692_ERZ652727 | MGnify/ENA primary metagenome ERZ652727 (study PRJEB26926, sample SAMN06164747) | human gut metagenome | biome: ENVO:00009003; feature: ENVO:2100002; material: ENVO:00002003...
TCACTATGCTGGATTCCATCAAGGAACACACCGGCTATGACCTGACAGGCATGAACGAAGAACAGATACGCGAAGTTTGTCAGAAACTGAACATGGAAATTGACGATACAATGGGTAAAGGCAAGCTGATTGATGAAATCTTCGGAGAATTCTGTGAAGGTACTTACATCCAGCCTACTTTCATCACCGACTATCCGAAAGAAATGTCTCCGCTGACAAAAATACACCGCAGCAATCCGGATTTGACAGAGCGCTTCGAACTGATGGTAAACGGCAAGGAACTGTGTAACGCATACTCTGAACTGAATGACCCTATTGATCAGTTGGAACGCTTCGAAGAACAAATGAGACTGAGCGAAAAGGGAGATGACGAAGCGATGATTATTGACAAGGACTTTGTCCGTGCGTTGGAATATGGTATGCCCCCCACTTCGGGGATGGGTATCGGTATGGACCGTCTGACGATGCTGATGACCGGGCAGTCTACCATTCAGGAAGTATTGTTCTTCCCCCAGATGCGTCCCGAAAAGGTTACTCCGAAAGACACTCCTGCCAAATTTATGGAATTGGGAATTTCAGAAGACTGGGTTCCTGTCATTCAGAAAGCAGGCTATAACCTGGTGAGCGATATGAAAGAAGTGAATCCGCAGAAGCTGCATATGGACATTTGCGGAATCAACAAAAAATATAAATTGGAACTAACCAATCCTACGGTGGACGAAGTTGCCGGATGGATTGCGAAAATTGAGAATTGAGAATTTAAAGATTGAGAATTATTCCAATTGTCAATTATCCATCATAAATAATAAGCATGAAATTGCCCGGTAAAATAGCGATAATGGGTGGTGGTAGCTGGGCCACGGCTATTGCAAAAATAGTCTTGGCTCAGGCTGAATCAATCAACTGGTATATGCGCCGCGATGACCGAATTGAAGAATTCAAACGTTTGGGACATAATCCGGCTTATCTGACAAGTGTGCGCTTTGAAATAAAGAACATCAACTTCTCTTCAGATATCAACAAGATAGTAAAGGAATCGGATACCCTAATATTCGTTACCCCCTCTCCCTATCTGAAAAGCCACCTGAAAAAGCTGAAAACCAAAATAAAGGACAAGTTCATTGTCACTGCTATCAAAGGTATTGTCCCTGACGAGAACCTGATTGTTTCCGATTATTTTCACCAGGTATACGGTGTTCCCGAAGAGAATATAGCCGTCATCGCCGGTCCGTGCCATGCAGAGGAAGTAGCCTTGGAGCGTCTTTCTTACCTTACTATCGGATGTAAAGACATTGACAAGGCGAAAATATTTGCCCGCCAACTGGCCGGACATTATATAAAAACTTCTGTAAGCCCGGATGTGGCAGGTATAGAATATGCTTCTGTGTTGAAGAATATTTATGCCATCGCCGCCGGAATTTGCAGCGGTCTGAAATATGGAGACAACTTCCAGGCCGTATTAATATCGAATGCCATTCAGGAAATGAACCGCTTCCTGAATACCGTACATCCCGTAGAACGTTCTATTGACGATTCCGCCTATCTGGGTGACCTGTTGGTAACGTCTTATTCCAATTTCAGCCGGAACCGCGTATTCGGAACCATGATTGGTAAAGGTTATTCCGTAAAAAGCGCACAGATAGAAATGGAAATGATTGCCGAAGGATACTACGGAACGAAATGTATCAAGGAGTTAAACAAGCACTTGCACGTGAACATGCCTATCGTAGATGCCGTTTATAATATTTTATATGAGCGCATCTCGCCCATGATTGAGATTAAATTATTAACTGATTCATTCAGATAAAATATCAGATACAATGAAGAATATTAGTTTAAACATCGACAAAGTAGCCGGTTTTGCTTCTAAGGAAACAATCGCTGCTTACGAACCTCAGGTGAAAGCCTGCATGGAAACATTGGAAAACGGTACAGGTAAAGGTAATGACTTCTTGGGTTGGTTGCATTTGCCATCGTCTATAACAGCCGAACATTTGGCTGACTTGAAAGCTACTGCCCAGGTTCTGCGCGACAACTGTGAAGTAGTAGTAGTAGCAGGTATCGGTGGAAGCTATCTGGGAGCACGGGCCGTAATCGAAGCTTTATCCAATAGTTTCCAATGGTTGAAAGCAAAACAAGACGGACCCGTCATCGTATTTGCAGGCCACAATATCGGCGAAGATTACTTGTTCGAGTTGACTGAATACTTGAAGGACAAAAAGTTCGGTGTAATTAATATTTCCAAGTCTGGTACTACTACAGAAACCGCCTTAGCTTTCCGTTTACTGAAAAAACAGTGTGAAGACCAGCTTGGCAAGGAAATGGCGAAGAAAGTGATTGTTGCCGTTACAGATGCCAAGAAAGGTGCTGCACGTGTTACAGCAGATAAAGAAGGATATCAGACTTTCATTATCCCCGATAATGTAGGTGGCCGTTTCTCTGTCTTGACTCCGGTAGGTTTGTTGCCTATCGCAGTGGCAGGTTTCGACATCGAAAAATTAGTGGAAGGCGCACGCACAATGGAAACAGTATGTGGGCCGGCTACTCCGTTTGCCGAAAACCCTGCTGCCGTTTATGCCGCTACCCGCAATGAATTGTATAAAAACGGCAAGAAGATTGAGATTTTGGTAAACTTCAATCCCAAACTGCACTATATGAACGAATGGTGGAAACAATTGTACGGTGAATCCGAAGGCAAGGACGGTAAAGGTATTTATCCGTCTGCCGTCGACTTCTCTACCGATCTCCATTCTATGGGACAGTGGATTCAGGAAGGTGAACGTACTATCTTCGAAACAGTTATCTCTATCGAAAAGCCGGAACATACACTTCAAGTTCCTTCGGACAGCGAAAATTTGGATGGCTTGAATTTCCTGGCAGGAAAGCGTGTGGACGAAGTGAACAAGATGGCAGAACTGGGAACTCAGCTGGCACACGTTGACGGTGGTGTACCCAATATGCGACTGATTGTGCCCGAGCTGAATGAATACTATCTGGGAGAAATCATCTATTTCTTTGAAAAAGCTTGTGGTATCAGCGGTTATTTGCTGGGAGTAAATCCGTTCAACCAACCGGGCGTGGAAGCATACAAGAAAAATATGTTTGCTTTGTTGAATAAACCGGGATACGAAGAAGAGTCTAAAGCTATCCAAGCTAGATTATAATATCAAGAACCTATTCAGAATGCCATTTATCAATGTCATTCTGAATGACAGTGAAGAATCTGAAAGCATCCACCAAGTGCTTGCAGATTCTTCACTTTGTTCCAATCCAACGGTCACAACCGTTGGAAGTAATAATTATACATTTATTCTATGTTTAAAGAAGCGATAAATAACTATCTTCATGCTCATGGATACGAATCCATCGACCTGAAAGCCGTATTATTCGATATGGACGGCGTGCTGTTCGACTCCATGCCCAACCATGCTGAGTCATGGCATAAAATAATGAAACGCTTCGGTTTCGGCCTCAGCCGAGAAGAAGCTTATATGCACGAAGGGCGTACCGGTGCATCTACGATCAATATAGTAAGTCGTCGGGAACGTGGGCATGATGCTACTGAAGAAGAAATAAAAGCTATCTACCAAGCCAAAACTGAAGAATTCAACAAATGCCCCAAAGCAGAACGAATGCCCGGCGCACTGGAAGTATTGACTAAAATAAAGAGTGAAGGACTGACTCCGATGGTAGTGACCGGTTCGGGACAAACTTCGTTATTAGACCGGTTAAATCATAATTTTCCGGGCATCTTCCAAGCAGACTTAATGGTTACCGCCTTTGATGTGAAATATGGGAAACCAAATCCGGAACCGTATCTGATAGCCCTAAAGAAAGGCGGCTTCAAACCCAATGAAGCGTTAGTAATAGAAAATGCACCACTAGGTGTACAGGCGGGAGTTGCCGCCGGTATTTTTACTATCGCCGTGAATACAGGACCATTGCACGACAATGTATTACTGAATGAAGGAGCGAATTTACTTTTTCATTCCATGCCCGACTTCAATAAAAATTGGGAAACACTACAATCTGCATTAAAACAAGATTAAATTTTGCAAGAATTCTTCACAATCAATAAAAAAGAGCTCCTTGCTTTCACCTAGATGAAAAACAAGGAGCCCATATTATATAAAAAATCACAGCCTATCAAAATACCTGAACCTACTTTAAAACTTTGCGTAACCAAGGAATAACCAGTTCGTTTTTAAAATAATGAGAAGGGGGATCTACATTGACCGTTTCGAAATAGGTCTTTGAATCCAGTCCTTCATCAAGGTGCTCCACATCTTTTCTAACTGCCTTATCAGCAAACTTCGGATAATGATGAAACTCCGCATTTTCCGGTTTTCCACTAGCAGCATAAGCAGATTGCACCAAACGGAAATCACGGTCCAACCCTCCCTCTGTAAAAATGATAGGACGAGGAGCTAATGACGCAACAACATCTGGAAAATTAAAATACCTCCAATAACCAGGTATCAGATGACGGATAGAATTTGGAAAAGGACGTCTGTTTTCCTTGTCAGGTTTAGTCATCACAACGGCACGTTCTTGAGTCTGGCATAGAAAATCATTGTACACAAAAGCATAAATGTCCTTATCCAACACCCCCAAGACCATCATCGGTTCTGTACCTAATGAGAATCCGCTAATCACAATCCTGTCCTTTCGGATATAAGACTGGTCTTTCATCCAATTCAGCACTTGCATATCCAGATAAGAAGTATACCCTAGCCAACTCCATCCCAGTTCAAGCAAAAAACGGGAAACAACATCATAGTCATAATTCCATCCTTTATCATAACATTCCAAATCGGAGGCTTCTCCGGCAGCGGCATTATCCACCGCTACCGCCACATAACCTTCTTTAACCATATTCAAAGCCATACTTACTTTGGGATTATTATAATCCTCAGTTAACTTATCACAGATGCCGGGCTCACCAACCAATCCTTCTTTGGTCCTTCCGGACCCCGGAATGCACAAAACTCCGGGTACTGCACCCTTCAAATGTTCCGGTTTCAAAACCAGAAAAGTGGAAACTGACTTTGGAAAAGGATAGAACTCCCATTTCTCTAAAATATATCCCTCTTTTTTTTCCGTTTTCACACAGACAGGAGACGGTTGTCCCTTTATCTCGGGAAACTTCATGATCTCCACCATTGCAGCACGCACTCCATCCTGCCATTGCGTAAAATCCTGTGCGGACATACCGGAACGGTAAGCATATTGGGGATGTGTATCTTTCAACATCTCATGCACAATGGCATAAGTACTTAGTAACCGTCCATCCCCACGATCTGATTTCACAACTGCATGCTTCTCAGGTTGGTAATTCTGAGAATTACCAACCATACATAAGCTGCATACAGATACTAAAAAGAGCAATCTTTTCATTATCATCATATTATCTCACTATTATTCATACCCCGGAGTCTGCTTGATTTCCGGATCTCCATTCAAAACTTCCACATTAACAGGCCACAACATCATATACGCCTTATCCTCTGTTAATATAGGCAATGAACTTCCATAATGCGCTTTAACAGAAAAGACAAAAGGTTTTCCGTTGGAATCACGTAAACGCAATAAATCAAACCAGCGGCTTCCCTCACCTACAAACTCTTTATCACGTTCCTGCAAAATAGCCCACTCATTATCCGCATAATCTCCTGCAATATATTTATGTTGTTCAAATTTATCACCATAAGCACGCTTACGTACCTCATTTATATATGCAGCACATTTATCCGGAGCTCCCAACCCGTTTTCACACTCGGCCAGCATCAACAAAACATCAGCATATCTATATACCGGTACATCTGAATCATAATAATGAATTCCTCCATCCGTATGTCCCATCAGTTTTTTCCAACAAGCGCCACGAGTCTTTCCTTCGAACATATATTGAAAGAAAGTAGCATCCAAACGAGTATCTTCCTTATCATAAATCTCGATAAACGGCACTTTATACTCATAACGTAATGGTCCGGCTGTCAATAGCTTCAACGGATCCGGACCATATTTATTTCCATCCAAGTCCGTAGCATTGGTAAACAAGGCTACATTATAGAACCAGTTCGCCCCCCAATTGGTCAATTCATTCTTATTAAAACACAGAGCGAAAATAATCTCTTTATTCTTCTTCCCTTCCGGAGTCCATAAATCCGCAAAGTTTGGAAGCAGTTCGAATTGTTGGTTCACCAAATTCAATAAAGCCTTCTTTGCTGTCAACAAGTCACTGTTATTAGGATCTACGGCAGTCAGAGTAGCTATATGATCCCCTGCAATATCATCATCGGGTAATCCTGTAGTGACTTTGGCAGACCACATATATATCTTGGCCTTCAAAAGTTCCGTTGCATGATAAGACCATTCATATTGGTTGGACATCTTCTTATCCGACTCATTGAAGAAAGCTTCGGATTTATTAATATCTTCTTTGATAAACTCCAACGTTTCCTCCGGAGTAGAACGAGCCTTATATAATTGCGTAATATCAATGCTACCCTCGGTAACTTTCGGTTCCGTCTCTAACGGCACACCACCAAATGTTCGATAAAGATAGAAATAGTAATATGCACGCAAGCCATAAGCCTGTCCCAAATAAAATGATTTCTCCATTCCAGTCATATAATCAATTTCTTTATCTACATTTCTGATAAACAAATTTATATGCATGATATTTGGGTACACCTCATACCAATCATCGATACCGGTATTATCTTTCGTAAGCAGATTATTAGTCATAGGCGGACCATATACCCCCTCACCCATAGAAGTAACATCACTTATCAGAATCTCACTTCTGAACTCTCCCAATGTGACAGGCATCTGATATTTATCTCTTAAATCGGCATGAATACCAGTCATAAACATTTCTACCTGAGACTTCTGATTCCAAAAATCATTAGAGCCATAATAATCTTCAGGAGACAGGTCCAACGCATCACAAGCAGACAATACCATCATCCCACTCAACAATATGCTATAAAATATTTTCTTCATAATCCTTCCTATTTATTAGAATGTAACATTTAAACCCAAAACAACTGTTCTAGGGAGGGGATATCCTCCATTCTGACTGACACCATATTCGGGGGTCGCCATATTTTTGGCTGCTGTAATATATCCCAAATTCTGTGCTGTTACAGAAACATCCACCTTGCTCAAACCGGATTTATGAATCCAACTCTGAGGCAAGGAATACGACAGGCTTATTTCACGAAAAGCCAAATAATCGCCACGATAACAATTAATGTCCGATATTCTGTCATAATTACGTTTGCCTAAAAAGTCAGCCCATCCATACACCGGATATTTTCCATTCGGATTACTTTCCGACCAGGAATCTTTAACCAAAGATATGGTATTAAATGTTCCCTGCATATTACCCATAATCCAAGGAGTTTTCCAATCATGTACCCAATAGCCTAAAGCATAATCCAGACGGCAGTTCAAAGTTAATCCTTTCCATGAAGTATTAATGTTAAAGCCTCCGGTCCAATGAGGTATCGTATTACCCAATTTCACCCGGTCATAATCATCAATTACACCATCCCCATTCACATCCTGCCATTTCACATCACCAGCCTGTATAGGCAGTCCTTTCTCCTTTTCGGCATCCGACAATTTAGCCCAAGCTTCAGGGCCATAAAGCACTTTGGCATCTGCTCCATTTTCCGTATAAGTGGATCTGTCTATCAGATTGCCTGGAATCTCACTCTCACTCTTATAAATACCAAGAGATTTAAAGGCGTAAATCACACCATATTCCTGTCCTTCCTGATAACCACCCACCCATTGTCTTTCATAGGTACCATCTGCCAGCTTGCGTCCCGTATAAACCTGATAGGCATCCTGCATATTATTCGGCAATCCATTGTACGGTAATGAGATAATCTTATTCTTATTATAAGCGGTATTCATACTAACTGTAAATTTCCAATCTTTGGTACGCAAAACATTGGCAGTCAGTTCTAACTCCATACCTTGGTTTTGTACTTCTCCATTGTTAGAAAGGAAAGAAGAAACTCCGCTATGGGAAGGCAGGGTGATTTCTGCAAATTTATCCTGTGTACGTCTATTATAATAGGTGAAGTTCAAGATATATTTGTTATTCAGAAAACCAATATCGAAACCTGTCTCGAATGTGTACGATTTTTCCCATCTCATGGTGGGATTAGGCAAATCGTTTATCATCAAAGGAACTTTGCCATTATAGTTGGGTACTATTTTACCATCTTTATCTTTCATAATACCATAAGAGCCTTGAACCGTATAATAATCAAGTCCTGTCACTACATTACCATTAGCATCCAGTACACCAGACACATTTCCATTGGCTCCGTAACTAGCACGAATTTTAGCATAAGAAAGTACATTGCTACAAGACTCCATAAAATTCTCTCTACTCAATACCCAACCGGCTGATATACCGGGAAAGGTTCCCCAACGGTTATCTTTTGGCAGCTTGGAGTATCCATCGCGACGTAAAACAAGGCTCAGCAAATACTTGGACTTATAATCATAATTCACTCTACCAAAGAATGAAAGAATGCGTTGTCTGTAATGCCAGGAATCTATTTGCCGCACTCCGGCAGCAGTCGAAGTATAATTCAAATCCTGAAAATCAGATAATGGAGATCCATAACCAGATGCCGAAAAACCTTTCTTGTATGAGTCATAATATTCTACACCTACCATCGCATCCATAGAATGATCTTGCCGGAATGTAGTCTGATAATTCAAGATTCCATTGTAAGTCTGGTCCAAAAGTCGTTCATGCTTGTTGGAAGTACTATGATTAGTGTCATACACCGGTCCTGTAGCTACAATATAGTCCCCTTTGAAGAACTCTCTGCTGTCATCAAAATAAAACCAAGTTCCTGTGGTCTTGAATGTCAACCCTTTCATTATATTAAAGGTAAAAGACTGACTCAAATTAAACTTGTCTGTATTATTATCATAGTTCAATGCATCCTCATACACTTTCACTGTGGTCCAGCCACGGGCATAAGAAGCCACGGCAGGGCCTGCCAACCAATCGCCATCCGGACTTTTCACACGGAATGTAGGAGGAACGGACAAGGTAGTACTGAAAAAATCACCTTCACCGGCATATCCTGCACCACCATCGTCCCATTTTGCATCGGTAAATGTCAAAGAAGAATTAGAAGTAAGCCAAGGCTTAATTTTATAATCTGCATTGATCGTGAAATTCAAACGGTGATACCAGTTGTTCATCGCATTTCCTTCGCTGCGATTATAGCCTAGGCTTGCATAATAATGTCCTTTATCATTGCCACCGGATACGCTCAAGTTATAATCCTGAGTAATAGCCGGAGATTTGATATTATAATCTTTCAGCTGATTATCACAATAAATCAATTTTTGTCCCGGATTCACCGGGTCATCCATTGTCTGCCAACCCTGTTTTAACAGGAAAGCCAGATCATCTGTATAATTCATAACACCCCATACGGCTGTATTGTCTTTATTGCCATTAAGTACATTCCCTTTTTCATCAAAATATCTGTTTCCTGTTCCGTAAGGCTGTGTTCCGGATAAAGTCGCATCACTGGCAAATCCATGCCAAGCACCCGATTTATCCTGCCATATATGCGAAGACCGATAAAATGCTGAACGCATATAATACAAATAATCATGAGCATTCAAAAACTCATACTGGCTATGGAAAAAATTGAAACCGACTTTCGCACTCAAATTTATTTCCGTATGTCCTTCCGAACCTCTTTTAGTAGTAACAAGAATTACACCATTGGAAGCACGCGCACCGTAAATAGCTGTAGCACCAGCATCTTTCATGACCTCCAAAGACTCGATATCCTCCGGATTCACATCACTCAACGACTCGCGTACAGCACCATCGATAATAACCAAAGGTGAACCGCTACCATCCAGATTGGTACCACCACGAAGTACCAAAGTAGGAGTGGAATTCGGATTACCACTAGTTTGCTGCACCCTTAATCCTGCCACTGCACCAGACAGTGCTTGCGCCGGATTAGTATGGGCACCCGTACTTAAAGTAGAATTATCAACTTTAGCAATAGAATTAGTCATCTTGGAACGAAGTTGTGTGCCCCCATAACCTGTTATCACCACTTCATCCAAAGTCTTATTGTCTTCCTGCAGTTGAACATTCAAAAACGGCTTTTTCCCTACAACCATTTCTTGAGTCAGATAACCGATATAAGAAAAGACCAAAGACGCTTTTTCACTTACCATTAACGTAAACTGGCCGTCTATATCAGTTATGGTACCATTGGTAGTACCTTTCTCTATAATATTAGCCCCAATAATTGCTTCTCCTTTGGCATCGGTCACTATACCTTTGACAGTCACTTTATCTTGTTGCATAACAATGGGACGCGTTTCTTCTCTAGAAATGGCCTTGCGAATTATTACTTGTCTGTCACGGATATGATATTCCAAATCAGTACCGGCAAACATTTGTTTCAGTACCTCCTCTATTGTTTTATTCCGTACATCCACATTGACACGACGAGACAAATCAATATCTGTACGATATATAAAAATAAATTGACTATTCTTTTCTACCCAATTAATCACACTCTTCAAAGTCTGGTTCTCCATAGAAACGGTAAAGCTAGTTTGTTCCGCATAACTCATTTCCGCAAAAGCCTCTTCATAACTTGTAAATGTTAAAATCATGGCTAAACTCATACATTTTGTGAATTTAGGCATGAGTTTTATTCTATTCGTGTATTTTTTCATATATTTGATTGTTTTTTCTATTTATTTCAAGGTAAATAATTAAACAACGATTCAGTGACCAGATAGTACGGCAAATACTGTCTGGTTTTCTTTTTTTTACATTCTTCTTTTATTCCATAGGCTAAAGTGTTTTAAGGTTCAACAATTCTCATTTAAGGCTCACATAGATTTCATCTTTATCATTTATTGTATAATGCAATGATAATGAAAGACATAAGTTATCCATAACATTGGTAATATCTGTTTGAAGATCCAGTTTTCCTGACAATGACAAGGTCGTAATCTCTGCATCATACCGTATTTTACACCCATAATACCGCTCAAGTTTCTTCAAAACATCTCCTACGGGTCTTTGATGAAGCAGCAATAAATTATCCTTCCAACTGATGTATTCGGACACATCAACCTTACGTACCTGCGTTTTATTACCTTTAATATCCACCAATTGATTAGGTGCTAATCTTACTTTGCTCTTATTCTCAGTAGTTACTTCCACGCTTCCATGTACTAAAACAACAGATGAAGCCTCATCTTCCCTATAGGCACAGACATTAAACGAAGTACCCAGTACGCGTATATCAAACTCTCTTGTTTTGACAACAAATGGGCAATCCTTCCTTTTGGCTACATCCAGATAAACCTCCCCCTCTACCAAGATTTCACGTTTCCGTTCTTCAAAAATATCCGGATATATCACTTTACTACCTGAATTTATATAAATTCTAGTACCATCAGAAAAAGTAATATCAGCTCTTTTCCCATTAGGAACCATTATTTGATGCATTTCATTCTTTACAGATGAAGCCTGGGATATTTTAGTATTTAATGCATACTGCTGAATATTCGAACTTCCTAAAGTATCATATTTTAAAGAAGCATCATTTTTCAGATTCATAGCTTGGTTATCTGTTATCAGAATCACCTCATCACCGCAAATGGAAGTCGTGTCATTCAGCAATGCTATATCAAGCTCCGTACCCTCATCAGCATTGGTACTCCACCAGTTCATAGCTAAAATCAAACCAATCGCTGCCGCTATCGACAAAGACCACCTATAAATATGACGTCTGTAGGAAACCCTCTTTTCCCTTTCTACTCGTTTCATCACGTCCTGAAAAGATTTTTCCACATCAACAAATTCCAATTCATCTGCTTCCCGAATCTTCTCAGTCAGGCATCGAACTGTTTTACGAAATTCATCTGAATTATATATTGTTTTTTTATTTTTCATCGAAATACCTTTTTATTAAGAAAACGGCACTCGATAAAAAAGGTACTCATAAAAAAGAAAAGAAATCACACTTTTCTTTGCATGAGCCTTCGCAAAACCAATAGACAAACCTTATATGACAAATAAAAGAACTTATTCATCACACAAATATCACTTCATGAAAACATGCCCAAATGATAAAACAACAATGATTGACTACTCGCTAAATCAAGAGAAGTGAAAAGCCCAAACACTACGCACAGGCACATGAACACAATGCACCAAGATACTGAAAATCCAAATGGTTGAAACAGAGAAAAAGAATTCACGCAAACGTGCCAATGTACGCGACAAAAGATTCTTGCTTGATTGAGGATTCATACCTAAGATAGCGGATATTTCCTGATGGCTCAATTCTTTTACATAATATAAATACAGAATTTCACGCTGACGACCGGAAAGACGTGAAATTGCCTTAGCCAGCCTCCTTTCATTCTTCACATCCACATCATCTTTCTTAAATAAAGAATTTATTATTTCTTCACCCATCGGAAAAAACTCATGGCATTCTTCAATCACTTCCATAGGACGTAAAGACTGAAACGCATCCAGCAGTTTATTTCTAAAAGAACAAAGCAAATACGCTTTTACATTATCAGTATAATGCAAATTCCTACAATTTAAAATCAACTTGACGAACAGATTCTGTATGGTATCGGCAACCAGCTCTCTGTCACCTACCATACGAATTCCATAGGAATACAATAACGAATAATAGCGTCGATAAACTTCTTCAAATGCCGCCGTTTCTCCTTTAATGAAAGATTCCCAAAGTTTAGTTTCATCATGTGTTCTATCAACCATAATACTAGCTCCTTAAAAACTTATTGAGCTTGCTCAGAGTTAAACTTAACAAGAAGGCAATATAAGAGATGAATCATGTAATGGACTCATCCCTTACTTTATAATACCTACATATTATTCAAACAGTTTACTGCGCGACAACATACAGGCACCGATAATCCCGGCTCTTTCTTTCAATTTAGATTCTACAATAACAGAATCACGGTTCATCAAGTTCAGTGTATATTTTCGAATAGCTGTAGTGATGGGTTGTGTCAAATAATCACCTGTACGTGACAATGCACCACCAATAATGACTAGCTCCGGATTGAATATATTAATAAGTCCCGCTACATGGCGGCCTAATTTCACTCCAATTTCTTCCACCAGTTCAATACACAGCAAATCTTCCTTATTTACCGCATCAATGATATCATCCAAGGTCAAATCTTCCAAATTTTTCTTGGTATTGGAGATAATAGAGTTTTCACCATTATTAATATGTTCCAACAGAATACGATGCAAAGCAGCCCCCGAAACTTCCGTTTCTATGCATCCTTTTTTCCCACAATGGCAGATAATCTCATTCTCATATCCAAAATTATGCCCGAATTCGCCAGAGAAACCGGATTTTCCTTTATAAATCTTTCCATCAATGATAATTCCCATACCCAATCCCCAACTGACATTGATAAAGATGATATTCTTCTCACCTTTCACAACACCTTGCATATACTCACCGTAGATCATAGCACGGGTGTCGTTGTCAATAGAAACACGATAACCACCCACCTTTTCTGATATAACATCCGTCAACGGGCGCTCATCAAAATTGAATATACTGTAACTATATCCCAAATCCGGATTCACACGCCCGGAAAGATTTACATTAATATTTAATATCTTATCTTTCTCAACACTGACTTTTTGAAGAAAATGTTTAATCAACTTACACAATTCGTCTAAACTCTCAGGGGTATTCTTCGCTTTAAAAGGAACATTCATTTTTAGCTGAACTACATCTCCTTTAAAATTTATCAACCCTAAGTTAATGGAAAACTGACGCACTTCAACACCTACAAAATACCCGGAATCTGCATTCAAACCATACAAACTGGGATGTCTTCCCCCACTGGTTTCCAGCTTTCCATAGTCGTTAATGTAACCTTCCTCACACATTTCATCAATGAATTTTGTAACTGTAGGCACACTTAAATCCATCTCTCTTGCTAAATCAGTAATCGTAGAGCTTCCATTATAAATATAATGGGTAATGATTTTCTTCTTCATCACAGCCATCTTTGAGCCCTTTTCAATTTCTTTCAACAAATTCTCACCCATAATAAAATATTCCGTTAATGTCCACAAATATAGTTATTTTTTTATGAAATCAAATCACATTTAAAGAGAATTTTCAAAAATTATTTT
>ENA-OXWM01000387-OXWM01000387.1-human-gut-metagenome-genome-assembly--contig:-NODE-387-length-13017-cov-3.920460_pt1 | contig 13017 bp, 14 predicted proteins | sample MGYA00244692_ERZ652727 | MGnify/ENA primary metagenome ERZ652727 (study PRJEB26926, sample SAMN06164747) | human gut metagenome | biome: ENVO:00009003; feature: ENVO:2100002; material: ENVO:00002003...
ATGCTTATCTTGAGGTCGTTCGTCAGAAACTGGTAGAACTCGCGGCAGATATGGACTTCGGCGTTATGTTGTGACAGAATGGATAGCAAACGTTCCACATGAGCCGATTTCTTGGCTTGATAAGTGTTTCCGAAAAGGGCGAATTTCATTGGGCGTATATTCATTAGTTAATTTTATAAATCTTTTGTTTGTCAAAATGGACCAGGTTTTAATAAAACCTGCTAACTTTGCACATCAGAACTGCAAAGATAATAATATATTGCCAAGATGACAAAGTTAAGTGTAAATATAAACAAGGTAGCCACCTTGCGTAATGCCCGGGGAGGCAACAATCCGGACGTGGTGAAAGTAGCCTTGGACTGTGAGGCGTTTGGTGCGGAAGGTATCACTGTACATCCTCGTCCCGATGAACGGCATATCCGCCGCAGCGATGTGTACGAACTTCGTCCGCTGCTTACCACAGAGTTTAACATTGAAGGGTATCCCTCACCGGAGTTCGTTGATCTGGTGCTGAAAGTGAAACCTCATCAAGTAACGTTGGTGCCCGATGCGCCCGATCAGATTACGTCTAATGCCGGATGGGATACCAAGACCAATCTTTCTTTCCTTACCGAACTGATGGATACGTTCGGCCAGGCAGGTATCCGCACCTCTATCTTTGTCGGTACGGACAAGGAGATGATAGAATATGCCGCCAAGGCGGGAGCCGACCGGGTGGAACTTTATACGGAACCATACGCTACGATGTACCCTCAGAATCCCGAAGCGGCCATTGCTCCTTTTATAGAAGCGGCGAAGGTGACACGTAGCCTGGGAATGGGGCTGAATGCAGGTCATGACCTTAGTCTGGTAAATCTGAAATATATGCATACGCATATTCCTTGGCTGGACGAGGTGTCTATCGGTCATGCATTGATAAGCGATGCGCTTTATATGGGATTAAAACAAACTATTGAAGAATATAAAAATTGTCTTCGTTCATGATGAATATCACTTTATTGGCTGCACAGGCGGCTTTGGCGGATACCCTTGCCGGGGGTAACCCCACATTGACACCCGTTTCGGGGGAGGCTCAGATGAACCTTTGGGATATGGCGGTAAAAGGCGGATGGATCATGCTTGTGCTGGCTCTGCTGTCCGTTGCGTGTTTTTATATCTTTTTTGAACGTCTTGCTTACATTCGCAAGGCTGGTAAGGAAGACCCTTTGTTTATGGAACGTATCCGGGATTATATTCGTACCGGAGAGGTGAAATCGGCCATCAATTATTGCCGTATTACTAATACGCCTTCTGCCCGGATGATTGAAAAAGGGATTTCGCGTATGGGACGTCCCGTCGCCGATGTGCAGGCTGCCATAGAGAATGCCGGAAACATTGAAGTGGCAAAATTGGAAAATGGCTTCCCCGTCATCGCTACGGTTTCGGGTGGTGCTCCCATGCTTGGCTTTTTAGGAACAGTGACTGGTATGGTGCGCGCTTTTTGGGAGATGGCCAATGCCGGAAATAATATTGATATTACATTGCTGTCAGGAGGTATCTACGAGGCGATGATTACTACTGTAGGTGGTCTTATAGTAGGTATTGCAGCCATGTTTGCTTATAATTATCTGGTGGTACGTGTGGATAAGGTAGTTGGCCAGATGGAAGCCCGTACCATGGATTTTATGGATCTGCTGAATGAACCGGTTCAAAAATAAAAATATATGGCGTTAAAAAGAAGACAAAAAATATCACCCAATTTCAGTATGGCGTCTATGACAGACCTCATATTCCTGTTGCTGATATTTTTCATGATTACCTCTACTATGGTGTCACCCAATGCCATTAAGGTATTGCTTCCGCAAGGCAGGCAGCAGACTTCGGCGAAACCACTTACACGGGTAATTATAGACAAGAATCTGAACTTCTATACCGCTTTCGGTAATGAAGATGAAATGCCGATAGACTTGGAAGAACTGCCCGCATTCCTGCAAAGGTGTGCCGAGAAGGAACCCGATATGTATGTGGCTCTTTATGCGGATGAGGCTGTGCCTTACCGCGAAATAGTAAGGGTACTGAATATTGCTAATGAAAATCACTTCAAGATGGTGTTGGCTACACGTCCGCCTGAGAAGAAACGTTAAGCTGTAAGCATGAAGAAAAATAAGATAACAGGACTGATTGGTACGGCTGTACTGCATATTCTTCTCCTAATCCTGCTGTTGGTGATTGCTATCCGTCGCCCTCAGGCTCAGGAAGAAGGGGGTGTCCCTGTTATGCTGGGAAATACGGAACTTTCTCAAGGAAATGCCGATCCTTATACGCTGACGGATGTGGATATAATGAATGAGCCCGAGGTTCCGGCTCCCGATGTATCCGAACCCGAAATGGTTTCTCCCGTCGAAACAAAAGAGGAAATCATCACGCAGACAGAAGAGGAAACGGTGGCAGTCCCTAAAAAGGAACCTAAAAAAGAAACCCCTAAAAAAGAAAAACCCAAGAAGGAAACTCCTAAAAAGGACGTACCGAAAAAGGAGACGGTAAAGCCGAAAGAGAAGACTGAGGCCGAGAAGCGTGCTGAAGCAGAAAAAGCAGAGGCTGAGAAGAAAGCGGCAGCCGAAAGAGCGGCAGCGGAAGCGGCGGCGAAGAAGATAGCCGGTGCTTTTGGCAAGGGAACTCAAATGGGAAATAAAGGAACCGGTACTACAGGCTTCGGTTTGGAGGGTAGCCCGACGGGAAACTCTTCGGAAGGGAAATCCAGCGGAGTGGGCGGTTACGGAACATTTGACCTCAATGGACGTTCTTTGGGTAGTGGCGGTTTGCCGATGCCTGTCTATAATGTGCAGGATGAGGGACGGGTGGTAGTGACTATTACCGTAAATCCCGCAGGACAGGTGATAAGTACCAGTATCAACAAACGTACCAATACAGTAAACGCTTCGTTGCGGAAGGCGGCGGAAGAGGCCGCCCGTAAAGCACGCTTTAACCAAGTGGACGGAGTGAATAACCAGACAGGTACTATTACATATTACTTTAAACTGAAGTAGCTTATGAAAACAATTTATGTATTTTTGGCAGAAGGCTTCGAGGAAGTGGAGGCGCTGACCCCGGTAGATGTGTTGAGACGTGCAGGTTTGCCTGTAAAGACCGTTTCTATAACAGGTGTGCTGACCGTAAACGGTGCGCATGGTGTTCCGGTAGTAGCCGATATGGTGTTTGAAGAAGTAAAAGAAGAGGATGCGGAAATGATTGTATTGCCCGGCGGTCTGCCTGGAGCGACAAATCTGGATGCTCACGAAGGTTTGGGCAAGTTAATTATGACATTTGCTGAAGCGGGACGTCCGTTGTCTGCCATCTGTGCCGCTCCGTTGGTATATGGAAAGCGTGGTTTGTTGAAAGGTAAGAAAGTAACTTGCTATCCGGGATTCGAAAAGTATCTGGAAGGTGCTGAGTATACGGCCGCTTTGGTAGAGAAAGACGGTAATTTTATTACCGGTAAAGGCCCCGGTGCCGCTATGGCATTCTCATTTGCTATTGCTGGGAAATATGTCGGTGCGGAAAAGGTGGCAGAATTGAAGCAAGGGATGATGATTGCAGAATGAACAGGCATGTCATTATAGTTGCGGGAGGCAAAGGGTTGCGTATGGGGGGAGATATTCCCAAACAGTTTTTGCCTGTGGGAGGCAAGCCTGTGTTGATGCGTACCATAGAGGCTTTTTACGCTTTTGATTCTTCTATACATATTATATTAGTTCTTCCGGTGAGCCAGCAGGCTTACTGGAAAGATCTTTGTGAAACGTATCATTTTGCTTTGCGTCATGATATTGCCGATGGGGGCGAGACCCGTTTCCATTCTGTAAAGAATGGGTTGGCATACGTGAAGGGAGAAGGCTTGGTAGGTGTTCATGATGGCGTGCGTCCTTTTGTTTCCCGGGAAGTGATAGCCGGATGTTATGAGGCAGCGCAGACTAAGCAAGCGGTCATTCCTGTAATTGATGTGGTGGAAACCGTGCGTCATCTTACGAAGCCGGGAAGTGAAACGGTTCCGCGTAATGACTATAAACTGGTTCAGACTCCTCAGGTCTTTGAAGTGCAGTTGTTGAAAGAGGCATATCAACAGGAATATACGGATGCCTTTACTGATGATGCTTCTGTAGTGGAGGCGATGGGCAGGGAGGTCTGTCTGGTGCAGGGAAATAGAGAAAATATTAAATTAACCACCCCTTTTGATTTGAAAATAGCGGAAGTCTTAATTTGAAATGTTCGATATCACTACGCGTGACATAAAATATTTGCAAGGAGTAGGCCCGCAGCGTGCAACCGTCTTGAACAAGGAATTAAATCTGTTTTCCTTGCATGATTTGTTGTACTATTTTCCATATAAATATGTAGACCGCAGCCGCCTTTATTATATCCATGAAATAGACGGAAATATGCCTTATATCCAGTTGAAAGGCGAAATCCTCAGTTTTGAGACTTTGGGTGAGGGAAGACAGCGCAGACTTGTCGGTCATTTTTCTGATGGTACGGGCATCATTGATTTAGTTTGGTTTCAAGGAATTAAATATCTGTTAGAGCACTATAAAACCAAGACAGAGTATATTGTCTTTGGTAAACCAACCGTATTCAATGGTCGTATCAATGTGGCTCATCCCGATATGGATCCTTCAGGCGAACTTACCTTATCTACGATGGGGTTGCAGCCTTATTATAACACAACGGAAAGGATGAAGCGCGGTTTCTTGAACTCTCATGGGCTGGAGAGGTTAATGAAGAATGCGCTTGCCCTGCTACAGGAACCTCTTGCTGAAACATTGCCTCCTCAGTTAGTAGAGGAGCATCATTTAATGTCTTTGGATGAGGCCATCCGTAATATTCATTTCCCCAAGAATCCCGAATTGCTGCGGAAGGCCCAATATCGTTTGAAGTTTGAAGAGCTGTTCTATGTGCAGCTCAATATTCTACGTTACAGTAAAGACAGGCAGCGTAAATATCGGGGCCTGCGTTTTGAACGGGTGGGTGAGATCTTTAATACTTTTTATTCACAGAATCTTCCTTTTGAACTGACCGGAGCGCAAAAACGGGTGATAAAGGAGATAAGAAAAGATATGGGAAGCGGACGGCAGATGAACCGTTTGCTGCAAGGTGACGTGGGAAGTGGGAAAACATTGGTGGCCTTGATGTCCATGCTCATCGCACTGGATAATGGCTATCAGGCATGTATGATGGCTCCTACAGAGATTCTTGCCGCCCAACATTATGAAACTATTCGGAAATTCCTGTTTGGCATGGATGTGCGCGTGGAACTTTTAATGGGATCTGTCAAAGGAAAGAAGCGTGAGAAGATATTGAGGGATTTACTGACGGGGGATGTTCAGATTCTTATAGGCACGCATGCCGTTTTGGAAGATACTGTGGGCTTTTCTTCTTTGGGAATGGTGGTTATAGACGAACAACATCGTTTCGGGGTGGCTCAGCGTGCCAAGTTATGGAGTAAGAATGTTTGTCCACCTCATGTGCTGGTCATGACGGCTACCCCTATTCCCCGTACCTTGGCTATGACACTGTATGGTGATCTTGATGTATCAGTTATTGACGAATTGCCGCCGGGCCGTAAACCCATCCAGACTATCCATCAGTTTGACAATCGCCGTGCCAGTCTTTATGCTTCCATTCGCAAACAGATAGAAGAAGGGCGGCAAATCTATATTGTTTATCCTTTGATAAAGGAGAGTGAAAAAATGGATATCAAGAATCTGGAAGAGGGGTATGAACTGATTTGTGCGGAATTTCCCGATTGCCAGGTCAGCAAGGTGCATGGTAAGATGAAACCGGCGGAGAAGGATGCTGAGATGCAGCGTTTCGTTAGTGGTGAAACCCAGATTATGGTGGCCACTACAGTGATTGAGGTCGGGGTGAATGTCCCTAACGCCTCGGTAATGGTCATTGAAAACGCCGAACGTTTCGGACTTTCACAATTGCATCAGTTACGTGGCCGTGTGGGGCGTGGCGCCGACCAGTCTTATTGTATTCTGGTCACCACTTACAAACTGACCGAAGAAACTCGCAAGCGGCTTGAAATAATGGTACAGACCAATGATGGTTTCGAGATAGCGGAAGCCGATTTGAAGTTGCGCGGTCCTGGTGACTTGGAGGGAACCCAGCAGAGTGGTGTCGCTTTTGACTTGAAGATAGCCGATATTGCCCGTGACGGTCAATTATTGCAATATGTCCGTGATGTGGCAAATCGTATTGTAGATGAAGACCCTGCAGGAACTCGTCCGGAAAATGCTATTCTTTGGCAGCAATTGCAAGCATTGCGTAAAACAAATATAAATTGGGCGGCTATCTCTTAGTTTATGTTACTGCATTGTTAAAAGCAAGGATATATGTTGCATAACATATTTGTGGTGTTTCCCCTTTATTTATAGAGGTTTCTGAACATTTTATCGAAGCATTGTATATAACTTACATACAAAAAGAGTTAAAGAAGCTCCTTCTTTCTCAAGGAAAATCTTTATCTTTGGAAGAATTTTTGGAAAAAGCACAGTATAAACCTTAAATGAACCCAATATTATGATGGAAAAAACGCTGGTTATTTTGAAACCTTGCACTCTGCAGAGGGGCTTGGTGGGTGAGATTATTAATAGATTTGAAAGAAAAGGCCTGCGTTTAGCCGGAATGAAAATGGTTCAGTTAACGGATGAAGTGCTTAGCGAACATTACGCTCATTTAAGTTCAAAGCCGTTCTTTCAGCGCGTGAAAGATGCAATGATGGTTTGTCCTGTTATTGTATGCTGCTTTGAAGGTGTGGACGCTGTCCAAGTAGTGAGAACATTAACCGGTCCTACTAACGGACGTCTGGCGGCTCCTGGAACTATCCGTGGAGATTACAGCATGAGCTTTCAGGAGAATATAGTTCATGCTTCCGATTCGCCGGAAACCGCTGAAGTGGAACTTAAACGATTTTTTAAACCAGATGAGATATTCGAGTATAAACAAGCTGTGTTCGGCTCCCTTTATGCTAATGACGAATATTAAAAGAAAAACCAAAAAAACGGATGATTTTGAAATGTGTTAAAGTAGTCGCAGCGGCAGCCTTCGCCCTAGTCAGCCTGAATGTGTCAGGACAGGATCTGTTGGCACGCCAGGCACCTATCGACCGAAAATTGAAAGCAGTAGATTCTGTTGCATTGATTCGTCAGATAAAGGCGGAAAAGTCAGCTTATCCTGCATATAGTCTCTACCCTAATTGGAGTAACGAGCGTGTACACGCTTATGGTAATACTGTTACTATTCCTGATACATTCCGTATTGATATGACCGGTTTCCGTATGCCGACAGAACACACAAAAATAACTTCTAAATTTGGTCCCCGTCGTCGTCGTATGCACAATGGATTGGATATAAAAGTATATATAGGTGATACGATTCGTGCAGCTTTCAGTGGAAAGGTGCGTATGGTGAAGTATGAACGTCGCGGATATGGAAAATATGTAGTGATTCGTCACGAGAATGGGTTGGAGACTGTCTATGGTCACTTGTCAAAGCAGATTGTGGATGAGAATCAGTATGTAGAAGCAGGAGAACCTATCGGATTGGGTGGAAACACCGGACGTTCCACCGGGTCACATCTTCATTTTGAAACGCGTTTCTTGGGACAGGCCATTAATCCGGCATTGTTATTTGATTTTGAGAAACAGGATATTGTAGCCGATTCTTATTTGTTTAGAAAAGGTAATAACAGATACCAGCGTAACACGAATAGTAAGAACGTGAATTTGTTGGCTTCATCAGATGGTACTATCCGTTACCATAAGGTAAGAAGTGGAGATACATTGAGCCGCATTGCACAGAAAACAGGTACATCTATTGATGCTTTATGCAAGTTGAACCACATTACCCGCAGAACTATTCTTCGTCCGGGACAAGTGTTAAGATGTTCTTAAGCTTTAGTTAATTAAGAAATACAAAATAGGGCGGGAAAGAGTATTCTTTTCCGCCTTTTTGTTTACGCTTAAGCAGAAAAATGCGTAACTTTGCCGTCTAATCATAGAGTGTGATGAAAGATACGAAACAACAATTTGAACATGTAATAGCTGTCTGCCGTGATTTGTTTGCGAAAAAACTGCACGATTACGGCGCAGCATGGCGTATCATGCGCCCTTCATCTGTTACCGATCAGATATTTATCAAGGCAAACCGCATCCGTAGTATTGAAATCAAAGGGGTGACGATGGTAGATGAAGGTATCCGTTCGGAGTTTATCGCTATTGTGAATTATGGAATAATCGGCCTGATCCAATTGGAGCTGGGATATGCTGATACGGATGATATGACTGAAGAACGTGCTTTGGAATTGTATGACCGGTATGCCAAACAGGCATTGGAACTGATGCTGGCCAAGAATCATGATTATGACGAAGCATGGCGCAGCATGCGTGTCAGTTCGTATACTGATTTGATTTTGATGAAAATCTATCGTACCAAGCAGATTGAAGGTCACGATGGAGCCACATTGGTATCAGAGGGCATTGATGCCAACTATATGGATATGATTAATTATTCTGTATTCGGATTGATCAAGTTGGAATTTGGAGAGTAAACAGTTACATAGTATCATTGGAATCTGGACAAACGCCTGCCGTTTTTTGCTGGCGGCAGTATTTATATTTTCCGGTTTTGTCAAAGCGGTAGATCCGCTGGGTACCCAATATAAAATTCAGGATTATTTGGAGGTTTTCGGTTGGGCTGCTTCGGTGCCTGCCTTTCTTCCGTTTCTGGCGTCTGTATTGCAGGCAATGGTCGAGTTTTGTTTAGGAGTATATCTTTTGTTTGGTATCCGCAGAAGAATGACAACCTTGTTTGTTGTGCTTATCATGGGGGTGATGACTCCGCTCACTTTATGGTTGGCTCTTTCCAATCCGATATCGGATTGTGGATGTTTCGGTGATGCTGTGACTTTGACTAATTGGGAAACTTTTGGGAAGAATGTACTTTTGTTGATAGCGGCGGTGTCCGTTTTTAAATGGGGAAACCGTATAACTCCTTTGGTGACCAAGCGTTTCGATTGGTTGGTGGCTATGTATACGTTTCTCTATATTTCGGGGATGACTTTGTATTGCTACCGTGAGTTGCCTGTCTTTGATTTCCGCCCTTATCATATCGGGGCAGATATACGTAAAGGGATGGAAATTCCGGAAGGAGCGAAGCCTACTGTTTATGAAACTCGTTTTATTCTTCAAAAAAATGGAGTGGAGAAAGAATTTACATTAGAAAATTATCCCGATAGCACATGGACTTTTGTAGATTCCCAAACGATGGTGAAGGAACAAGGATACGAACCGCCTATTCATGACTTTTCTATTATTCGTCAAGAAGATGGGGAAGATATAACCGATGAAGTACTGGATGATGATAATTATACTTTTCTGTTGGTGGCGCATCAGCTGAGCCAGGCGGATGATAGTACCATTGACCTGATAAATGAACTGTATGATTATAGTGTGGAGCATGGATATCAATTCTATTGTCTTACCTCATCACCCGATAGTGATATTGAAGACTGGCAGGAGCGTACGGGAGCCGAGTATCCTTTCTGCCTGATGGATGACATTACACTGAAAACCATGATACGCTCTAATCCTGGACTGATGTTGCTGAAGAACGGAGTAGTTATAAACAAGTGGAGTGTGAATAGTCTGCCTGATGAATATGTGCTGACCGACAGGCTGGAAAAATTGCCCTTGGCACAAATCAATGAAAAGACTTTCAGTCATAAAGTGGTGCTGGTATTGGCATGGTTTGTCTTCCCGTTGTTGTTTTTCAGCATGGTGGATGTCATTTGGGAGCATTTTCATAGGAAAAAGAAATTGAAAGAGAATCGAACAAAATAATTTCATTAACCCTTTAATAAAATAAACAAAATGAGAAAAAACATTGTTGCAGGAAACTGGAAAATGAACAAGAACCTTCAGGAAGGTATTGCTCTGGCAAAAGAATTGAATGAAGCTTTGGCTGTTGACAAACCTAATTGTGATGTAGTAATCTGTACTCCGTTTATTCACTTGGCTTCTGTTACTCCTATTGTTGACAAGGCTGTAATTGGTGTAGGTGCAGAAAACTGTGCAGATAAAGTATCAGGTGCATATACCGGTGAGGTTTCTGCTGAAATGGTTGCTTCTACAGGTGCTGAATATGTAATCTTGGGTCACTCAGAACGTCGTGCTTACTATCACGAAACAGTAGAAATTCTGGAAGAAAAAGTTAAATTGGCTTTGGCTAATAATTTGAAGCCGATCTTCTGCATCGGTGAGGTATTGGAAGAGCGTGAAGCTAACAAACAAAATGAAGTAGTTGCTGCTCAGTTGGCATCGGTATTCTCTTTGTCTGCCGAAGATTTTAGTAAGATTATCTTGGCTTACGAACCGGTTTGGGCTATTGGTACAGGTAAGACTGCTACTGCTGAACAGGCTCAGGAAATCCACGCGTTTATCCGTTCTTTGATTGCCGACAAGTATGGTAAAGAAGTTGCTGATAATACTTCAATCCTTTATGGTGGCAGCTGCAAGCCTTCTAATGCTAAAGAATTGTTTGCTAACCCTGACGTAGACGGTGGCTTGATTGGTGGTGCTGCTTTGAAAGTTGTTGACTTCAAAGGTATTATCGATGCATTCAAATAATTAATTTCATCACAGATTACTCAAGCTTACACAGATAAAGAATCATAAAATCGTCTGTGGAAATCTGAGTAATCTGTGATGATTTACTTAAATTCATAAAACGACATGAGATACATTTTTATCCTACTCTTTTTAAGTCTCGGACTTTCCGCCGTGGCACAGCAGAACATAGTAGAAAGCTTGCAGCGTAACCGTGCCGGAGAAGGTACTGTAACCATCCGTCAAGATCCTAAAATAACAGGCTTGATTGGTAGTATCTATACAGGGAATGTTACGGGAGGTGAGCAGAAAATGTTGAAAGCCAGAGGGTATCGGGTTCAGGTCTATGCAGGAAACAATTCGCGTGTGGCTCGTAATGAAGCTAATAACGTGGCTACCAAGGTGAAAGAAGAGTTTCCCGATATGCCTGTCTATGCCTATTTCCAGCCTCCTCGTTGGCTGTGTCGTGTAGGTGATTTCCGCAGTATTGAGGAAGCGGATGCCGCCATGCGCCGTCTGAAGGCTACCGGTGTTTTTAAAGAAGTATCTATTGTTCGTGAACAAATTAATATTCCCCTGGACTAATAACATGGAAGAACTATTGCATCCCGAATGGTCAGCAGAGAAAATTGAACAGTTGAAAGGCCATTATCAGAGTATTTTATCGCTATTGGGTGAAGATGTAGAAAGAGAAGGATTGCTGAAAACTCCTGAGCGCGTAGCCAAAGCTATGCTGACATTGACACGCGGTTATGAACAAGATCCGCATGCCATTTTATTGGGAGCAAAATTCAAAGAAGAATATAGTCAGATGGTTATCGTGAAAGATATTGATTTCTTCTCTTTGTGCGAACACCATATGCTTCCGTTCTATGGAAAGGCACATGTTGCTTATATTCCCAATGGTTATATCACCGGTTTGAGTAAGATTGCCCGGGTAGTGGATGTGTTTTCTCATCGGTTGCAGGTACAGGAACGTATGACATTGCAAATAAAAGAATGTATTCAGGAAACTTTGAATCCGCTGGGAGTGATGGTAGTGGTCGAAGCCAAGCACATGTGCATGCAGATGCGCGGGGTGGAGAAACAAAATGCCATTACTACTACTTCTGATTTCACAGGTGCGTTTAATCAAGCCAAAACACGTGAGGAATTTATGGATTTGATACGGCATAACCGGTAAGGAGTTATGCCTCCTTTATTTTAATACTACCCGGTCTCCGGCACGCTTGGCCATAATTTTTTGTAATTCACTTAATTCTTTAAAGTGGGCCATGACTTCAAGGCATTTATCGGCATTGGCTGCTACTTCAGGCTTGTTCAATGCTTGCAGCGTATATTTCATATCTTCTTCTAAAATGGCAAGTTTGAAGTCGATAAGTTGGTGTGGTACTAGTTCGTGTAAGCGTTCTTCATCTTTGACCATCGCTTGTGAATTGCTTTTACTCAATTGGTAACGATCATTTATCATATCTGCCGCCAGTTTGCTGATTGTAGGATCGGGATGAGCCAGAAAATAACGCTCTGCCGTGAAGTTGGGGTCATGCAGATGAGCTTCTGCTTCTGCCAGTATTTTCCGGTGCAACGGATTATGGAACTGTAATTCATCCTGTTTCAAATCCATGGAAATATATTCTATCACAGTGAGCGGAGTTTCCGTATTTTCTTCCGTTTCTACATAGCACATGACTTTCTCTCCGTGGCGTATCAAAGTTTGAAGCAGTAACTGCTCTTTTACATAAAAAACGTACTTTTCCCGTCCTTCTTGGGGAATATACGATTGATACCCTGCTTCTGCTTCTGCAGGAGGAAACGGAGGGGGAACATCATCATCTACTTCTATGGGGGGCATATCGGCAGGAGGTATGCTGCCGGCAGGAAAAGGTGCATCGGCAGAAGGCAGAGAGCCGATAGTGGCGGATGCGTCTTTTTCTTTCTTGATTTGTTCCAGATAGTTATCATCCCGTTGAAGCAGATGCTTTTTGATCTCGTCTAAAATAATTTGCTCGTTTACGTTCAAGAGGGTAGCACATTCTGTCAAGCAGGTATATCGAATTACTTTATCCGGAATCAGTCCGATACTTCGTGCCATGTCCGATATCAATCCGGCCCGTTTGATGGGGTCCCTTTGTGCATCTTTTAGTAAAAGGTTGGTCTTGAAACGGATAAAGTTCTCTTCGTGATCATCAATGTATTTTCTGAATTCCGTGGCATTGTGTTTTCTGGAAAAACTATCGGGATCATCTCCATCGGGCAGCAACAGCACTTTTATGTTCATTCCTTCCGCCAGCAACATGTCGATACCCCGGATACTAGCTTTTATACCGGCTTCGTCACCATCATATAATCTGTCTCTTATACACATCTCCGAGCCCAC
>ENA-OXWM01000408-OXWM01000408.1-human-gut-metagenome-genome-assembly--contig:-NODE-408-length-12582-cov-4.578989_pt1 | contig 12582 bp, 14 predicted proteins | sample MGYA00244692_ERZ652727 | MGnify/ENA primary metagenome ERZ652727 (study PRJEB26926, sample SAMN06164747) | human gut metagenome | biome: ENVO:00009003; feature: ENVO:2100002; material: ENVO:00002003...
TGGGCTCGGAGATGTGTATAAGAGACAGCCCTCAAACGCCCAGAGAAAAATGCCCTCGACCTCTCGCTTCATCTTCTCGGCAATGTCAGGATCGTCCACACGATCAGCAGGCTTCTCTTTTGTGGTCAGGATCAGTTGACGGCGGTAAAAGCCGTTGCTACGGTCGTAGAGGGATTGCAGATCGCCATTGGAAAATGCCAGCAGCCGGGCATACATCCACCCCTGATAGCTCTGGACACTTTTGCGTTCCAGATCCATCTTGCCCTGTGCGGTAACGATGGATTTGACATAGTTGGTCTGCTTCAAAGCCTCCATTTTCATATCGTCATCCACAAGAAGGTGAATGTGCTCCAGATCGGCGCGGGCAAACCGGTTATCGGAGATTTTTGCAATGCTGCCGTCCTTCATATTGCAGCCAAACAGCCGCGCCAGCACGGGACCGATCTGCGATTTTCCTTCGCCGCCCTCGCCCTTGAGGATCATCATGCGCTGCCCCTTGGTGCTGGGAATGAGGCAATAGCCGATATACTCCTGAAAGGTTGGAATGTCCTCCGGGTAAAGTAGGTCGGAAAGAAACCGCAGCCAGACAACCGGCTTTCCCGCCTGCGGATTGTAGGCAATAGGAAACCGGCTGCGCACGATCTCAGCCCGCCCCGCAAGAAAGCTGCCGTCGATGCGAAGCGTCCCGTTCTGCACATGAATCTCATCCGGCTTCGGCGGGAAGCTCCCTGCATGAGCCGCCAGCTTCATGATCTCCACGATATTGGAAATGGTGCGCGGAATGTTCTTTGCAGCACAGCACTCCAGCTCGGCATAGATTTTCTCTTTCAGCAGCAGTGGGTCTGCCAACCGCCCATCCGGTGTGAAAAATGCGTTGTCCGCATAGATGAGCTTGTTCTTTGACAGAAACTCCCGGCAAAAGGCCGCCTCGTTGACATCCTTGCCGTCAAACCATGCTGGAAAATCCAGTCCTTCATATTTTTTGCTCACGCAGCATCCCTCCCACTGATTTTTCCTTGAGCTTGTCTAACCGACCATCTGCAAGCAGATAACGAACCACTTCGGCGCGTTCATGGGAATCCCCGGAAGCAAGAATATCCAAGTAATACTCCGCCTCGTCCAGCTTGTGACAGGCTTCCACAAACCGCTCATCCGGTGCTTCTGCTGGTGATTGCGGCGCATACTGCACCTTCCATCTCCGCAGGACACGAGCGTAATCGGATAGAACAGAAAAGCACAGCCGCTCATTTTCTCTGAGCTGCTGTGCTTCTGTTCGGATGCGCTTTGCGTGGAGCGCCGCTGCGCTGGGCGGCTTGTCCGGAGTGAGGTGAAAGTCTGCTGCCAGACGCTGCGCCGCCTCATAGAGCGGCAGACCGAACAGCTTTGCGGCAAAGTCAATCACATCTCCGTGTTCCCCACAGGCGAAGCAATGGTAGTGATCGTCTGCCGCATACAGGCTGGGATGCCGGTCGTTGTGGAACGGGCAGAGGGCCATGCCGTAATGGTTGACCTCCACGCCGTACCGCTCCACCGCCTCCCGGCAGCTTACGCCATATTTGACGTTCTGAAAGCAATTCATGCGTTATCCTCCGTAAAATAGATTTGAGCGGCGGCTTTCGCACCTCTCTGTCTGCTTTATGTTCGGATTCGTAAAAAACAGGCGGATGGCATGACAAGTTCATTTCAAAAAACATGACAGGCCTTTTCATGTTCATATTTGCATGGTATAATTAAAAAAACGTGACAGGAGGAAAAACGATGGCTGCACCGATCATTGACCACAATCTGCTGACGCTGGACTACTGGCAGGACAGCGTGACCTATGAGGGCAAAACCGTACCCGGCGGCACCATTGGCTGTGAAGCTCTGAACATCCCGGATGCGCTGCGGGAAAAGCTGGCACAAGCAAGTATTCCCTTGCAGAAGATCGTCGCGGCAATCAAAGAGAACAATCTGACTGCCGAGTTGCTTCGTCCTGCCAAGGGCAGTGTTCTGCATATGATACAGCTTGCGAAGGATACACTGCCGTTTTCCCGTGCCGACGCTGCTTATTACAACGGGCGTGTGGAGCATATCTTCTCGGAGGAAGGGATTCAGAATACCCTTGCCTATGTGCAGGCTGCCGCCGTGGTTGGGCTGCTGGCCACCTTCAACGAACGGTTCAGGCAGGGCGTTGGCATAACGAAGATCATCACTCTTGCGGAGGAGCTTCCCTCCACCATTCGCAACTACAAAAGCGGTATGACGGCGTTTGCAGACGAGCTGCATAAGGGGAAGCGGACTCCGGACGGCTATGCGCAGGTGTTTGGCAGGATATTCTCCGGACAGCCGAAGCTATCGCTGGACGATAAGTCATGGCAGGCATTTTCCAACACAACAATTCAATATGTATCTGCCGTCCGCTCCGCGCAAGACGCGCCGCAGCTCATGCGCCGGATGCACTATATGTCTTTCGTGTCTATGTTCCGCTCCGATCTGTACGAGGGTCTATGCGTCGGACACGCGCCGAGGAAATGCGCGGTCTGTGGGAAATGGTTTCTGACCACTGACGCAAGATACGCCAAATACTGCGACGGTCTGGCTCCCGGAGACAAGCGCGGGCGTACCTGCCGTCAAGTCGGGAATCTCCGTGGCCGGGAGCAGCGGGAGCTTGCCGCAGATCATCCCATCAAGAAAATCTATACGAAGCGGTTCAACACGATCACACAGTATCTTGGGCGCGGCACGCTGGACGAGCAGACCGCCGCCGCAATGAAAGCACTGGCAAAAAGCAAGCTGGAAAAGGCCCTGCAAGACAGCGGCTATGCGCAGGGCGGCTATGCCGCTGAGATGGAGCAGGCGGCTCTGATGGCGGAAGCGAAAGAAACGATGGAGCGGTAATGGAACGCTATAGCGGTGGGAGGTGCAGGCATGGAGGATAACCGTGACAAACTGATACCGGCACAGCTTGCGGGCTGGACATGGGATTTGACCGCCTATGCGGCAAAAGTGCCGTTCTATAATGCCGACGATCTGACCATGCGCGAAGTCCGGAACATTTTTCAGCTTACCCCGGAACCGCCGCAGATGGAATTGAATGAATACATATATGAAGCCGTCCGTCGCAAAGATCTTGCGTGCTTTTCCTTCTTCCTGCACCACTTTGAAAAGCGTCTGAACAGCGTGATTTACCGGTTTCTTACCCGCAATGGCATTGACCGCTACGACCCGGCGCGGTTTCTGGACTACAAGCTGGAAGTTCTGCAAATGCTGCTGTGCTGCCTGCCGAAGTTCGAACCGGCGCAGGAGACGGAGTTTCTGAAATATGCAAAACATTATATCCAAAACGGACTGCTGTTCTGCCGTATGATGGACGAAGCCGGTTCCTTTGCCAGTCTTGCGGAGTACCAACGTGTGCGTCAGATCGGTGCGATCTATAACAATTCAGGCAAGAGACGCACAGAGGTCGTTTCCGAGTTTGCCGCCCAAAGCGGATACAAGGACGAAAGCGTATCCGCGGACGAGCTGCTGACCATTGCCCAGCGCAACCGCAGCATTGTTTCCCTCTACCGCACGGAACAGGATGAGGACCGTGAGGAAACCGGCGAGGATGTGACGCGCGACGATAGCTGGAACTACGCCGAAATCCTCTGGAACGGAATACAGGCAAAGGCGGTCACTGCGGCGTTTGAGCAGCTTTCCTACAAAGAGCAATGGTATCTGGAAAAGCGGAACGCCATCTGCTTGACCTGCGGGCGTGTCAGCCCTTTGTCCATGCAGTCCACCTTTGAAGATTTAGCGGTGGATTTTGAAGGAACGACAGCCAGCGGTGCGGAGCGGTTCTACCGGCGTACATTAGACAAACTGCGGCTGAAGCTGCCGGAAAGCGGTGTGATCCATACCGTGACGCTGAAACAGACCGAGCGCCGCAAGAAGAATAAAAAAATAGCCGCCGCTGTCTACCTGTATCAGGCGGACAACGACGGCGAATGGGGCGAGCTTCGGTTTGATTTTGAAAACGGCACGGCGGAGATCGTCAGGCTGGCGGATTGGGACACGGTGAAAAGCAATATCTTTGCAAAGACGGCGATCCGGTTTGTTCAGAGATTGCCGGAGGCGAGATTGCTGAAATCCGTGGTCGTGCCGTTTGAGATGGGGATTTCGGAAAAACCAGCCCTTCCGACGAGCACGGCAAAAGCAACGAAGATCAATCCCGCACACACAATTTCTCTGCGGCAGACGGAGTGCCGGAAAACGGGTGAAACGATTACCGCTGCTGTCTATCAATATCTGGTGGACAACGACGGTGAATGGGGCGATCTGCGGTTTGATTTTGAGAACGGCACAGCGGAGATCGTGAAGCTGGCAGATTGGGACACGGTGAAAAGCAACATCTTTGCAAAGACGGCAATCCGGTTTGTTCAGAGCTTACCGAAAGCGAGGCTGCCGAAAGAAACTGTTGTGCCGTTTGAAATCTCATAGATGTCGGGTTGACGCACACAGAAAATAGTGCATTTTAGCCGCAGTTGCACAAATGTAACATAGAATTGCGGAAATTCCAGCTCTGTGTGATAGAAAATAAGACCGCGCCAAGATAAAATTGGAGACAAAGAAATGGAGGATGCAGGCATGACATTCGGTGAAAAACTATTGTTTCTCAGACGGCAAAGCGGATTATCGCAGGAGCAGATCGCGGAGAAGCTGAATGTTTCGCGGCAGGCGGTGTCCCGTTGGGAAGCAGGCGCGATTCCGGATATGGAAAACGTGGTCAAAATCAGCAGCTTCTTCGACTGCTCTCTGGACTATCTGATGAATGATGCTATTGAAAAGCTCCCTGAAAAGGTGACCGAAGCGCCGCATTACGATGTTGTGGAGCGCAGGAGAATTCAACCGGAAACGGTATGTCTCATAGTCGGACTCGCTGCATTGACGGTCGTTTTGATTCTTTGGGTCGTTTCCAAGTTCGTTGACGTTGGCATACACCATCAGGACGCTGTCTCTAAAATGTGGTACACGGGCTTTGGCGGCTTTGCGGATCACTACGGACTTCGCCCGCTGCTGTTCGGCTGCGCCGCGATCTGGATTATCGCCGCTGCTTGCCGGGTGTATATTCAGCTTTTTGTCAGGCGCTATATTGTCAACAAAAAGTATATGCTTTGCCGCATTTGCAGTCTGCTCCTTTATGCGGTAGGCACTGTCATATGGATTATCTGCGTCCTTAAACCGTGGAAGTTCATGTGGACGATTGGGATCAGCATCACTGTCGCCGTGTACGCTTTGATGATTATAGTAAGTCTGATCTTAGCCCCAAAAATGAAGGGAGGCGAGAAGTAAATCTTAATATTCAACCGATAGGCAAACCGTCCATGTCAAGCAAGGGAGGCTTTGAAAGTGAAGAAACTGATTGCAATTCTTTTGTCCGTTGTGAGCATTCTTAGCGTATGCTCCTTATCCGCATATGCTGCATCTGGAGAACAGCACGCGGATACTGCGACGAAAAATGACAGAGAAACCGTTATTACAATTACCGGGGAAGAAAACATCAGAAAGTACTTGGAGAGTGTTGGCGAAGAATATGATCCTACTTTGCTATGTATTCAGCGCAGAATCATTGCAGATACGGAAGTCATTGAAAACAATCAAGTCTCTCCGAATACCATCATTCGAGAATATGTAATTAGAAATAAGAACTCATCAACATACACCGATTTTTCAACTGTTTTGAAAGAGTATCGCAGACCTTCCGGGCGGGTGCTAATTGATGAAGAAATCGGAATCTCCTCAACGTATACTGCCGATGCTGGTATCTCTGCGGAGATTCTTGAGGCAAACCTTGGATACGCTGTAGAGGGAACCGAGAATTTCCGGATTGAATGGGAAGAAACCTATTCGTATGCTGTGAGAATCAAAGTCTATCCCATTTATGAGAAAGTCACCGGTGAAATTTGGGATGATGACGTTTACTATGATGATTACATCGGGGATTTTACTGTCTATCATGCAGTCGGTGACGACGTTCGAGTTTATCGCGGATGACTGGCAACAAGGTTTATTTCACACACTACGGAGATTGGGGGTAACAATAAAGTGCAACTTATTATAAAACAAATAAGAATTATTATTTGTTCACTTTTGCTTATTGTCTCAATGAGCCTGATTCCCTGTACATGTGACAATGTGAATTCAAACCTAAATTCCTCCACAGTATCCGATTCGCAAATCATCAAAATTGAAAATGCGGACGATTTCTTCTCTATTAAGGATGGATTTATCCATTTTGGCAAGGAAACCTGCGCATGCTGAAATGGGCTATGCGCAGTTATGAACGAAGTCTTAACCGCCAAACTATTGCTTCACATGAAGCATAGACAATAAGCGAAAGGAGCTTTATAATGAAAAAGATGTTAAGTATGCTTCTGTCTTTGGTAATGTTGCTTTCTATGAGCGTTACCGCTTTTGCAGCAGATAACCGTCCTGTTGCAGTTGATAATTCTGCCGTGCAGATTGTTGAAGCAAACGGTGTGCGTACCGCAACTTATTCCGATGAAACCACTACCTACATCGTTACATACAATACTGTAAAGAACACTATTTGCGTATCTCAGAAAGACAATGAAACCAGTAAAATCTCCCATGGTACAACTGTATCCACCAATGTTTCAACCGCAACTATACGAGCTACTTCTTCTACCATTCATCAAGATACTTTCAGCAACTATGAATATGACATCTACACCGGCAATCCAAATGAATGGAATTTGGAGCGCCCTGACGATGATGGTAGTGGACAGGTCTACTTCATGGTGTATGAAAATAGCTCTAACGAAGATAAACTGGACGCATGGTTTGAAGCTGTAAATGCTTTGAACGACAAAGAGTGGGAAGCTGTTTCTGCTTGTGGAGTATCTATGGTTACGAGCTTTGCGGCAGGATTTATTTCTGGAATGGCCGTAGCTACTGGTGGCGTTTTGACCCCTGGGGCAATCACAGCAATCGTTGCTGCTGTTGGTGCGACCGGTGCCGCTGAAGTTCTTCTTTTCCAGGTTGGTACTTGTTGCAATGTTTGCAGACTGGCTTATCAGGATGTTTATAATGCAACCGACAATATGCACTTCTAAAAAATGAAGAATGGAAGAGAGTTATGAAATATTTATTTAAAGGGCTTATATGGGTCGTAATCTTGTCCGTGGGATTGTTCTCAGGAATTAAACTGATTCCCAGTTTTGTGTGGTGGCAACTCATTTTGTTTGCAGCCATCTGCTATGCGGCTGGTCAGATTTCTTACAAACTATTCCGCATAATTGATAAAAAATTTGCTTCTTTCAAATAATGTATCAGTAAGGGAAATTGCCGATGAAACCGCTGACCTTGGTGAGTACGGGTTGCATCGTGATAGCGAGTTTGTTTGGCCTTCAAAAAGGACTCGCAATTCTACTTCTCTGTATGGGTTTTCAAGAAGCCCTTTGTGCAAAGGAGTATTATGACAACAAGCGCAGAAATCTGGCTATCGTCTCTTTCATAGTTGGAATTTCCGTATGTATTTGCGGATTTCTTTCTTTGACAAACATGATTTGAATCTACATATTTATCATTTTACGATCAGACAAACAGCAGAAATAGATCAGCCGCCTGTTTCCAAAAGGAACAGGCGGCTGTCTTAGTATTTGTAATCTCTGCACACCCGAATCTGTCAGCCAACAGTAAAAAGTTGAATTACTTCCTTATCACTGGTAAACCAATGGTTTCAGGGTTTTTCTTTATCTCAAAAACAGTGTTTAGCCTTATTTTTAGCCTTGCGGCACAAAAAACACGGACCAGTGCAGGCACCGGTCCGTTAAAAACCAAGATTGTTTTTATGCTGTGTTATCAGTATCGCAGAATCGAACGAGAAAATCAATCGCAAGGTTTTACTCTCCCTGTAGATTTTGAATGTACTGTTCCATTCGGTCGGCGCTGGCCTTCTTCATCTGATTTGTCGCATGTGCGTACACATCCAGGGTAAACGCTGCCGTCGCATGGCCGAGGTTTTCCTGAACCGTCTTGATATCGTCGCCATTTTTGATAGAGGCAACGGCGTAGCTATGACGAAGATCATGGAAGCGCATGGTCTCCATTCCGATTGACTTGACGATCCGTTTGAAGCAGTCATAAACAGTGCGGTGTGACAGAAAGCTGCCTGCCGCATTGGTAAACACCAGATTGTGTACATTATCCCAAGCAGACCCGGCATAGGCAGCCATTTCTTTCTGCTTGTCCTGCTGCGCACGGAACAGGGTAAGCACACTCTGCGGGACGGCCAGGACGCGTCCCTTTCCGTTTTTCGGCGTGGAAAAGTAATACTGCCCGCCCTTCTTTTGCTCCTGCCGCGCCTGCTGGCGAACGGAAATCATTCCATTCGTAAAATCAATGCAATCCCAGGTCAGCCCCAGAAGCTCGCCCTCCCGCATGCCGGTAAAGAGGGCAATTTTATAAAGCAGTTCGTGCGGATGGCCGTCGATTGCGCGAAGGAATGCAGCGCTGCGGCATCATCATCAAAAACCGTCATCTCTTTCCTGAAGACCTTCGGAAGACTGCATGCATCAGCAGGATTCTGCCGAATATCCCCATTCGCAACCGCCTGCTGAAGTGCTTTGTGCAGAATCCCATGGATATTCTTGATTGTCTTCGGCGAGAGCGGCTCTGCGTTCTTTTTGCCTGGCCGCAGCAGATCGTTGTAGAACGACTGGATCTGCTGTGTCTTCAGCGCGCACAGCTTGACTGCGCCGAGGTTTGGCGTCAGATACAGTGCAATGCTGCGGCGATAGAGATAGGCCGTGGAGGGCTTAATGCCCTCCAGATAATTGTCCGACCAGCTCTGAAGCCATTGCGCAACCGTCATGGCGGATGGCTCAATATATGAACCGTTGTCAATCGCCGCGGTTGCCGCTTTCAGCTTTTGCAGCACTTCTTTTTGCGTTTTCCCGGTGATGGAGTGCTGCTTCTGCTTCCCGGTACCGGGATCAAATCCGGCTGAGTAGCGGGCCTGCCAGTAAGTATATGTTTTACCGTCCCGCGCAACGGAAATTTTCCGCACAGAGCCGTTTCCATTTGCATTTCTTTTCATATCGTAGTCTCCCTCTAAATGTTACTCCCGCAGGCAATGCCTGCGGGAGCTGTCGTTTAAGCGGCGTTTGTCAAAAAAGATTCCAGAGAAGAGCGCGGAACAAGAATTCTGCGTCCCATTCTGATTGCATGCAGCCTCCCGCAGCGGATCAGCTCATATGCGCTGCCACGCCCAATGCGCAAGATTTCTGCAACTTCTTCCACACGCAACGTCAATGGAAGATCATTCAGATTATAAACCATTGTAATTTCCCCCTTCTTGGATTTGATTGGTGTCGGTGTTTTTTACATAGACGGCATTCCCAGATGTATTGAAGAAGAAAAAATCTCCAACACGCATACCAGCAATCATCTGTCGATATTGCAGAGCACTTTTGAGGTTCCCATGCGCAAGCGCTTTTGCCAAGGACTTGATATTCTCCGTACCGGGACGAAAGAAAATGCGTAAAGCTGCCTGTGACAAGGTGTTTAACATCTTGATATCATCTGCCCATTGCGTTATGAACCATCCGGAAATGCCAAATTTTCGTCCCTCCCGTAAAATTCGAGTGCTCATATTCTGAGAGCCAAGATGAAGACCATGCGCTTCGTCTAAGACGAAAATCACAGGTTTAGATGCCATACATGGACAAATCTGTTCATTCCAAACTTGCGCCAAAATCATTTCTGTGTACTTCAAGCGCTGATCCGATCCCATCCAGTATGGAAACTGGATAATATGAATCATGCCCGGCTGGCGAATAGAAACGTGAGTATAAGCATCCGCCGATATTGGGACAATCAATCCAAGATAATTCCGAATCATCTCAATCTCTGATGATGCTTTTAGCTGCTTTTCACAGTAAGAAATCAGTTCGGGAACCGTTTCGTTCGTGCTGTTTTCTTGTAAAAACGAAACAGCAAGCTGGCGAATTGTGTCTTGCTTGACAATCCCAATTTTACAAAAAAGTCTGATGGAAGATATCAGTTCTTCTGCGCGCGCTTCAACATCACGTCCTTTTGAGTTCGACAGGATATCCAAATTGATTTTGCGGATATCAGTATGTAGAACACAGGAATCCTGCATTTGCAGAAAAGAATCAGAATAATCCGGAATCACGACGTTGAATCCTTGCCTGCAGGCTTCTTTTGCCAACCGTGAGATCAAGTACGTTTTTCCTGTCCCGGATTGACCCAAAATGGAAATGTGCGCGTTTTCTGCATTAGCCCAATACACATTGCGGCCATCCACGCCTTGGCCAAGAAATAAATTTAGATTCATCTGCTTGCCTCCGGTTAAAACGGCAACGGTACGCCTGGCTCTTCAAGCAATTCGCGGTTAAGGCGTACAACGTTTATGCGCTGGCGGCATCCGCTGGGATCTATCACCTGGATCTTGGTTCTGAATGTAGATTGGTTGGTACGCGCTCCTGCCAGCGCTCCAATTTCAGACAGCGCTTTTAGGACAAGAGGACTGCTTTGCGGAAGGCGGTCTGCGATGAGTTTATATGCTGCCTGATTCAAAGAAACTGTAGTTCCGTTGACATAGGCGATTGGATCTGAGATAGTCTGAGAGTCCTCGCTATAAACAGACGCATACGGATGCATTTGAATTTCGCCGTTCCCCAGCAATCTGCGCGCAAAAAACAAAAATGTTTCGCCTATGTCATCAATACCAGATCTGTCCGAGGTATCCAATGCGTCTTTCATAAATGTTACGCTCTCCGGGGTCAAGGACGGAAGAAGCGGTGACAGATTGAGTGATTTGAGGTATTCAGAGATCAAATCATAGGTACCTGTGAGGATTCCAAGCATAGCAGCACTGCGTTCTTGAACGAAATCTTCCTGTAGGAAAGGCGATAGCGATCGTACTGATACAGACACACGCCAAAACCAGTAATGGCATTCCAACAAAGATGGAGATGAAGCCAAGTAGCGGATGATGCCAAATAAAGCGCTCCGCTTTTGCGTCAAATCTCTGTTCAAATCTTCTCGCCGCATTTGTAATGCTCATAATTGTTCACCTCATTTCTTTCTTGCAAGGCCATAATACCGCTTAAAGTATTAAGTGGGGAAAAGGGTCCTGCAATCGAAACTAAGATTGTATAAGTCTTTAAGAAAAAAGAGTCAGACCCGGAAGAGGACTGACTCATTCATATAATGATTTTGAAATTGTATTTTCGAGAAGAGAATACCCTTGACAAATCTCGTCTCAGAAAGATATGCTTTTGAGGTATGCACGGGAACACCATTTCCCGAACCCCACATTCTTTGTGGATGATGGTGTGAGTGGCGTGACCTATGACCACCCCGGCTTCCAAGCGATGCTTGCGGAGATTGAAGCAGGACGAGTGGCTGTCTGTATCAGCAAAGATCTATCCAGACTTGGGCGTAACTCTGCACTGACTGGGCTTTACACCAACTTCACCTTTCCCCAATTGCAGCGGGTGTTTTGCTTTCTCGCGTCCCAGCATCGCCAATACGCTGTGATTTCGTCCTGGAGCGGGTGGAGGCTTGCCTGCGGTCTTAACGTCTGAAACGTCGCACAGCTGGCTAACGCGCTGGTATCTGTGCTTGGAGTGAGTGTTTGGCAAGACCAACAAAAACGCCGGTCGAAATTCTACATTTTGCCGAGAGCAAAAAAGAGCCGCTTTCCCGAAAAATTCCCGGAAAAGCGGCCCAAAATCGCGTGGGTAAAGGTTCAAGTCCACTGATTTTGCCAAAACCCTTTTTGATATCTTTTTTTCCAACTTCAAAAAATGGGCGCAAAAAAACCCGGAAGCCGTTGAAACTTCTGGGTTTTTCGCGCTGATATCTTTTTTGGTGCAGCTTGATGGTGGAGACTGGCGGACTCGAACCGTCGACCTCTTGCGTGTGAAGCAAGCGCTCTAACCAGCTGAGCTAAGCCTCCATTGCTGGACTATTATAGCAGATGGAAAGGGGAAAAGTCAACCTTGGATTTTGTTTTCTTCCTGCCAAAGCGACGGAGCGGCGGCGAGGAGCTGCGTTTTGGTGTTCTGATCGGGGTGCTCCAGCGCATATACTAGCAGCAGGTGCAGCATCCGGCCCACGTCTTTGCCGCAAAGCGTGGGAAAATCCGCGCCGGTGACGGCGAGCTGGCACAGCGTGACGCAGTCGCCGCGCAGCCCGATCTGCCGGACGGCGTCCGTGCGCTGCAGGTCCGCCTGCAGATGCGCCGTTTCCCAGCCGTGCTCCGCGATCAGGCGCTTCCATTCCGCCTCCGTCCGGCCCTCGCGCCATGTCTGCGCTGTCAACTCAATCAAACGGCAGAGCTTCGCGGGCAGGCGGAACGCCGCCGGGTCGAACGCCGGACAGCGCAGCTTTGCGGCTGTCCATCTGGCCTCCGGCGTTTTTGGCAGGGCGGAAAGCCCGGAAAAATCGGCATTTTCCGCCCGTATGCAGGCGCCCAGAAGTCCTTCGGCCAGCATACGGCCAAAATATTCGGGCCGGTCGGACAGAAGCGTCTTCTCCGCCTCCTCCCGCACCCGCTCGCGGGAGAGC
>ENA-OXWM01000428-OXWM01000428.1-human-gut-metagenome-genome-assembly--contig:-NODE-428-length-12055-cov-7.118000_pt1 | contig 12055 bp, 8 predicted proteins | sample MGYA00244692_ERZ652727 | MGnify/ENA primary metagenome ERZ652727 (study PRJEB26926, sample SAMN06164747) | human gut metagenome | biome: ENVO:00009003; feature: ENVO:2100002; material: ENVO:00002003...
ACGAGATCATGCCTAGTCTCGTGGGCTCGGAGATGTGTATAAGAGACAGATAAAAATACCGGGCGAATATATACCAAACGTCTTTGGGCAGTTTGATGCATTCGCCAAGAAAATAGAGCGCACACTGCACGTAACGCTTGTCTTAAGAGATGATTCCTTAAAGATTATCGGAGCGCAGGGAAATATTGATGGGGCAAAAGAGGTGTTCGAACAGCTCATTGCGCTGGCTGAGAGAGGCAACGTCATTACAGAGCAGAACGTAAACTATGCACTTGCACTTTTAGAGGAGCATAGAGGCAGTGAGATTGTTGAGATTGACAAGGATATCATTTGTCACACAATAAATGGAAAGCCCGTAAAGCCAAAAACCATAGGCCAGAAGGAATATGTCGACGCAATCAGGAAAAAGATGATTGTGTTTGGCATGGGTCCTGCCGGAACAGGAAAGACCTATCTTGCCATGGCAATGGCTATAACAGCTTTTAAAAATGAGCAGGTGGGCCGTATTATCCTGACACGTCCTGCGATTGAAGCAGGCGAGAAGCTTGGCTTTCTGCCGGGAGATCTGCAGAGCAAGATTGACCCATATTTGAGACCATTGTACGATGCTCTTTATCAGATAATGGGAGCTGAGAGCTTCCAGCGCAACATGGAAAAGGGCCTTATTGAGGTAGCTCCTCTTGCGTACATGAGAGGCCGTACACTTGACAATGCATTTATCATACTTGATGAGGCACAGAATACAACTCCTGCACAGATGAAGATGTTTCTTACACGAATCGGCTTTGGCTCAAAGGTTGTCGTGACAGGTGATGCGACACAAAAGGATCTTGCACCAGGAGCAAAATCAGGGCTTGATGTGGCACTTAGGGTGCTTAAAAACATAGATGATATAGGCATATGCAATCTGACAAGCAAGGATGTCGTGCGTCATCCGCTTGTACAAAAAATCGTTCAGGCATATGATGATTATGAAAATAAGCAGACTGCAAAGACTGCAAGAAAGCAGAGGAAGAGCAATAAATGAGTTTTTTTATCGAAAAAGAAGTAGAATGCAATTTTAATTTTGATTATGAAAAGGTCGCAGAAGCTGTTGTTTCTGCTTCACTTGAGCACGAGAGCTTTCCGTATGAGGCGGAGGTTAATTTGACACTGACAGACAATGAAGGGATACATGCCATCAATAAGGAGTACAGACAGATAGACAGGCCTACAGATGTATTATCTTTTCCGATGCTTTCATATGAAACGCCCGGAGATTTTTCTTTCCTTTCAGATGAAAATGAGGATGATTTCAATCCTGATACAGGAGAGGTCATGCTAGGTGACATTATCATATCCGTCGACAAAGTAAAGGAGCAGGCCATAGAATACGGACACAGCGAAAAAAGAGAGTTTGCCTTTCTGATTACACACAGCATGCTTCATCTGTTCGGATATGACCACATGGAGGCTGATGAGGCGGCCGTAATGGAAGAGCACCAGAGAAAAATACTTGACGCTTTAGGTATAACACGCTAATATTTAAGCTGGTTATCAATTGAAACAGAGGATTTTATAAATGTCTAAAAAAAACAATGGTGCAAGTAATGCCTTAGTACAGGGCTCCATACTTGCCGTAGCATCTATCATAAGCAGAATAATAGGACTCATATATCGCATACCGATGCAGCGTATATTGGGCGATATCGGAATCGGCTATTATTCCACAGCCTTTGAAATATATAATGTCATGCTGATTATATCATCATACAGCTTACCACTTGCCGTATCAAAGATGGTTTCAGCCCAGATGGCAAAAAAAAGGCGGACTGCGACGTATCAGATACTGAAGTGTGCTCTGCTTTTTGCAACCATCAGTGGAACAACGGTTGCACTCATACTGTTTTTTGGTGGCAATTTTTTTGCAACAACGCTTCTTAACACACCATACAGTATTTTTGCCTTAAGAGTACTTGCTCCGGGGCTTTTGGTAGTTGCAGTGCTCGGCGTCATCAGAGGCTTTTTCCAGGGACTGGGTACTATGATGCCAAGTGCCGTATCACAGATAATAGAGCAGATAGTAAATGCCATAGTCAGTGTATGGGCTGCATATGTGCTATACCGTACAGGTACAAGAATTGGTGCAGTACTTGGTGACAAGGAGCACTATGCCGCTGCCTACGGTGCAGCAGGTGGTACACTTGGAACAGTGCTTGGCTCTGTAGCGGCTCTTTTATTTGTAGTATTTATCTTTGCCATCTATATGAAGGTGTTCAAGAGGCAGATGAAAAGAGAACGAAATGTCAGGGTGAGCTCATTTGGCTACACCATGAAGATTCTTGTAATTACGGTTATTCCTGTGCTTTTAAGTACTACTATTTACAATATCAGTGGTATTATCGACCAGGGTATTTTCAAGCAGGTTGCACTGCTTCAGGGATACACTCAGAATGATATAGACGTATGGTGGGGTGTATACACCGGAAAGTACAAGCTTTTAATCAATGTTCCTATATCCATAGCATCAGCTATGGCAGCATCCTTTGTGCCGGTACTTACAGGCGCATATCACAGGGACGACATGGAGGCAGTGAGAGGACAGATTAATCTTTCCACACGCTTTATCATGGTTGTCGCATTCCCATGTGCAGTAGGGCTTGCCGTGTTTGGACTGCCAATATTTAATATACTGTTCTCAAGCACCCGTGCAACAAATGCTGAGGCATCACTTATGATGTATGTCGGTGCGGTTGCGGTAGTATTTTACTCGCTTTCCACTCTGTCCAACGGACTGTTGCAGGGAATTGACAGGCTCAAAGTTCCGGTAATCAACGCTGCGATATCCATTGTAGCGCATGTCATAGTACTCATACTGCTTATGCTCATATTCAGGCTCAATATACATGCAGTTGTGCTTGCCAATACGTTTTTTGCATTGCTCATGTGCTTTATGAACAGCATGGCTTTAAAGAAGTACAGCGGCTTTAAGCAGGAAATAAAAAAGACCTTTATTATACCGGCCATCAGCTCGCTCATAATGGGAGTTATTTCGTATATAGTATACTTTATACTTTACAAGGCCTGTCATATTGAGATTATCGCCTTCATTCTTGCTGCAATCATTGCGGTTATCTCATATGCAGTGGCGCTGCTTTTGCTCAAGGGACTGACTGAGGATGAGCTTAGACATTTTCCAAAGGGCACACTTATCATAAAAGTGGCAAAAAAATGTCATTTATTATAAAATTGAATAAATAACAAAAATTTACAGATACTGATTTTGAGGTGATAATATGAAAAGCAAAATCAGTATCTGTTTTTTAACTATTGTTGTAATTCTTCTTGCACTTATTATGATAGAAAAAATCAATACGCAAAGAGCTGCAGACAAGGCTGCGATAATTGCACAAAGCAATGAAAATGATAAAGAAGAAAAAAATGAAAAAGAAAGCCTTCTGACATCAAATGAGGCTAAGAATGCAAAATACTGCATCAAAAATGACTCCGGAATGCTGTCTGTATACAACGGCATTGCAAGTGAAAAATACTTTGACACAGGCGTGTATTTTGAAGAACTGCCCGATGAAGCAAAAAATAAGGTTACAAATGGACTCTACTTTTTTAACGAAACTGATTTGTACGATTTTCTTGAAAGCTATTCGAGTTAATGTTAAAATAAATCAGTTAGGGGAAAGAATATGTACGATGTAATTATAATAGGTGCCGGTGCATCCGGGCTGATGGCGGCAGTAACTGCTGCATCAAAGGGAGCACGCGTGGCACTTTTAGAGCACAAGGATGATATAGGAAAGAAAATACTTGCAACAGGAAACGGCAGATGTAATTTCACAAACACTGATATGTCCGTAAACAAATTCCACGGCAGTAAAGCACTGATTAAAAACGGGTTGTCGCAATTTAATTATGCAGACACAATACGTTTTTTTAAAGAACTTGGAATACCTGCATATGACAATGCAGGCTACATTTATCCAAATTCAAGACAGGCTGCATCTGTTGTGGCAGCCTTTCGCATGGAGCTTATGAGGCTTCATGTGGATGTGAAAACAGGCATAAGTATTACAGAAATTAAGACTGCAGGGATTACGACTAAAGACGCAAAGTCTGCTGCTAATCCGGCAACTAATAAGAAGACAGATGACCGGACCGGTTACTGCATCCAAACAGACAAGGGCAGCTTTAAGTCCAAAAGGCTTATCATAGCGTGTGGCCTTACGGCTTCCCCAAAGCTTGGAAGTGACGGAAGCCTGTTTCGACAGATAGAAGCTCTCGGACACCATATCCAAAAGCCATTACCCGCGCTTTGCGGTTTTAGCTGTGATGGTCTTAATTTCAAAAAAATCACAGGTGTCAGGTGCGATGCTACCGTCGCTTCCGTGATAGACGGTCAAATGACAGAGCAAAATACAGGGGAGCTGCAGTTAGCTGACTATGGCATCTCAGGCATCCCGGTTTTTCAGATTTCAAGTCTTATGTCAAGAGCCCTCGATAAAGGTCAAAGGGTCAAGGTGATAATTGACTTTTTGCCGGCTTTTAGTGATGATGAGCTTAATGGATACATAAAGGACAGAAGCATTACAACGACAGACAACCGCTCGCTAAATGAGATGCTTAACGGACTTTTAAACAATAAGCTTCTTCTTGAGCTGATACACAAATCATGTGTATCTCCTGACAAAAAGGGAAGGCTGTTGACAGATGATGATTGTAAAAGTCTCACTCGCTCAATAAAGCATACAGCCGTTTCGGTAAAAAAGCCAAGAGGAGCCGAGTTTGCACAGGTGTGTGCAGGCGGCATATATACAAAGGAAATAGATGTACGTACATTGGAGTCCAAAATCCATACGGGGCTTTACTTTTGCGGCGAGCTGCTTGATGTGGACGGCATATGCGGTGGCTACAATCTGCAGTGGGCATGGACAAGTGGATATATAGCAGGAGAAATGCAGTAAATGATTAAAATTAACCAGATAAAGCTCCCCGTCACACACAGTGATGAGGCATTAAAAAAGAAAATAATAAAAATGCTTAAGCTCAATGCCAAGACAGGCTTTACATACCGCATATTAAAGAAATCACTTGACGCGCGTAAAAAGCCTGAGCTGTTCTATACATATTCAGTTGCTGTAGAGCTAGATGATACAAAAAATAGCGAAGAAGCAATTGTAAAAAGAGCAGCCAGTTCATCTGTGCTCATATATAAAGAAAAAGAGTACATGATACCTGCATGCGGCCATATACCGCTTGACAGGCGCCCTGTTATTGCAGGGGCAGGACCTGCCGGCCTGTTTTGTGCATATATATTGGCAGAGGCAGGTTTTCGCCCGATAGTTATCGAGCGTGGCAGCCGGGTTGAGAAAAGAACCTGCGATGTACAAAAATTCTGGGAGAGCGGCATACTTAATCCCAAAAGCAATGTACAGTTTGGTGAGGGCGGTGCCGGAACCTTTTCAGACGGCAAGCTGAATACATCCGTAAAGGATCCTTCGGGCAGAAATCGTCTTGTGCTTGAGACATTTGTGCGCTTTGGGGCAGATCCGTCCATACTTTATGACAACAAGCCACATATTGGTACTGATGTGCTTTCAGAAGTAATTGTCAACATGCGTGAGTTTTTGGTTGACAAAGGGGCTACATTTGTATTTGACACCTGTGTAAATAATCTTGACATAGTTTCCCAAAAGCTATTAAGTGTTTACACGGATTCTGACAGTAACAGTAATAGTGAGATAAAGACAGATGTATGCGTTCTGGCACTCGGACACAGCGCCAGAGATACATTTGATATGCTTTACAACAAAGGCTTTGATATGGAGTGCAAGAGCTTTGCAGTCGGCTTTCGCGTTGAGCATCCGCAGCGCATGATAGATGAATCACAGTATGGTATTCAAAAGAAAATTATACTTCCGCCAAGCCCATACAAGGTCACATCCAATTTTCCGAATGGCAGAGGAGTCTATTCATTCTGCATGTGTCCGGGAGGATATGTGGTCAACTCATCGTCAACCAAAAATCACACGGTGGTTAACGGCATGAGCTATCACGACAGAAACAGCAAAAATGCGAACAGTGCCATCATAGTATCTGTTTCGCCGAAGGATTTCGGAGCAGATGATGCCCTCGCCGGAGTGAGATATCAGGAAAAGCTTGAAACAGAAAATTATAAGCGAGGCAATGGTTTAATACCACAGCAGCTTTTCGGTGATTTCTGTGATGACAGATTAACAACAGCATACGGTGATTTTGGCTCCTGTACAAAGGGAAACACCGTCTTTGCAAAGCTGAATGGACTGATGAACGCTGACATGGAGCAGTCGTTCAAGCTTGGAATGGAACATTTTGGCCATCTGATACATGGCTTTGACAGAAAAGATGCTATTTTGTCCGGTATGGAGACACGCACATCTTCTCCGCTTCGCATAAAAAGAGATGAATCCTTTGAGAGCAATATCTCGGGTGTATACCCTTGCGGTGAAGGCGCAGGCTATGCAGGAGGCATTACATCTGCGGCAATCGACGGCATAAAGGTCGCAGAAGCAATTATTAAAAAATATAGGCCGGATTTTAAATAATATTTATACACATGAATAATATTTATACACGTAAAGAGAGGAAATATTCGTGGCAGAAGTATCACCAATGATGCAGCATTATCTGCAGACAAAAGAACAATATAAGGATTGTATTTTATTTTATCGCTTAGGAGACTTCTATGAGATGTTTTTTGACGATGCGATAATGGTTTCAAAGGAGCTTGAGCTCACGCTCACCGGCAAAAACTGCGGACTTGAAGAAAGAGCTCCTATGTGTGGAGTACCGTTTCATGCGGCAGACTCATATATCAACAGACTCGTATCAAACGGTCACAAGGTAGCTATCTGTGAGCAGATGGAAGATCCAAAGCAGGCAAAGGGAATCGTAAAGCGAGAGGTAATCCGTGTTGTGACACCTGGCACAAACACTGATATGGCTTCTTTAGATGAGGCAAAAAACAATTACATAATGTCGATTGTATACACTGAGGACAAATACGGCATAGCGACCTGTGATGTCACAACAGGTGATTTTTTTACGACAGAGGTGGATGCGGAAAGAAAGCTGTTAGATGAGGTGAGCAGATTTAATCCATCGGAAATCATATGTAATGAAGCCTTCTACATGAGCGGAATAGATGTTGACGATATGAAAAACAGATTATCAATTACTGTTTCAGCACTCGACTCATGGTATTTTTCTGATGGTCTTGCAAATGAGACACTGCTTTCACATTTCCATGTACAGACAATAAATGCTCTGGGGCTTGAGGATTATGAGAGTGGAGTCATAGCTGCCGGCGCCCTGTTAAAGTACCTTTATGAGACGCAGATGAACTCGCTCGACAATATACTTGAGCTTCATCCGTACTCAATAGGCAAATATATGATAATAGACAGCTCATCAAGACGTAATTTGGAGCTTGTAGATACCCTTCGTGAAAAGCAAAAGAGAGGCTCACTGCTTTGGGTACTCGACAAGACACGTACGGCTATGGGAGCAAGACTGCTTCGCACCTATGTCGAGCAGCCTCTTATCGAAAAGGCAGAGATAATAAAGCGCCAGAAGCTTATCGAAGCACTTAATGCAAACGAAATCACAAGAGATGAAATCAGGGAATACCTTAATCCTATTTATGACCTTGAGCGTCTCATCACAAGAATCACCTACCAGTCAGCCAATCCGCGCGACCTTATTGCCTTCAGGGATTCTTTAAAAATGCTTCCACCAATAAAGCAGCAGCTTTCAGACATACCGTGTGAGCTTACCGATGAGATTAATGAAGAGTTCGACGAGCTTAAGGATATATATGAGCTTTTACTTTCATCCATTGAGGATGAGCCGCCTATCTCACAGCGTGACGGAGATATCATAAAAGCTGGCTACAACGAGGAGGTTGACCGTCTTCGAGACGCAAAAACCAAGGGAAAGACATGGCTTGCTGAGCTTGAAGCCGGTGAGCGTGAAAAAACCGGCATCAAAAACTTAAGAATCAAGTATAACAAGGTATTTGGATATTACCTTGAGGTCACAAACTCCTTCAAGGATTTAGTTCCTGATTATTATGTGAGAAAACAGACACTCACCAATGCAGAGCGCTACATAACACCGGAGCTTAAAGAGCTTGAGGATACCATCCTTGGAGCTGAAGACAGGCTCACATCACTTGAGTATGAGCTGTTTCGTGATGTAAGAAAACAAATTTCCGACAATGTTTCAAGGATTCAGAAAACAGCCAGAGCTATAGCACAGATTGATGTTTTTGCTTCGCTTGCGCTTGTTGCCAGTCAGAATAATTACTGCAAGCCAAAGATAAATGAAAGTGGGATAATAGACATAAAAAACGGACGTCATCCTGTAGTTGAAAAAATGATTACAAATGATATGTTTATAGAAAACGATACATATCTGGATCAGCACAAAAACAGAATCTCAATCATCACAGGGCCGAACATGGCCGGTAAATCCACCTACATGAGACAGACAGCACTTATCGTTCTCATGGCACAGATTGGAAGCTTTGTACCTGCACAAACTGCAAATATCGGTATTGTAGACCGTATCTTCACGCGAGTCGGTGCATCTGATGACCTTGCAAGCGGACAAAGTACATTTATGGTTGAGATGAACGAGGTGGCAAATATACTAAGAAATGCAACCTCAAAATCCCTGCTCATTCTCGATGAGATTGGAAGAGGCACGAGTACATTTGACGGACTAAGCATCGCCTGGGCAGTTGTAGAGCATATAAGCAATCCAAAGCTCCTCGGAGCAAAGACACTTTTTGCAACCCATTATCACGAGCTCACCGAGCTTGAGGGCAAGCTTGACAGTGTAAACAACTACTGCATCGCTGTAAAGGAAAAGGGCGATGATATAGTTTTCTTAAGAAAAATCGTAAAGGGCGGAGCTGACAGAAGCTACGGCATACAGGTAGCAAAGCTTGCAGGGCTGCCTGATTCAGTCATAGAGCGTGCCAAGGAAATCGCAGAACAGCTTCTTGCAAATGATATCACAGATACTGTAAAAAACATATCTGTTGACAATGGCCACAAGCATAAAAAGGAGCATCTTGACGAGGTTGATATGACACAGATTTCGCTTTTCGACACAGTGAAGGATGATGATATAATTGACGAGCTTCGAAGCATAGACATAGGCAACATGACACCACTTGATGCGTTAAACAAGCTGTATCAGCTCCAGAACAAGGTTAAAAACCGCTGGTAGAAAGGATTAAAATGCCAAATATTGCCATATTAAATCAGGAAACAATAGATAAAATAGCTGCAGGAGAGGTTGTTGAGCGTCCGTGCTCCGTGGTTAAAGAGCTGGTGGAAAATGCCATAGATGCAGGCTCCACAGCCATCACTGTCGAGATAAAGGAGGGTGGAATTTCATTTATCCGTATCACCGACAATGGCTGCGGAATTGAAAGAGACCAGGTTGCGGTTGCATTTTACCGTCACAGCACGAGCAAAATCCGCTCGGCAGAGGATTTACTTACTGTAAAGTCACTCGGTTTCAGAGGTGAGGCGCTGTCAAGCATCTCGGCCGTTGCCCGCGTTGAGCTTATCACAAAAACCTACGATGAGCTCACCGGCACCAGATATGTGATCGAAGGCTCGAAGGAGCTTTCAAACGAGGAAATCGGTGCTCCGGACGGTACTACCTTCATAGTAAAGGATTTGTTTTATAATGTTCCGGCAAGACGCAAGTTTTTAAAGACAGCACAGACAGAGGGCAGCTACATAAGCGATATGGTTGAAAAGCTTGCGCTTTCACATCCTGATATATCGTTTAAGTTCATAAACAATAACCAGACAAAGCTTCACACCTCCGGAAACGGCAACAGAAAGGATATCATATACCATATATTCGGACGCGAGATATCGTCATCACTGCTTGAGGTGAAGCATGAATGCGAATACTTTAAGGTGGAGGGATTTATAGGAAAGCCTGTCATCACAAGGGGCAACAGAAATTATGAGAATTATTTCATAAACGGCAGATATGTAAAGAGCAATATATTGTCACGTGCAATAGAGGAGGCCTACAAGAGCTTTCTAATGCAGCATCAGTATCCGTTTACAGTGCTTTACTTCACATTTTTCAGTGAGCTGGATGTCAACGTGCATCCGACCAAGATGGAGCTTAGGTTCGACAACAACAACGAGATATATGTCGAATTGTGTGACACAATATATGCAATTCTATCTCGTAAGGAGATGATTCCCGAGGTGCCTGTAGACAGTACGCCGGCGCCTAAAAAGATAGTGCATGAGTATAAGGAGCCAATACCGGAGCCGTTTGAGAAGAGGCGTATCAATGAGGTGAGGGCAGCGGAATCAAGGAGTGTGTACGGACAGAGCGTGACGTCAACAGTAAAAGATTACTCAGCAATAGAACCTGCTGTAAAAACGCCAAAGACTTCCACCGCGTATGAACCTGCACAGGTTGTCACCGGCACCCAGCAGACACTCGGCGATTACGACAAGGTTTTTCTTACAGAAAGCGCCAAGAAGCAGTTTTCCATTATAGGCCAGCTCTTTAAGACATACTGGCTCATAGAGTTTGAGGACAAGCTTTATATCATAGACCAGCATGCAGCCCATGAGAAGGTGCTGTATGAAAAAACGATGGCAAGACTTGCCAATAAGGATTTCACATCACAGCGCATAAGCCCTCCGATTGTCATGACTCTTGATGCAAGGGAAAGCGAGATGCTTGAGAAATACAGGCCGCAGATAGAGCAGTTTGGCTATGAGGTGGAGCATTTTGGCGGCAAAGAATACATGATCAGTGCAATTCCAGATAATTTGTTTAACATAGATATGAAGGATCTGTTTATAGAGATGCTCGATGATTTTTCCAATGCGACAGGCAGGCAGACTCCTGATATCATCACGGAAAAGGTCGCATCCATGTCGTGCAAGGCAGCAGTCAAGGGCAATGACAAGCTTACTCTTCCTGAGATAAATAAGCTGATAGATGAGCTTTTGTCACTCGACAATCCTTACAACTGCCCACATGGCAGACCAACCATCATCTCTATGAGCAAATATGAGATAGAAAAGAAATTCAAACGTATCGTATGACAACATACACATTTGGACTGAGGTGCAATATGACACAAAAACCGATGATTGTCCTGACAGGACCGACAGCAGTAGGAAAGACAGCTCTATCGATTGAGCTTGCAAAAAAAATAAATGGTGCTATAATATCCGCGGATTCCATGCAGGTATACAAATACATGGATATAGGCTCTGCGAAGATTACAGTCAATGAGATGGACGGCATAAAGCACTATCTGATAGACGAGCTTGAGCCCTCTGACGAGTTCAATGTATTTATCTTCAAGGATATGGCAAAAAAAGCACTTAATGAGATATACGAAGCAGGAAAGATACCGATAGTTGTCGGCGGCACCGGCTTTTATATCCAGGCACTTTTGTATGACATTGATTTCACAGAGCAGGATGTGGATGAGGCATACAGAAAGAGCTTGTACGACTTTGCAAATGAGTACGGAAACCATGCACTGCATGAAAAGCTTAAGGATATCGACCCTGCATCCTACGAGAGCATCCATGAGAATAACGTAAAGCGCGTCATCAGGGCAATTGAATACTATCACACCTGCCATGAGCCGATTTCAAAGCACAATGAGACTGAAAGAGCCAAGCAGTCTCCATACTGCTTTGCCTATTTTGTACTGGATGATGTAAGACAAAGGCTTTATGAGCGGATAGATAAGAGAGTTGATATCATGGTTTCAAACGGACTTGTCGATGAGGTGAAAAAGCTAAAGGCAATGGGCTGTACGAGCGATATGGTATCCATGAAGGGCATAGGATATAAGGAAATCCTTGCATATCTTGATGGAGAATATTCATTTGATGAGGCTGTGGACAAGGTGAAGCTTGAGTCAAGGCGTTTTGCAAAGAGACAGCTAACCTGGTTTAGGAGAGAAAAAGATACCATATGGATAGAAAAAAATGAATATTCATATGAT
>ENA-OXWM01000443-OXWM01000443.1-human-gut-metagenome-genome-assembly--contig:-NODE-443-length-11613-cov-6.442724_pt1 | contig 11613 bp, 8 predicted proteins | sample MGYA00244692_ERZ652727 | MGnify/ENA primary metagenome ERZ652727 (study PRJEB26926, sample SAMN06164747) | human gut metagenome | biome: ENVO:00009003; feature: ENVO:2100002; material: ENVO:00002003...
TTCATTAACTTTAAAATTTCCTACAGTGGTTTCGAAGATTTTATGCTATTATCATGGTGTTGACAATGATGGCTTCTTTAGTGGTGGTCTCGTCAAATACTTTTCAGAAATAATGTACCCAAATGCCGAAATAACTCTAAAGCCTTGGACTTACTCTAGAGATGAACCTAAGTTGTCTAAGCTTATAGGTTATGACCAACTTTACTTAGTTGACTTACATTGGTCTAATGAGTTGATGTATACTCTCTTTGAACATTATCATCAAGACTTCATTTGGATAGACCATCATATTTCTTCTATAGATGAGTTCTATAATTGGTTCCATAATCCAGAGAATATGGAGGTCAACAAGCATCTTGCATTTGCAGATGATGATTATAGAAAACCTGTTCATCTTACTGGTATACAGTCATGTGAGTACTCGGCTTGTCGTAATGTCTATAGGTACTTCAAATATCTGATTCCTACAGAAGATTGTCCTTTGTTCAAACTAGCTGAATCTAGAAAGAATGAAATGACTATACCTTTAAAGTATGGTCTCGCTCCAAATGATTATAAGATTCCATTGTGGCTTTATTTCGTATCAACTTATGACAATTGGATGCGTTCTGAAGACAGAGAGTTCTGGGACACTTATCTTTTGAATTATGAGCAGTGGGCTAGAAACAAGTTCCATAATGCAGAAGAAGCTTACTATTATATTGATTGGTGGTTGAAGACTTTCAGAGATTTCAATATCATTCTTTACAACATTGATGAAGTCAATAAGAACATAGAGTCTGGAAAGTTCTTGTTAGATTACCAGCAAGAGAAAGATGATAGAGATGCTAGAATCTCAGGATGGACTCAGATAGTCAAGACTGATGATGGTAGAGAATACAAAGCTTTTTTATTGAATACTCAAAGAAGAGGTTCTGCTATCTTCAAGAACATCAAAGATGTAGACACTTATGACTTGTTCATTCCTTTTTATAGAGACAAAGAGAAATGGAATTACTCATGTTATAGTTTTAAAGATGACATGTACATTCCAGGTTTGTATTTCAAAGGAGTTAAGTTCAATGGTCATGCTAAGGCTAGTGGATGCCAGTCTAAAGAATTTTTATTTGACTCTGAGATTTAAGAGAGAAACATAGATAGTTTGTTGTTAAGTTTAAATTTTGAAACATGTCTAAAGGGTTATATCCAGGAAATTTTTCTATTTTTCATGATGGTCATGCATCTATAGTTGAGAAGTGTCTTAAGATAAAAGACATTACTAAACTTCATATCATTATCTCAAATAAAGAAAGAGATGGAATAACTCCAGAGACCTCTTTTGCCTTTATATACTCTTTATATAAGAACAACCCTAGGGTCGAAGTTTCTATATCAGAAGATGCTAGTCCAATAAAGACTTGTTATGGAATTGTTGGCAATGCTGCTAAAGGTGATTTCTTTATGGTCTCTTCTGATAAAGGCAATGACTATGACAGAGTTGAACAATTTGTAGAAGCTTTTTCAGAACATGGACGTTACTATAATCCTAAGGTCCATGTTCTGAATTGCCCTATTAAAATAGATGCCCTTTGTTACAAAGACCGTTCTGATAGGTACAATGAAACTCCAATCTCTGCTTCTGTAGCTAGAAGAGATGTAAAGCTTGACAACTTTGAGAACTTCAAGACTAACTTCCAAAACATTATAGAAAAGTATGACATATCTGAGAAAAAAATTAGGACTCTATTTAACAAACTTAGAAATGAGATTAAGGTGGATGCTGTATCAGAGTCGACCTTACATCGAAATATTCAAAGCAAATACGGGAACGTTCTAGACTATCAAGAACTTAAAGAGGCTTTGATATTTGATGAAGAAGATAATTCTTTAGACCTTGATATGCTTAAGTACAGACAGAAAGAAAGAGTCTGCAACTTCTTTAATGTCCTAATTAGGATATTAGATAATGGCTTTATAAAAAATCAAAACATGACTATTTTTAGTCGTATATCAGAAAGTATTCTTGCTCCAGTCTTTTCTATAACCTATAGAAAATTCAGTAAAGGAAACAAATGGCTTAAGATATATTCAAATTTAGAGAACTATAAGATAGAACCTTTCAGAGAAGATGGTTCTTATAAAGATGAAGATGTCTTCAGAACTTTATGGTCTCAATTGACTGATTACGATTTAGCAGACTTTACCCAGAATGCTAAAGAATTCTTGTATAACTTGAAAAGAAAAGTCATGAATCTTTATACTCCAGAAGAAATTCCTGAAGGATTTTTGAAATTAAAGGAACTTCTGACTGAAATCATAGATGAAGGAGAACCGACTTTGAATGAGGCTTTTGACTTTGATAGTGAAGACCCTGATATAGACCAAGAAGTTTCTAGCAATCTTAATAACATCAAGAAAGATATCCTTTTGAAGAAAATCTTAGTAGGAGAAGAAAAACAGTACTCTGATGATTTGTTTTCTTCTTATAGAAATGGAGTCTATGTTGATACTGATTCGCCAGTCACTAAATTTGTTTTCAACAATTTCAATTTTCCTAATAATAGTCCTCAAATTATAATGTCTACTAATGCTCTTGTAGAAGAATGTAAGAAGTATGCTCTCGCAGCAATAAAAGAATATACAGTTCAAGCCATTAAAGACAAGCTTACTTGGAGATTCTTAATGCCTCATATCAAGTTTGAAGGATTCTTCAGAAAGGATGATGTTCTTCAATGTTGCAGATTGATAGCAGATTTCTATACTTGGTACAAATTACAGGTACCTACTCAGATGGGTTCTATCTTTGGAATGCAATATCCTAGCATCTGGATTAAGTTTATTGATAGAGATGATGATTATGCTATGTATATTCAAGATAGAGAGTTTGATGAGTACTTCAAAGACCCAAATGCAGAGTTTGGGTTAGTACCAGTGAAGTTGAATGAAGCTTTTGATTTTGATAACTGAGAAGATTTTTAAAAATCAAATTTTTAAATCACAAATGGAGCTTTGTCATATAATCAATATGACAAAGCTCCATCTTACATATTACACTTCTTACTATGCTAACTACAAGAATATCCCAAAAGATTTCTTATGCGTAGGCATATCTAGGTTCGTCCCAGAGACATTTAAATATTCTAACTATAATAACTTCATCTGGAATAAAGACAATTTCCTAGCGCCGTCTATTCAACTCTTGTCTGATATCAAGAACAATAAGATAGATGAAGATGAATATTCAAAGAGGTATATTACTGAAGTTCTTTCAAGAGTTCAGTCTTATACTGGATTTGAAACTTTAGCTGAATGGTTAGTTTCTTTTGACAATGAATTAGCTCAACAACAGACTGAATGGAAAGCTGTAGTTTTTATGTGTTATGAAGTTCCTTCAGATTTTTGTCACAGGCATCTTCTCAGAAAACTTTTCAATAATTATTATAAAATCCCAATAGAAGAATTAGTGTTAAACAAAGTTAATGCAAAAACAACTAATGCTCTTTTTTAGTACATTTGTAAAAAAGAAAAATGATTGAAGAAAAAGAAAAATGATTGAAGAAAAAGAAAAAACAAATTTAGAACTTCAGATTGAAGACCTTAAGAAAAGAGGTTACTTTGACATACATGAAGTGCTTCCTAAAATATTTTGGGAAGTTGCTCATCATTATCTTTTTAGGGATACTAAGTTTGTATCTAAAGAAGAAAGATTCAAGTTTGCTAAAGACTATCTAGTGAACTCAGAGTTATTCAAAGAGATAGACATATATGGAGCATGGGATTATACTCCAGATGGTTCTGAAGAGACTGAACATTTTCCTGATTGGCAAGCTTCTTTCTCTTGTTCTATAAATCCTGAATGGCAGTATGGAATTTGGGTCAACTATGAAGCTAAAGAGAGGCCAGACCATCTTTATACTATCTTTGCTCAACACAAGTGGTGTATTGATAAGTTCAAACCTAGTTATTCAGAATTCTCTTATACTATAACATTAGGAGACGTCATTGACAATTGTGTTCTTGAAGAAAATGGTTCTTTATCTTACAACTTATATGACCTAGTCAAGTTCATAATAGGAACTTCTCATAGAGCTATTTCATATTGTTTTTATAGTGGAGCTTATTCTATTGGTCATAATTATTATAAGAAATATTGGTCTGACAGATTCTATTATACAGTTAAGAAACCTTTATACAATTGGTTTAAAGACAAAGCTTGTAGAACTCTTTGCAAAGTTCTTGTTTGGTATGGCAATAGGTCACCTTATGTAGAAAAGGTAGAGTTCAGTGCTTTACCTGAGAATTGGTATCCAAGATTTGATATTAATTATATTCTGAAAGACGGATTGTCTGATGATGACTATGCTTATCACTATCATAAGTACTATATAAAAGGACTTATGAAGAAAGACCTTTTTGATGAGATTCGGCAGAATTTTAGAAAGAGAGAACCAGATGGTTCTCTATCCAGACCATATTATTATGTTCCTATTGCTGAATAAATGAATTCTTTAGAAGTTCTTAAAAATGATAGAACTAGATTAAACTAAAGTTTAATCCTTTGAGGATTCTTAATCCTTACTGGCTAGTCTACATGGCTCTTATCAACTGGGTTATTATAACCTTCGTTGTTACTTGCTAAAAATTTTCTCAAGATATTCAAACTACCATTCACGTCTGAGTTAATAAGTCCTTTAGGAGAAGAATATAAACCTCTTTGTATTCTTTTTCCTGAAGGATTCTTTTTATTATCATCATCTTTCCCAAATGTAGGAATGTAATCTCCTTCTAAAAAAGAAACTCGAGAAGTATATGATTCTTCTTGTAAAAATACTTGAATACCTTGTAATCTTGCTTTATAACTTATAAGTTGAACAAGTTTCTCAAATGGTATCTGAACAAAATTCTGCTTTACTTTCTTGCTAAGTTTAGTCTCTTGTTTCCATCCTTTGTTGTAACCTATCACTATAGTGTTGAGTGCATTAGAAACTGCTTGATTGACTATAAATTTAGAAGCTTTATGAAGATAATTCAGAATCTTGAAATTTCTTTTATTTGTTAAATGTTGAATTCTTTTTGAAAACTTCTTGTTCTTTTCTAAAGAACTTTGAAGTTCAGCTTTATGTTTGTTATAGAATTGATTGATTGACTTGATTCTTCTTCCGTCAATGATAAAAGGTTCTATGACATTAGAACTACAAGTAGCTAAGTTGTTTATACCTAAATCTATAGAAAGATATCGACTATTGTCTTTTAAGAGCTCTCTTTCTTGAACTTCATAGATGACTTCAATAATTATAAATCCATTCTTAGGAACTATTCTAACCTGTCTTAAAGATTCTGAATGTTTAGTCTTGATTTGGATTTTAGTCTTTGGGAGTTGAATAATACCTTTCTTCAATAGAACTTTACCAATAGTCATCTGATTATAAATCAAGATTTGCCTTCCTTTTTCTTTGTCTAAATATTTAGGAATATTAACTTTATTAGACATCAATCTTTCTCTTTTCATAGAAAGAGCTTTAAAGAAAGAACAAAAGTTTTGATTTATAAGTTTAAGAACTTCTTGGCTAGTATTAGCAGGAAGTGCTCTATAGTTCTCATCTTCTCTTCCTTTAAGTAAAGCATTAAGAGCATAATAATTTAGATACTTGTACTTGACAGAAGAGTCTTCTTTAGCTTTAAAGAAATGCTGTCGAACTTCATACAGACCAGTGTTATAAAGATTCTTAGATAAGAACAAAAGATGGTCTAGTTCTTTATAATCTTTATGACTGGGCTTTATAATATGAGATTCAACTAAATTCATTTATATTTTATAAACTTCAGTTTATTTATTTGAAAGGGAATAAAAATAAACTCATATTTTTATTCAATAAATATCCCAAAGCGCACAAATGCTTTAAAATAACATATGGCTTTAAACAATAAGAAAAAGATAACTGAGTCAGAAGACATTGTTGAACACAGTGCAGATTTAGTTTTTGAGATTTATACTTCTGATATAGCTAAACATGGTGGTTATACTGGAAGTTTCAATGCTTTGGCTAAAGAGATTTCTGACGCTGGTCTTCAGATTACTGGCAAAAGAGATTCTAATGGAACCAAAATGATTATCACTGCATCAGGACCTGAAGAATGTGAAGCTCTTGAATCAGTTCTTACCGATAATGGTTTAGAACCAGATTTCGTTGATTTTGTGATGAACAATCCTTTGCAACATGATGGAATGAATTTTGAACAAGCTGAAGAATCATTTGAAAGTGTTAAATCTCCTTTCCTTCGCTCTAAGATTTTGGAATCTGTTAAAGGCGATGGTTGTGGATGTGATAAGCTTGATGAAGGGTGGAAAGATTTCCGTCCAATGAACAAAGAAGGATATTCAAGATTTGGAAAGGTTCCTGAAATGTTTTCTATTGAGTTTAATAAAGAGTTATCTAAACAGGCCTCTATCTTATCTACTCAATCTGGAGCTAGTGACCTTAAGAAAACTCCATTGTCTATCAGTATGAGCAAAAAACTCATTAGAGATATTGTAGACATCTTAGCTAGAAAAATGTTCAAATGGATTCTTTCTTTAGGAAAGGATATGGATTCTAGAGATGTAGTAGCTTTACTTGATGATTCTAGAGCTTCTATGAAGATTGCTGATGCTGCATTATGTGACGTTGCTAGATTTGATAGAACTCCTTCTAAAGAAGAAATTGTAAGTGTTCGTGACTATGCTGATTCTGTTGTAGAAGATATGAAACAAGAATTACAGAAGACTGACAGATGGGTTCCTCGTCAATCTAAAGGTTATGATGATGAATATCCTGATTTCGTAGGTGAGTCTAGAGTTTTTGAATCATTCTCTAAAGCACAAAGAGAGAAAATGGCAGAAGAAGGTCTTGCTATGAAAGACGGTTCATTCCCTATTAGAAACAAGGCTGACTTGAAGAAAGCTATTCAATCTATTGGACGTGCTAAAGATGAAGCTAAGGCTAAAGCTTGGATTAAAAAACGTGCTAAAGCTTTAGGTTGCTCTGACATGATTCCAGAAGAATGGTCTAAGAAGAAAATTAATGAGTCTTACGAGGCTATGCCTGGTGAATACTATGTTCTGATTGTTCTTGAAGAATATGATGGACCTGAAGAAGAAGCTCTTTTGAAACAAATTTCTAGAGAAACTGGTCTTATACCTAAAGCAATCAGTGCTGATGGACTTAATAGTTCTGGATTCATTGTTGACAAACGTACTGCTGACAAGATTGCTAGAGCTTATGGTATTGATTCTCTTAATGTCTTCCAATTTGTAGATAGTAATGTTATGCAAACTGAAGATGGACAAGAAGTCTATATTGATTTCATTTCTGAATCCAAGAAAGAAACTGGTTCTGAATTGAATGAAGGTTTTGGAGAGAATGTAGGCAACTACTATGTTCCGATTGTTCTTGAAGAATATGACGGTCCAGAAGCAATGGAAATGCTTGATAACATTGCTAAGAGATTTGCAATGAGTCCTGTAACAATTCAAGCTGATGGACTTATCAGTAGAGGTTTCATTACTGACCAAGCTACAGCTAACAGAATTGCAAGAACATATGGCTTAGAACCTGAAATGGTATTTGAGTTTGTTGACAATGATGTCATGCAAGCTACTACAGGTGAAGAAGTCTATATTGACTCTATTTCTGAATCTAAGAAACCTAAGACCACATTCAAAGAACTTTACGAAGCTAAGAAGGATAAAGAAGAAAAAGTTTGCTCTCCTTTTGGCAAAGTGAAAGTCAATGGAAAGAAACTTTGTGAATGTGGTAAAGGTGAACTTCGCCAGATGTTGCGTGAAGCTAAGCAAGAATTGAAGGAACTTAAGAAAAAAGAAAAATCTTTAGGTGAATCTGCTTCTAAAAGAGACAAGAACAAACTTGCTACTTCAATCAAGAAAGCTGAAAAACTTTGTGAAATCTTAGAAGAAGAAATCAAGTTCAATCCTAAAAAAGCAGGTGCTGTAAATGAAGCTCAGACACTTTGGGCTGAATTCACTAAGTGGGCTAAGCTTTATGAAGGTGAAGATGATGACAAAGAAGAGGAAGAAAAACCTGCAGATGAAGAAACCCCTGATGGTGACGAAGATTCTAAGAAAGAAGATGATGCCGAAGAAGCAGAACTTGAAGCTATTGTTCTTACTGTAAAAGATACTGAAAAAGTTAAGAAGAACCTTATCGATGCAGGTATCCCAGAAGAACATATTGAAGTTATTCCTGACAATGAAGAAGATGAAGAATCTAAGGATGGAAAACTTAGAATTGATGCTGATGATGCTTTGACACTTAAAGATTACTTGTCAGGTCTTGGTATTGACCTTGAAGAAGAAATCGGTGCTGAGATTGTAGATGATTCTAAAGCTGATGAAGAAGAACCTGAAGAAGGCGAAGACAAGAAAGATGATGACACCGTAGATGATTCTAATATTGAAGCAACTGCTGAAGATATCTTTGGTGAAAAATAAATCGTTTTAGATTTTAATTATATAAGTTAGTGAGGATGATTTAGTTTCATTCTCACTAATTTGTTTTTAGACATATGGACAAAAAAGAGAAATTAAATGATTTTGAGGAAGAGATGTTGTTTGGTGCTATCAGATATTACATGGGCAGACAGACAATTGTAAGTGCAACTTTCCCTGCAGGTTTTATTAGGGAACGAATCTATGAAAGAGTTTCAAGACATACATTAAGCATTATTATTAGAGACTTAGAAGACCATTTGAGAATGTTCAAGGCATTTGGTTCTCCGGAGATTGATGACAAATATTGGAAGAAGCTTCTTTCATTCTTAAAAGGATACTTGAATGGCTTCAGAGAAGTTCATTTGATTTCAGGTGAAATCTGTAAAGTCTTTGAAATTGATTTTCAGGGCAGAGGTGAGCAAGTTCATAGAGTTTATCCTGTTGAAGAATACATTAATTATCCTGAAAGGGAAATAGAATTGTTAATTGAAAAAACTTTAGAAGAAAATGAAACAACATAGTGGTCTTTGGTGGTTCTTTGTATTTCCAATTGTAGACAAAATCAATGAAATCAAAGAGTATGGATTTAAGCTTTATCTGTTCAGAAGATTTGTCAAGTCCTGGCCTTCTGATAAGATTATCAGAAAGTTTGTCAATAAAGAATTCAAAATCATAGGTGAGAAAACACCTAAGGGATATAAAGATTGGTATGAGTATCTTGTAAAGACTAAGAACCAAGATTGGCTTAATACATATAAATTTAGTACATATGAACAAGAGAATGAGCTTAAGATGTGGTTCTATAAAGTTATGAAGTTGCACAACAACTCATATTGGTTCCCTGGAGATTCTTATGTGTACAGGTCTTGGGCTTGGATATCTTTACAATATGGATTCTCTTTCAATTTCAAACCTGACTTTGATAAAGCAACTTCAATTAATGACTTGCCTCATAAAGAAGCTTTATGGTACAAGATTCTGGCAAAGCTCTTTGATATGAATGAAGACTTTTAATTTTTGTTAATGGATTTCTGAAATATGGAATCCATTTTTGTTTTTAGAATATAATTTGCATGGCAGTAACTAAAGAAATAATCCAAGAACAATGTATGGAATGGGCTAAGAATCATTTTGGTTCTAACTTCCAATTCAGAAAATATCAGCTTGAGACTATAGTTGATTCAGTCTACAATGTTTTAGAACCTGACATAAAGTGCCAAGTAGTTGAAGCACCTACAGGTTCAGGCAAATCAAATGTAGCTATAGTCTCATGTGGTGTTCTCTGGTCTTATTATAAGAAACGTTCGTATATTCTAGCTAGTGACTTAGGACTTATAGACCAGTATGCTCGAGATTTTGAGAAGTACAATCTTAATTGGGGTGTCATAAAAGGTTCAGAGAACTATATGTGCATTATGAACAACATGTCATTCAAACAAGGAGATTGCAAGATTCATAACATCTCATATAAGACTCTTATGAATGATTTTGAAGCTTCTAAAGCTGGTTATGATTGTGCTGCAACTTGTGAATATATCATGGCTCGTAAAAGAGCTATGCAAGCTCCAGTCACACTCATGACCTATGCATTCTGGCTCATTCAAAGGAATTCTGTAGCACCTTTATATGCCGCTCAAGGAAGACCTGAAGAGGCTCCATTTGAAAAAAGAGATTTCATAGTTTGTGATGAGTGCCATAAGCTTGGAGAAATTGTACAGGAACAATATTCACCTAAGATAGATTCAGAGAACAATAATAAGATTCTAGAGTTACTTAGTTTTGCGCAGGCGAACGGATTGAGAACAAACTCAATAACTATATCGGATTTTAATAAAGCCGCCTATAACATCTCTATTTCGTCTGATAATGAGAAACTCTATGAGAATATCAAAGAATATACTAAGCTGACTCAGGTCCTTGCTAACATTAATACTTCTGTGACGAACATGTGTGTAAGGAATCCAAATCTTTATAATGATAAAGATGTTAGAAAGGTTCTTTATTTAGGTGGCTTTGCTAAGACATTACATGATTCTTTGATTGACTACCTTTCACTGATTGACTTTATTGGAAAAGAATGTATGGTCAACAATTGTGATACGGCTGAGAAGATAAAGCTCAATTGCATCTATGAAGATTTTTTAGTCAAGAAGTATTTTCATGATGAATGTGGGAATGAGCTTTTGCTTTCTGCTACTATAGGCAATTCAGATATCTACTCAGCTAATATAGGAATCAAAAGATTGAATATAGTAGAACCTGAAAAGAGGTTCAGATTCAAGAAGATTCCTTCAACATTTGACTTTAGTAGAAGTCCAATTTATTTCTTGCCTAACTATAAGATGAGCTATAAAGAGAAGGATACTAACTTGCCTATAGTCAGTAATCTGATTTATACATTGTGTGACAAGCATATAAATGAAAGAGGAATTGTCCAGACAGGTTCATTTGCATTCAGCAATTATTTGTATGAGAAAGCACCTAAAGAAATCAGAAAGAGACTTCTCATATATAATGATTCGAAAATTAAAGGAGATTTGATATGGGAGTACAAGAACTCTAAGAACAAGATTCTTGTAGGACCTTCTTTGACAACGGGCATATCATTGGATGATGACTTGTGTAGGTTCTTGATAGTAATGAAAGTTCCTTATTTGAGTTTAGGTGATAAGCTAGTAGCAGCTAAGATGAAGAACTCTCAGTTGTGGTATAGCAATCAGACAGTTATTAACCTTCAACAAGGTTTTGGACGTGGAATCAGGAATCCAAATGACTGGTGTATCAGTTATGTTCTGGATGGGTGCTTTAGTGATTTGTTAAGATTCAATTCTCATTTATTTGATAGAGAGATTTTAGATAGAATTGTTTATCTTCAATAGTAAATGGTATGGCTTTTGAATTTGATAAAGATAATATTGACAAAGACTTTGCTGACCAAGTAAATAGTATCAAGACAGAAATAAAGTTTGAAGATATCTTTTACCGCCCTTATAACAATAGTCAGCAATTCTTTTTAAGACAAGATGGTCCAATTTGGAATCATTTCTTTGGAGAAGAATCTGATATCAATAAGAAGAAATATGACATTTGGGCTGATGATTCTAAATATATCTCTTTACATTATCCAATTTATGATAGTTATATTC
>ENA-OXWM01000453-OXWM01000453.1-human-gut-metagenome-genome-assembly--contig:-NODE-453-length-11476-cov-5.885211_pt1 | contig 11476 bp, 9 predicted proteins | sample MGYA00244692_ERZ652727 | MGnify/ENA primary metagenome ERZ652727 (study PRJEB26926, sample SAMN06164747) | human gut metagenome | biome: ENVO:00009003; feature: ENVO:2100002; material: ENVO:00002003...
GGCCTATACGAGGGATATCACCGCGATCGTGACCGTCGCGGACGACGGCGGCGGCTCCGGTATGCTCCGGGAGGACCTCGGAATGCTTCCGCCGGGCGATATCCGCAACTGTATTATGGCGCTTGCCAATACGGAGCCTACCATGCAGCAGCTGCTCAATTACCGCTTTACCGATGGGAGCCTTGCAGGCCAGAGCTTCGGCAACCTGTTTTTGGCGGCCATGAACGGCATTTCCGGCTCCTTCGACGAAGCGGTCCACCGCATGGGGGACGTTTTGGCCATTACGGGCCGTGTTCTCCCTGTGACCAATCAGGACGTGCGTCTGGAAGCGGAATTTCACGACGGCAGCCGCATTCTTGGCGAAAGCAAGATTTTTTACGCGAAAAAGATCAACAATTCCCGTATCCGCAAGGTGCGCCTCGTGCCGGAACGTCCGGCGGCACTGCCGGAGAGCGTCCGGGCGATCCGCGAGGCGGATATCGTCGTGATCGGACCGGGAAGCCTGTATACCAGCATCATCCCGAACTTTCTGGTCAGCGGTATTGCAGACGCAGTGCGGCAGAGCCGGGCCTTGAAGATTTATGTGCTGAACATCATGACGCAGGACGGCGAGACGGACGGCTATGACGCCGACGATCACGTCCGCGCGATCCTGGAGCACGCGGGTCCCGGCGTGATGGATGTGTGCATTGCAAACGACGCGCCTGTGCCGCCTGAGATCATGGAGCCATACGCCAAAGAGGGCGTTTCGCAGCTTGAGCTGCGCCGCGAGGATCTGGAGCAGATGGGCCTTGCTGTGCGCACGTTCCCGCTCCTTGAGCCGGGACGCTATATCCGCCACAACTCCGACGCGCTGGCACGCGCGATTTTGTCGGTGTGGCGGGAATTCAGAAACTGAAACAAGCGAGGAGGCAAACGCCGTCATGTCTTTTTCATCCAATGTCAAGCAGGAGCTGTGCCGTCTGCCGATCAACCGGAAGCTGGAAGCCGCCGCAGAGCTGTACGGCATTTTGCTCTACTGCAACGCGTTTACCGCGGATCTTGTCCGCATCACGACAGAGTCGCGCGATCTGGCTGAGCGCCTGCCGCGCCTGATGAAGAAGGTCTTCGGCTTCTCCTTCGACCAGGAGCCGGAGGAGAGCGCGGGAAAGCTGCTGTTCGTGATGGAATCACAGGAAAAAATCCATAAAATGTTTGCGCAGTTCGGCCTCAGCGCGGCCAGAGACGTGACGCTGCACGTCAATTACGGGATGCTGGAGGAGGACGAAGAGCGGCTGGCGTTTTTGCGCGGCGCGTTTCTGTCCGGCGGCTCGGTCACGGACCCGGCCAAGCGCTACCACCTGGAGCTGACGACCTCTCACTATAAGGTCAGCCGCGAAACCTGCGCGCTTCTGCTCGACGCCGGATTTTCCCCGAAGGAAACGACGCGCGGCGGCAACAGCATTCTGTATTTCAAGCAGAGCGACATGATCGAGGATTTTCTGACGGCCATCGGCGCGCCGGTGTGCGCAATGGGCGTGATGGAGGCGAAGGTCGAAAAGGATCTTCGCAACGGCATCAACCGCCGCGTCAACTGCGAAACGGCAAATCTGACCAAGGTGGTCGACGCGTCGATTGAGCAGGTCGCAGCCATCCGGAAGCTTCAGAAGCAGGGACGACTCAAGGAGCTGCCGCCGAAGCTCCGCGAGACGGCAAAGCTCCGTCTCGATAATCCGGAAGCAACGCTGCAGGAACTTGCCGCCATGCAGGACCCGCCCGTTTCCAAATCCGCAATGAACCACCGTATGCGCAAGCTTGTCGCGCTTGCGGACGAAAGCTGAGAGGAGAAAACTGCCATGGCTTTTGTGCATCTGCACGTCCACAGTGAATACAGCCTGCTTGACGGAGCCTGCCGCATCGGCTCCATGATGGACCGGGTGCAGGAGCTCGGCCAGAACGCCATCGCCCTGACCGACCACGGCGTCATGTACGGCACCATCGATTTTTACCGCGCAGCGAAAAAGGCCGGGATCAAGCCCATTATCGGCTGTGAGGTCTATGTTGCGCGCAGGACGCGCTTTGACAAGGTTCACGGCGTCGATAAGGAGCCATACCATCTGGTCCTGCTCTGTGAAAACGAGATGGGCTACCGGAACCTCAGCTATATGGTTTCGCTCGGCTTTACCGAGGGGTTTTACAACCGCCCCCGCGTGGATATGGAACTGCTGCGGGAGCATCACGAGGGCCTGATCGCGCTCTCCGCCTGCCTTGCGGGCCGTATCCCGCAGGCGATCATGCAGGAGGATCTGGACGCGGCGGAGCAGGCCGCGCGTGAATACGCGGAAATTTTCGGCCCGGAGCATTTTTATCTGGAACTGCAGGATCACGGCATTCCGGAGCAGCGAACCGTCAACGGACATATTCGTAAGCTTGCTGAAAAACTGAACCTCCCGCTTGTCGTGACGAACGACGCACACTATCTGCGCAAGACAGACGCAAAAATGCAGGACGTGCTGCTCTGCATCCAGACCGGCAAGACCGTCGACGACCCGAATCGCATGAAATTTGAGACGGAGGAATTCTATCTCAAGAGCGAAGAGGAGCTTCGCAGCCTCTTCCCGGACGTGCCGGAGGCGTTTGAGAATACAGTCCGGATTGCAGAGCGCTGCAATGTGGAATTCACATTCGGCAAGTATTTCCTGCCGGAATTCAAGCTTCCGGAGGGGGTGACGAGTCTTTCTTATCTCAACCAGCTCTGCAAAGAGGGCTTTGACGAGCTGTACGGCACGGCGCACCCGGAGTATATGCAGCAGCTGGAATATGAGATCGACATGATCGAGAAAATGGGCTTTACGGACTACTTCCTCATCGTGTGGGATTTCGTGCGCTTTGCAAAATCCGCCGGGATCCCGGTCGGCCCCGGACGCGGCAGCGCCGCAGGCTCCATGGTGACTTACTGCCTGCATATTACCGAAATTGACCCCATGAAATATGGCCTCTATTTCGAACGCTTCCTGAACCCCGCCCGCGTGACCATGCCTGATATCGATATGGACTTCGGCGATACGAGAAGGAGCGAGGTCGTCGACTATGTCCGGCAGAAATACGGCGAGGATCACGTCGCGCAGATTGTCACCTTCGGCACCATGGCAGCCAGAGCCGCCATTCGCGACGTGGGCCGTGTCATGAACTTCACGTTTGCCGAGACGGACGCCGTCGCAAAGCTCGTGCCGACGACGCTTCATATCACACTCAAGGACGCACTGAAGCAGTCCCCGCAGCTGAAGCAGATGTATGACGGCGATGCGCGCGTTAAGGAGCTTGTCGACACGGCCATGGCCCTTGAGGGTATGCCGCGCAATACCTCAACGCACGCAGCAGGCGTGGTCATTACAAAGCTGCCGGTCTACAACTATGTGCCGCTTGCGACAAACGACGGTACCATCGTCACGGAATACACCATGACAACGCTTGAGGAGCTGGGGCTTCTCAAGATGGACTTTCTCGGCCTGCGCAATATCACCGTCATTGACGACGCGATCCGCGATATCCGGAAGACGGAGCCGGATTTCTCCATGTCCCGCGTGACGGACAACGACCCCAAGGTCATGGATATGCTCACGCAGGGAAGAACAGCCGGTGTGTTCCAGATGGAATCGACCGGCATGACAGGCGTCTGCATGGGTCTGAAGCCGCAGTCAATCGAAGATCTTTCCATTATCGTCGCAGCCTACCGCCCCGGCCCGATGGAGTCGATCCCGCGTCTGATCGCCTGCAAGCAGGACCCATCGCTTGTCAAATACAAGCATCCCATGCTGAAACCTATCCTTTCCGTCACCTACGGCTGCATTCTCTATCAGGAGCAGGTCATTGAGATTTTCCGGAAGCTTGCCGGATATTCGCTTGGCCAGGCGGACATGGTGCGCCGCGCCATGAGCAAAAAGAAGGTCAAGGACATCGAAAAGGAGCGCGGCGCCTTTATCCGGGGCGACGCCTCGCGCAATATCACCGGCTGCGTCGCAAACGGCATTCCGGAGCAGACGGCGGAAGCCATCTACAACGAGATGTACGACTTTGCAAACTACGCGTTCAACAAGGCGCATTCCGTCTGCTACGCGGTGATCGCGTACCAGACCGCGTGGTTCAAATGCTATTACCCGCGCGAATATATGGCGGCGCTCATGACGTCGGTGCTGGGAAGCTCGGTCAAGATCTCCGAGTATATTGCCGAGTGCCGCGCGATGGGCATTGCGCTGCTGCCGCCGGATATCAATGAAGGCTACAGCGGCTTCTCAGCAGCCAAGGGTGCGATACGATATGGCATGTCAGGGATCAAGAGTGTCGGAAGTGCAGTAGTAGACCGGATTGTAGAAGAACGGGAGGCAAATGGACCGTATAAAGACATGAAGGACTTTCTGGTTCGTATGACACCGAAGGAGACCAATAAGAAGACGGTTGAAGCATTGATCCTTGGAGGTGCATTTGACAGCTTTGGTGTGAAGAGACGCCAGATGATGATGGCATATCCGATGATGATCGATGAAGTCTATAAAGAGCGGAAAAATTCATCTGCAGGACAGATGTCATTTGCAGAATTTTTTGGCGGTGAGTTTGCAGAAGCGGCAAAGACGAAATTTCCGGATGTAGAGGAATATGACGAGCAGGAGAAGCTGGCACTTGAGAAATCTGTGCTTGGTATCTATATATCCGGCCACCCGCTTCTTGATTATGAGAAACTGATGAGTGAGAAAACGGCATTTTCATCAGTGGATTTCATGATCGATGAGGAAGAAGGACGGGCAAGAGTTCCGGATCAGAGTATCTGTATTCTTGGCGGCATGGTAGCAGGTGTTACGGTGAAGCTGACAAAGAACAATCAGAACATGGCATTTGTTACGTTGGAGGACATGGTCGGACAGACGGAGATCATTGTATTTCCAAAGAAATATGAAGATTACCGGGAGAAACTGACGACAGATAATAAGATCTTTGTAAAGGGTCGGGCGACGGTTTCAGAGGAGGACGCGAAGCTGATCGCGGAAGAGATCCTGACCTTTGATGAAGTGGCGGCAGGAAATGATTTCAGCCGTTATAATAACAGTGGCAGGATGAAGCCTCGCAGAGAAAATACAGGAAAACCGGAATTTACAGAGGGTGATCTGCAGGTCTGGGTATGCTTTGATGATAGAAAAGAATATGATGAGCTGGAGAAAGAGTTCCTGTCAATCCTGGAAGAATATAAAGGAAACTGTCCGGTATATATATTCATCAAACAGGAAAAGCAATACAAGAATATGGGAAGGGGCTTTATGGTAGACGGAGCTTCCGGTATCGTAGACCGGCTGAAGCTGGAATATGGTGTCAGCCGTGTAACCGTTCGTCCGAATAAGAAGAAATAGCAGCGTTCGTGTCTGGATTGCTTACATGGCAGATTCTGAAGGATTGCTGGAAAAGAAAATGACAGGAGGATGCAGGTATGGAGATCATTACTGCAAATTCAAATCCTAAGATAAAGAATATCAACAAGTTAAATAAAAATGCGGCATTCCGCAAAGAAGAACAGGTATTTATAGTAGAAGGAAGCCGTATGTTCCGGGAACTTCCGGTTGACCGGGTAAAGCAGGTGTTTGTATCGGAAACGGCATATAGAAAATATGAAGCGGAGCTTTCTGTAAAAGGGATCACAGAACAGGCCGGACGACTGGTTGTTGTATCAGACAGTGTGTTTCAGTCGATGTCACAGACGAAAACCCCGCAGGGACTTCTTGCTGTCATGGATAGATATCATTACACGATGGATGATTTGATTTCTGTGATGGCTAAACATGAAGGGGGAAACACTTTTTTGGTGCTGGAATCCATACAGGATCCCGGTAATCTGGGTACGATCGTGCGGACAGCAGAGGCTGCTGACGTTACAGGTATTATCATTGGAGGGGATTCCTGTGATATATACAATCCTAAGGTGGTACGATCTACAATGGGAACGATCTTCCGGGTGCCATTTGTCTATGTGGATGATCTCATGGGTACGGTTGACCGGTTAAAGGAACATGGAATTGTTGTCTATGGGGCGCATCTGGACGGACAGGATCTGTACGCGGGAAAACTTGAAAAGAACAATGCATTCCTGATCGGAAATGAAGGAAACGGTCTGACCTATGAACTTTCTGCAAAGGCTGACCGCCTGATCCGTATTCCGATGGCAGGTCAGGTGGAATCCTTAAATGCTGCAATTTCAGCGACACTTCTTGCATATGAAGCATACAGGCAGCGAAAATGATCGGATAATAGACAAAACAAGACAAAAAAAGGCAGCATATCTTCTGGTATATAAGAATATATTTTATGGTATACATTCGAAGGGATATACCAGAAGGGAGAAAAAACATGGAAAAAACATTAAACAATAACCAGGTGATCGTAGCGGGGGAGATCGCGTCAGACTTTACGTTTAGTCATGAGATCTTCGGAGAGGGATTTTATATGGTGGATCTTGTTGTTGCCAGACTGAGTGATACCTATGATGTAATACCACTTATGGTATCTGACCGGTTATTTGATGTAGAAAATTCCCATATTGGGGAGAAGGTGGTTGCCAGAGGACAGTTTCGTTCCTATAACAAACATGAGGAGACGAGAAACCGTCTGATCTTATCGGTATTTGTCAGGGAGATATCGGTACTGGATGATGAGGAGGACGAAGCGGAAAACAAACCAAATCAGATTTATCTGGATGGTTATATCTGCAAGGAGCCGGTGTACCGTATGACACCACTTGGAAGAGAGATTGCAGATATTCTGCTTGCAGTTAACCGGGCATATGGCAAGAGTGACTATATTCCATGTATCTGCTGGGGCAGAAATGCAAGATTTGCAGGGAAGCTGAAGGTAGGGGAGCATGTTGCGGTCTGGGGCAGGATCCAGAGCCGGGAATATCAGAAACGGATCGGGAATGACCAGATCATCAGCAAGACGGCTTATGAGGTATCTGTCAGCAAAATGGAATGTCTGGAGTAGTACGGCAAAGGGACGGTAAAGCAATGAACAGGCAGGGAAAAGAAGTTGTTACATATTGACAGAAACAGACAGGAATGATATAGTAATTTTATCTAATGGAAAAAAGAAAATTCAGTAGAGGCGCGGTATTTATCAGTAAATATATGGATATATATGGAGGTAGATGATATGTGTTGAAAGGGGATACCGCCGAAGGAAGCAGTTATCCATAGGGCTGTAACCTGGTTGTGCAGCGAATAACTGTATGACTGTCATCGTCACAGATGGAGGGCTACTTTTTCAGAAAGTATATTATTTCTAAAGGTCGGCGCTCGCGTGCCGGCCTTTTATACTGTATAGAAGAAGTAAAATTGATTCCACGAGGATTTACAGGTTTTAGATTTTAAGGAGGAAAAATTTATGTCAATTTTTGAAGGTTCAGGTGTAGCGTTAGTAACACCATTTAAGGAGAATGGCGAGGTTGATTTCGATAAGATGAAGGAGCTTGTTGAATTCCATATTGCAAATGGTACAGATGCCATTATCGTATGTGGAACAACAGGTGAAGCATCTACATTATCACATGAAGAACATCTCGCATGTATAAAGGCATGTGTAGAATATGTAGATCACAGAATCCCTGTTATCGCAGGTGCAGGTTCTAATTGTACAGGAACAGCTATTTACCTTTCTACAGAGGCAGAGAGCTATGGCGTAGATGGATTACTGTTAGTAACACCATATTACAACAAGGCAACCCAGAATGGTCTGATCGCACACTTTACAGCTATTGCGAATTCTGTAAAGATTCCAATTATCTTATACAATGTACCATCCCGTACAGGATGTAACATTCAGCCGGAGACAGCAGTTACACTTGCAAAGACTGTACCAAATATCGTAGGTATCAAGGAAGCGTCCGGTAATATCGCACAGGTAGTTAAGCTTGCAAAACTGGCAGATGGCTGTATCGATATTTATTCCGGTAACGATGATCAGGTAGTACCACTCCTGTCATTAGGTGGAAAGGGTGTTATCTCTGTAACAGCAAATATTGCTCCAAGAGATGTACATGATATGGTTAAGAAATTCATGGACGGCGATGTAAAGGGAAGTCTTGATATCCAGTTAAAGACGATCGATTTGTGTGAGGCACTGTTCTGTGAAGTAAATCCAATTCCTGTTAAGAAAGCAGTTGAGCTTATGGGCTTATGCGGCGGAACAATGAGAATGCCATTAACAGAGATGGAACCTGTACATGTAGAGAAGTTAAAGGCCGCAATGACAGCGTACGGCTTACTTTAGAATAAAAAGAAAATACAGATGATCCAGTAGAGGATTAGGCTGTATGATATAAACAAAGATGGACAGAAGGGATACAGGAATCTGTCTGTAGTATATAAAATCCCGCAGGTTCTGCGGGATTTTTGTTTAGTTTGCGGGTACTCAGCCAAAGCTCATGTCTGCATGAGAGATTTGGCGGCTGCTACGGCAGAATGAGAAAAACACAGGATAAATGGAGGAAAAGAAAATGGTTCGAATTATAATGCATGGATGTAATGGTAAGATGGGACAGGTGATCACAGGACTTGTAGCGGATGATCCGAATGCACAGATCGTTGCAGGCATTGATATCGCAGATAACAGAGATAACGGATATCCGGTATTTACAGATATTAAAAAGTGTGATGTGGCGGCAGATGTAATCGTTGACTTTGCAGCAGCAGTAGCAGTGGATGCACTTCTTGATTACAGTGTGGAAAAACAGATCCCGGTAGTTCTCTGTACAACCGGTTTAAGTGATGAACAGCTTGCAAAGGTAAAAGAATGCAGTGCAAAGGTTGCAATCTTAAAGTCAGCCAATATGTCACTTGGAATCAACACTTTGATGAAGCTGTTAAAGGATGCCGCAAATGTATTTGCACCGGCAGGCTATGATATCGAGATCGTTGAGAAGCATCATAACCAGAAGGTAGATGCACCATCCGGAACAGCGATAGCACTTGCGGATTCTATTAATGAAGCAAGAGGCGGAGAATATGAATATGTCTACGACAGAAGTCAGGTCAGAAAAAAGAGAGATAAGAAAGAGCTTGGTATTTCAGCCGTTCGTGGCGGAACGATTGTTGGAGAACATGAGGTCATCTTTGCGGGAATCGATGAAGTGATCGAGTTCAAGCATACAGCATATTCCAAGTCAGTATTTGCAAAGGGCGCAGTAGAAGCCGCAAAATTCCTGGCAGGAAAACCGGCAGGCATGTATGATATGGCAGATGTGATAGGATAGGAGAAACAATGAAACCAGAAAAGGTTGTATTATGTGCTAGTTCGAAGTACGAACAGAAATTTTATCTGAATGAGGAGTTTAAAGGACTTCCGGAAGAAATAAAAAAAGAATTAAAAATCATGTGTGTATTGTTTACAGAGGATGTAGGTGGTATACTGAGGCTTGAATTTGACCAGGAGGGAAGCCTGAATCTTGTAACAGAAGCATTTGATGAGGATTTGTTATATGATGAGATCGGATGTGAGTTGAAGATCAAGCAGTTACAGAAGGACAAGCAGCAGTTGTTTTCCAGTCTGGAATTGTTTTATAAGGTATTTTATCTGGAAGACTATTAGAGGTGAGAGATGCTATTTGCAATTGATGTAGGAAATACGAATATCACGATGGGATTATTTGACGGAGAAAAGTTAGAGAAGACATTCCGTATGACGACGGGAATATCGAGAACTTCAGATGAGTTTGGTGTATTTTTGGGAGAATTGCTTCGAATGAGAAATCTTCCGTTAGATGTAATTGATGAAGTTATTATTGCATCTGTAGTACCAAATGTGATGCATTCCCTGACAAATGGAATAAGAAAATATTTTAAGTTAGATCCTCTGATCGTGGAGCCTGGGGTAAAAACAGGTATTAATATTACGATTCCAAATCCAAGACAGCTTGGTGCAGACCGTATCGTAGATGCGGTAGCAGCGTACCATATGTATGGCGGACCTGTGCTGGTGATCGATTTTGGAACTGCAACCACATATGATCTGGTAAATGGAGATGGTTCATTTATAGCAGGTGTAACTTCACCGGGTATTCGCCTGGGTGCAAATGCATTATGGAGCGGAACAGCGAAGCTGCCGGAAATTGAGATCAAGGTGCCGGATACGGTACTGTGTAAGGATACGATCTCCAGTATGCAGGCAGGTGTATGTCTTGGCTATATCGGACAGACAGAATACATTGTAAAGCGTATGCGGAAGGAATCCGGCTTTGATAATATGAAGGTTGTTGCGACCGGTGGACTTGGTAAGATGATTTATGAGAATACCGACTGCATCGATACCTATGATCCGGATCTGACACTGTATGGTCTTCGAATTATTATGGATAAACAAAAACAGGCATAGGAGTATTTATGGATTTTACGAATAAACTTGTTTTGGCGCCAATGGCTGGGGTGTGTGACCAGCCATTTCGTTTGTTGGCGAAAGAACAGGGCTGCGATATTTTATATACGGAAATGATCAGTGCAAAGGGACTGTATTATAATAATAAGAATACAGTACCGCTTCTTGCGGTATCGCCGGTAGAGGATCCGATCGGTGTGCAGCTGTTTGGTTCGGATCCGGAGCTGCTTGCAGAGATGGCGAAGAAGATCGAAGACCGTGGATTTGCATTTGTCGATGTGAATATGGGATGCCCGGTTCCAAAGATTGTAAATAACGGCGAGGGATCTGCACTGATGAAGGATTCGTTGCTAATAGGAAAGATCGTGTCGGCAATGACAAAAGCGTGTAAGCTGCCAATCACGATCAAGATCCGCAGCGGCTTTGACAGTGGGCATATTAACGCGCCGGAGATTGCACATATAGCAGAGGAAAGCGGTGCGGCTGCTGTGGCTGTTCATGGCAGGACCAGAGAACAGTATTATCACGGACATGCAGACTGGGGCGTGATCGCAGACGTGAAAGCGGCTGTGAAGATTCCTGTGATCGGGAATGGTGATATTCTGACTCCGGAGGATGTAATTCGGATGAAAGAGCAGACCAACTGTGATGCCTTTATGATCGGAAGAGGTGCGCGCGGCAATCCATGGATCTTCCATGAATTAAAGACATACTTTGAGACAGGAGAGATTCCGGCAAGACCGGATAAGCAGCAGGTGAAGGAGACGATGCTTCGCCATGCCAGACTGATGATTGATTTTAAAGGGGAATTTACAGGAATCCATGAGATGCGGAAGCATGTGGCATGGTATTCGGCAGGTATGTATGATTCTTCCAGACTTCGGAATCTGATCAATCAGGTAGAGAACTATGACGAGATGGTGGAACTGCTTGATGCATGGACAGATGGAATGCTGCTTTAAGTCATGTATGAATCCGCAGGTGTGTCAGACGTTGTTTGGAGTTATAATATAATACGTTTAGATGCAGTTATGATACAGTTTTGAAAATGTTTTAACATAATTAATAAGGATAATAGAAACAAATAGAGATG